>Ga0209935_1000430_pt1 | contig 109815 bp, 157 predicted proteins | sample ThiBio_1000_plan_2_FD_183958 | JGI IMG/M metagenome (GOLD analysis project Ga0209935, IMG submission 183958) | Wastewater bioreactor microbial communities from Cape Town, South Africa - Thiocy_cont_1000_plan (SPAdes) | ecosystem: Engineered > Bioreactor > Thiocyanate-remediating >... | reverse complement strand
CACTCACTCACTCACTCACTCACTCACTCACTCACTCACTCACTCACTCACTCACTCACTCACTCACTCACTCACTCACTCACTCACTCACTCACTCACTCACTCACTCACTCACTCACTCACTCACACTGATTTACTCATTGCTTGTGTGGTTGTGTAGTCCCTGTGTTGACGTTCGAGTTGCACGATTGCTTTCTTGGAGTCGGCGAGATCTCGAGCGAAGAGAAGCGCCTCGTGGTGCTCAAAGCCCTGGCGCAATGCTTGCCCAGCTTGCACTTGATGTTGTTGCGCCGTCTCATGATGTTCCTCGATACGCTCACGAGTGAGTCGTCGGACGAGCACGTCGCACGCCTGGCTGATCTCTTTGCGCCGTTGCTGTTCCGCAAGCGCCGCCACGCCATCGAGAGTCTCGATCCGTCTGAAACCGCCTCACAACGACCGTTGAGTGTCGCGTCCGCGCAGTCGGGTGCCAACCTCAAGCAAGAGCGCCGTGTCATCAGTGAACTGACGCTGTTGTTCATTCGCCATCATCTAGAGCTCCTTGGTGTACGAGATCGATGGCTCGTTGTATTTGCAATGTGCTCCATTCTCATTCTCACTCACTCACTCACTCACTCTCTCTCTCTCTGCTTGAATTTGAATAGCCACCTCCGGAGCTGGATGATTGGGACGACGAGGAGGCCGACACGACCGACGTCTTACTTGACCAGCTGCAGGGAATGATCGAAACGGCCGATAGCGCCCGAAGCAGCCGTGCAATCGACACGCTCGACAGTGCTGACGCGGCTGCAAAGCCAGACGAAGGCTCGGAGCTGATGGACCAGCTCGCGACGCTGGTCACCGCCAAGCCGGACAAGGTGATCGAATCGCCGTATGCGGTACTCGATTCCGGAGCAGTGTCTCCCAAGGAGGCGAGCTCCGAGGCAAGTACGCCACGTGAGGCCGCGGCGGCTGGTGCCGAGGCTGCACCGGCCACACCTCGCGACAAGAAGCAACAACGCAAGGAGGCCGAGCAGAGCGAGCGCGAGGAGCGAGAGCGAGCCGAGCACGAGGAGAAGGAAGCCAAGAAGGCCAAGAAGCGGCAAGAGAAGGAGCGCAAGGAGCAGGAGAAGCACGACAAGGCGCGAGCCAAGCGCGAGCGCAAGGAGCGCGAGCGTTCCGAGAAGGAGGAGGCCGAACTCAAGCGCAAGGAGCAGGAGGAGGCCGAGCGCAAGGAGCGCGAAGAGGCCGAGCGCAAGGAGCGCGAGGAGCGAGAACGCCAGGAACGCGAAGAGGCCGAGCGCAAGGAGCGCGAGGAGCGCGAAGAGGCCGAGCGCCGTGAGAAGAAGGAAGCCGAGCGCAAGGAGCGCAAGGAGGCCCGTCGTAAAGAGAAGGAGGAGCGCAAGGCCACCGCGGCCGCCGAGCAGCAGGCTGCCGAGCAGCGTGCCAAGGAGGAGGCCGAGCAACAAGCCAAGGAAGAGGCCAAGGCGGCCGAGAAGCGTGCCAAGGAGGAGGCCAAGCGAGCAAAGGCCGAGGCCAAGCGCGCCAAGGCTGAGGCCGAGCAACGCGCCAAGGAGGAAGCCGAGCATCGCACCAAGGAGGAGGCCGAGCAATACGAGCGCGAGCAGGCCGAGCTGCGCGCCAAGGAGAAGGCTGAGCAGCGTGCCAAGGAGGAGGCCGAACAACGCGCCAAGGAAGAACTCAAGGCCGCCGAGAAGCGAGCCAAGGAGGAGGCCGAGCAACGCGAGCGAGAGGAAGCCGAACGTCTGGCCAAGGAGAAGGCCGAGCAACGTGCTAAGGAGAAGGCCGAGAAGCGAGCCAAGAAGGAGGCTGAGAAGCGAGCCAAGGCCGAGGCTGAGCAACAGCGAGCCAAGGAGAAGGCGGAGCAACAAGCCAAAGAAGAGGCCGAGCGTGCGGCCAAGGCTGAAGCTGAGCGTGCGGCCAAGGCTGAAGCTGATCAACGAGCCAAGGAGAAGGCCGAGCAACAAGCCAAGGCTGAAGCTGATCAACGAGCTAAGGAAGCGGAAGCCGAGCGTGTGGCCAAGGCTGAGGCGGAAGCCGAGCAGCAACGTGTCAAGGACGCGGAAGCCGCGGCTGAGGCCCAGCGCGCCAAGGATGCGGAAGCCGCGGCCGAGGCCCAGCGCGCCAAGGATGCGGAAGCCGCATCAGCAGCCTCGAGCACCTCGCAACCTATTGCTGTGCCAGTCATTGTCATCGAGGGCGAAGCGAGCGCCGATGAGGAAGGTGCTGCGGATGGCACCGCGGAGACGACCTCCGAGGAGCAAGAACGACCTCCTCGTGCACTCGACAAGTTGCCACCGGCCGAGAGCATCAAGCGTCTCGACTCGCAGGTGATGATGCGTCGCTCGACGATTGGAATGGCGACCATGCGACGCCGTCCGACGCGCGGCGCGCAGTGCATGATTGCCATTCCTGAGCCGACGCCACGCCCGTCGCCGTCGCCGGTCGCGACCTCGAGTGCCACGCCAACCAGTAGCGGACCGAGCAACAATCCGCGAGCAAGCAGACTGATCGGCGTCTCGCCACAACAGATGTTGATGATGGACCTCTCGCGAGTGCTCAAGAACAAGCCTGCCGCCAAGCGAACCTGAGCTCGCTCGCTCACTCTCATCTCACTCAGACGCGATCTCTATCTATCTCTGTCCATCTATCTCACTCTCACATCTCGTGCGCGCACTGTTTCCCTATCTTCTCTCTATCTCGAACCTCAATCTATATCGTCTGCGCCGTGGGCTCTCGTTGTAATGCGGTATTTATGCACCGATTGACTCGTGGCTCCTTCGCGTCGGATACCACGCGTCACTATGCTACAGTACAACACCAAACTCCCCCATCTCTCTCTCTGCCTCTCTCCCTCTCTCCATCACGCTGCACGCTGAAACGAACGCACAATACAATGACGGTCCAGAAGAAAGAAGCAAGGTAGGAAGGAAGAGTCGGTGCTCGCTCTCGGTTGCTCGCGGTGAATTGGGCCGGCACTCGGTCGCGCACGCACTGGCTCGACGCAAAGCGTTGTAGCTCTCGTTCTCGTTGGTAGTTGGTCTTCTCGGAGGTGATAAAGAAATGATGATGATGAAGAGGATGATGACGATCTTGCTCAGTTGATGGAAGGAGGGTGTTTGACGTTGGTTGTTTGCTTGTTGACGATGATGGTAGATGGCGCGCTCTAGAGTCGGCTGCGCAGCCGTGTCGCAATGCTGGGTTTGCTCAAGTGGTTGTGATTGACGACCAGCACGCCGACTTGGATTCCAAAGTACTGCGATCAAAGTGAGCATTAAATTAGTTATCGATGCACACGGAGCAGATGAGAGGCTCGAGTAGGCTGAGGTGCGCGAGTGGTACCTCCTTGGCCTCGGGCGAGATTGGGCGGTAGCCGATAAACACGTCGAACAGAGCACTGCACAGCAGCTGATTCGTAATGCGCTGCAGCTCGTCTCCGTTGATCGAGGTGATTAACGTGTCAGCTCTGCTCTCGTCCGTATCGGGGAAGCGATGGCGCTCTCGCCGTGTCAGTGGCGGCCCCCGATGAATGGATGGATGGATGGATGCAAAGCTGCGACGTACTCGTTGCGCAGACAGATCTCGGTGCCCTTGGTGAGTCTCAGGCCTTCGAACTGGCTACGAAAGTCGCACAAGGCGTCGAGAGCTTGTCCGATCACCTCTCTGGAGGCAGTAGTGAGTGAGAGCCAACGAGCGAACGAGCAAGCGAACGAGCAGGCGATGGTACGTACTCTTTGCTGACCTTGGCATGGCCGTGCGTAAAGGTGTTGGCAAGACGCTGGATTCGAGGACGCAAGGTCTCCTCGAAGGCGACACGCAGGTCCGAACCGCGTGCGTTTCGCGCTAGCACGAGTCGTACAGCCTTGCAGAAGTGCGACGAGGTGAGGTTGTTGTAGAAGGACACATTGACGCGCAGCTCGTCGAGCTCGTAGGTGTTCCAGCGCGCCAGCTCGCGCTTGGCGCCCTCCTCGTTGTAGTACAGGCCGAAGGCATAGACCGAGAACATCCAACGCTTGCGCACGCCGACCGACGCGAGCTTGAGTCGTGTGCCATCCTCCGCTGGATCGAACTCGGCCGGAAACACGATCGAGGTCGTCGGCTCGCGCACGCTATCGCGATCCGCCATCTTGGTGTGTGTGTGTGTGTGAGGAGGAGAGAGCGAGCCCACTCGTCTGTTGGTTGGTTGGTGAAATACACGGTGTGGTAGTTTGTCACGCAGGATCGGGGTTGCACGTGACCACGAGTACTCGTGCCAGCGATCGATATCTCGCGATCGATGACAGCAGAGCGAGAGAGGCGCACGCACGAAGGGGCCGCGAAGCGAAGAGATCGCCGCAGATCGATCGAAGGAACGACACGAGACCCAGCAGTGGTGCGGTCTTTCGCGAACTGGCGCTTTCGCGATAGAGCGATGATCTTCGCAGTTTCGCGATTTCGGTGGAGTTTTCCAGTACTCGCCACGTCTTCGTCTTCGCTTCGTCTCCTCTCTCGCCTTCTCTCTCGCTCGCTCACTCGCGCCACACACACGCGCGCCTCTCTCTCTCGCGCTCTCTCTCGGTTTGCTTGCTTCGGGGTCATGAAAGCTCTCATTCTCGTCGGTGGTTATGGCACTCGTTTGAGGCCGCTCACGTTGACGGTGCCGAAGCCTGTGGTGGAGTTTGCCAACAAGGCGATGGTGCTGCATCAGATCGAGGCGCTGGTCAAGGTTCGCTTGCGCCTTTCTTCCCTCGTTGCTTGCGCGCTTGCGCGTGCGTGCGTGCGTGCCAAGCGACCTCTCTGCGTTGGCGCTGACACGACTCCGATACCGGTGCTATCCAGGCCGGTGTCACTGAGGTGATTCTGGCAGTCAACTACCAGCCGAAAGCCATGTCCGAATGCCTCAAGAAGTATGAGGCGGAGGTACGCGAGCAGCGCTCGGCGGCATTGAGCTCTCCGCCGCCGCCGCTGCCATGTCGCTCATCATGACGCATGACTGGCGGTGCCCCGTGCTTCCCTCCTACGCATCACCTTCGATCTAGCTCGGTATCAAGATCTCGTACTCGCGGGAGACTGAGCCTCTCGGCACCGGTACGTTCCATTGCGATCCGTCGCCATCCATCCATCGCTTCGATTGCGGCATCTCGTGAGCGTGCGCTCTCGGCGGCACTTGCTCACCGCTGTTGCCGCCACGCCGTGCCACGTTCGTCGTACACTGTGTCTCAACCTCCCTTGCAGCCGGCCCCCTTGCACTCGCTCGCCAGCTGCTCGAGGACGGTGACCCGTTCTTTGTGCTCAACAGCGACATTTCGTGCTGCTTCCCGTTCGTCGAGCTGCTCGAGTACCACCGCGCCCACGGCAAGGAAGGCACCATCATGGTCACCAAGGTCGAGGAGCCTAGCAAGTACGGAGTCGTCGTCGCCAACGCCCAAGGCGCCATCCAACGCTTCGTCGAGAAGCCCAAAGAGGTGCGTGTGAGGGAGGAGTCTGCGTGCTTTGCCGGTTCGCCGCCTGAGCCCGGCGCCTGCGCCTGTGCCTGTGCCTGAGCGTGCCTTTCGTCTCATGCCTCGTACCGATTGTTCGATATCACTCTCTGGGCACCGCAGTTTGTCGGCAACAAGATCAATGCCGGTATCTACATCTTTAACCCTTCAATTTTGAACCGCATCGAGCTTCGACCCACGTCGATCGAGAAGGTACCCGCGCACCTCCACTCCCGCACGCAGTGTGGCCGTGTCTCGCTCGTCTCTTACGATATGAGCCTTCTTGCGACCACAGGAGATTTTCCCACAAATGGCCAGCGAGGGCCAGCTGTACGCCATGGAGCTGCAGGGTTTCTGGATGGATGTCGGTCAACCTAAGGTCGGTATCGCGAGCTCGTGCTCGCGCTCTCACTCTTACTACTCTGCCCCGGAGCTACTCATTTGCTGACTTGGTCCGGTGTATCTCAACAACAGGACTTTCTAGCGGGATCGGGCTTGTATCTGAATCACTTGAGCGAGATCAACTCGCCCATCCTTGCTACTGGTCCTTGCATCGTTCCGCCCGTCATGATCGTGCGTACCTCACTCTGATGGCTTGCTTACTCCGTCTCGTGTGTTGCACCTTGCGCTTACTAGTGCGTTGCTTTTTGCGTTTGTGGTTGCGGTAGGATCCTACGGCAACCATCGGCGAGGGCTGTTTGATTGGCCCCAATGTAGTGATCGGCCAGAACTGCGAGATTCGAAGTGGTACGCTCGATCGAACCGCTCTCGTCTGGAGATGCAGACGACTCATTCGGTGCGCATCGAACAGGAGCACGACTGGTAAACTCGACAATTCTGGAAGGCGTCGTAGTGAAGGAGAACGCCTTCGTCAAACAGTCGATCGTCGGTTGGCAGTCTACAATCGGTCGATGGGTACGTTTCAGCGCATCGCGTCGTCTCGCCTCACTCTCTTCGCCGTCTTTGTAACTGACGTTGTATGCGGTGTCGGCGGCGGCGGCGGCGTTCCAGGCGCGCTTGGAGAACGTATCGGTCTTGGGCCAAGACGTGCATGTCGATGACGAGGTGTACATCAACGGTGGACGAGTTCTGCCACACAAGACCATCTCGGCCTCGATCCCCGAGCCGACGATCATCATGTGAGAAGACGGCGTGAGCAAGTACCAACGCATGTGCCCGAATGCAACCGACGCCCACCATCGAATATCGATCGACGCAAGCGTGAGTGCGTGTATCAGTGTGACCGAGCCTGGAAGCAGCCCCAGGCTTGCTCGTGAGGCTGAGCGCGCGCGTGATTTTGAGCAGTATGCAACGCTAACTACACGGCTTGTAAAGAGAGTGACTTTCTTGAATGGTTCGCGCGGTCGTACATTACTCTACTGCCCATCTATGTGCTGCCTTCCTCGCCGCCGCTACCGCTGCTAGCTCCTCCAGCACTGCTGTCCGCGGCAGGGTCCGCACTACTGCTGCTGCTGCTGCTGCTGCCACCGTTGTCGCCGCGGCGAGAAGGTTGCTCTGGGCCTCTCATTCGACGCCGCTTGGCACTGCGACGGTGCGCCCGAGATGCCGTGTGCGCCTTCCACTGCGCAGCACCGACAATCAGCCGTCCACCGCACGCGTCGCACGTGAACTGCACCGGCTTGCTGTACATTGCCGGCCGATCCTCGATGCGAGGCAACAGCAGGGCGTGTTCTGCTGCCGCTGCTGCCTCCTGCCCCTGCTCCTCCTCAGGAGCCGTCCCAAGTATTCCTGCACCATGCACCGAGCTCAGTGCTTGCCGCATAGCTGTGGGTGCGAGTGTGCCTGCCAGGCCGACGTACTCTGCACGAGCCGCAGTGCGGGATCGTAGACGTGCTCGTTCCACTTGGACGGCTCCGACGTGTCGAGGCGCCAGATATCCGACCTCGCGCGCAGTCGATTCGAAATGTAGCTGATCTGCCGACGAGCGTAGCGTCGAGTATGTTGCTTGAGCAGCTGCACGCCTTCGGCGATCGCTTGCTGCACCTCGGCCTCGGGTGCCGTCGTGCCGAGTGCCGCGGCATCTCGCCGCAGTCGCAGGTATCGCTTGAACTCCTTGCCACCGATGGCCTGGAACAGCCCGCGAGTACCATCGGCAAAGCCCTCCTCCATCGCACCGCTGCTGTCGGTGCTGCTCTCGCTCTCGTGGGCACCGATATCGCACAGCACCTCGAGCTCGCGCAACAACCCGCGCTGTCACAACCATATTGAGCCACCCATTCACTCGCTCGCTGCGCAGCACGAGTCGAAGTCGAACGCCGCCGCATACCTCAAGCATGCCATCGACGCGTGTGTCGAGCCGCTGATCCAACACTTCAGATTGGCACGATAGCCACAGCAACAAGGTCTTGGAGTATCGCGGTGCGCCGCCGCCGATCTTGCGCAGCTCGCTGTACCGCACGCCCGTCTCGTCGAACACCTGCAGGCTGCGCAACACCTTGCGCTCGTCGTTCGGATGCAGCATTGCTGCCATGGCTGGGTCAACTTGCCGCAGTCGCTCAAACAATTCGACTCGCCGATCGGAGATCGTATCCCCCTCAATCGCTCCTGATTCCTCGTGACTGCTTGATGTTGATGTTGATGTTGATGTTGATGTTGATGTTGGTGTTGCTGATGCTGATGTGGCAGTTGCGACCTCTCGGTGCCACCAGCGCCCAGCACTCGGCCAGCCGTGCTGACTGACGTATTCCACCACATCGATTGGTGAATCGGACGTCTCTTGTGCATCTGAGCACGTTGGCTGCTCGGTGGTGCTCGAGTGAGGAGCAGCGGCAGCGAGCTCGGCAAGCGTATGCTGCCACAAGAGCGCCTCGATCCAGTAGTGTGTGCCTCCCACGAGAATCACGGGTCGTCGCTGCTCGTGTATGCGCGAGATCGCTGCCGCAGCCTCGAGGACGTAGCGCTTGACGTGCCATGACGTATCGCCTGGTGCCGCGACCCCGAACATGTGGTGCGGTACGCCATTGCGCTCGGCGTCGCTCGGCTGGTTGGTCGCGACATCGAGGCCTCGATAGATCTGCATCGCATCGACGTTCACTACCTCGCCGCCGATGGCTGCTGCCAGCTGACCGGCGAGGAGCGACTTGCCTGTGCCGGTCGAGCCCATGACTACAATCACGACCCCATCGTTGGCCATGATCGAGCTAGAGCACCTATCGCATCGAATGATGTGCTGTGTCGAGGGCAAGAACAGAATGTCGCGTTGCTGTTCTTAGCGTGCCAGTTATCTCTCGATCGATGTATTCGAGCTATTGGTATCGAGGTGTCTATCTATCTATCTACAAGATGGGAGGATTACGCGACTCCCACGCGCGTTAGATGCATACAAGACTCTTGGTGTGGGTGGTCTAGCGCTGCAGCTCGGTATCAGCCGGCGCCGGGGCGAGAAAGTGGTTGGGCGGCAGCTCAATCTCGACGGGCACCAACGCCGCGACCTTGCTCCTGTACCACTCGCTTGTGTGAGTACGCACTCGCTTGTCACCGCGCACACACGGCAGCCGTGCATTCCAGCAAGTACATACGCAAGAAACGAGCGAAAGCGCTCGGCATAGGTTGTCGGGTCGACGCACGAGATGCCTTCGGCCTTGCCTGGAACCACGGATTTGATGGCATGTTCGAGGCGCTTGCGAAAGTTGTACGGCTGTAGAATGTCGATGATACCCATGTAGTACACCTCCTCCAGTGGGATATTCGAGCTGTCGGTTGCTGTAGAGGCCAGCGTGAGTGTGAGGTCTGTCTGGGTACCATCACTGATATCCACTGCGCTTGACCGTACCTCGAAAGCCGCCTCCTGCAGGCCCGGCCAATACGCCGTCGCGACGAAAGATCGAGGCGTCCCGACGTGTTATCAGTGGTGTCTCGGATGTCTCGGCAATACCAACGAGCAGCGAGTAATCCATAATGTTGTGTTGCTCCAGGAACTGTAGATCACCCATCACGTAATGAGCCTGCTTTTCATGCCAGCGAGCGGGCATGCACGATGCTGGCGTACTCGGCAATCAGCTTGCAGCTGCTCCAAGAGAATGCTGCTTTTCACAGGTCCGAGGAAGAACAGTCGATTGAAGTCGAGGTCCTTGAATACCGGCCGTTCGCTTGCTCGCTCCTCGGCCGATGCTGTTCGACTCGCCGTGCTGCCTTTGAGGTCAAACACCTGTTCGGTGGCCAGCGAATGACACGCAGTCAAGTCAGCAGCCGCATGGAAACCTGCCCCAACCTCCTCGACCTCAGTTACGCACCGGAGAAGCAATCGACGGCAAGAGATTCTCCATCACGAGCACGTGTACAGGCGGTGGTGGCGCTCCAGGGGTGCCATCCGAGTTCATTGGCGCGTGTTGCTGTATCGTGTACATGCCGAAGATGCGTACTAACAGCGTGTTGTTGTTGTCTTTCAGGTACTGCAATGACGTGCGGTGAAGTGAGTAAACCACCTCTCTGTCTTGACGAGTCACTCAGCAAATGTGCGAGAGAGAGAGAGAGAGAGAGATCTCGTATGTACCTGCAAGTAGTCGCACAGAATACTGGTGAAGAACGTAAGCTCTTCGGGATAGAGCGACTTGATGACGAAGCGATTGTCGGCCGATTGGAAGAAGAAGCACCCGCTCTTTCCGGCGCTTCGCATCGATTTCAAGTTCGACGGAGCAAGTGATGCCTGTCATTGAAATGGCTTGTGTAAGTAGAGCGCACCGCTGCTCCAATGAACGCACGGACGCACAAGAAAATCAGCGTCATCGATTCCCAACTGGCGTCGCATATGTGCAAACATGAAGAACGCATGCTCCGTCCAGTCGAATGGAATGAGCGATGCCTTTGCAACGCCTCGGTGTGTCAACACTCGATCGGAAGTACTGCACCCACAAGCACAAGACAAGACAAGCGTTCCAACGAGTGAGCCGAGCTAACGGCAACTACCAACGCCGTCCCAACAACACCAACATACTCTGTGGTAAAGATGCAGTTTGTGACAACCTTGGCGTCATCTTCCGTAAAGCATCCACGTCCGAGGTGGAAGTGGATCTCGTGTCGAGAGAACTGCATTGCAACGTCAGCGGACGAGACTGTGGAGTCACTGCAACGCGAGAGAGAGAGAGAGTTGCATGGATACGTACACTCTCGCGCATTCCCATCGTGATCATGTACTTGATACTCTCTTCCCAGGTCGGTGCTGGTAGCAGAAGCAAAGAATGAGAGTAACGATCGATCAGTCAGTCGTGATTTGGAAGAGGTAGCAACAGACATCCATTGCAGCTCGTGCGTACGTCTGGAAGTGTCGGGCTGGATCGTCGTCGGAGGCAGGACGACAGACGCCGGACGCTGCCATGAAAGGCGTCGAGAGTTGGCGAGGGCGATTGGATCGAGTGCCACGCAAGCAGCAGCAGACTCGTTGGGCAAGAGCGTGTACGGTATCACCAGTTGCTGTTGATACCACAAGCCCTTGGGCGGCGCCGAAGATGGAATGTGGAATGGCATCGACACGGGCCGGCGTCGCTGCTCGTCGGATGGTGCTTCATACGACTCTGGTCGTGAGACGAGGGCCGTGCGATAAGGCTGAGATGGAGTCACTGGCGATGGCGGCATGGCGACAACGGCTGGCTCAGCGATGACAGTAGCGCCAACAACCGGAATGTGCGTAGGAGCCGAGGGAAAGCAAGCAGCGAGATCCAACGTTTGCTGCGGCTGCGGCTGAGGTTGAGGTTGAGGTTGAGGTTGAGAGTGAGGTTGAGGTTGAGAGTGCATCACGAGTTGGTGATGTTGTTGGCGTTGCTGCAGGCGTAGTTGGAGCTGCTGCAGCTCGAGCTCGCTCTCACGCTGTTGCTTGGCGATCCGGTGCATCGTCAGTTGTCGCTCTTGTTCGATGCGCTCCCATTGCTGTTGCTTGGCTTGCTCTTCACGAAGCCATTGCTCTTGCCGCTGTTCCAGCATGATCAGCTCGAGTTCGCTGAGTTGCTCCAATGCGCTCTTGCCAGCTAGCGGCGAGGAGGTTGTCGCCGTGGTGGTGACGACAGCGGGACTGACTTGTGGGCTCGAACTCGCGAGCGTAGGCGTTCCAACAACGTAGACTGGAGTTGGAGGAAGTAGGCGTGGCGATACTGCAGCGCCATTGGCCGTGCTCGGCGCTGGAGCTGGCCCATACACGACGGAGGGTGTCACGATCGCAGCTGGAAGACCTGTTGCAGCAGCAGCAGCAGTTGCCGTTGAGGTAGCACCGGTCACGGTCGTGGTCGCGTTTGGGAGCCGCTTCGGTGGCTGATACAGCAGCCTCGCCTCCTCCTGTTCACGCTGGCGACGCAGCTCTTGCTTGTGTTGGCGCTCGAGCTGGAGCAACAGCTCGCGCTGCTCCTCGAGCTCGCGTCGGCGCAAGGCTTCGGTCTCCTCGCGGAGCCATTGCTCCTGCTGCGCCTCGAGCTCGCGAAGGTTGCGCTCCTCCTGTAAGCGAGCCGTCAGCAACGCCTCCTTGTTCTCCATGTCGTGAATCAAGTAGAGGATGTTGGGTTGATCGGCTGCGTCCTCATTCGTCTGGGCGATGCGTAGGATACTGATCGTTTGTTGGCAGCACTCCAGCGCCTCGAGCAACTTGCCAGCTTGCTCCAGCTCCACTGCAAGCATGATGCCATCGATTCCCTTCTGCAGGAAGTCGATCTCCATATGGCTGAACGAATGACGCACACTCACGTGACAGTCATAGGGTATCTCTCTCGTGGTGTGGGCGAGAGCGAGGCAGCAGCAAAGGAGCGATCGATCGATCGCTCGCTTGATGTCGCGCACCATCGTCGTCGATGCTTCTTCTCTTTCTCTCTCTCCCTCTCGTCGTTGCATCTCTACACCTCTACCTCCTACTCTATCCTATCGAACCGAAACCGAGTATCGAACCCGATCAAGCTGCCTACCCTCGTTCCCAACTAGCAACCTTGTTTCGAATCATACAAGCCACAGAGAGAAAGAGAGAGTTCCTTATCTTGAACGAAGCGGTCAATCAATCACTCGCCGAGTATCAACAACAACCACGACGACGACACCTACCTAGACCAATCAACCAACCATGCTGCCATCCATGCTCAAGGGAGCGATCGAGACCTCGCAGTATCGAGATCTCCGATTCAAAGCACCCAAGGATAAGGTCGAGGACGACATACACAAGAGCACGACGCTGTACGTCGGCAACCTGTCGTTCTTCACGACCGAGGAGCAGATCTACGAGCTGTTCTCGCGCTGCGGTGAGATCAAGCGCATCATCATGGGCCTCGACAAGTTCAAGCGTACGCCATGCGGCTTCTGCTTCGTCGAGTACTACACGCGTGCCGACGCGCAAGCGTGCGTCTACTACATCAACGGCTCGCGTCTCGACGACCGCATGATTCGCGTCGACTGGGACGCCGGCTTCAAGGAGGGCCGCCAGTACGGCCGTGGCAAGAGCGGCGGCCAGGTGCGCGACGAGTACCGCACTGACTATGACTCGGGCCGCGGTGGCTACGGCAAGATCGTCACCGTCGGCATCACGCCGCCTCCGCCTGCCGGCCTGCCGCCGATGGCCGGCATCAAGCGCTCACGCGACGGCGAGATGATGATGCCCACCGGAGCGTTGCCTGGACCCTATCCTCCCATGATGCCGCCCCCGCCGTTCGGAATCATGATGCCTGGAGCCGGTGGCTTGCTGCCGCCGCCAGCCAAGCGAGCCCGTCGTGATGACTGGGACCACCAACAGCGCCCGCATCATCCGCCGCAGCCATTCCACCATCAACATCAACATCAACATCAACAGCATCCGCATCATCGACCACAACACCAACATCACAACCAACAGCAGCACCAGCACCACCAACCATCCTCGTCCTCCTCTTCTCGATCATCGAATCCACGATTCCGTGAGCGCCATGACCACGATTCAGACGAAGACGACGACATGTAAGCTGCTTGCTCGTGTGCGTGGATCGATGGATGGAACGCTTGGCTGCATGCACTCGCTCGCTATCGATCTATCTGCCCCATCGACCCACGTAGCAGTATCAGTACTCGCGCGCTCTCGATCTCTATCCCTCGCCCCAATAATGAACTCGATCTCTATCGTTTGTATCGTACATCGAACTCTGCCGTAGTGATCATGGTCGTCCGGCATTCAAGCGCCACGCGACATTCGCTTCATCGCCGTATCGTCGTCGCTGCATCGTTTGCGCGCGTCGAGAACCATGCTCACTGTGGCCTCGGCGGCGAACGCCATCCACTACAAGATCTGGGACGATACCAACACGCGCGCACAGCCGTATCGATGTCAGATCTTCCGCTCGATCGCGCCCGTGGGCTGGCGCATCCTGGGCGACGTGTGCGAGACGGTGCTCGAGCGCGATGTGCCAACCGGCGTACCGAGCGACGACTCTGTTCGAGCCACGCTCTGGGTGCCGGCCGATGGACCGCTGGTGGCTGCTCCGACCTCGTATGAGCTCGGTATGCATCGATCGAGGCTTGTTTCGAGTGCTGAAGCGAGTGCTCGAGCTCATGTATGGTGCTGCGCTTGGCATACCGATGTAGTGTGGCAGAATGTCGGACTCGACAAGGAGAGCCACTTCGGACAGGTCTCGTTCTGGCGCCCGATCGCTCCCGACGGCTATCGAGCCTTGGGATATGTGGCTTCAATGATGCACGACGTACCACCGTCGTTGGATCTGATGCGTTGCGTTCACGAGAGCGTGTGTGAGCGAGGCAGCGTCGAGCCGAACGCTCTCGCACAGCACCATCGGCTGATGCTGTCGTCTCGCAAGTACTCGCTCTGGAGCGACCGAATGTCGGGCTGCTCGTTCGGCGACGTGACTCTCTGGCGAGTCGGACCTCCGACGGCCGACGATGACGCTACTGCTACTGCTGCTACTGCTACAACGAGATATCGACCGTGCGGACTCTTCGTGGCCGAGCGGTCGCACAGCCGACCTGCCGCCAACGACAATCGCTTCTGGGTACTCAACGAGAGCTCGCTGCAGTCCCTCGACCGAGCACTGTTCGTCACGCTGCGGACCTCGACAGAGTCTGTGGCAGCCAGTGCCTTGGACTCTGCACCACCACCAGCAGCATCGTCGTCGCTGGACTCGTCGCTGTCGGGCTCGACTGATGACTCGCTCGCATCGGCCATGTATCGCGCTCGACACGAATGGACCACCAAGCGCGTACTCAAGCATCTCACACCTGAGCCAGGCTGCGATGCCACCGCTCCGGCCTTGGAGACATCGCGTTCGTCAGTGAGCAACCTGACGTTCCTGATCGCTGGCATGGCCGGTCGTGCCGACGTCTCGTTGTCGTCACTGCTGTTCGGCACGGCGGTCTCGGATGAGATCGCCTCGACTCAGGGCCAAGTGAACGAGTGCGATCCGGTGGTGCTCGTGCATCCCGTGCACCATCGAATCCGCATCATCCAATCGGCCGGCATCTTCGATCCGACGCCGCTCGAGGAGCGCAATCGCGGAGGACTCAGCGACTCTACCGCGAGCCTCAAGGCCGAGCGTACCATGAGCAACCACGAGCGCACGGTGCGCTTCTTGAACCGCATCAACACCGGCATCGACTTTCTGATCGCGACGATCCCATTCGCCGAGAGCTCGGCTGCCAACGTGACCGAGATGTGTCGCTTCATCACCGAGCTGTTGCAACTGCGCGGGAATGCCGGTTGCCAAGTGGCCGTGCTCGTGACCGACTCGTGGCGGCGCACCTCGAACCTGTACGGCCTGTCACTCGAGGAGATGGCACTCCACGACGGCTTGAGCGCCGATCCGACCGCGGTGCCTCGAGCTATCGCGGCTCTTGCAGACTGCCTGGAAGAGCGACGTGCGTATCCGCTTGCCTATGGTCTGCCGCGCGCGACCGTCCGCCATCCTCAGCTCACCGAATGGGAAGACGATCATCACTAGATCTGGACGAGGAAGGCCTCTTTCGAATCTCGGGCTCGGTGGTGCAGATGAAGCAGCTTGGCTTGCAGCTTTCGGATGGTGCGGACCCGTGTGCGCACGCCGACAAGAAGGCAGTATCTGTCGGTTAACTTGCTGGTTGATGCAGGCAAACCGGTGAACCTCGGCGAATGGGAGACTCATACCATCGCATCGTTGCTCAAGATCACGTTGCGAGAACTCGAGCCACACCCGCTCTTGTATCCGTTGATCGCCGATCAAGAAGTAACGAGCTCCTTGCTGGCACTCCCTGATGCCGAGCGCATCGGCGCCGTGTCGAACTTGCTGCTGTCTCATCGATTCTCGCCCCGCAGCGTGTCGGTGGTACGGCGCGTGATGCTGTTGCTCCACAAGGTCTTGCAGCACTCGAGCAAGAACCTCATGACAGCCAACAACCTTGGCATCGTGTTCGGGCCGACGTTGTTCGTGCGCGACCGGAGCGAGTTGATGGAGGCCGCACATCGGCTGTGCTCGTTCATGATCACCAACGCCCCGAGCATCTTTGATGCACTCGACGCGGCACAGGCGCCGGGATTCGAGGCTCCAGAGGACCTTCCGAGCGAACGTTGGACTCGCGCCCGGCATGTCGTCGTTGGCACGATTCAAGAGCAGTTGCAGCAGCACGAGTTATTGAGGCAACGCTCGGTACCGATTGTGTGCATCTCGCTCCGGAGCCCTCGTGCCTCTGGTACCAATGCTGACCTGTCGTTGCTGCCCGACGGCTCGTCGTGGATCAGCAGCCTCGCCGATGCGGTCATTCAGTTGAATCGGCAGCAAAGCGCCGCGTTGCACGAGCAGCCTGCTGCCTCAAGCGCCGCAGCCACGTTGCCTGCCGAGGAAACCTCGTCGGTCATTCAATCGGTGCTACGGAAGCTCACGTTTCGTTAGTGCTTCGCTGTTGCGCTGCGGCTCCCAAACCATATGGTTTGAAGACGTCGCTCATTCGTGGCAAATATACATAGATCCATATTCTCGTTAGCCGATCGTCTGTATCAAACGGGGTACTTATTTATGACCAAGAACTTTATAGACCCTGCGTGTCTCTGGCGTGTGTGTGAGAGCAGGGCTGTTGCAGTACTTACAGGATGGAGATATGTATAGCAAGAATCGACAGCTGATACGATACGATACGATGGGATGTGGCGGCTGTGAGAAGCGTTTGTCTTACAAGCCGTTGCCGCCAGGGCCTGAAACCACTCTCGACACCACGCCCGAGACTGTTCAATGTTGGACAAATTATCTCATGAGCGAAATGGAAGCGAGATTGATGAGTATCGGTGATGGTGTGTTGAGTGCCGTACCTCGGTCCATGTGTGGCACCGATGCAACTACATTGTCGACCGAGCCAAGGAGAGAGTTGGAGCTTGCTGCTTGCGCCGATGAGAGCTGCTGTTGCAGGCCATGGTGCAGGTCGGATGGATGTGGTGGAGCGGCTGATACGATTTGTTGTGGCAGCTCGGACGCCATCGATTGCTGCGCTGCCACGGCGGCTGCGGCGACAGCAGCCGCTGCGACTGTCATCTTGTCGTTGAGGTGATGGTGGTGATGTTGTTGATGCTGTTGGTGTTGCTGATGTTGCTGTTGCTGCTGTTGTTGCTGTCGATGCTGCTCTTGTGGCTGCTGTTGGTGATGTTCGAGCTTGTCATCACCTGGCCGCATCCGCTTGCTGCGATGCCCACGGAGCATGTCGTCATCGGCCTTCCTCTTGCCAGCGCTCCCACCATTGCCGCCGCTAGGGCCAGCGCCGCCGTCGGAGCTGTCGCTCAGGCCCTCATCCTCCGGGCCTTGTATTCCACCTTCGACTTGCCTGGCTTTGCGTTGATAAGACTTGATGTGCGTCAGGTACTTTTTGAAGCGATTCGTGACCTCCTCCTCGGAAGCGCCAGTCTGGTCCATGACGGCCTTGGTAGCTGCCTTTTCTATGGATGGTGAGGTAGCGGCAAGACGCGAGTGAGTCGCTGCACGACACCAAGTGCGTTCGGTCTCTCTCTCTCACTCTCTCTGCATGTATGTTTGTTAGTCTTGGTCGGTCTCGTGAGTGCGCGCGTACTGTTCTGGATCTTTTGTGAGCCCCAAGGCTTGTTGAGGTCGAGATAGAGTTTCGCAGCCTCTCGACATTGGTCTTTGAACTTGCGCTCCTCCTCGATGGCGCGCCTCGCTACACCGGCTGGGGAGTTGTCGGTATCGTGTGCAACCTCGATCACTTGCGAATAGGGTGCCGGGGCCATTGGTGGCTGATGATGCGTATGGGGGTGATGATGTGCGAATGCCGGACCCGTTTGTTGCTGAAATCGCGCTCGCCGAGGCCGTCAGTACCACGAATGATGGACGTGATTGGGAGCGAGCGCGAGAGCTAGCAAAGGAGCACGCATACCATCCAGCCTTGGAATGGCATTAGCTCCTCGTGGAGCGCTGTCACTGCGTCTCGCAGCGCGCGTAGCTCGGCGTGCACTTGGCTAAGCGAGCTCTTGAGGTGATCCTGAAGCAACCAGCCAACCAGCCAGCATGAGTGCGAGCGAGCGAGCGGTTGATGGCATATGGCTGGCGCGCACCTTGATGCAGCTCGCAACGATAGGCGGAATGGTCGACACCAAGAACTGCTGCCATATCATCAGACGATCATCGCCGTCGCAGTTGTCAGGCGACTGTGTGAGATGCTCGGTGTGTTGCTCGTGATGCATCATGTGGCTGGCGCTCGCCGCCTGGCCATGGTCGATCGAGCTCGCAAACAAGTAGTCGGTGTTCATCGTGATAGAGGCAGCACAAAGGCAAGGCGAAAGGAAGCTCCGACAGCTCGTCACTCGATGTGCACTCACGCAGTTGTGTATCCTTACGCGCTGTGCGTGATTCACGACGGGTCGCGGGAGTTCAGCGTGAGCGCCATGTGTGCGAGAGAGCCAACGAGTCAGCACACACACACGCACACTGGCGACGATATCACAACTAGGAAATCAGCGAGCGCGCCACGAGACCGACGTACCCTCGGGCAAGCAGTGTAGCGTCGAACGGACACGGGTCGAAAACCGACCAAAAACCGACCAAAAACCAACTCGCGAGCGGCAAGAGAGAGCGCGTAAGACGCGACACACGGCGCGAGGGAGACGAGAGGCGCGAAAGACGAAGCCGAGACGAGGCTGCTGGACGACGAGAGGCGGGCGCTGAGGAAAAATGGCGAGGAGAGGAGCACGAGGCGGTGTTTGTTTGCTCGCTGCTCGGTGCTTGGTGGTTGCTGCTCGTGGTTGCTGGTTGTTGGTAGATATCTATCATGGTGTTGGTTGGGATGTAGATATCTATCGTGGTTGTTGCTGGTTGGGTTGTAGATATCTATCGTGGTGGTGGTTGTTGGTTGATATCTATCGTGTTGCTGGTTGGGATGTAGATATCTATCGTGGTGGTGGTTGCTGGTTGATATCTATCGTGGTGTTGGTTGGGTACGTGATCGCAACTATCTCTCCCTCTATCTCCCTCAGTCTGTGGCTCGCACTATCTATCTTGCAACCCCGTGTTTCTTGCTCTTCGAACGAGAATGAGAGCAAAGAGTTCAAAGGTTGCACAGAAGAACCGCAAGCTGATGTAGTTGACCCATGATGGCTGCTGGTCGTGGTGCTTGCGAGCACCACGCACGAGCGCTAGCCTTCACTGGTAGCCTGTTTGTCTATCCGCACAGCTCAACCTCAATCTATCTCTCTCTCTCTCTCTCTGTCTCTTTGCGTTGTCTCTCTCTGACTGGCTCTCATCCATCTTCGTTACTAATTGATGTATTGATGTAGGTATGGTACAGAAGATGGAACAAGAGCACGCTCAAGGCTGCGCGGCTGAATCGCTCTCTACAACGACTGCGGCGCTGTGCGCCTTGTGTCCGCGCTCTTCGTCCTCCAACCGACGCTTGTCGATGCGAATAAACACGCTCAAGAGCGCGGTCAGAACCAAGACACCCGAGAGAAACCAGTTGTCGAAGCCGTACGGCTCCAGCACCATCATGACGAGTATCTCGGTGATGCCGAATACCTGCGCGCTCGAGACCAGCAGGTTCGACGGCAGTACCTCGGGCATCGGGTACGTGATCTCGGCCGAGGTGTCGAGGCACAGCGGCAAGATGGCCGTCAGGAAGAAGCCGATGGCGCACAGCGACAGCAGCAGCGGCCAGAACTCGTTGGGTCCCAGCAGCAGCGTGTACGCGAGTGCGCCTGCCGCGCCGCCGGCCAGTCCGACGGCGATTAGCACGCGGGGTTGTTGTGTCCAATCACCGAGTACACCCCAGATAACGCCGCCAACGATGCCCACCTGCCAGCACGCCAGCACGCCAGCACGCCACAGCACCGACGGTATCAGTCAGAGTTGAGGCGAGTAAGCGTCCGAGCGAGTGTGCTGAACGCACCAGTGTCATGCTCACGCCAAAGATACCAATCTGCGACTCGTATCCGGCCGCTTGGAGTTGGATGCCGTACAAGGTTGCGATGGCGTAGAAGGCACCGGTCGACAGGCCGAACGCCAGCACCAGCAGCACGTACGGCAGCGAGCTGGCGAGCTGCACGATCGCGGCTCCGATGCCCATCTCGGCACGGTGGTCCTGCTTGCACGCCGAGATTGACGGCGGCGTCGGCGGCTTGCTTCGAAACAACACCACGATCAAGACCGCCGGTATGACGGCGATCGCCGTCTCGACGACGTGCATCAGCGGAATGCGCGAGCCGTGGTTCGGAGGCACCAGCGTCGGTGAGAGGCCCATGCCGATCGCGACGCCGACTTGATTGGCGATCGAGGCCACGGCCGTGGCGGTCACTCGCTCGCCCTCACCGAACCAATTCTGAGCGAGCGTCGCTGGCATGGCAAGGATGAAGGTCTGTGCGGCGCTGGCGATCGTCTGGCCCGCCATAGCGAACACGACGCCGAGTGTTCCGCTGCAGTGCCGCGTCGTGCTCAAGTCAGTGCAACGGGATACATGCGCATTTGATCGCTGCATCGCTGCGAACCTTCCGTCGGTGAATGGATACGGCAAGATACGCATGGCTCCGCCAAGGAGATTCAACAATGCACCTGCGACGATGCCAGTGCGGAGGCTGATGGCGCACACGTACACATTCATACGCGGTGAGCCGCCACTTCGAAGAGTAACTCGCACTGCCTCCGCCGCACCTGTAATGCTCGACAATGTATGACGACAAGAACGAGCCAGGAATGAAGACAGCCTATACACAGGTCAGATACGTTCGTTGGGTGCTCTCTTCAATGAGGGCAGCCATTCGGCAAGCGAGTACTCGCTCGATTGCACACAAGCATCTTCGTACCATGTATACGATCGAGAACATGTTAAGCACCAACTCGCTGCAATTGAACCACTGCTCAGTTGTCTCTGCGATCGGAGCGTACGAAACCCACATGATGGCGTTGCTCATCGACAGCAACGAGAACAACACGAGCATCAACCAGCGCGAGAGATACACGACCACCGGCGCATCGGTCGAGGTCGCGTTGATCGACTGCTGCTCGGCAGCGAGCTCGCTCTCGGCGCCCATCAACTCACTGGCATTGACGCTACCGTCGTCTACCACCTCCTTCAACGAGCGACCGTGTTGTGACGTCGTGGTGGACGAGTACTCGCACGTCCACGAGTGAACGAGCAAGAGAGAGAGAGAGAGAGAGAGAGAGAGACAGAGAGAGAGAGAGAGATTGAGAGATACGAACAGTAAGTGCTGAGCTCTTTTGTTTGACAGCGTTCGCTCTCGGTTCTCGTTCGATCGTGGTTAAGAACAGCGATTGCTCGAGTAGTATTGGCGCCAGATACCGGATGTTGATGAATCGGGTGGTGATGATGAAGGTTTATTTCGAGTCACTGCTGTGGGCGTGCGGTTGGTGCGTGCGCGCGTACGATAGCAGCTTCATGGTTTGCTCGTAACCGAGGAACGCTGCGGCGTTGGCCGGGAAGGCACGCAACAACGCTGGCGCGAGACCACGGAAGAGACTCGAGAGCGGCAGGCCCTTGGCGCGCATCTCCTTCCATACCGACCGGATGCCGTGCGGGTACTCGCGCTTGGGATCGAGCGACACCTGCAGGTTGCTCTTGAGCGTGTCGATCGGGATGGCGACCAGCCAGTTGGTGACGCCCGCCATGCCGCCGGCGAACAGCGTCACCGGCACGCTGGGGTGTGCGTGGTCGGCCGGCGTCAGGTTCCAGCGCACGACCTCGTAGGTTGCAAAGTACACGGCCGACGCCATCACCTCACGCATCGAGATGGCCGACAGGCCAGCAAAGACGCTGCGCACGCCACCGATCTGGTGCAGCTGTCGCAGCACGGCCCATGGACCGGCGACGGGCGCGTTGCTCGTGCGCTTCTGCACCTGCATCACGCACTTGACGCGCTCGAGCGGGCACAGCACCGGCACGGTCGCGAGGCCCGCCACCGATCCGGCGGCCGCGATCTCGGCCACGCGCGATGCATGCATGACACGGTTGGCCTCGGCAGCGTTGGGTCGCGTCGTGTTCCAGAAGAGCTGCTGCCCGAGGCCGTAGCCCCAGAACGACAGCGCAAACACGGGCGTCGTGCCGGTGATCGGTACTGTGACGCCGCGATACAGGCCCCGGATGCCTTCGGCGCGCCACAGCTTGAGCGTGCAGTCGAGCGTGTTGGCATACAACGGCGGTATGGTACGTGGTGCGGTCTGCATCCTGACCTTGATCGTATCCATCGGATGCCCGATGATGGCAGCACAGATACCGCCAGCACCGCCAGCTGCGAATCGATCCAGCAAATGAGCGGCAGCAGCAGCAACAGGTGGTGGTTGCGGAGTGGTCGTTTGTTCCATTTGGTCTGATAGTAGTGGCAGTGATGGAGGAGTTGTGGTTGTGTTTGTGTTTGAGGCCATTATGATATGTCAGTCGTGGAGGAGCACGTGAGCCAGCGATGCACGTGAGCGAGAGATCGAACGAATGAAAGAACCAACGAGAGTCTCTCGCTCGATCACCATTCGCTTGCTATCGCCCTGTCGCGCTGTGGTGTCCACGCCACATACCCACGCCACTCCTGAGAGTAGTAGCAGCAGCAGCAGCAGTAGTACTCCTCTCATCTTCCCATTCCCAGGAGAGGGTGAGTTGATCGAACCCGAGCTCCTAGCACCACACGTATGGCTCCAACCGCGACCTCGTCGTCGGCGTCGGCGTCGGCGTCGGCGTCGGACACCGCATCCAAACCCGAGCCGCTACCCAAGGAACAATGTCCCTCACTCGCCAACTCTCGATCGCCACTTCGATGGTGGTTCGAGTTCCTCGTCGGTCTCGTGACGGTCGCGGCTCACGGGTGGTTCTTGTACTACATGGAGAACGACTACAACGACAAGTACGCGCCGTCGCTGTGGTCGATCGCTCCCGGAGCCGACCACCACGCGTACAAGGTGCGCAACTACGTCAGCATCTGGGTGCCGATCTTTCTGCTGTCGATCGTGCTCGAGGCCTTGTACTCGGGTCTGCTGGGCCTCAAGCTCTATCGCTTCAACGACATGATCTCGTCCTTGTCGCTCGGCATGATGATGGCCGGCACCAAGGCCTTGATCGCTCAGGCCTGGACGCTGTCGCCGTACATTTGGGTCTGGGAGCACTATGCCGTCGCACACGATCAGTGGTGGCAGAAGGGCAGCTTCGGCTGGTGGTCGATGCTGGTCGCTGTCGAGTTTGGCTACTACTGTACGATCGATTGCCTACCAACTGACCGCCACACGCGCGCACGCAACGAGATTGATCGTGTGCATCGAATCGGTAGGGGTCCATCGTACCGGACATACGATCAACGCCTTCTGGGCCATGCATAGTATCCACCACTCTTCCGAGGAGTACAATCTCTCGACTGCTCTGCGGTATGTTGTTGTTGTTATTGCGCCTCTCTCTCTCTCGCTTGCTTGCTCGAGATTCTTTGAGTGACTCCTATGAGAAATGGATGCTGGCGGCATATTGTCGGCGTATTCGCTGTCTGCGAACCTCAATCAACCAACCAACCAATCAATCAACTCAACATGACACAGACAATCGAGTATCCATGGCATCGTGTCGTGGGCCTACTACATGCCACTGGCGTTCTTCTATCCGCCACAGCTGTTCCTGCTCCACAACCAGTACAATCTGCTCTATCAATTCTGGATCCATACGCAAGCGCTGCCCAAGCTCGGTCCTCTTGAATGGGTCCTCAATACCCCGAGCCAACATCGCGTTCATCACGGTACCGTAAACCCCCGCGCGAGATACGCACGCTGATTGTAGACCTTTGTTGAATGGTTTGCATTGGGTGGTGTGGCAGGTCGTAACGCCTACTGCATCGACAAGAACTACGGCGGCACGCTGTGCATCTTCGATCGCATGTTCGGTACCTTCCAGGAGGAGATCGAGCAGGTTCCCGTCGTGTATGGACTCACGCACTCGATCAACACCACCAATCCCGTCGAGGCCAACATCATCAACTGGCGCTACATCTGGACCAACCTCTGCACGTACGTGTGTCTGCTTGCCACGCGCACGCATCACGAACGTCGTCACTTCTCCTGACTGCCGCTGCTTGCTGCTGTTGTTGTTGTCACTGCTCGAAGTTTGAAGAGCCTCAAGCACAAGTTCTATGCGCTCTTCCAAGGCCCTGGCTGGATTCCTGGCTCGGATCCGATCAAGGAGTATCCGATTCCTCCCTGCACGCTGGGTACCGTGCAGCAGTACGATCCGCAGGTCTCTCTTGTGTACGTACCCTTGGCGCAGCGTATCGCAGCGTGCGCGTATCTGCTTGCTGTGTACTCATCCGCTGCTGGTACAGCTGCAAGGTCTACGTGTTTTTGCACTTCTTCGCCTGCCTCATCAGCCAGAGCGTGGCGATGGACCTCGTCGAGGGCGATGGACCGATCTCGCGCGCTTTCTACCTGTACTCGATCGCCGCCATCTGCACGACCCTCCTTTCGCTGGTGTCGTTCTCGAGCTTGATCGATCGCCGCCCGTACTGCGTGCGACTCGAGCTCTTCCGCCTGCTTGGAACCGCGTGCTTGTTGATGTATGGAATCCATACCTTCATTCCCGCCGTTCACCTCGACGCACTTGGTACGATCATGTGTTGCCTGCCTCGAGTTCCGCCACCGTTTTCACTCACACGCCAAACGCCTCTCACAGAGCCGTGGTACCTGCACAAGTATTGCCTCGCGGTATACGGCGTGCTGCTGGTCAGTATCGCCGTGCTCCTGCTCAATGCACGCCAGCTCGTTCGTCCGCTGGACGAGTCAGAGATCGGCAAGGACCACCCTCGCTCGGCCGAGGCTGAACAAGCACAGTTGCGAGCCGCCGGAATGCTGCCTGCGAAAGCGCATGCCGAGTGAGCGCTTACACTCAACCCGTACATGCATCAATCAATCAATTGATTCACATTTGACAAGATAGATGATAGTTAGATTGAAGTTGTCGTTATCGTTTGCTGCACTCCACATCGCGATCCGTTATGCGGTCCAATACATACACTCGCAATTTATTGTGTTGATCGACAACGCTATCACCAGTGAGCAACCTCCAAGGCCATCGTTGCCAGTCTTGTCAGACAGCTGAAACAACAACAAGGCAGCGACAAGCACAGAGCAGCACCGCTTATTTTTAGTGCACTGAACTTGAGACCACAACTGCAAGACGCGCGCGGTATTCGATCCACCGAGGAGCTGATCGATCGGCCGGCTGCTGATCGGACTAGATCGCTCACACACTCGATCGATCGATCGATCGGCAGAATGGAGCATTCCATCGTTCGTTTTTGCACCGTTGTCTTGTTCCTCGGGCCCGAGTGTTTCTCGCGCTGCTTGGAGCTGCTGGCTGTGCGTCCCTGTGTGAGCCGTTGCTGTGTTAAGCCCGCGGCTGCTTTAAATTGCCGTCATGCTCGCGCCACTTCTGTCTCTGTCGCTCTCTCTAGCGATAGCGCCTCGTGCGGCGGAGGCCTTCACATCGCGCCGCGTTGTTCGTTGTTGCCCGCCTCCCCTCGCCCGCCTCCTCCCGCCTTTACCTCGTTACCCTCGCGAGTTGTACAAGCTTGTCTCTCTTTGTCTGTCTCTCTCTCTCTCTCTCTCGTGCGCGCGAAGGAGCACCACATGGACCGCTCGCACTTTCGGCGTGCATCGTCGCCGAACCTGGACGCGCGCGATCTTGCGCGACTGGCCAAGCTCGAGCCCTCGATGCAGGCGCAGTATCGCGCACAGAAGGCCGCCAAGGCCTCGTCGTCGCTGCGCTCGTCGGACTTTGCCGTGCCCGTGTCCCGCACGCCCACTCGCTCCAAGGACAAGCGCGAGAAGCGCTCCAAGGGCGACCTGCTGACGCATCTCATGAGCATGCTGACGCCGAGCGAGGAGGTCAAGGCACTCAACGAGATCCGTATGGTGGTCGCCAGCGAGCAACAGAGCGCGCAGCGCGACGAGCTCGCCGAGGACCAGGTGGTCGCCGAGTCGCCGCTCTCCTCCTCGGCCGATGGCAGCGTCTCACCGAGCAGGAGCCCCTCGCCCGCGAGTGGCAGCTGCGCCGCAGCTCCGTCGTCCGCCACTACCTCCCCCACTGCTGCCGCCGGGGCCGCCGCCAGTACAGCCACAACTCCCACCGGCAGCGGAGGCTCGATTCCTCGGTCAGAGAGCGACCCGCATCTCGCAACGCACATTGCTGGACTGCTGTTGGCACACGGCGACGACTCGCGCACCGCCGACATGAAGATCTCGGACCACCTCAACTCGACACTCTGCTTCGCTGCGAGCACCGGCAATCTCTTGGTCGCCAAGCGCGCTCTCATGTATGGCGCCCACATCGACGGCGTCAACTACGACCAGCGGTACGATACGCAACCACCGTTGCTACACACACGCCATCTTGATTGCCGCATGCGCCGATGCACGCGCACTTCCATTCACTCGCTCGTACGCGCTCCTTCATTTATCACGAATCATCGGGTTCTAATACTCTCTCTCTCTGTATCGCCCTCATGTCCGTCGACACACACACCTGTGGCGGTTATGGTTGATATTTGGTTGGCCACTTGTGACTCGACAGAACTCCGCTACATCTCGCAAGCGCCCATGGCTATCTGCCGATGGCGCAGTTTCTCGTCGAGCAAGGCGCCGACGTGCACGCCGTCGACGGCAACGGTTTCTCGCCGATCCACGATGCACTGTTGAACAAACATTACGACGTACGTCGGCCGTCTACAGTGCCCACCCACTCTTGTGCATCTGGAACTCGTATCGTAACTCCGGTGAGTGTGTAAATAGGTCGTGTTCTTTCTGATTAGCGCTGGAGCCAAGGTCGAGCGATCGGACGAGATGGAGGACATTTGTCGTGCATTGATACTCGCTGCCTTCCGAGGCGATCTAGTGAACCTGCGACAGCTCTATCTCGCACAAATCGACATGAACTATCAAGACTACAACAAACGGTACGACGAGTCCGCGGGAGTTAGCTGTCAGTTCGTTCGATCTCCTGAGTTACTCATGCTCGTATGATCGTTCGATCGATCGATCGCTCGCTCGCATTTGAATGATTCACTCATTTCCGCCTGGCCCATCGCTTCCTTGTTGTACCACGGTCCGCTGCTATCGCTACCGGAAGAACGGCACTTCACGTGAGCGCCAGCGAGGGCCATCTGGAGGTCGTTCAGTTCCTCGTCAGTGAGGCACACGTGCAATTGAATCTCGTCGATCGATTCGGTGGAACCGCACTCGATGATGCCGTGCGCCATGGCTACGCGCACGTTGCCGACTTTCTACGATCGAACGGCGCTGTGTCGGGCAAACTCGTCGCTCCAGATGGCTCGATTCTCGAGGGCGAGTCGGTCGAAGACATGGAGCTCGCTACCGACACTCCTGCCGAGGACGAGGAGGACGCGCTCGAGTGCATGACTCGCATCTGCAACGCCATCGTTCGACACGATGCCGATGCCGTGAGGCAATATCTGCAATCCTCAACGAATCCATCTCTAGCAGCTCGTGCGTGCGATTACGATGGAAGGTGCGTACGATCTCTCGCATAACCCGTGCATACGGTATGCTGATGAGGTTGCCGCCACTCTCCAGGACCGCATTGCACGTCGCTGCGACAGTGGGCGACCTCGAGGCTTGCAAGATCCTCATTGATGCCGGAGCCGATTGGGAATCGCACGACCACTGGGGAGTGATCCCGATTCAAGATGCCTTGCGAGGAGGTCACGATGAGATCGTGGCGTACTTGACCGACTTGGCGATGCATGGGTACGCTCGCTCGTTATCGAATGACCTTGACGTTGTATTCTGAGACCCATACTCACTCGTTCACTCCTTGAATCTCTCCAGTGATACTTTTGAAGCTTGCCCATTGGATGACTTTACTGAACCGGCTGCCAGTGACTGCAGCGGGGAGTTGGAGCTCTCATCGAACGATACCGAATGCTGCAAACGCTTAGGCAGTCACCGCAACAACTTTCATGGCGCCTTTGGAGAGCTGCTTCGACAGGTACGATGGATTGCGCTCTCTCACGCATTCCCTCTTGTGCTGCATCATCACTCATGTTGTGATACTTGGATGAGAGAACAGATTCGAGTGGCAGGAGATTGGAGCATCGTCGAGGCGTGGGTGCCTCAACCCGATGGCCAATCGCTGCGATGTTGTAGCGAGTGTTGCTCGCTCGAGCATGAGGACTTGTCAATGTCCCGCCCGAATCTGTTATCGAGCGATGAACGACATGCTCGATTGTGGTCGTGGCGCATGAGCCGCGATCTCACGAGCGAGAGCAACAAACGCTTTCAGTCAGTGCGCAGCTTCTACCAGGCCTCGCTGCACTACTTGATCGAACTCAACTTCTCGCTCGTCAGCGGCTCGAACCCGATGGGAGACTTCTCCGTGGTATGCATCGTAGCGCATCGTGCCACCTTGTGAGCCGTCGCATCTAATCATAACGAGCGAGAGTAGATCTGGTGCGACCATCTGGATTCGTTGAGTCAAGCACGATTCCCACGCGCTCCACATGCTCGCGAGTCGGGCTTCAAGACTGGCATGAAGATCTCGCTCTCATGGAAGAAGCAAACTATCGCCGTCGTGATGGCCTTCAGCCGTGATCGCATCCAGGAGAATAGAAAGGTCGTCACGCTCGCCCACGAGTTCGCCAATCGAACGCTCGAGCTGTTGCTCAGCCAATGTCGCTTGTCGGCCAAAATCAACGCGCTGCCGGCACGAGACTTTTCGGACAAGCTCTTTGCCATGATTGATGCGCCCAGTGGTACGACATAGAAATGCTGATGACGATGCGTGAGCGATTCTCATACGCGCATCCAATCATTCGACAGAGTCACCCTATTGTGCCATGTCGATTGCTCATGCAGCCGGAGCACTGGATATGATTCTCTCATGGGCATCGGTATGTCTCGTGCTGTTGGCCACGATAGACACGAACCAACCTCAACCTATTCAATGCTAACCATCTCGGTGGTACTCGTCGTACTTACTCGCAATCTAGGCGATGGATAGCGAAGAGAATCGCGCTGCAATGATCGTATTGTCCCGATGGTGCCAGGCGATTCTCGAGCGCCTGCAGAGCAGCGGTTCCGATAGCTCGGCGCTTCCCTCGTGGGCCAATGTCGCCACGCGAGAGAGGATTGCATTGGTACTTCGATTCTTGGTGACGGTCTCGCCGGTGGTTGGACCCAAGGTACGCCGCGCTTGCTTCTCTTCGTAAAACATGGTGACCTCGACCTAACATGACGTCAACCCGACCTTCAGGCTCCATTGGTGCGAAACCAAGCCAAGGAGCTGCTGGACAAGTTCGAAGCCGCCTCTGTCGTTGGTATGAGACTGTTGATCTTGCGTTGGCGGCAGTGATGGCGGTGGTGGTGTTGTTCTAATCGCCTGCTCGGTATAACAACTGCACAGAAAAGAAGCTGCCGCCGTTCTTTGGACCGACGAGCGGCATCGAGAGCCCCATTCGTGCTGCGATTCGGCAATTCATGCGAGCAGCCGAACGAGAGTTTGCGCAGCACCCGCAACGCTCAGCTCTCGACCGCTGCAAGTTGCGTTCGTTGCACGAGGCCATTCCGGGAGCCGACGTCTACAACACGCTTGGCTCGCACGAGGGCAACACGGGTGATACCGGAAGCGGCGGAGGAAGCTTCGGTGGTGGCGGCGGTGGCGGTGGTGGTGGCAGTCGCGGCTACTATGGCTCGCCGAGCAGCCTGCAGCAGTACCAGATCTCGCGCATGGTCGGTGTCGGCTTCGGCGGCCGCGGCTACTGGGGCAGCTCCCGCACCAAGCTCGTCACCGAGGAAGAGTCGGCGCTCGTGTCTCGCTTGTGTGGCGATTTCGTCGCCACCGCACGGAAGGCCAACGATCGCTTCGCGTGGTTCTCGATCGAGAACATCCTGAAGCTGCACAGCTCGCTGCAGCTCGAGGCCACGATTCCGCGCGGTGCCTTCCGTAAGACGGTCGCCGTCGGAAGCCATCAGTTCTACACCTTCTACCGCGTCTTCATGCCGCACGAGGAGGTGCCCGACGCCATGGCCGAGCTGGTGGCGACGCTCAACTCCGAGCAGTGGCGCTCGGCACATCCGGTACTCGTGGCCTTCGTGGTGTTCGCCGTGCTCGTGTACTACATCCACCCGTTCCAGGACGGCAACGGGCGCACGTCACGAATGCTCGCCAACCTCATCGTGTGGCTCACGGGCTTGCCGATGATCCTCTCGCACACCGACAAGATCATCACGCTCTCGGAGTTTGTTCGCCGCGCCGCAGCCAAGGTGCCGGCAGCGTGATGTCAACCTGCCTGCCTGCCTGCCTGCCTGCCTGCCTGCCTGCCTGCCTGCCATGCACTGGCACATCTCTATCTGTCGCTTTCCAGTACCATTCGGCTGTGGCTCATGTTTGTATCACTATCTATTCCCTCTCGCTCGCTCTCGTTACCTCGCTTGGTTGACGCCCGTGCCGCAGTGCTTGCGCATCGTCCTTCCCTTTACCTCCACTCCTCCTGATGAAATCGATCATCCACCGGGTAATAGATGCCACACTCGTTTACTCAATGTTGAGTTCTGTTGCGCATCGATCCCGCATTGATTGGTCTGGTGAATCGATGATCTACTTGCAGCCTCCACCACCACAACCAGGTCGGCGGTGAGGAACACGGGCATAGCCTCCGCCACCGCCACCCAGCGGCATGAAGTCGTTGTCATCGTCATTCGAATGCGAGCGCTGTCGCACGATTGAAAGTAAGCAGCGAAACTTCTCATATCAGAGCGAGGGAATCTCGTCACGAACCTTGAGGTGCTCCTCGGGATCATACATGGGCTTCGGCTTCTTGTTCGCCGCTGGCTTGGGAGCAGGCGCATCGGGCTGTCGTGCGCAACATTGAGATCATGAGAGGCGACGCGTCGAAGCCACGCGAGCAAGCCACGTACCGTGCCATCACGAGCAGCCGCCTCCTCGAGTTCTTGTTGTTGCTTGAGTCCTGCGCTCGGTCATCACAGACACCATGCGGGTTAGACGGCTCAGTTCAATCGGTTCGATCTCGATGAGGTCGCGTGAACGTACGAGCAGCTCGCAGAGCATCATTGCGTTGCTGATCGGCCCGCTTCTTCTCGGCCACGCCAGTCTTTCGTTCGAGCCAGTCGCGAACCCCAGGCCAGTTGAGATACAGTACCACGACCACGATCAATACGGGCCAGATATACACCGAGTATTGCGGCAACTGTACCGCACACGACACGAGGAACAGGACCGTGATGAGTGCGGAGGGACAGCGATAGCAAGCACCATCACTGTTCTACGCACCAGCTCGAGCCATGACGACAAAGAGAACTTGGAGGACTCGAGAGATGCAGATGCTTCTTCCATGGGAACTATATGTGAGTGTGAGATGGCTAGAAGATCGATAGATAGAGAGGTAGATGGCAGTGCGTGTGGTAATGCGTCGTCCGAGGTCTGCGCGCGAGAGGAACAACAGCAGAATGACGTGGCATCGGCCACAAGAACAGTGATCGATCGATCGACCGCATTCGCCCATCCATCCATCCATCCATCCATCCATCCATCCATCCATCCATCCATCCATCCATCCATCCATCCATCCATCCATCCATCCATCCATCCATCCATCCATCCATCCATCCATCCATCCATCCATCCATGGCAGACAAGGAAGCTCCACCGCCAGCGTCGTTGACCAAGGTTCGATTGAGCACGACGCTCTACGTCAAGAACGTTCCGCCCTATGTCGTATGTACTCGATCCGTGCGACAATTACGAGATGATGTGCCACCATGTCGTATCGCTGATGTCGCTTCATGATCCATCAGACCATCGACGAGCTTGCGACGTTGTTTGGTCAAGGCAACCAGTTCTCAGGCTTCATTCGGCTGCGTCGTATCGTCAACTCGCGTGGCAAGGAGATGCTCTTCGTCGACTTCAATACCGCTTTCGTACGTGGTCGAGATCGGTGTCCTTCGATCGCACAGGGACCGCGGACATGAGTGATTGATCGATGGGTGGATGGCTCGAACACGAATGCAGCTTGCAACACAAGCACTGAATCGATACTATGGATACAAGTTCGATCCCAATGATCCGCGACCTGGCTTGCATGTGGATTACGACAAGGACGACACCGAGGTGAAGCTTGATCGATACACGCGCAAGGTCAAACGAGTGGAGATTGAACGTAGCATCATTCGATGTGTATGCAAGCATTGTGGATCACACTGTCTGAATCTATTGTGTCACTTGCGAGAGCTACCTGTACGATCTGTCGACGGCTCGCGCGTGATCGGAGTCTCCAAGAACCTGTCCGAGATCGATGTCACAAAGGGAGCTACGGTGCGCATCAAACGAACCGATCGAAACGTACGTGTGGCATTCGGCTGTGGCTCGACCTCGAATGCCTTGTCTGACACATCTCACGTTCAACTGCATCGACCACTACGTCGACAACAGGGCAATCCAGGTATCGAGGTCCAATATCGAATGGAGTGTGCCGGCTGCCAGCTGCCACTCGCCTATCAAACCAAGCCCTTCACCGATGCCAGCAACAAGTGGATCTACGTGCTGCCAGATGCCATTACTGACACGATGAGCGAGGTTCAGACTCCGGTGTTCGCATCATTAGTCAATCCGCATCTCGAACAAGTTGACGCCAACACCAGCAGTGACGACAGCACCAATCAGCCAACCGCTTCTGATGAGGGTTCCACGACATCGACATTGATTGATTCGACAGATGCATCAGCCTCATCTACTGCCACCGTACCGGCAGATTCATCGACCCCTACAGACAGCCTGCCACAAGTCGGCGACAAACGAGCACGAGAGGACGTCAACAATGACGACAACGGCACCGACAATCAGGCAGCCACTGATGGCGTCAGTGATGCTCGATCGACGACAGCGCCGTGCAGCAGCACAGAGAGCGATGGCTCGCCGTCCACCAAACGACCGCGTCTATCCTCGGACGAATAAACCGCGGCCTTGTTCTAGATCAACATCATGTCTCAGAGATCTTGCGATGTATCTCGAGTTGGTGTACCTCACAGCAGCAGCAGTCGAGCCCGATGCCTTTCGATGGGTCGATGGCGATGGCGGCCATTCACTTGTTGCCTCGCACGCACGCACATCACGCTCGACACCACTTACTAGAGCGCCTGTATCATTGACCATCCCCTATCGCTATATCTATCATGAAGAGTACATCCTTGTATGAACGTCGCGTCAAGCTTGCGGTCGAGCCTCACGTACAGTACGGAGAGCCACCTCGCTCACGATCGATCGTATCTCATTCTCGAACTCATATCTCTTCCTCGTCGATGGATGATGCTACAGGACCCGCCACTCCTCGGAACAACAGTTTCTACTGGTACGAAAGGCATGTGAGGCTCACGAATCGGGCACTGTGCCACTCACGTATCAGCGTGCTTGGCAGGAGCGTGGGCCATCGTTCGCTCCTCGACGAGGACACGCTTCTCCGATGAAGAAGCTCGCGTCAGGAGTCAGTATCAAGTCCAAGAAGCAAGGCTCGAGCCCACACGGCGGCCGTGTAGCTCTAATCGATCAGGATCCACTATGTGACAACGATCCCATCGAGGATGATGATATTGTATGCTGATACTGATCAAGCTATCGATCGAACGAACACGAACGACTCATGAGTGAGTGTATGGATGCATTGATATACTCGCTGGCAGGATATCCCGATCATCACCAAACGCCGAAACTACAGCAGCAGTAGTAGTGGCAGTAGCGGTACTCACTCTGCTGCTGCTGCCGCTGCCTCATCATCATCGGACTCGCCAGGATCACCTGCTTCATCATCATTATCAACAAGAACAAGAACATCACCAAGATCAGGAGTCTCGTCATCGACAACAGCGACTTCGACGACAAGGACACCATCACCGAGATCGCACCCGCACTCGCCAGTCAAGTCGACGACAACGAGCCGTTCGACTACCCTCGATGCCGACTCTGATGACACAACGCTCCTGCTGGGAGCCCTTGAGCACAGCTTCACATCGAGCCACACAACGACCTCAAGCTTGAGCGCTCGAGCACGCGTCAAGCCTGCGTCCAGCACATTCAACAACCGATCATGGCTCGATTGGCCCATTCCTCCGACATCACAACCGCCCGCTCAAGCGCCTCTTCCAGCGATCGACAATAGCGCCGCCACCAGCAACAAGCACACGAGCTCGATCTTCTCGTTTCCTGATTGGACACCCAAGAAGGCCAGCAAGGACAAGTCGAACTCCAAGTCTCGCTCTGATGCTGCAACCGATGCAATCGTGCGCAAGTACATCAAGGGAACGCAAGACGTGGAAGAGCAGGACACCGTCTCGTCCTCGACCTCGAGCCGCAACAAGCGACACTCTCCCAAGCGAGAAGCAGCAGTGCCACTCGAGATCGGTTCACCCGAGAGCCCGGTCGAAGGGCTCCATGAACGTCTCCCCATGCTCAGCGCCACTAGTCTCAGCGCCATGACATTCCACGACAACTCGCAAGGCAAATCGATTCGACTCTCCTCTTCGCCTCCAGGACCGACCTCGAATCCTCGATGGCCTCCAGCTCGTGACAGTACGCATCCATCCTCGGTCGACCTATGTTCGAGCCCTGAGCCATCACAAGATGACGACAAGGAGACCCTGTCGCTTGCAGACAGTATTGGTAGCGATACCGGCTTGTTTGCCGCCAAGACATACGAATTGACGCGCAAGCGCAAGGTACTGTTTGCAAGCGATGGCTCTCAAAGACAGAGAGAGCGTGCGTGCAATGCTCTTTGCCGTTGGCTTACCTCGCTTCTCGATTGACTACATGCAGCGCGAGAGCGAACAGCAACAGCACCATCGCTCTGGCGCCGCGTCAGTGAAGCGCGCCAAGGCCTTGGATTCATTCCTGATGTCGCCGTGGTATTCCGATGACGAGCAAGACACGAAGGCCAGTGACAGCGAGAAGGAATCGGAAGATGAAGCCGATGAAGATGTGACCACCACGGCGTTGAGGTCCGGAGCTGGTCGCACTCGAGCCAAGCGAAACAGCGGCGATGATGAGGAATGGAGCAGCAACAGCTCCAAGGGCAAGACGAAGGCGAAGCCGAAGACGAACGCCGCCGCCGCCACCACCAAGACACCGAGTCCTGGCCTCCGCTCCTCGGCTCGGCTACGGTCGACACCGTCGGCAGCGTGCTCCAGGTCTCCAGCCACGCCGACCTTGACGACTCGCCGAGAGTATGTCACCAGGCGAACAAAGCCACACTCGTACGTATCGAGCGAGGGGAGCTCGTGTGCCTCGGTCGGACTTGCTTGCTCGATGCTGACTGCCATGGATCTGCTCGTGGCTACGACAGTGCCACTGCTGCAGAAGCAAGCATGAAAGTTCTCACGTGGCCGCCGTTGGTCGACGGCGTGGCAGCGCGCAATTCCGTGACGCTGACCAAGGGAGACCTCGAGCGCCTCCAACCAGGCAATCTCCTCAACGACAACATTATTGACTTTTACTTGACGTACGCAACGAATCCATCAATGTGAGTGAGTGAGTACACACTGCTGGGCTCGCTTCCTCACACATCTCTGGCACGAATGCCGTCGATCGCTGGAACTATAGATACATCAAGAATAACATCATCCCGGAGGAATCTCGGCCTGCCTTCCACTTTTACAACTCATTCTTCTACAAGAAGCTCTGCAGCGCAGGCAGCGGCAGCGGCATTCTCAGCTGGACCCGTGGTGTCGATCTCTTTAGCAAGAAGTATCTCATTATCCCGATCAACGAGAGGTACCTTTCCTGCTCCACGCACGTGTCATGAATAGGTGCGGATGATACTGATGCACGATGCCGTACTGTGGGACGCTCGATTCAGTGCGCACTGGACGCTTGCAGTCGTTTGCAACCCAGTGCCCACGACCAAGGGCACCAACCAATCAGGGTCGCAGTCCAACTCGCAGTCCAACTCGCAGTCGGACTCAGAGCCACCGCGCAGAATTCTGATCTTTGACTCGCTCGGCACTCGACACGCTAAACTCAACAACCAATTGACCAAGTACGTCGGTTACGGTGCGTCACCCTCACCACCGCCATCACCAGGAGGTACTGACGCTCGTTTGGAGCAGATATCTAGCGCAAGAATGGCATGTCAGAACTGGCAAGGAGGATCGCTTCCAATTCTCCACTTGCTATCTCAACGTACGTCGTGGTGGTGTACCACTGATGATCGATCGGCACCGTGCGACGTCCTGTACTAACGAGGAGGTGCTGTGCAGGTTCCGTGCCAGAAGAACACTTGGGATTGTGGCGTATTTCTGCTGCACTACGTTGAGAAGTTCTGTCTGGATCCGAAAGAAGATCGAAAGGATGTACGTTTACAATGAATGATACGAGAGTTGTTCTCACAGTATACCTTGCGCCTCTCGTTGCTCACCGTAACAACTTGTTTGTTTGTTGGCTGTCAGTACTCTGAATCGTGGTTCCCGTTGCAAGAAATTCGCAAGAAGCGATTGGCCATCTTGGCGTTGATTGAGAGACTGCGGAAGCAGCACGGCGATGCCGGCGTGCAAGCGCCAGCAGCGGCAGCCGAAGAAAACTCGAGCGAGAGCCAGGTGCAAGAGGTCACTGAACAAGTACTGGCACAACGAGCTGCCTGTGTTCTCTCGAGCGACAACACGAACGACGAGCAACCTGCTGATCAAGAAGAGCAAGGCGACAATCAAGAGAATGCCGGTGCTACAACGCAAGACGACGAGGTGCAACCAGACGGTATGCCGGTCGATGATCAATCCGCGGCGGTGCCAGAGCTGGAGCTGGAGCTCGAGCAAGATGAACCAGAACCCGAGCAGGTGCAGATGGTTCTGGAGAATGGCGAGGACGAGGAACAAGATAGAGGACAGGCAGTTGGCGAGGAAGTAGATCAGGAGGAGGAGGAACGCGAGGAAGTCGAGAATGAGCGAGACGGAGGTCAAGCTGCAGAGGATAAGGATATGGACCAAGACCGAGAGCAAGAGCAGGAGGAGGAGCAGGAGCAACAAGATGGAAGCCAACAAGATGAGCAGGCGGATGAGAGAGTTGAGGTTGTCGAATGCAACGATGTGGTGGTGGAGATTGGGCGAGTTGAGCTCGATCTCGAGCCGCTCGAGAATGACGACAGCACCTTATGATCGATCACCGGACTAGATGATGATGATGCTGCTCGCACGAACCTTTCTATCACTTGTTGTCACTATATTTATGAATGTAGCAGCAACATAATTATGTTGTAGTTGTCGTAGTATGTGAGTAGTATAATCGCCAAGTTGATTGATAGATAGATAGCAAGACGGGACGAACGAACGCCAACAACAACGACTACATCATATCCTCCACACCATAGTGTACATGACAAGGAATGAGAACGAAGATGAGGAGGAGGACGAGGAAGGGAAAGCGGAGCGAGAGCGAGAGAGCTCGCTCGCTGGCACGGAAGAGGATGGTGTGAGGTTTCAAGTGGAGTGTATCAAGTAGAATTGACGATTGTATACGACAAACAAAGGCTCGAGGGGAGGTGTGAGAAAATGACAGAACATGACAATACGAGACGCGCGGAACAAACAGCGAGAGAGAGAGAGAGAGAGAGAGAGAGAGAAGGACGGAGGGAGGGCTGCCAGTTGAAGGGGCTCGGGAGGGTACGATGCGGCTGGGCGATGGAGATGGTTGATTGTGCAAGTAATGGATTACTCACGGCGAGCCTTGCCAACGCGATCGTACAACAACCAGCGGCAGCAACGAGGAGAGAATAAGAATAAGAGTGCGGAGATCGCGTGTAAAGTGTCGGCGGTGGCGTTTGGTGGGGTGGGTGGTTCGGGAGGCTGCGCGAGGAGGAGAGGAGAGGAGGGGAACAAGCGAGTAATGAGGAGAGGAGGAAGGCAGGAAGGGAAGAGAAGGAACGGGATGGGAGGGATGGGGGATGGAATGGAAGGTAGAATAGAGCTCACTCACTCACACAAACTCTCTCAATCAAGCAGATGCTTGATGTTGTTTGGCGTCTCGGCATCGTTGAGATGGATGGTGGTAAAACGCAAGGCGTTAAGGAGTCCGTCGACCGTGCCACCGCCATCGCCGGTGAAGTTCTTGAGTACCATGATACAGTTCTTGATTTTGATGGGCGAACGCTTGGAGAAGGCTCCGGGCGTGTGGAGGTGGTCGAAGAGGATGATCGAGCCCGTCATGCACCGCAGGCAGAACATGTTGGTCTCGTTGTTTTCGAACTTCTTCTTCTCGACCATGTCCATGCAGACGTTGGCCATGGTCGAGAGCGCGAGAGTCACGTGGTCGCGCTGCACGCCTTGGTCCTGCGCGAGGAACTTGACCGTGGTCTCGTTGATGACGTTCATCATCGGCGTCGGATACGCGAAGAAGAGCGACATTCTGTTGGCGAGCTCGTCGCGGATGCTGATGTTGAGGTCCTTCTTGGACAGCTTCATGCGGTTAAGCGTTCGGCGGTAATATGAGAAATCGTTCTGGATCGCAGGGTTGACCATCTGTGCAAGACATGTGGTAAGTACACGAGCGAGAGAGACACAGCGCGGGAGAGCGAGAGAGCCGAAATAACGATCGGTACCTTCAAGTCATCAAAGCGAAGAACAAAGTCAAAGACATCAGCAAGCTGCTTGGCCAATGCCTGCTGATCACCCAGGCTCTGCTTGGGGTCATCATTGCAGAGCGCCGTCAACAACTTGGGGAAGCAGCTCTCTGAGGATACGGACGAATGGTGAGCGGCGATGGGTCAGCAAGTGACAACAATATCGATCAAAGAGCTTGGGAGACTACCTACCCAACTCCAACGAGAAGTCGTAGAACTCTTTCAGCTGGTCGACAGCCGGCAGAACAGCGTTCCAAGCCTCCTCTTCACTGTCGGGGCTCGGGTTTGTGATGGCCTGTGTGTGCGTACGCGGTCAGGTACAAGAAGGGCGTGTGCGGCAGCAACAGTAGCATACCCGGCGAATGAACTCCTCACAACCAGTGTAGTTGTGGAGCTTCTCGAGTATCGCCGGCCCCTTGTTCAACACTTGGGCGACCTGGTCGTACACCTCCTTCTCGGCGGCGCTTGGCTTGGCATCTAATCGTACACGAGACACGTGTAAATCGTTTGTGAGCAGGAGAACGAACGCAAGAGCAGATGGCGCAGTGTTGATATGTCTGCTTACAACAGCAACCGTAACAGCAGCAGCAACAAGTATTGCGAGATGAGTGCAAATGAACGTACTCTCAAAGTCCAAGAAGATCTGAACAGAGTCCTGCTGGCTTTGGATAAGGCTCAGGATCTGACCCATGGCCTGAGAAGAGATAGAGATAGAGCACCGAGGCACATACACACGAGGACAGTGATAAGTAATATGCACGCGCAAGGAACGCACAACAGGATTGCGGAGATGACACGACGATGACACGACGATGGAACGGTTAGCGCAGCGAGTGTAGACTCCCAACACACAACAATCAGTCCCAAGACCAAAGACAACAAGAATCTCCTCGCTTACAACGACGAGCAGCAAGCGTAGGTGGTGCGAGAGGGCGCGAGAGAGGGCGCCGTCCGAACAGCGGCGTCGTAGTAACATCGAGCCGCCAGCACCGCCGTCGCCATTGCACCACGAGCAGCAACGAGACCAACAGGCTGAGTGTTGTTGTTGTTGTTGTTGTCAGGTGTCGAAGGAGCTCGCGCGCTGTTGATGCTGGGAGCAGCCGAATGTTGCAACAAGCACCATTGTGACTGCCGCTGCTGCTGCAACTGGCGCTGCGGAGAGCGAGAGCGACCAGCGGCATCGCCGAGTGGCGGCGACACAACCGACACACGCGCGCTCTCGCTCTGGCGCACCCGCTCCTGGCGCCAGGAGGTCGAACACGACGAGCGGCTAGAGGAATCGATCGGTGCGTATGGTGTCGGTGGTGTCGAGGAGTACGACGAGGGTACGACGAGGTCCGGAGGAGTGGCGGTACTGGCGGCGGCGGTACTGTTGCCGAGTCGGCGATACTCTCTCGCTCTCTCCCCACGTACGCAGCGCCCGCACAAACACAACCACGCCCACCGACTCGACAAGAGACCACGAAACACACACGGACGCAACTAGAACGCCCACCGCAGCGCCGAAGCGATAGAGAGAGCGGGCGAGCCCGAGCGCCGTCGCGTACCCAATAGGAGTTGTGCGCCTGTGGACGAGAGGAGGACGACGAGTAGCAGAGGCGCAGCAGCGGGTGGTGGAGATCGACAAGATCGCGAGAGCAGCGCGGGCGTTGGCCAAAAATCCCACGTGCCCCGTGCGCTCTTGGGCCGCGGGGCCGCGCAGCGAAAAAATCTCTCTCGCGCTCTCGCCGACTTTCGGTGCTCAGCGAAAAGTGCGCTGTTTCGCTGTTGTTGCTGTTCCGATATTTGCGCGCGATATCTCTCGTCGATTGGAGCGAGTGAGCGAGCATAGACCTTGCAAGCCTTGTGGTGATGTCCACCGAGGTGGTGTGGTATTATTGACGCGAGAGCTCCTTCTCTCTCTCTCTCTCTCGATACCTGCCGGTCGATACGAACTAATAAATAACACAACTACGCTCACACCAGTGACTCGCCAGCTTCGATGGCTTGCCTTGGCCTTTCGAGCTCGATCGACTTGTTGCGCTGGTGCTAGCACCGACGTCTTGCGGTCAGTTCGGATTGTAGGTGAGCGGTAGGTTCTTCAGGAACTTGAGCAGCAACGCGTGGAACTCATCGGGGCGCTCGAGATACCACCCGTGGCTGCCCTTCTCGATGATGTGCGTCGTGTGCGCCGGGATGCGCTCGAGATACGGCAGTGCCTCGCGCGCCATCGGGTCTTGATCTCCGACGAACACCAAGGCCGGGTGCTTGAACTGCTCGAGTGCCAGCGCGTACTCGCGCACCATGATCGGAGCCAGCGTCACGAGTCCCACCACGAGCGGCGACACCGACGAGTGGCTCGAATGTCCGAGCTGCGCCACCAGCGGGAGAGCGTACGCTCCGCCCATCGATGGAGCCACGATGACGGCCGGCCACATGAGAAACAGATTGAAGAGCGAGCCGAGCCACGAGTCCACTCGCACGAGTGGCGTCGAGGTTCCTTGCACGCCGGGCAGATTGATCGCATACACGCGGAAGCCGGCGTCGGTCAGCAGCTCGACCGTGCCGAGGTCCACCCACGTCGTGGCATTGAGCGTAGCACCGTGCAGCAACACCACGAATGGTTTGGTGCGATCGACCTTCTCGGGCTCTGCATCGACCATGTCAGTCAGTGCACGTTGTGCGAGCGAGCGAGCGAACTCGCTGCCTCGGCGGATACGCTACGTACCCGACACGATCACCGACACGTAGTTGGTATCATCGATCGTCAATACGCGTGATTTGATCGGTGCACCGCTCCTCTTCGATGACTGTATCACAGCCGCATTCTTGTTGCTGTTGTTGTTGTTGCTCGTAGAGCTGCCAGGTGCGGCTTTGTTGTTGTTGTTGTTGCTGCTGCTGCGTGCTCGAGCAGCAGGTACGTCTCGGCCCAATGCCGTGCCATATCCGACGCCATCGACCTCCTCGCTACTCGGCCACAATATCAATATCGTCAAGCTCCCGAATGCCAACAAGGCCAACAGCGTCGAGTTCTTCATTCGCTCCTCTCGCTCACCCGCATACACAATGTCATAGATGCCTATATTGTATGAGCGCGCGAGAGCCACCAATCGAATGTGAGTGTGTGAGCACTACTGTTCTTGATTTCGCTTCGATCGATCGATTTTCCGACTGATCGATCTCGGAGATCAGCGTATTTGTTTGGTTGCTGTGTTCGATGGGCTGCTTGTGATGACGAGACCGAGACCGTATCACAATCACGACCTAGCGTCCAGGAAGACCACCACGATGGCGATATCGAGAGTGGCGTTGGTGATCGTGGCGTTGTCGTCGTTGTTGGTGGCGTTGGCGCACGGCTCGCAGGAGTTCATGCGCATCAACGACCACCTCAACTCGCTGGTGCCCTTGTTGCAGGAGCAAGTCCGAGTCGAGCTACGACTCGTGGGCTTTGGAGATGAGATCATCTTGGCTGTACGTATGCGTATCGTGATCACGAGAGAGAGTGTGTTGTGTATGGCTATCTGGGTATGTATATCTCTATCTGACACACGCTGTCTCTACGATACCGCATGATATCTCGATCGCTCGATCTCGCGCACGCTCGATCGATCTCCCAACAGCGCGATCTCGAACCCTTCTATTCTGCGCTTCATCAAGACGACCTCATACCAGTCGGTCCCGCTTGGGAATGGACACGTCGTGAAGAAGATGCTGATGATCTCAGCTCGATGCGTGCCATCGAAGCTCAACTGCTATCGACCCTGACTGGCGAGCCTTCGCACTCGACCAAGCGCAAGGCCAACTACGATCCTCTCGGCACCATACCTCTGCAGAAGCGCTTCACGCTCACCACGGTAGCGGTCGAGAGATCGCTCGTCAACAGCATCCAATCGGTGCTCGATCGAGTGGTCGACAAGGAGGGCAACCAGCAGGTCGACTATCGTCTCATCGACGCCATCATTGCCGACCACGCCAAGAAGCAGTCGCGCCCCAATGTCATTGGCATCTATCTCCTGTCGCTCATGCCACCGACGACCTCTTATCAATACGGCCCTACGACATCCAAGTACATTACCGGTTGTACGAGTTCGATGATGATTGGCAAGGTTTGTTGATGATTCCTTGATGATTCCTTGATGATGAGATGGGCCTAACAACAACGTACCTGGGTCGATGGTTAGGACCAAGACTATCGCTACCTGTGGCATGACATGGCTGCCGGGCCCGTTCGATACGGACCAAAGACAAGCGGCGAGGGTCTCGTGACCGACGTCTTTGTGCCTCATATCCACAACTACCACCGAGATGAGCGTGCCGATCACTACCAGAAGGTTGGTTGCTTGCTTGCTTGGCTCATTGGTGTACGACGTCGAGCACCGACCGCTGACCTACTCGACTGCTCCTTGTCGCTCGCTATCAGGATCTCAAGCTGCAGGTGCTCGTCGATCTCATTGCCTACCTGCGTCGAACGTGCAGGCTGCTGTTGATGCAACCGCTCGACCATCCTCTCAACGCACCCATCACCGAGAAGGTCACCGTTCATATCTTTGTGCTCCACGACCTGGTCGAGGAAGACCGTCGTCCGGGCACATTGAAGTTCCTCAACATTAGCACGATCGAGCAGCAGGTACACTGCCTCGCACTGACGCTTGGAACTTGGAGCTGCCCTCGCTGACGTATTGGCTCGTTGTTGCTGCCTGCCCACCCACCGTATGCTCGCTCGCTTCGCACGCAGTTGGATGACCTTGCTCGACCACTTGGAATCGACGTATCGGTCCAACGCAAGGATATCAGCTTCCTCGCTCACTCGTTCCTCTCGATCGCGTACTTTTCTGCCACTCGAGTACGCCAAGATATGCCCCCAGCTGCCTAAGACTCGCTCCCTATCTCACACCTGCACGCGCCTTTGCATACTCCTCAGGTGCATACGACGGGACCAATGACACTGCGAAGCAACATTCATCGATATCTGGACTCTCGAGAGCTCCGCTTGTGGATCCTGCGTAACAAGCAGCGTATCCTCCCACCCACGGAACCGAACGAACGCATCATTCCCGTGTTCCTGTTCGACTTTTCCAATGCCGATATCATGCTTCTCGACAAATACCATCAGGTAAAATCAATCGAATCAATGTGCGATTAGCTGCGTTTGCGCATTCGAGAAGCTGACCTTCTTGTCGTGTTGCTCATACAAGGCCGTCTCGTACCCTGACATGGTGCTTGCTATTCAATCTCGCGCACTATCGATGAATTATGACATGAGGTAAGTATGCACGTCGCCTCGACTGGTGAGAGATCAAGACGAGCAACGAAGCACTCACTCACGCGTTCGAAACACCAGTTGCAATGGCCTTCCAGTCACTGTTGATGGTGACGATATCACTCGGCCATTGTTGGGAGCGATTGTGCAAACCGGCTGGGCCGTGGTACCGTCTTATCGAGTTTGGAATGGCTTCACGTCCAACGTACGTTGGTGATCGATGATCCATTTCGCGCTTGCCTATTCGCTCAGCTTGCTGACTCTGGCTTGACTGCTCTTCCATCAGTGGGACGAGGATTACACGTGGTCGATCGGACGAACGCCATTCGGCTTGTTGTCGCGCAGCACCGAGCTCTCGTGGGCCATCAAGGATGCGGCTGCACGCTCGCAGACCTACCGATTGATTGCATTGGCCAAGCACAACTTGGTTACGGCTCTCTACAACTTCCAAGTATGTCTCCCTGTCTCGCTGTTGTGCACGCACCCTTGTTTACCACATCTATTCGCTCGTTCTCTTGCTCACTTGCTTGCTTGTATGGTGTAGAATACCTACAATACCGAGCTGTGGGCCGTACTCCCGAGTGAGGACTACGCCAACTTCTTGAGCCGTATCAAACAGGTCGAAGTATTGTTGAACCAGGTGGCGACCGATCTCTCGATGTTCTCGTTCCGCTCGGCCCTGGATGCCGCCTCGCGTGCTTCGGGTCTTGTAACCGAGATTCTCGAATATGTCACCAAGGCGCAAACGCATATGCAGTCCATTCTATCTTGCCAAGTGGTATGTCGGTGCCGTGCGGCTCCTGTGGTTGCCTGGCTTGGTTGCGTGCTCACTCACTCACCGACTTGTGTGCATACGATGTAGGACGAGAAAGCACCGACGAGTTTCTTCGTCGCTCGTTGGTTGCGCTGGTTCGGCCCGGTGAGCTCGATTTTGATCGTCGTCGGCGTGGTGACCTTCTACCTCGGACCACGCATTTACCGAGTATTTGTACACAAGAAGAAAAAGATTCATTAAGGCAAGCGAATGTCATTATAAAGCCAAACAATGCTGTTGCTGAGCACGTAAGGAAAAGTGCTCGTGCGAGAGTGAGAGAGAGAGAGAGAGAGAGAGAGAGAGAGAGAGAGAGATGGAGATGAAGCGGATACAAAAGAGTAGGCTAAGCCGAGGACGAGGTGTTCCAATGCTCAAGGCACCATGCGGCACACAGCAGAGCGATCACGTCTTGGTTGGCGGCAATCTGCGCGTTCGATAATGCGTTAGATGGGCGATATCTCATGCGGCATCGCGAGCTCATTCCTGCACCGTACCTGAACTCCACGTGTTCCGGCAACGACGTTGTGGTTCTTGGACATGACGGCAACTGTAGACGGGGCGAGGAAGGTGAGCAACGAGTGCCAGGCATTGGTGACTCGTGCCATGGAGGTGATACATACGTTGCTCTTCGCTCGGCGGGAGCGTAAACTCGTAGCTCTTCTTGTGCCAGTACTCGAGGATGCCCGCGCATTGGATGACTGAGAGCACGCGTGATATGTATGAGTCCATCGTTGCTGCACCATTGTGAATGCAGATGCACGAGGTGCGCTACCTTCACCAGTCTTGGACATGGACAAGAAGTAGACGCGCTCCTTTGGCGCCTTCTCGAGGAGGAAGATGCTACGCGCATCCTCGCCAGGCTGGCCAGGCTCAAGGCACTGGAATCGAGTGCCGGTCTCGGTAGTTTGCTCAACGCACGCAGCAATCAACTTGTCCTCCATGTTGTAAAGCTCCAGCGTGGCAGTCGCTGTGCTGCCGACCGATGATACGATGGTCTTGCGCGAGAACCACTGCACGGCTGCTTAGTACAAGGTGCGCAAGAGAGGAAGGGAGAAGGCCGCGCACTGGAGCTCTTGCACGTACAGGCTTGCCGTCAGGCCCATAGACGACTGCGCCACGCGACGGCAGCGGGAATCCGAACGTGATCGGATGCGGGAATTGAAGCACGCCGCCCTTGGAAGGGTCGTCCTGGAAGGTCTGCGACAGTGTAAAGTCGTTGTTGATGATGGCGAGCAGTTGTTGTGGGCGTTGCAGTTGCTGATGCGCCTCAGCCATCACCAATTGCTTCTCCTGATGCGGAAGGGCTCGAGTGTAAGTGGCCAAGATTTGATGACGATGATGATGATGGTAATGACGTCATTCGTACCAAAGCACGAAGATATTGGCCGTATTGCATCAGGTTGTTGGACTCGGTTTCAGAGATTTCGAGCTTCTCGTACAAGAAGCGACTTTGCAGCACGAGCGGCGAAGAGATGACGATCTTGAGCCAGTGCTCCAACTGCTCACGACGCTCCTCCTTGTCCTCGTCGGACTTGTCCGAGAAGATGGTGCGAGGCCACGTCTTGGGAGCAAACTCGGGGAGGTTGTGCGGCTTTGCAGGATGCGTAAGAAGCTATCGATCAAGCGATTCACAGCACCGTGAGTATACGATAGGAAGGCAATGTGCGCGCGCGTGTGGGACCGTGCAAGCATATGACGTACGTATTCATGCACCTCCTCGAGTTGGCTGTAGCGCTTCCACAACTCGACGACCGGCTTGCCGTTCACCGTCACAATGATGTGGTACAGCTGGCGAGACAAAGAGGCACGTCATCGACAAGAACAGCAACAAGCCACAGTGTCAGAGCAAGGATCGAATGAACGAGGTCACGAGAGAGTAGCCAGCAAGCAAGCAAGAAAGAAAGAAAGTGGATGACCTACCACAACCGGACGTTGGAACGCAGATGCGAGCAAACGCGAGACGCCTTCGGTTTGCTGCGTCTTGCACTCGGGGATCGAGGCAACGAGCGCCTCGCGCGCTTGCTGCAATCGAGCCTGCGCCTCCTCGGGCGTCACGATCACCAAGGCCTGCTCGGGACCCTCGGCGGCGGCCTTCTGCGCGATGGCAAAGTCCTCGTCCGACGCACCCCAGAAGCCATTGGCCGCAAGCACTTGCGGCAGTCCGGCCGCGAGCACGATGCGCTTCGCCTCGAGGAACTTCTCGAGCGCCTCGTAGTACTCCTTGGTGACGATGCTGTCGCGCTCGCCGGTGGCGCTCTCGTGCGACTTGAACGCGGCGCCCGACATGAATCCGGTGCCGGGCGGCGACACCGAGGTCGAAGTATGGCTGGAGCCATGGGTCTCTTCAGCATGGCCCTCATTCGAGCGCGCCCACGCTGCAAAGCCAATCGAGATAGGATGCGATGCCATCTCCGGTAACAACTGGAATCCTGCGGCGGTTACTGTGTCTGTGTGTTTGTGTGATAACCGAGCGCGTACGCGTCAGCAATATGCAACTAGCAAGCAACAACCACACACAACAAGGACACCCACGAGCACGCTCTTTATAGGAGAGCCAGCACCGATGGGAGAGCAGCTCCCAGAGGGAGCCAGCTCCCAACGCACTAACACGCGGCGCAGGTAGCAGTCGCTCCTGCTACCAACGCCAACCACCAACCAACCAACCAACGCAAACAACAAAACCTCCATTCACGGCGCTTCTCCCATACACAACCCACAACCAGCCACTCGCGCTCCCCCTCAAACGTACGTAGAACTCAGTCCTTCTACTCCAGCAATGATCGAGTGAGAGTAGCGGGTAGTGTAAGAGCGAGCGTGTGTGGAGTCTCGCCACGTGTGTCGTCAGTGGTCGGTGTGGTGGGGGCGAACAAACAAACAACCGAACACGCAGCGCAACACGCGTACTTTCTTCGGCTTTTCGCGCTCCCGTACTTTCCGTGAACCCGTACTTTCCGTGTGTAACGTCGGCTCCAAGCCCTGTCGCTCTACGTCTCTCGTTTTACGCACTTTCGCGATTTTCGCTTCGCTCTTTGCTTCGTCTCTCTCTCGGTGTCTCTCGCTCACTCTCTCTCTGTCGCCCACTCTCACACGCACGCAACCACACGCACAGTCCGCCGCTACTACACTCGTTGCTCTTGGCCTATTCGTTCTCGAGGGCTTTCTATTGTGGTAGCTGAACGATCGTTCTGTGGTTATGTCTCCGATCGCGATAGTGCTGAAGCCACACCATCGTTATAGCCAGACGCCGAGCCCCTTGACCTGCACGCCCTGTCCGCGCTTCCTCGCTCCTCCGCCGCACCAATGAAACTCATCCCTGCCGACTGGATCGAATTCAAGACCCCTATCCTCAAGTATATTGCATGGCAAGCACTCCAGCAGGTACGATCGATCTTACACGCCAACGCACACCGCCATCATCCATCACGGCAGCTGCGATCCCGTTTCACCTTGCTGATGTCATCGTCTTCACTCCGTCGTTTGCTCTCGTATTCCGTCGTGCTCCCTGTGTTCGCTACACGAGTAGGTTCGTGCCGTGTTTCCTATCGCATTGTATCTGCTGTTGTTCGAATGGCTCGTCCTCGGTACGTGTGCCGCTACGCGTGAGCGAGCACGCGATTGAGTCTCTCTCTCTCATTGACTCACTCGTATGTGCCACTGAATCTTGTAGGTAAGAGACCATTCGATGTGTTGATCATCTGCGGAGGCCTCATACTGGTCGCCGTACGTTAACGCTCCTCACCTGCTATACTCGACCAATGTCGATGCTAACCATGGCAACTCGTAAATCCATTCTCCGGATCGGTTCGTGTGGCGTATGTTGGCGATGCTCCTGCTGCTGCTGCTGCTTCCTCGAACCTCATCGTAGTCCGGCTTGATGTTCTTCTTGGAGGGCGTCAAGTGTGGTTTGATGCCTTTGAGTGAGCTCATGGGAGCCCGCTTACCTCAAAAGACTTCGCTCGTCGTTACGTTGGTCATCATCTTCTTTCTCGGCGTACGTACTCGCCCTTGCCTCGCTGCGGTACAAGAAACCTCGTCCGTCGTCTTCCTGACACCGCTCGTCTTGCCCGCTTGCTTGTCGTATGGCAACCACGAAAACAGGCTGTTTGTCCCTTTGCTGAGCCAGCCATCTCGGTCGTTGAAACGATCGGTAACCTGATTCCCGTTCGCGAGGCACCGTATATTTACGCGTTGCTCAAAGGCTGGAACTTGGTGTTGGTGATCACGATCGGCATCGGTGTCGGCTGGTCCGCTGTATGTACTCCAGCCCTCTCTCTCTTTCTTTGATTCTCGCCACATTGTGCGTGTGCCGGTGATGCTGACGGCCTTCGATTGGTAGGTATATGGTATCCTTCGATCGCTCAAGACCTGGGGCATCAAGCCCACGATCTTCATCTGCGTCGTGCCGACCCTTTGCGTGACCTTTATCTATGCGTTCTTCCCCGTATGTCTTCGAGAGATGCCACCCACCCACCCATCGATCTGCATCACCGCCCACTTATCTGTTACCAACTCCACTACTTGGCGCCTTCAGAACCTGCGTATCACTTTGGGCCTTGCGTGGGATTGCGGTGCCATCGTCACTGGTCCGGTGACGGTACCGCTCATCCTTGCGCTCGGCGCTGGTGTCGGCTCGACCGTATCGAGCGGTAGCGAGAATCGACTGGGCGGATTTGGCATCGTCGCTCTTGCTTCGGTATATCCTATTCTTGCTATCCAAATCTTGACGCTCATCATCTCGTTCATCGAGTCGCCCGAATCTATTATTGCAAGTGCTGAGGCTACTGCAAGTACGCACCAAACACACTATTTCTCATAGCACGCGCATGCGCATACGTATACTCACTCTCAACCATTCGCAAACAAACAAACGCACACATTTGGTATCACTCACACAGTGGAACGAGCTGAGTCGGGTCACAGTCCATCGTGGTGGGAGCTCACTCCTTGGAAGCAGTTGTACCTGTCGTTCCGTGCCATTTTGCCGTTGGTGTTCTTTGTGTTGGTTATCGTCAAGGTACACTCACCGATAGCTGCTTGCTATCATCCCTCTTCATCGTCCTCATCATGGAACTAATGGTGGTGATTGTGATGTTGATGGTGTAGGTGTTGTTGCGCGACCCAATCCCGCACCTTCCAGTCAAGAAGTTGCTCATTGCCGAGCACATTATCGCTGCTGAAGACGAGAGCGACCCCAAGCTGTCGGCTGAGCAAGAGCAGCCGCACGATGCGGTCGAAGCCGAGGAGACCGGCTTGCTCAGCAGCAAGATCCCGACCGATGAGACCTCGGTCGTCATCTTGGGCCTTTTCTTTACGCTGATCGGCATGATCCTCTTCAACTACGGTCTTACGTTCGGCCTCGAGAAACTCGGCAACCAAGTCGGAACCTTGATCCCCACCGCCTTCGAGACCATCGATGGAGTCGCGCCTCGCTTCAGCCGTCCGACTGGAATTGCCATCACGGTGGTGTTCTCGTTCTTCCTCGGCGTGGTGGCCATCTTCGCCGAGCCGGGTTTGGCCGTCATCGGCGCGCAGGTCGAGCAATTGACCAATGGCGAGTTCAGTCGTTGGGTCGTGACGGGTGCCGTATCGGTCGGTGCTGGAATCGGTACGAAATAAGCCACACCCACTGCCTTTGCCCAAGTGCATCAGCTTCTTATCGTCTCGTTACCCACAGGTATTGCGATCGGAGTGTTGATGATCATCTTCAACCAGCCACTACCGTACTTTATCATCCCGGGCTACGCGGTGGCCTTAACCTTGACGCTATTCGGCTCCGACGATCTAGTGTGTGTATCGTGGGATAGTGCCGGCGTCGCCACTGGCCCTGTCGTCGTTCCTCTTGTGCTCGCCATTGGCGTGGCCCTCGGCAACTCGCTGCACGTCATTGGCTTTGGTATCGTGGCGCTGGCATCCGTGTGCCCGATCGGTATGTCACAAAAGCTCTTCCCACCTCCCCACCCCATCTCAATCAAGCACCACCGCCAACGACTTACCTTTCATATGTCTGCGCTCTCTCAGTGAGTACGCTTATCACGGGCTTGGTTCTTGCAACTATTCGAAAGGCAACCGCTCACTAAGAACAACCAAGACCAAAAAAACGTCCACAACAATGCTTCGTAATCCATATCGGTCATGCTATACTGCCCGTCATACCTCTCTACACTCCACAATCGCAGCAGAATCTACACCTTCCCGCCATATATCCAATCTATCCTTTTGTATTAAACTCCTATCAGGTGTATCTTCCTGCCACATCATCATCAACACTGTCATCATCAACAACAACACTGTCATTATCATCGTGCGATCATGCTTCGCTTACTCCAGGCGCACCCACTCATCGACCAGCGCGCGGAACAGAGGACGATGAATAGCCAGCAACCTCGCTATCGATCGCCCATTCATTTGCTTGCTGCTCTGCTGCCTCTCACGTCCCCCATTGCGCTCTCCTAGCCATCGCGCTCTCATCCTTGTGCTCGTCCCTCTCGCCCATCCAACTCGATCTCTCCGAAACCATGTCGCGAGTACGATATAAACACTGTTCCTTTGTTTGAGCCTCGCTGTGTGTGATCTTCTGCTGCTTACAATGTGGCGATGATGACGTGGCATCGCTCTCTAGGATATCTCCTCCAACATTGCTCAAGCTGAGGTCCTCAAGGCCCAAGGCAATGAACACTTTAAGCGCAACGAGCTCCCCAAGGCACTCCAGTCGTATTGGTTTGTACGTAATATGTGTATATCTGATACCAACCAACAACAAGCGACACTAGTCGTAACTGAGCCACAACTAACCACCAACACTACAATACCTCCTCCTCCCCTGCTGCTGTAGGCCTGGTTGCAAATCAAGGGTCTCGATCAAAACCTCGGAATGGTACCTTCTCACATGACTGCGATCTCGAGTGTTGAGAAGGAACAACTTCGCCAGCTGCAGATATCGATTCATGGCAACTTTGCTGCGGTTCACATCAAGCAGGCCAAGGTATCTCGGTCTCTCTTCGTGATCTTGAATAACTTGCAGAATAGTGGTACTAACTATCAATGACAATCACGATGGCGGTCATACGAAACACGATCACGAAACTGACCAGTGGCCCAAGGTGATTGAAGACTGCGAGTTGGTTCTGAAGGCCGATGCCGACAACGCCAAGGCGCTCTTCCGTCGTGGTAAGGCGTACCTCAACCTTGGTGATCTCGATCGAGCGCAAGAGGACCTGAACCGCGCCTCGGCTTTGGCTCCGACCGACTCGGCTGTCAAGACCGAGCTCGCCTTGCTTGCCAGGAAGATGCGCGCTGCCGAACAGAAGCAGAAGGCCATCTACGCTGGCATGTTTGCCCGTATGCGCGACGAGTCCGACGCTGATGCCACCACCACTACCACTACCACTACGGCATCGACCACTACAACCGACACCACCACCAGCAGCAGCTCGACTGAGACCTCTACATAGGTTTGCTGCTCGAGTCCATGAGTGCATGGGCAGAATGTCGATCGAGCCCCTGTCCGAATGAAGAAACATCTATCGATCGTGTGCTCGCCACGATACCAAGCGCTCTCGTTTACGTATGTACGCGTCAAGCAGACCGTGTCCGACAACCTTCATTTCTTCCATTTCGCAATGATGCGCTTTTGCGCAGCGGTCGGCCGTGGTGGAGCGTTCGAAGATTGTTGAAACGTAGTGGGCAATCGACGAGCTGTGGTGGCTGGTAGATCGCTGGTGTACACGCGACCTTGGGATAGTAGACCTGGTCTCGCGGCTGGTGGGGTTGGGAGGAACCTCTGCGTCGGTGCTTGTGGCGTTGGCAGACCGTGCGAAGCGCCTTGCCCTGTTACCAGTGATGATAATGCAGGGCGTGAGGTCGGCGGTGCAACTCGCGTTGAGCTTGTTGGTGCCGGAGCTTGTCGCCTTGCGCCGGTGCCGGTGGTGCCGGTACTGGTTCTAATGCCAGTGCCAGTGCTGCTGGTGCTGGTGCCAGTACTAGTGCCGGTGCCAGTGCTGCTGCTGGTGGTACTAGTGGTGCTGCTGCTGCTGGTGCTGGTGCTGGTGCTGGTGCTGGTGCTGGTGCTGGTGCTGGTACCTGCACTTGCTTTGGGTGCTTGTGCCGTGCGGGTAGGTGACAGTCGGTTCACGGAGACTCGAAATGTTGAGTCTGATGACCGGCGCAGCTCGTGTGATTCGACCAGCTTGACCTTGGGTCGCTGGCGCTTTTCCAGGAGCCGCTGAATGAACTCGGGGTTTTGCATTGGGTCGAGTTGTTTGGGGGTCGCCGTTGAGGTGCTCGAGGGTGTTGTAGTTGTTGTTGTGGTGGCTGATGGCTTCGGAGCTTGTGGTGGTGGCACGGTGGTACCATTCGAATACGATGCCCTCCTCGTGGGCCCTGATGAGCTCGATGCAGAAGAGCTCGGTGTCGAAGAAGACAATGAGTTCGAAGAGTTCGATGAGGAGGTTGCGGCTGATGGAGCAGTGGGTGCAGGGGTCACAGATGGTGTAGAAGATCCACCCCCTCTTGAACTTGATGAATCCGATCGATGGCGCTTCGGTCTGTCATCCGATGGCGGTGCTCGCCGCTTCTCACCGACGTGTGGTTGAGATTGACGAGAGGAAGCAGTAGGGTTGGCGAAGAAGCGGTCTATCGGCCGGTCGACATGCACGTAAGCTTGAGTTGCTGCTGCATGTTGGGTGAGCGCCCGCCAGTGTTGGTTCCTCTGTGAGCCTGAATTAGTGTGCCGTCGACGATCGAGCTCAACGAACGAAATTGACTTGGCTTGGTACCTCTAACGATCGTTTGTGACCGACAATCAATAGAGCGTATTTGGCACGAGTGATACCGACATTCATGCGCCGAACATCAGCGAGAAATCCAATTCCCTCCCTTGCATTTTCTAGAGTCATTATGCCAATGAGAGTCAGCATTCTTGTCAAGTCAAGAAGCTTGCACCACAGTACAACCATGAACTACGGCGCACCTTCATGTGCACGCACACACGAGAATATCACAATGTCGCTTTCGCGGCCTTGCACGCTATCGACTGTACAAATTTCGTTTGGTGCTTGCTGGAACTGGAAATACCAACCAGCATTGATTGTGAGTCGCGCACCAACGCGAACGGATCATTCCCTTCTACCAACGTACTCGAGAAAACGCACGCTTGAGTGCCCTGCACTGTTGCTTGTACGGAGTAATAACTATGGTTGATTTGGCGATGTCCCGCCCCGTAGCGTATTCACACAAATGCTACGTGATTGTCGGTGTCAATGAATGAATGAATGAAGCTCGACGGCAAGCTAGAACTCGAATTCGTTCGAACGTACTTGGAACAACTCCACGACGAATCGAACCTCTTCTTTGTTCTCATAACTACGTCCAGACCCTTGAGTCGATGAGGACTTGAGATCAAAGAACAAAAACGGGGCAATGTAAGGCGATCGATCATAGGGCTGGTAGACACGTGTGCGAAATGTCAGCAATGTCGGACGCCCGATCCGGGCAATAGCGTGACGTGAGAGGCAGCGGACGAGGAATGGCGGTATGTAAGCAACATACCACTGGAGTCGTGCGATCGTAGCTACGAATGACGGGCGCATCTTCGAGTTGTGCGTTGTAAAAGTGCTGGCTTGGAAACTCGCGAATCTTGCAGTGCATTCGATATTGCATCGTCAACAAGTGCACTGGGTGTCCTCGCTCCTAGTGAACCGCCATTATCAGTCACCAGTATCTAGATACTTGCTCCACGCCCTAGCAACGACGCACCATGAATCGCTCGAACATGCTTCGCTCGTAAGCAAACTTGGCCGCATGCTGGCTCAAGACTGTCGCTGGAAGCTGCTTCGGGTCTCCAACGAGGATCAACTTTTTGCATTGATACTGTCAGCATCGCACAAGTGGTCAGCATAATGCTCGAGAGAATGGCTGGTGCAACAAGGAGGCAAGCAGATAATACTCGGAGAGGGATCAATGTGGAGACCTCCACCGCTTGACACGCTTCGTCGACGATCACTGCATTAAAGATTGGCCGCATTTTTCTGGGTTGACAGTACACGATGAGCGGAATTGCGGAAACCTGAAGAGTAGCGTGAGCGTCGTACAGCAACACATCCGAGCCCGAAGTACTTAGAGTACAGCAAATCACTTGGGCGCTGTTTAGTGTTTCTTTCGTGGTGGCAGCTGTGTGATCGAAAAGTAAACGGTTTGAGTTGGTTGATCGCGGATTGTTGCTGAGCTCAGAAGGTGGAAGGTTGTACGTACATTGCTCTTGTAGTGCACTGTTTCGTTGAGAGTTCGAAGCGGACGACAACCGCTTACGCTCTTCGATCAATCGATGGCGTTTCGTGGCGAGCTCGGATTTCTTATGCTCCAAGTCTGCGATGGCAAGTGTTTCGGTCGCAATTTGCAACTTCTGGTTGATGGTCTCGATTTCGGCCGAGAGTTTGTCGATATTCACACGAAGCTTGCCGAGTTGATCAGAGATTCTGAATTGCAGCGCAACAACAAGAACAAGAGCAAGGGATCCGCAATTGATGAGTATCACGTATTGGCGTGCATTATTATGGTGGAGGTCTTGCGGTGAGTGAACCTACGGTAAAGATGGTGGAGCTTGATTCGCAGAGTCTTGCCGCTTCTGCCGAAGTACTTGGACCGTGATTTGGTCCAAACACAGCTCGCGAACCTCTTCAATCGTCACCGAACTGGCTGCACCCAGTCGAACGATCGAAGGCTCGAATCGTTCTCCGTGTTCATTGATGAGACCTCCTCGCTTGATGCGAAGGGCAATCTCGTCCACGGCTGCGTTACTCGGTGCGCAGATCAAAACGCGCGCCAGTCGATTCGAGGCTGTAACAGGCCGGAAAGTCGGCATACTCCCGGTTGACATTGGTGCCGTCGGTGCTGACGAAGAGAAGCGCTGTTTGGCAAGTAACAGTGAGGCCAACGCTACGATCGTTCGCGTTTTACCAGTTCCAGGTGGGCCCTGTCCCAAAATCGACTCGTGAGCTCTTTCGTTTCGAAGCATGGTGCTCGCGTCGAGTACGATAAAACGCACCTGAATGAGCGTGACACCGTCAGCGATGGCAGCATTGCAAATGGCACGGAATTGCGAGTCGTTGAGTTGTTGATTCAATGCCGATGTGAGCTTGGAGAGTTGTTGATTTTGGTCGAGCAAGTGTTCGTGTGCCAATAAATCGATTGGAGTTGCTGATGCAGGTCCCGGGCGCAACCAACTGTTCTCGCGGATCAATGGGCACTGATCAATGTTCATCAATGCCCGGAATTCACGGGTCGATGTTGTTGTGTTGGTAATCTACACGTACAGCAAGTCAATATTGGTACAGGTACTGAGATCAATGTAATGTGCGAGAGAGAGAGAGAGAGAGAGAGAGAGAGAGAGAGAGAGAGTATGTATTTCGCTGTGGACATACTGGAAAGACTTGGATAATAGCAGCAGAGAATGGCAACAGTTCTCGTTCGGCTTGTTGTGACAACTTGCCTCGAATGAAGACCTTTACCGAAAGCTTGGTGACGCGAGACTTTTGTTCCGTGTGTACAGTCCGTTCGGTGACCACTCCGAGCAAATGGCAAGGGTATTCCTGAATAGAGCGATTTACGAACCGCAGCGTGAGAATGGGTAGTCGACCAAGTAATGGCCCGGTGCATTGCAAGAAGCTACCTTGAGATCACCACCACCTTCGCCAGCAGTGCCATCAAACTCGGATAGATTGGTGGCGTGCGTTAGCAACACCAGGTCGTTCTCGACAATCTCGTTATCCAAGCGAGTCTTCAGTGAGACGACTCGAAAATTGTCCTCACGCTTGACGTGCGTCACTTTGAAGGAGTAGTGTTGCGTGGCAGACTCCTTGCTTGCGATGATTTGGGCTCGCAGCTCCTCGAATACGAGCGGTGCAAAGATCTGTCGATACTGAACGAGCGACGAGAACTCTAGTGGAACTGTCGTGTGCTCTCGCTATCGGTGGGACATATGAGCTCGAATGAAAGTACACGTAGTTCGAACGCTCGCGCAACGATACACATACTTGCGGCTCACTGCCCAACGAAAAGTAGTTCCAGCACAATATCTGCTTGTAGAAATCTGCCATTGATGGTGGCGGCACTGGTGGCCCTGCCAATGCAACGTGTTGGGCCCTTCGTTCAGCAAACGATAGCTGCCCATTGATTGATTGAGAAATTATGTTGTGAGTGCAAATCTCGTCGGCGGCATCGCTACTTGTAGCAGCAACAAGAACAAGAAGGTATATCGCAACGTACCGAGCGAGTGGAGGCCAAGATATCAGCGGCGGTCTTTGGAGCCTGCGGTATGGCTGCTGCTGCAAGAGTCTTCTTGGGACGCATGGTGTTTGCGAGGCGAGACAACGCCTCTGAGGGCTGTCGCGGTGCAGGTGTTGGTTTTCTGGGTGATTGGTCGGTTACCGAATGTAACAGCATCTCGACTTGCACGTTCTCCTGTGAAAGAGCCAGTTCCAACTCTTGATCGTTGTCATCGGCTGTTGTTGCTACTTGTTTGATAGTAGAGACGGAAGTGGAAGTGGAGGTAGAGGCAGGTGCGTTGTCGGTCTTGGTGAGATGACTTTGGTCAGAGTCGGAATCGGAATCGGAATCGGAATCGGAATCAGTGTCGTAGGTCAAATCGATCATATCCAAGTGTGTTGAGGACTCGCGCCTTTGTTGTTGCTGCACGTCATTTGGTAGGGTGGCTGTGACGAGGGTCGTGTTGGTACGTGAAAGAGAGTCGGTACTCGTGTGCAACCTCTCGGCACTCCAAGCAATCGAACGGCCGCCCTGCGAAGGCGTACGTTCGAGCGGAGTCTTTTGGTTGTTCTCCAACAAGAATATCAAGCTCTCTTTAAAGTCCTCGTCCTCGATACCGACATCATCTGTGCATCACGGCCACAACAAAGGCTCGTTAGGGCCAGAGAAATGCCAAAGATTAACGAACAAGACCACTACGAACCAGAATCCTCAAGGAGCAAGTCCTCGACTGCGGTAATAACCTCATTGCTGAATGAAATGCCGCTGGCATTGGCACCTACGCGAGTTGGTCAAGTAAATACCTCGAGTGCAAAGAACACGAGTCTCACTTGGAATCACTGCTACATGCCTTCCAGAGCTTGCGTGACTGCTGCTTTCCAACGAGACTGAAGTGCCGGAAATCGGGTAATGGTTTGTCGCCAATCAACCAGCAAGATCTGCAGCACTTCATCGTCGCCGGATTCACCCCATATTTTCTGTTGCAGAACCGAGCAGTTGACGCAATATTCAATCGCCGTCAGGGCGCTTTCGAGTGTGGGGACATAGTTCTTGTCTCGCTCATTGGTCTGTTGAGCGACATTCAAATCAATGCACTCGGTGAGTAATGCTGCCTCCAATTTCTCTCTCTCTTTCTTTCGTGTGGCATACCGTGGCACGCGTCCTGAGAATCCAATCGAGCAGCTCCCAACACGTTTTAGTGAGCTCCTCGAATAACTTTCCTCCATCTCGAAACTTGGTCGATCCTGGAGAATGCAAGTCGTCAGAACGAACTCGGCACAAGAGTACATTATTGAGGCGAGCACGTACGTTCGGTGTAATGAAGCACAAATGAGACCCAAGTATAGAGCGGATACAAGTATTCGAATAGTTTGTGGATCTCGAACTCGAGCGCCCGTTGCTGTTTGTTCGCTGAACGTCTCAGCGATAATCCCTCTGCGAGAGTACAAGCGAGGCACAACACGTACGAGATACTTTTGAACTGATTGTATGAATATTCGTTGAGCAGGAGCTACGGTAGAGATGACCGCTTCTGGCACGGAATTGCACTGAGGTGAAGCTCTGTGTAGGGTCGAATCAAACATGTTGGTATTTGGCATCGATGAATAGAGAATGATGCCGGTCGAATGTACGTACGAAAGGATGAAGGGGCCGACTAACGAACGACCAAGCGGTGTGGGTGATGGAGGCTCGTAGATCAGCCAAGAGAACAACGAAGTGATGACACGCTCATCAGCAAGTAGCAACGAAGGCTTTGTCAATAGCTTCCCTTGTGAGATTTTCTCGAGATACTTGTGCATGTTGTGCAAGAAGCTGTGAATATCATTGTGAGAGAGGGAGAGAGAGGGAGGGAGTTAGAACGTTGGAGGATCGATGACCTGGCTACTTGAGTATTTGTACATACTTTGTGATTCCAATATCATCACTTGTGTATCGATCTCGAGCGTAGCATCGAATGCTTGGTGCAGCGATGGCAGCGTAGCATGTCCATACTTGCACGTGAAGTAGTACTGGAAGAGGCAGCTCCGAATCGGCGAGTTGCGACCACACGAGTGATTGTTCAAGAGTCTCGGGGTCATCTTGAAACTCGGGCGAATGTGGCGAGTCGACATCGATGGGTCCCGATAGGCTCGCCGATCGGAACGATGCACGAGTTTCAGCATCACGCAGCGCAGTGATCTCGGAATCCATCAAGACAACCAAGAACTCGAGTGCTGGTTGAGTAATGGTCGCAGGTAGTGGTGCTGCGACGTCGGCACAAGTCTTGAGTGCGAGTCCAACCCATCGGGTGATCTCGTCGAGTGGCAGTCGAATCGATCCATTTACACTATATATCTCTCTCGTTGAGAGTATCAGCAAAGTGCCAATGTGCAACGATTTCGAATAAAGTCTCATACGTCTTGGTGAGGACCAGAAAGGCCGTTCGTCGAGCAAGCAGGCCGAGTAGTTCCATGTGCTGAACCGCTGCTACTTGTGGTTGAGAAGGTGTCGGCGAAGGCATTGCAACGTGGTGTAGAAACCGCAAGACTCGTTCGACCAATGCAACGTCTACACAGCCACGGCAGCGAGGTCAGTTAACCAGCCATTCACCCACAAGCAGCCGGCGTGTTTGCGGTGATTGCCGATATCATACCTGGTTCACTATCGAGTATCGGTGAGAGAGCGCTGTCGATCATGACCAAGCATGCCTTCTGTTCTTGAGCACTATTGCTGTCTTGAAAGGTTGCCATCAGCTCTTGGCAGAATCTCCCACATTCTGCTGGCTCGATATACGACCATAATTGAGTTCCTGTTGCGATAGATGTGTGCGTGCAATGGAGAAGAGGCGAGCATTCATGGTCGATTAGGTGGTTGCTCTCGTGAGATTCGAAGCACGATCGAGATACCTAGCATCGAAGTGAGCAGTTGAATACAACTAGCAACCTGCCAAAAGTGTTCGGTGCCACGTTGTACATGTTCGAATGCCAACGGTACGAGTGAGAGCAGCGGCTCCTCTGAGAACACCATGTCGTAGAGCGAGTGAGGAAGGTCTCGTAGACAATGGCTGATACCACTCCAGAACGCAGCAGCATTCTGCAGGAAGATGTTCTCTGCTCAGTATTGATGAGTATCGATCAAGGTAGAGAGAGTGCTTTTCAACGTGTATGCGTGACTGTCTTGAATACACGACGATCATCGAACAGCGATACGAGTACCATTATCTGGAGCGATGTAATCGATCTGAAACAGCAAGGTCTCGAGTACTGGAGACATGGAGATACGGTACTCGTCAAACTCATAATCGCCGAGTGGATAGCGATTCAAGAGCTCGATTGCTTGTAGTGATATCTCGGGATGTGGATGGAAGAGCAGCTCGTACTGCGTCGGGTGTCGCGCGACGCTCAGCTCCACGAGCTCCCTGTAGAGATCCTCAACAATGCCCTCATCACAGAGCCGAGGGAATATCTGGTTGCAAGAGTCGATATCAATCGATGGCACACGATAAAGCGATACCATATGGTGCTCGTGATGGATGGATGGATGGTCCCAAGTACCTTACAGAAGTGGTCGTTGTTGCTTGGTATGAAGAGTATCGTCGTGTTGCTGAGTACTTGTCTGACGAAAGCGGTATCGTCGCGTGGAGCTTGATGCATGATAGCTCGCGATGCTCTCTCGATATCTCGATCGAAATAAAGACTGATATAGAGACTGATAGAGCTTCTCCGTGTATGTGTGTGTGGTTATCGACGAACTGGTATCAGTGTCATGAATACCATCATATACGCATAGATATAGATGAGTATATGCAGGATGTGTGGTGTGCGTGTGGGTGAGAGAAGAGAAGCAAAAGCGCGGGAAGATAATGGCGGGTTCTCTCTCTCGATGACGATAGAGTGGAGCACCTGCTGGAGAACCTCACTTTGGAGCAGGGAACGAGCTATCTACCATCGAATCAGTACTCAATACGATCGATGGAGAGAACGAGAGCCACTCGGCAATATCAGAGAGGGTCATTGGATCGGGTGAGGTCTTGACTGTGGGTGGCATGGTTGAACGAGGGCTGCGTGTGTTCATTTGTGTGGTTGCTCGGTGTATGGCGTGTCTCGGTGGGCTGCTCGTGGATAGCTAGACGATCTTAACTGGCGTGCGATCGACTCTGATGTGATAGATACTTATCTATCTATCTATCTCTCGATGATATACTTCTAGGTCACGCAACGTTGTTTGTTTGCGAGACGTTCGCTTGGCGACACACACACACACACACACACACACACACACACACACACACACACACACACACACACACACACACACACACACACACACACACACAGTATGACATCGAAAGATACCACACGATGGTGGCGTACGCTAGTTGTCACGATGGTGCGCGAACAAGTACAACCGAGACGATGCCGTGCTGTCGGCTCGTCGTGGACCAAGGCGCCAGCTACCGAGCCCTTCAGTCTCTATCGTATCTGCAGCGCCATCTCGAGTATACCTGGACTTGCACTTCCAACCTCATTCGAGCATCAAGTTCGCAAGACTATTCGACATTGTCTCAAGTGTGGGGAGTTCGTTGAGGATCGTACGTCGTCTGGTGAGACGGTGTACAAGTACTCTGGTACCATCATGACGGCCTCAAGCTCGTCGGCCTCATCAATGCTGCCAGAACCAACCCCAACTCTCGCACCAACACCAAGATCAGCACCGACATCATCTCGACACAAACGCAAGGCTTCTCAGTCAACCATCGATGATACAACACATGATTCCAAGCGTCGACTCGTTGGAGCTGTCACAAGCTCGACCTCGAGTACGAGCACCATCGAGTATGCACACCAACTGCTTGTGGGAGCTCCTCATCCACTTGACACTGACTGGATGAGCTTGATACCCTCCTACAGCATGGAACCATGCTACTTGATTGCCCTTCCGACTGAACTGCTCGTAGAGATACTTCGATTACTGCCAGCCAAGTGTCTCCTTGTGCACATACCATTGGTGCGTTCTTATCCAATGCTCGTGATGGTTGTGACGTCGACCTCACCACGCCGTTCCGGCAGGTGTGCAAGAGGCTTTACGACATTGTATCGAGCTGCAATGTATGGCGCCACATTACAACTTCGATCGCCAAGATTGCATCTCTTCAGCAAGACGACCGCTTCCGCTTACTCGAGTCACTCGCCATTCGACCACCAGCAACTGACACTTTCGATCCGCTCGACACTGGTTCGACGTCTACTAGCGATAGCATGGTGACCTCGATCAAACATCGCAACCAGACCATCGACGGCACCGAGCTATCGGCCATTGCGACGTTCAAGAACCTGAGGAGCCTGGTGCTGTGCGAACTTGTTCCACGACATGGCTTTGATGACAGTTGGGAATGGATGTTGCAGCAGTGCTCGCAGATCGACAAGGTTCGAATCGAATCAAGCAGTCTCGAGCAACGACACCTCTCGTGCCTCGTGCAACAGCTCCGATTGAAGAGCCTCTCGCTCGAATCAACCATCTTGTCGGTAGGTTCTGCATCGAGTCCGCTCTGTCTGTTCGATCGGAGCGATGGCAGCAAGACCTGCGAATCACTCAGACATCTTTCGATCGTTCGGTGCTCGGGTCCGATGACACTCGCAGGACTTGATCGAGCAACAAACCTCACACACGTGACTCTCAAGGGGAACTTGTTTGCAATCGCGTCGTCGTCGTCGTCGTCTCACAGCAACCCGTCTCTTGGCACCAACGGTGCCACGCACTTGGACGACGACAACGATGAAGCTACGTCGGAGCTGTGCAAGGTTCTCTCGCAATGGCGTCGATTGCTTCACCTCGACCTATCGTGCGTGCAATCATCTCCACGCGTGCTCGAGACAATCGCACGCTCGTGCCGCAAGCTCGAGTCTTTGCAAGTTCACTTTCTCATTCCCTCGCAGAGCCGAGAGTTCGAGATGCAAGAAGCGATTCGTGAGGTGCTGCGCTCCTGCACCAAACTACACTCGCTATCGCTACTAGGCGTCAGTTTCAGCTCTCGCGGCACGATGACAGCTCTCGATACTCGACGTTCCCAGTCTGGCGCTTCTCTCCACTCGACACTGGACTCGTTGAGCGTATCGCAGTCGAGAGACATCTTTGATCTGCGCAACCTTTCGCTCGGTGCAGGATACATGCTCTCAGACGAGATCCTGCTGCATCAATATCTCGCTTGCTGCCCCAACTTGCAACGGCTATCATTTCAAGGCTCGCCTTCTATCACGACGACAGGTATGCCGGGCGCTCCGAGTCTCTGCATGCTTGTGGCAGTTCGATTCATCATGCTGTTGTGGCTTTATCGTATGTCGTGCAGGAATCGTGGCGTTGTTGAAGCAGCTACCAACGATCGTAGAACTCGACGTCGCAAACTGTCCGCAAGTAATGCCCACGCAGGTGATCGGCGTCGCAGCGCAATCGTGTCGACGCCTCGAGGCGCTGTTCTGCTCCCGAGAGCGTTCGCTCTACACCAACCATGCCTCGCAGTCTTCGAGCTCGCTGTCGTCGGTCACTGCCGCTCGACCGGGGATACACTTGCTGACGCCCGACCTCCTGGAGCACCTTGCCAATGGCTGCCCGATGCTCTTTGTACTCGATGTCCGCAACTGTCGCTTTGGTAGCGCACCGGTCGCACGACTGCTGAAGAGCCTCTCGCGCTTCCCACGCTTACAACAGCTCCATGTGCTGCCGACCGACCTCCACGCAATTGTTCAACGTTCCTTCACGGACTTTGAGCAATCTCTCTCAACCGTATGTCCGTCACTACGGTTATTCTCTCATCAAAGCTTTAAGACTGTTTGATATAGTGAGCGAGAGAGAGAGATAGAGCCAATGATTGATTGTTAATACACTCATATATCTGAGAGAGAGCCAGTATTCGCTTGCTATTCTCATATGCGCACGTGCTGTTGGATGCTGTTGGGGTACGCTGCACAACGGTACACCGCCACTCGCTGCTCAGCAGTTGTTGCTAGTTGGCTCGCTGCTCCATATGTGCTGTGGTGGAGACCACCACGACGACGAGGAGTATTCGTATTTGTAGTAGTAGTAGTAATAAGTAGCGATCAATCGAGGAAGATGCTGCTAGAGAACACGACAGTAGCTCGTAGTAGTAGTGTGTCAGCGAGTACGAGAAGACAGCAGTGGTCGCGACGATATCGAAGATATGACGTGATGTTTGATGAGTTGGATAGCTCGACGACAGGCGGTACACGGTCTCATCGACAGCTCGGTAAGCGTGAACTTCGTTGGATCATTCAAGCGACCATGTTGTTTTGTATATTGGCCGTGGGACTAGTGTGTAGTTACCTGTCTATCACGAGCCCGAGAGACGTCGAACGAGATGGCGAGCATCATACTCGCTTGCGAACTCGCTCGCTCACGAGTACAGGAAAGCCCGAATGCCACGTTGTAGCGTTCGAACGATATGGCGGTGTCACGATCGAAGTCCTTGCAGTCTTGTATCTATTTATCGGTATCGCTATCGTTGCCGATGATTACTTTATCGTTGCCTTGGAAGTGATATCCGAGAAGCTTGATATCGCGCCTGATGTTGCTGGTATGTATCAAGATATCCATCGAATCCTATCTATTCGATCGACATCAATCGCGAAATCGACTCGAATGATATCACGCCATATCGTATCGAGTCGTATCTATCGATAGTAGGTTGTGATCGTTCTTGATCGAGCAAGATATTTATCAATGTTTGCATAGGTGCGACGTTCATGGCGATGGGCAGCTCAGCACCCGAGCTCTTCACCAACGTTGCCAGTGTGCTCGACTCCCAAGCCGAGGTTGAGAATGATGTTGGTGTCGGAGCGATTGTTGGATCAGCACTATTTAACTTGCTTGCTGTCGTTGGATTGAGGTACACACGCATACACATATGATCTCTATCGATCGTTCTCGAGGAGAAGTATCTCATATCATCGACGATCGTAGTATATTGGTGGCACCAAAGGCGATGAAGCTCGCACCATTCCCAGTGATTCGAGATGCTTGCGTGTACTTGATATCGATCGTCATGTTGGTGTACGTGATTCTGGACGAGATCGTGTCGGCGCTCGATGCCGCGATCATGGTCGGATTCTACGTCATCTACGTGTTGCATCTGGCGAGCAATCGATTCGTCGTTCGATGGCTGTGTCCTCGGTACATGCATCACTTTGAGACCAATGACGACATGGAGGATGACAAGCGTGTTGGAGAATCTGTCGGTGGCGATGATGGCGACGATGGCGACGATGATGGCGGCGATGCCAAGACGATCGAGTTGGTCGAGATGGGCGCCATCGACAGCGACAGCCCCACGAGAGCAACGACCAAACCAGCTGTCACGATCATGTTCTCACCACCGAGCGCCATCTCGACCACGAGTGAACTACTACAACCGCCACGAGAGCAATCGACAGCTTCCTCACAATCACTATCGCCGACCAATCGTGCAGGATCACCGCCTCGACGACGCCGAGCGAGTTTTGAGTTGGCCGATGCCAAGCGAGCAATCTTTGGCCATGGCCATAGTATTAGCGAGATCGACGTCTCCGATGAGACCAACGACGATGGCGAAGAGGGTGCCACCGTCACTGCCGCCAGGACCACCAATGATGCCGATGGCACGAACGACGCCTCGCACAATGTCGGTCAAGGTTCGACCTCACACTCCACCTTGGACTCCGAGGAGTTGGGTATCGATGACACTGTGGCCACCGATGACATCACCGTGCTATCGAGCTCGAGCACTGCAAACTTGGTCGAGCACGAAGAACAAGGCTTCGTAGCATCGGTCTTGGGCGGCTTGTTGTGCGATCGGCGGCATCGGCGGTATATCTTTACGGCGTATCGGATCGTGTCGAAGCCGCTGGAGCTGCTCTTTCGATACACGATACCCGATTGCTCGCCCGATGGCCGATGGGCGCAATGGTATGCCGTGACGTTCATCATGTCGCTCGTGTGGATCAGCGCCATGACGTACGTGGTGGTCGAGTTGATCGATCGTATCGGTTGCACGCTCGGCATCTCGCAAGCGCTCATGGGCCTGACGATCGTCGCCGCCGGCACCTCGGTTCCCGACTGTCTCGGATCGCTCTTGGTGGCACGCAAGGGTGAGGGCGACATGGCCGTCAGCAATGCGATCGGTAGCAACATCTTTGACATTCTCATCTGCCTCGGCGTACCGTGGCTCGTGTCGGCACTGTTTATGCACGAGATTCGCGTCGCTGCCAGTGGCATCGTCGTATCGACCTTTATCCTACTCGCAGGCCTGATACTCTACGGCTATCTCGTTCTCTCTCAATGTTTTGTACTCTATCGATGGTGTGGTATCGTCATGATCTTTGCCTTTGGCTTGTATCTCTTTTATACGGTCGTGGCTGAGATTCTTGGTTGGAACCAATCATAGCGAATCTCCTTCACTCACTCATATGCAGTCTGGTCTGTTTGTCATCCCCCTCTATCTATCTATTCTCCAATTCACGCTTGTATTCTCAACCGCAAAATTCCCTATCGATTACACCAAGATCTGAGACTCGATGTCGTCTGCAACTGCAATCCAGTGCCAGTGAGTAGTAGGGTTGATTGGTAGGTTCGTTGGTGAGGTGGCGCAACCGGCCGCTCGCGTCATTTCAGACCTTTCGCACAACCTTCCTTCCCTCCACTTCCCTCCCTCCCGTCGGAGGTCCCTCGAACCTTTGCGCGTGGCAGTGGTTGCTTTGTTTGCCTTCCATCTCCCTCATGCCACCCAAAGCTGCGTTTACGTGGTGCGCAGCCGACTCTCGGCTGGCTGTGATATGCGCTTGCCGTGCTGGTGCCATGTGGGCTCCTCCCGGGTTATCTAGGGAAGCCTGGCAGAAGGCGACAGACTACTTCTTGGCCGACTACATCCCAATCGGCCATACTCCACCAACACGAAAGAATCTGCGTACCAAGGTCGAGAAGCTCGTCAGTACTTTTGAGGTACGCGCAACCCAGGTGATACCTTGTGGGCGGGTGCATCATTCTGATCTCGAACTGCAGGAGGACCATCCGGAAGTGATTGCGGCCTGCCGGCAGAAGGCTGCTCGCATATTTGCGCAGCAGCCTCGCGACGACGACGACTATGATGATCGCGACGACGACGACCACTACCAACTGGCGACTCTCGACCTTGCCTTCGAGCACTTGTTCGTCAAGAAGGAACTGTTTGCGCTGTACAGCGAGAAAGAAAGCCAAGAGATGCGCGCTGGGCTGTCCGAGAGAGCGCGTATCACTGCTCGGCTCGCAGCCAAGAGACTGCTGGAAGGCTCCACGGAAACGGGCCCAAACAAGAGGCCACGGCTCGATGGATCACTGCTCGCGACGATGGAATCGCAGGCCGAGGCACGAGAACCGGCCGCCGTGGCGCGCATTGTCGAGGCTGCGAGGACCGAGGTGGTTGTTGCTGCCAGGTCGGATGCTGTGGCGGTTGCAAGGATTGAGGCGCAGGCATCGTTGGCAAAGATGGAATCAATGATTGCGTTCGGTGATCGAGTGCTGGCAACGGTGCTGATGGTGGCGAATCAGTACTATCGCAACCAACAACAGTACCGAGACGAGGAGCTTGCGCTGGCCATGTTGGCTGGCCGGCCGACCACCATTGATGTCAGCCGCTCGATCGATGGCGGCAGCGCGTCAGAGTAGAACACCGCTTGAATTGTAGGAAGTATCGAGTATTGTTGACGAGCGATACGTAGACCTACATTACAAGGCCCACTAGGCCGAGGCGAACCTGCTTACACACGACTGGCCCCATGGCACACACTACATTCGTATGCAAGGACCGACAACGAACGAGACAGCACCATTCTCCTGCTGCCCACGCACCCATCCATCCATCCATCCATCCATCCATCCATCCATCCATCCATCCATCCATCCATCCATCCATCCATCCATCCATCCATCCATCCATCCATCCATCCATCCATCCTCCACTCCCTTTTGTTGAATCGAAAGAGTTGGGAGTCATCGTCTCCATGATGGCGCCTCAGCGATCGTGCACCACCACCACCACTATCTCGATGTCGATGGTGGTGGTTGTGATGCTCGTAGTAGCGATGGCGATACCAGCTCGCTGTGACCCGGGACCCAATCCATCTCGCGACGCACTCGAGGATCTATACCATTCCACCGCCGGTACCTATTGGTTTCAAGCGACCAATTGTACGCTATCCAACCATACGAATGAGACAGATGCCTGCGCGCGCGTGTGGCTTGATCCATGGTATCAACCTTGCTATCCATACTCACTCGCTCGATCTCGTTCTCTATCATTCAAGGGCTCATTGGAGACCCATGTCCCTATGGTGGGTGGTTCGGTGTCTCTTGCAATGATTACATCGTCGATCAAGTGTACGTTCAAGCGATCAATCGTATATATGGTCCAACCTCGACAATCTCACTTATCCACGCAACCTCGTGCGCGTGTGCGTGTGCGTGTATATGTAATATCTCTAGTAATCTGCCACATAACAATCTCACGGGCACCTTGGTACGTACCTCATGGACTCTCTATCAAACGAGCGAGCGACCTATCCATCTCGTGTTGGCCCCAACTATCTCTCGCTCTCTTTCTAACATTGCTGATAACGAATGCATCATCGAACAAACCCATCCATTTGCATCTATTCGATCGCATTCGTATGCGCGGATGTAGCCTGCATCTCTCGGCAACATCACAAGCTTGACCGTCTTGGATCTCTCTCAAAACGCACTGGTCGGATCGATACCGGATTCCATTGGCCAGCTCTCAATGTTGACGATACTGTATGCAACAATAATAACGAGGACGATGCAACAATGCATATGATCTAATGGATCGCTGGTTGATGGTGATGATATAGGATGATCAACCAGAACCTTCATCTTAGCGGCACGGTGCCGTCTTCGATCGGCTTGTTGGATAAGCTGACACGAGGTACGCACGCTCGCTACGATCGAATCTCGTCGACAGTCAGCTGACTGACTTGTGCTATCGATCTAGTGTCTATCTCGTGGAATCGCTTGGTTGGATCGTTACCTGACTCGATCGGACAACTGACATCGTTGTTGACCTTGTACGTGTGTGTCTCGAGCTCGCAATCAGACTCTCTCTCTCTCTCTCGCTTTTATTTGGCTCTTCGAGTTGGTTCGTGTGATGAATGCCATCAGTCTGATCAGCAGAATTGGGTGATGATACCCTCGTTTGTGTCGAGTAGCGATGCGTACTGGAACCTGCTATCGGGATCGTTGCCGTCGAGCCTCGGAAACCTCACCAACTTGGTCCAAATGAACCTCGAGCAGAATCGATTCACGGGCGCGATTCCGAGTACGCTTGGTAATCTGCGAGCGCTCACGACCTTGTTCCTTCCGAACTGCCAGTTCTCGGGTCAGATACCCAGCACACTGGGCAATCTCTCGCGCCTGACGCAGCTCAACCTCTCTGGTATGTTTATTGTGAACCATCGATTATCTTTCTCCATCTTTCAATTGACAACTTGCGGTGGATGGATGGATGGGGATGGATTCAGGCAATCAATTGAACAATACGATACCGTCAGAGTTGTGGCAACTCACGTCGTTGTTCAAGTTGGATCTCTCATTGAACTCGCTCTCGGGCTCGATTCCACCGGGAATCTCGGGGCTAAGCAACATCAATGTCATTGGTACTGCATCGAAGCATTCGTTATTTCTATGCGCGAGAGGTTTGGAATTGGTGCTGACTGCGCTCAAATTCGTTAGACTTGTCGAGGAACTACTTGGCAGGAACGATTGCTGATGAAGTCGGTGAGCTCGTGGATGTTGTCGATGTATGCACCCTTGAGGCCTCGTCTCTCACCGGCGCTTGCTCTATCTCATCAGTTCTGTTTGTGCATATGAACAAACATAGCTGGACCTGTCGTCAAACAACGTTGAAGGATCGATTCCGAGTTCGTTGGTGAGCTTGACGAACCTCTTGTACTTGGATCTCAGCACCAACTTCCTCAGTGGTATGCGCTTGCTAGTGTGCGGCGTCCCTCGAATAATCACCTGGGTGGATATTGATGGTGTTGCTTTGCATGCCGTAGGAACGTTGCCGGACTTTCTCTCGAACGTTAGCTACAACGCTGATCTCAGCGGCAACAAGTTTTATTGCGACTACCCATCGCTACCATCGAACGTGCTCGTGTCGGCGTGTGTGATGGACCGCCGTGATATCTTGTTCACCAACTCGCTCATCATCTTGTGCACGGTCGGCGGTATCATATTGTTGTTCATCGTACTGGTGGCAGTGTTTTTTGCCATCAATCGCCATCGCCGCTATCAGATGGATTTTTACGATATTCCTGATAGCGGTAAGCCCTCAATCTCAATCAAAGGTACTTCTCTCTCTCTCTCGCTCTCGCTCTTTGCGCGCGCGTGTGTTTGGTGAGTTGCTTGATAAGATGCCAACCAGCTAACTGATGTGTGGATTTCGCACTGTAGATCTTTTGTCTGATCCTTCGATTCCACAACTTCGACGTCGCGATATTCTCTTTGAGCGAGAGATTGGCCGTGGTGGAAATAGCGTGGTACGTGGCGCGCTGGGGTGTAAAGTTGCTCTCCAAACGCCTCACTAAATCCATGGTGTATCGATCGGTGGACGAACCGCAGGTGTGGAGTGGTACTTGGCACTCGCGTAAGGTTGCAGTCAAGCAGATGCTATTGAACGACATGTCCGATGACAACATTGCCGACTTTTGCCGTGAGATCAAGATTTTGAGGTGCGCCTCTCGAGCACTGACACTCGCTCGCTCGGTCGTATCGATCACTCATGGTTGTTTATTCGTATTCACGCGACAGCTCGCTGAGACATCCATGCATTGTCGAGTTCCTCGGTGTCGTTCAAACGGATAACAATGAGTTGTACCTTGTTCAGGAGCTCATGGAGCGGTACGTTATTATCGAGTAACGCGCCATGTATGGTAGTGGTGTTGGTGCATAGACTGACTTGCAGTGGGGCGCGCTGAGTAGAGGAAGCTTGGCCGATGTACTGCGCAACAAGGGAGCCAATATGCCGTGGGAGTTCAAGCTGCGCATGGCCGCGCAAATAGCGTCCGCGATGGAGTACCTGCACACGCGGCCAACGCCGCTCATCCACCGCGATTTGAAGAGCTCCAACATTTTGATCGAGCACTCGTGGAACTGCAAGGTGGCCGACTTTGGTATTAGTCGCTTCCGTTCAGCCACTGGCTTAAAGATGACCGCCGTCATCGGTACACCGTACGAGTCCTACCACCATTGAGCAATGTATTTGCGCCAGGAACGGACTAACGTGTGTCCACGAGTATAGAATCTACATGGCACCCGAGGTCATCACCGCCAATGACTACACGGAGAAAGCAGACATCTACTCGTTCGGAATCTTGTTGGTCGAACTCCTCTCGGGCCAGACGCCATTTTCTGGCCCACGCTTCAAGGATATGTTTGCAGCCGAGGTGCGTGGTAGCGGCAACGAGGGTGGTCGCACGCACGAGCACTAACGCTCACTTGCGTGGTGGCTGGTGTCAGATCTTGTTCGCAGTGGCGCATAATGGCTTGCGCCCAGAGATACCTGAAGACTGTCCTCGACGTTTCGCGCAGCTGATAGAGGAATGCCTCGAACAGGACCCAGCAATGCGTCCGACGTTCACTGAGATTGCAACGCGCCTGTCGCGCATGTAGCCGCGTAGCTCTGCTGCGCGTGTAGCATTCTGCGCGAGGCAACTGAGAACATATGTACCATACCCGCTTCTCATTGAACCAATCCTTGTGGCTGCGAGATCGCAGCGAGGCGAGTGGAGCACTTGGCGAGAGCGAGGGAGAGCGACAGCAACCAAGCAACGAGAGAAGAGCGAGGGAGAGCGACAGCAAAGAACACGAATCGACGTGAGATAGTGGTTGATACAAAGTGGCAGATGCGATGCGAGGAAGGGCGTGAGTTGTGGCTCCTTAGCTTAGGGGCAAAGCGCTTGCCTCGTAAGCAAGAGATCACGGGTTCAATTCCCGTAGGAGCCTTCTCTATTTTTCTTTTTCTTGCCTCTCTGCTCTTGTTGTGGTTGCCTTTTTGCTTCGTTGGCGCTGGCCAGAGCTGTTCGGCTGCCTGCTGCTCGCAAGAGACCTTGATCTGCGGTGATACATGGATTATGAGTTGGACGAACGTCAAGGAGAGGTCGAAGACAATTATCCACCTGGGTCTTGTGGACTTCTTCCTCGCTCCAACTGATGGAACCGGAGGATGAGGTGCCGTGTTGGCTTGCGATCATCAACTCGCGCACCTGCGCGACTAACGAACCCGCAGATCAAGGTCTCCTGCGAGCAGGAGACAGCCCAGAGAGCTCTGGCCAGCGCCAACGAAGCAAAAAAGTAACAACAAGAGCGGAGAGGCAAGAAAAAGAAAAATAGAGAAGGCTCCTACGGGAATTGAACCCGTGATCTCTTGCTTACGAGGCAAGCGCTTTGCCCCTAAGCTAAGGAGCCACAACTCACGCCCTTCCTCGCATCGCATCTGCCATATTGTATCAACCGCACTCTCACGTCGATTCGTGTTCTTTGCTGTCGCCCTCCCTCGCTCCTCTCTCTCTCGGTGCTTGGTTGTTGTCGCTCTCGCCAAGTGCTCCACTCCACTCGCCAGCAGTGATTCGATGGTGATCGCAAGCCAACACGGCACCTCATTCTTCGGTTCCATCAGTTGGAGCGAGGAAGAAGTCCACCAAGACCCAGGTGGATAATTGTCTTCGGCCTCTCCTTGACGTTCGTTCAACTCATAATCCATGTATCACCGCAGATCAAGGTCTCTTGCGAGCAGCAGGCAGCCCAGAGAGCTCTGGCCAGCACCAACGAAGCAAAAAGGCAACCACAACAAGAGCAGAGAGGCAAGAGAAAGAAAAATAGAGAAGGCTCCTACGGGAATTGAACCCGTGATCTCTTGCTTACGAGGCAAGCGCTTTGCCCCTAAGCTAAGGAGCCACAACTCACGCCGTTCCTCGCATCGCATCTGCCACTTTGTATCAACCGCTATCTCACGTCGATTCGTGTTCTTTGCTGTCGCTCTCCCTCGCTCTTCTCTCGGTGCTTGGTTGTTGTCGCTCTCCCTCGCTCTTCTCTCGGTGCTTGGTTGTTGTCGCTCTCCCTCGCTCTCGCCAAGTGCTCCACTCGCCTCGCTGCGATCTCGGCTATGCTCCGTCGTATCTCTCCGCCATATGGAGGAGGGACCTCGTCGGGCGCGATCGAACCTCCCAACGACGACCCGACGTACTTACGCTCGCGGCGCATCGTGGTGATCGGGCCTGGCGCGCTGTTCCCTCGCGATTACGACCGCGGGCCGCCATTCGCGTGGGCCGCCGAGTCCGGTGTCGCCGATGAGGTGTATTCCCTCTCGCTACCGCACACGTACTGGTACTCGCGCGATAGCAGTGACAAGGCTGCACGCTCGCTCTCCGAGCGTGGCCAAGAGCACCACGCCACCGATCCTGCGCTCGAGCGTGAGTTTGCCGAGCAGGATGCGCGCGACTACCCGCCGCACGACTTTGTCTCGGTGCTCTCCCTCGATGAAGCGTGCACCATGATCAAGGCTGCGCTGTATCCGTTGTTGCGCCAGCCGTTCGGACACCTGTGTCTCATTCCGTACTCGCTCAGCACTGTATTCACCGTGCATCTCTGGAGCGATCTGAAGCGCGTCGTGGCGCACCACCACCGCGTCGCAATGCCGCTGCGCGAGCACTGGCACAACGCCGCCATACTGCGCCATCCGATGGATTGCCTCGCGTTGCCAGCGTGTGGATGCCGCAAACTGAGCGCCATCATGATTGGCGCCGGTCTCTGGGTGCCCGACTGGAAGGTCTATTATATGGGCGCCTACTTTGTGCCGGAGCAGCTGCTCCAGGCCGGACGTCTCGAGCGCCTCCACGCCATGCACGGCTCCGATGCGCAGCTACTGCGCGTGCTCAAGAGCATAAGGAGCTGGCCCGGCGGTGTACCGAGCCCCGACGCACCAGTCGCCGGTCTCGGCGCCTCGCTCTTCTCGCCCGACCATGCCGACCACCCGCGCTACTACCGTGACCCCTCGCTTTCGTTCGTGTGCGGCATCAACGATCTCGTGTTCGAGCTCGAAAACATCTGGATCGACGTGCCACTGCCAGAGCCGGCCATCATCATCTATCCACAGTCACAGCCAAGACACGTCGAGGACGGACTCGTCGCCAATCAGATCAATGGTAAGAACCGCTCGCTGTGGTACATTGATGGTGACCGCAAAGTTGCCTCATCGCCGCAAACCGATCAGGCAGGGCTCTATCTTGTTCCTGGCGATCACTTTGAGGTACGAGAGCGCGCGAATGCCTGTTCGTGTGCAAGTATCATCCATAACTCTATCCCCTCTCCTCTCCCTCTCGTACTCACGAAATACATGCAATGCGATTCGTAGCTCTTTACCAAGTTTGACAAGGAGGTCGGAGAGTGTGTCGTTCATGCACTTCGTCGATACATGGCAACGGCAACTCATAATCCACCCACCGCAACGGCGTCAACAGCCAGTGTACCGGCCAAGCTTTAGTGAAATACCCTATCGATTGTTCGCACATATCCGCACACACTGGCACGAGCTCGGTGCTCTCACTATCACAACCACTCGGTAACTATCATATCACCATCAATCTACTCATAAATGAGCGCGGGGTACTCGCCGGTGAGAGTGAGCGAGAGAGGGAGAGGGAAGGAGCGAGGGATGGCATGAACGGATCGAACGGAAGAATCATGAACAGTGCCGCTGCCTCAGCGGAATGTTCGTTCTCGTTCCTCAGCGTTAGATAGGCCGCCGATAAAAACCCTCAGGCAGGAACACACGCGGCTCTCACTCATTCATTCGCTTGCTGCTCTCGTGTCTGACACGCACTCCCACACACTATCGCTCACTTGCTATCCAACAGCATTATCTATCTTCTATCCATCCAACTACCACTCGATCAATTGATAGAACCATCTCTCCATCTCTTGATATTTGTTTGAGAGCGAGATCGTGTTGACCGGGGATCGATAGTGTACCTGACCTTCAATCCCTCAACGCCCAATCGTAGTGTATCCACCATCATGAGCATTACAAGTACCACCAATGCTCGAAGACCGGCGTTCATCTTGAATCCAACCTCTGGTAGCGGGAGAGCCGCAACTAGCTGGGCGGCTTTGGAGAACCGCGTCACCGAGAGATTCGGACAACGTGGCGTTGGTTGGGAGTTGTATCTCACACAACGGCCTGGACACGCGTCCGAGCTCGCACTACAAGCCATCGAGGATGGATGGACCGTTGTGGTTAGTATCGGTGGAGACGGTACTCACAATGAGGTCGTGAATGGATATCTCCAAGCCGATGGACGCAAGGTCAGTCTCGCATGATGCTCTCTCTCTCATACTCGCTCGATGACTAACCCGCGCGCTCTCTCGCTCGTTCCTGCTTGTGGTGCATCTCGTATCAATAGGCCAGGGTCGAGATGGCAATCATGTCGTTCGGTACTGGGGGTGATCTCCATCGTACACTCTTTGCCGAGTACGACGATATCATCGAATGCTTGCATCATCATCATCATCATCATCATCATCATCATCATCATGTATCTTGCCTAACTAACAAGAGAATCTCACTCACTCACTCCACACAGTTGCATCGAACCCGTTGATTATCTTGAACTGATTGCAACTGGAGACTCTATACCAGCTGACGCTGGATACGTGGTATCAACCTGCCTCGATGCAGGTCGTCGCGTCGAGCCGAAACCTTGCAGCGACACTGCGTGTCCCGAAACGCCGACGCCAAGCTCCTACGACTATGCCACGCCATCGAGCTCCTCGTCGCCATCACCTTTATTGAGTGGTTACGGCACTGATTCATCGACTCCGAGCGTCAGCGAGATGGCAGACGATGATTCGAATCCGATCAATCAAGTGGATTTTGCTGATGGACCTGGAGCAACCGAGCAGCCGCCGCAACCACAACAACGGAATGGCGCAGTGTCTGCTGCGATGCTCGATCCCTCGGCGCCAGTCATCATGGAAGGCCAACCCAATACTCAGACGCGCTACTTTCTCAACATTTCAAGCTGTGGTATTGGAGGTACTTACGTCGGAGACCTACGTTTACATTCATTCACACATTCACTCTATCATTCCCTACAAGCAAATGATTGTACCAAACTGTTCAACACTACAATGGCTAACTCTAATCGTTGATTGATTGTGATCGATTGTTTGATTGATTGCGGCATTTTAGGAGTAATCGTGCACGGAGTAAATAGTAGTTCCAAGGCACTTGGCGGCTTCATGTCGTTCATCTATCAGACATGTCTACGTATGTCGTGTACGCGATCGAGGCGATACTCAACCACCCACACCACTAAGCGGCACACGCTCTTGAATCTTCATAGAAACTCTACTTTGGAGCAACAAGCCAATCGAATATCGCGTTGATAACGAAAACGAATGGCGCAAGACCAATGTCTATCAATTGGTGATGGCGAATGCTCGAGTATGATGATGACGATGTTGCCAAGCAATCTCGTCGATTGATACCGTAACCTAATGGAATAAGAATGATTGAGGTGAGTAGTATCATGGTGGTGGCGTCTATATCGCTCCGGATGCCGAGATCTTTGATGGATACTTTCAAGTGGTTGAATTGCGTGACATTGGAGTGGCCGATATCCAAGTCTTGTTTCAAGTGTACTCGGGAAGCCATATGACTTACGACAAGGTCTCTTCGCGACACGCAAGGTATCGTTGAATAATAGAACCTCAATTGCTATTTCTTTGGTCTTGTTGTTTTATCTTGACGCTAATTGATTGATTGATCGTTTGATTGATTGATAGATATGTCGAAGCCAGATCAGCAAGTGAAGAGGAAGTATTGATCGAGATCGACGGCGAGAATGGAGGTAAGCTTCCTGCATCATGGAATATCCTTCCTGAATCCGTGCAGTTGATCGTGCCGCCGACAATCTACCATCGCTATCAACGTTATCTATCAGAGAACCCCTCACCCTCGGCGCCATTCAACAGCGACCGCGACGATGCTACTGGTGCCACGAATGGCATCAAACGTGAGCGCTCGTCACCAATCGCTGCCACGCCACCGAGCGAGGCCTTCAGCACGCCCACGTCGCCGGACTATGTGGCCGATGGGTCTGGTGTATCGAGCTTCTCTGGCGTTGGTGACGGTATCGGCTTCACTGAGAACCAGCTCTCCTCGCCATCAACCTCATCGACCAGCATGTTGTCGTTGCTCTGATACATTGCACAGCACAACCACTGTTCGAATCCACCAGCCTACTCTCTCTTTGCAAGCAATACGCTAAGCATCATCGCCAACGACTGCAACAACTCGTTGTTGAACATAAACATGTGCGATATATACAGAGTACCACTGAATATATGAGCAAGAGTACAAGATGCAAGCAAGAGGGTGAGCAACGACAGATGGTGAGAGATAGCAACGTAAGAGGCAAGAGAAAGAGAGAGAGTGCACGATCGAGTACTCGGTGGAGTGAATTCTATCAAGCTAGTAGATGCGAGTGACTACTGCATCATAGCGTCGGCAAAGTGAGTTTGGCGTTGGCGAGTGGTTGCTTGAGAGTCGGCCGGGGCATAGACGTGCGTCATGGGACCGGCAGGCATCAAAACCTCTGGGGCAGGCGATTCGCGTGGTAGCTGAATAAAGTCCGAGATCGATGCCGCGACAGCAGGAGGTACTGGCGTCGGATAGGATGGCATCGGGTTGGCGAACTCGGGCGAGATACTCATGGCGGTGGCGGTAAAGTCCGGTGGCAGCACGCGATTCGGTACGAGGTGTGCGTGGGGAGCAGGGGCCATGGCGCCTTGCCCCGCCATCGTCACCGTAGCGGCAGGTAGAATGCCGGGACTCACGGACGCGAATCGATCGGCCACCTGAGCCGCTCGGCGCTGAGCCGCCAACAGACGCAGCTGTTGCTGTTGTTGCAGCCACATTTGTTGCATCAGCAGCTGTTGCGACGAGTACATGCTCGGATTCACGCCGCCATTGGCCATTGGAGCACCCGGAGTGACGGCAGGAGCACCCGGAGTCGGTGCATTGGGGCCAGCGAACGGCGTGCCACCAATCAACGACCGTTGCATGCCAGCGAGAGACGCCGAGGTCGACAGGTCCTCGTCGACCAATTGTGCATTCAATCGGTGCAATTGTACACGCAACTCGCCTGCTTGAGTTTGCAGTGTCTTCCAGAGTGCTGGAACGTAGTGGTTTCGAGCAAGGTACACCACATCATACCGCAGTAGTGCTGGCAAGAACAGAAGAAAGAACACTGCATCCCAAATCAAACTATCGGTCAGGCGACTCTCAAGCAAGAACAAGCAAGAAGATAGGCATCAATGAGTCGATGGATCGATACATACCAGCGATCCAAACGATGAACAGCGTAGGAATGATGTAGAACACTGCAGCGGCTCCAAGGAGAATACCACACACATACATGGTGAACTAGAACATCGAGGAACACATACAACCAACAATCATGAGTTCATTTGGATGAGCTTGTGGTGTTGTCACGAGAGAGCTATCTATCTACCTATCTATCATCGTCGTCGTCGTACCCGAGCTTGATGAGTCTCACGGTAGTGTTCTACGACCGACACAATATCTTCGAACCCAAGCCAAACCTCCGAGAACAACTCGATCAACTCGTCGTACGAGTAGGGAGGCATCATATCGGCGGTCGGAGGCATCTGAGGTCTCGCTTGTGTTGTGGTAGAGTCTTGATCTTGCTGTGGCATCGGACCCGCAGGCACGTTGGTATCGATGCGAGGGAACAGACTCTGCGTGCGCGCGGGTGCTCGTGTGAGTAGGCGCTTGTCTAGAGGCTAGAGAGGCTCTTCTTTGTATGCATACCATGAACCACGCACGATCGAGCTTGAAGCACACCAACAAGGCTCCGAGTACATGGTAGCCAGCCGCAGCGACGCAGACGAACGGCAGCAGACCCAACCACGCGATACCTCGACCGATGAACGTGACCATGGCGTGTGCCAACAACAACAAGGCCATGAACGAGTAGATACGCTGCCACAACAATGCTTGTTCGAGAAACAATACCATCGATCGGTAGGGATCGAGCAAGCATGATAGATTGTAGAGAGTCTCGGCTTTGCGTTGGAGTCGCAGAGCCTCGGGACTATCGGGCTCGAGGAACAGATGGCTGCCGAGTAGTTCCTCGGGTATGTCGAACGGTAGTGTGGTCGGTACGGCCGCACTCACAGCCGCGGGATCCATGGTTCTAGAATACGAGTGTTCTTGTTTGGTGAGCTGGCTAATAGAGATGAGTGAGAGGCCCACACACACGCACACACAATGGGCACACGAATGTGATAGGGAGGGATCGAGGGAGATGGGTGCGTGGGAGGGAAGAGAAGGCAATGAACCGAGAGACTCTACGACAACACAAGCGAGACCTCAGATGCCTTGTCGCCCACTGTTCTTTGTTCATACGCCGTCTCGCAGTTGCTGTATCATAGCTTGATAGATGGAGTGGATGCCACCTCGTACCTTCCACACGTTGATTGATTGATTGATTGGTTGATTGTCTCGATTTAGTACAGCGATGAATGAGCAGGTCGGCAATCAGCCGCTTGTTGATGCTCGAATCAAGCTCTCGATAGGCACCAAGCAAAATGGCGCTGCTGCTGATGGCCTGTTCTACCGTCCAATTGGCATGGCGTTCGACCATCATCGAGATCTCTTGCTCGTCGTTGATACGAATAATCATCGAGTGCAAGTGCTCTCGTGTGATGACGGCTCGTTCGTGTCCAAGTTCGGCGAGAATCGCAACCAACCAGGCCAGTTCGAGTATCCATACGGTATTGCGATCGATCACGATCATGATCGCATCTTCGTCACTGATAGCCACAATGATCGAGTACAATCATGGTCATTGAGCGAGCAATCGTTCTGGTCGTGTGTTGGCAAGAAGGGCTCAGGAGATCTCGAGTTCCACGATCCTCAAGGCATTGCGATCGACAAGCATCATCATCGCATCATCATCGCTGATACCAACAACCATCGATTGGTGTTCTTGTCGTCGATCGATCTCTCGTTCTTGTTCTCCATCGGCAAGCGAGGAGTTCAACCTGGAGAGTTCTCGTATCCAACAGGCGTTGCGGTTGATGATGATCGACATCGAATCATCGTCTGTGATGCCAAGAATCATCGAGTGCAAGTATTGTCGTCGATCGATGGCTCGTTCTTGTTCCACCTCGGCGAGGGAAGTGGTCGTTTGGCGTATCCTCAAGGAGTGTGCATTGCCAATCAAGGTCGAATCATCGTCGCCGACACCAACTACCGTCGATTGCAATCATTCACTCACGAGGGCCATCACATCTCATCCTTCGATTGTGGCTCCGAGGAGCCATGGGCAGTTGCATTCGACGAGCATCGAGGTCTCATCGCCTTCTCGGCGGACAATCGAGTGCATGTGATTGGAGCCAATCAATGGCTTCCCGACACGTTCACATGGCGTCCAGATCTCCATCGATATGCACCATCATGGATCAAGCAAGCGGTCTCGACGATGACGATGATTCGATCGGTGGTCGATGAGTGGTCGGCGATGTCGATGATTCCGAACGAGCTCTTGTTCGAGATCTTCTCGTATCTTTGACGCGATCTGTCCTCCATTAGTTCAATGTTATCACCCCTCGTGGATTGAATGAGTGCAGGCCCTTTATTCTTGTGAGTCAATTCAGTGGTTCAATAGATTGATTGATCGATCAAGGAAGGAAGGAAGGAAGGAATGTGGCCTCCTCTCAGTGCTGTTGGAACTTGCTTCCAGCTGCCAAAGCGTACTTGAGCAATGCACTGTAGTTGGGCGCTCCCAATCCAGTGACAGGATCCCAACTGTAATGGCGCCATAGTCGTGCCGTCGTCGCTTAGCACTCGATAGCCAACAGAGAATAGATAGGCAAGACACATACCCGACCTGGCAGGGGAATCCCTTTGCTTGAGGACAGCAACCGCCGCCGTTCGATCCAGTGATGATATCCAGGAAGGCATCGGAATACGTGGCACCGGTCGTGTACAACCACGGGTTCAAGAAGCCTTTCGGATAGACGGTCTATGGTGTCAGAGTCTCGAACCAAAGCGGTACGGCTGCAACTGCCGATGCACTCGTACCCATGGGTGGAAGGTTGTTTGTCAATCGCGCGTCGTTGATGAGCGCAATGAGTGCAGCGACCATTGGGCACGCTGCACTGGTGCCTCCAACAGTAGAAAAGGCCCCATTGAACACAATCTCGACTGCCTCCGAGAAGGCGGCCTAGATACGCGATAGTTAGCGCCAATCAAATCGTCAAACCATCGAGCGCATCAACATACGATATCGGGAAAGCCTCGTCCACTCGAGTTAAAGATTGCCGTCGGCAATGAAGCCGTGTTGAGATACTTGGTGACGACCGTGTTCTGATAGCTCGGTCGCGCGAACGTGTTCGAGAAGCCACCGGCACTGATCGTATCGCCGTAAGCCGACCATGATGCCAAGTTGCTCAATACAATACCTCCCTATCGAGTGCATTCGGTCAGTGGTTCACAGGTCGTGTATTCGGCACGCAAGTACGACGTACGACCGAAGTAATGTATGGATCCGATGCTGGCCAGTTGGGTGCAAAGGTCGAGCAACCCGTGCAGCCAGCGCCATTGTCTCCCGACGAGAACAGGACCGAATGGCCGAGCGAGCCGAACTTTTGGAACTCGGTAGTGCATCGTTGCTTGTACTCGTCGGTGAGATCTGACTCGACGTCGCTGTACGAGATTGAATGTACCCATGGTGCATTGGGAGTATTCAACATGTTGTGGAAGTACTCCTGATGAATGCATCAATCAAACGAACGAACACATGCATACATGATTGAGCCAGAAGGAAGAGATACCTATCGAACTGTGGCGTGTCTTTGTTCACGTACCAAGAACGGGTCAACATGAGATCCTCCTCGTTGCGATACAAACCACGTCGGGACGCCTACTGCAACGCCCATAATGACTTGAATGTCGAGAGTCGCCTCGACGCCAGGTCGTTGCGGATTGTTTGGTCCTTGGATCACAGCAACCGTCTATCATCATCATCAAGATTGACTGATTGAGCAACCAGCGTTCGCTGACTCTCGATCATCCAGCAGCAGCAGCACGACGACGCACATTGTTGGGCAGCTTGTTCGAAGTCAGATAGATTGCAAGGTCGCTCTCGCTAAAGTATTGACCCAAGAACTCGGCCACGGCCTGATGATGTAAAGAAGACACGGTTATGAGTCACTCACAGTGTAGAGTTCTTGATGCTTGGTCGTTGGGGCCAGTACTTGAGAGTTGTTCTTGTAGGTACCGACGGCGCCAGTGTTGTTGAAGAAGGTGCCAATCATCGCTGGCGTGATGCCAACCGCAGTCGCGATGGTGTCGGCCATCTTCGTTGGTTGGACGTCGCGTTGCGCAACTCGTGGGAAGCTCCTGATACCAGGTACGAGGTGGACGATATGAGCGACGGCGCGTGGTACGCTGAATGGCACCAAGGTGCGCACAATCTCGGAGCGCTGGTTGCTAAAGCACTCAAACTTGCTCCTCAGCAATCGCGAGGCTTGCGAGGCCGAGAGCGTCAGACGCAACGAGTCCTCCACGATGCTCCAGTGTCGTTGATCAGTGGCGATCATCTCGTGGTCGAGCCACTCGGTGATGATGGCCACGTCGGAGGCGGACGGTCCAATCAACTCACGCAGCTGTGAGGCGCTCATGTACTCGGCATAGCGGCTCGATGTTGGATCAGACACCTCGTGTACGAAGCTACGAAGCCTCTCGAGGTTACGTTGTCGCAACAGCACCATCAGCGTCACGTCGCTCGTGGGTTGGCAGATCACTCGACGCCAACCCGATGGCAACGGCACCTTACCACGCTCGAGCATCGCTCGATCATCGAGTCGTAACGGCGAGCATTCGACGATGACCAACGCAACCGACAAGAGGAGTAGAACCAAGAGAGCCGCAACGAAGGGGATACGAGGAGGGTTCACCATCATCATCGTCGTCGTCGTCGTCCAACGATACTTATCGTCGAATAAAGATCAGCAGCGATGTGAGTGTGACGAGAGAACAGTGAGAATGAACTGCTCTGAGAGGGAGTTCGAGTGCATTCACGTGTCTCCTGAGAGGGAATTATTGACCTTGTGCGAGTGATCGAGAGAGAGTGCGCATTAATCGTTCGGTGAGAAAATCAACACTGTTGCTTCATATCTCCTTTGTGCTGTCATCAACGCGAGACAGAGAGAGAGAGAGAGAGATCGACCTCTACAACTACTAGTGCTGCTGCTGCTGCTGCTACTACAGCTGTCACCAGGAGGAGTTGGTGTTGGTAGTGCTACTCTCTCTTGAGCGAATGTCGCTCTATCGCGCGCTTGCGCTGCTTTGGCTTGTCGGTACGTCGTTGTGCACGCGAGTTTGAATGCGTATGTGCGTGAGCGTGTGTCTCTCGTTCTCACGGAGGTACGTTTACTCTCAGGAACGAGCCTCACTGCTGTGATCAATGTTCCTCGTCCAGTACCAGAAGGAGAGACTCTCCTACTGGCTGCGATGCCCTCGGCTACCACGGTGTCTCCGCTGCTCTTTCGTTGGGATCTCGATGCCGATGGTATCTTTGGCGAGCTTGGCGCAAGTGCCAACCACGGCGACGAGGTAGGGCAGTATCCTCGCTTCAGTACCATTGGTCGCGATGGCTCTCGCATTGCCGCTGGTGCCTGGCCAGCGTTCGTGGAGCTCTGGAACGCGGGCGCGGGCGTGCTGGAGCGCGGAAGCCACGCGATCACCATCACGAACGTCGCTCCGTCGATCGACGCGACTGGTGGGCCGTACACTTGTCTTGGCGCTTCGGCCAAGCTCTCGGCTCGCGCTTCAGATCCAGGTGGCACCGCAGTTCAAGTACTTTGGGACCTTGATCTCGATGGAGTGTTCGGTGAGGTCGGTGCGGCCGCTCAGAACGGCAACGAGGTCGGCGCAGTAGTGACGTTCTACACCAATGTGGAAGAGCGCTCTCGCACCGAGATCGTGAGACTCAAGGCCCTCGACGGTTCGTTGTACAGCGCCGTCAAGTCGACGACGATCACTGTGCGTGGCCTATCTTCGACGTATCGATGTCCGTGTACAGCGGCTCCCACAGGTCGTTGTGCCGCTGGATTTCCTACTGGCAGCGCAGTCGCGATCAGCTCCTCCGATCGCAAGAGCTCGACACAACGTGTAGCACTCACGAGTCGAGTCACCAGCGAGCAGTCAGGCGCTTGGTTTCGCGAGAGGCCGATCCAGTTCGACCGGAGAACGATGGATGGCTTCCACTTTTGTGGCTCGTACGGTGGCAGCTCTACACTTTGATTCGATTCGAGTGCACACCTTGTAGCAATCACTCTGTCTGACCAGTAGGGGTGTGCGTATGTCGTTTGGCGTTCGTTAGCTTCCAAGTCCTAAGCGCCGTTCGGTCACCTTTGACGCACGTCAATAACTCTACTGATGGGGGTCTGTCGTTCGTCATCACTACCTCGTTGCCGAGTCGATCCGAGAACCTTGGTGGCAGTTCGGCAGGTCTCGTAGGACGTCCTCGCGCCACCGGTGTGTCGATTCGATTCATCACCGGAACCACGGCTGTCGTTCAGCCAGCCAACTGGCTCGGTTTCCCCGCCACCAACGCTCCGGCAAGCTCCTTGGTGGCGGTGGATGACTTGCATCCGCACCACCTATCGGTTCGATTCCTCGCGGGCACTCAGGAGCTGCGTGTGTGGATCGATGGCGTGTTGACTCTCGATCAACATTATCCTCTGTTGGACGAAGGTCTCCTCGGACCGGGGCCCGTGTTCCTCCTGTTTGTAGGAATGGCAGCTTCGAGCTCATCGTCTTTCCGACAAGACATTGCCGCCTCGGTCGACTTTCGATTCTGTACCTTTGATGCCAATCACATCCTCCCACCAACCTGCGTCTCTGCTTGCGCTGATACGCAATCGATGCAAGCTTGCAACGCTCCGACGACGACCAATCTTCCAACTTGCCAGCGTTTCGGATGCTCGAACAACAACATCCCATTCCCAGCGTGCTCGAACAACGTTTGTGTCGGTACATGCGATCCGGCATACCAGGACTGCAACCTTGACAAAGCGATCGATGGGTGCGAGACCCGTATCGCCGATGATGTCAGTACGTTGGCTTCAGTGAGTGATCGTGAGTGAGATATCATGAAAGATACCTGATGATACCGGTGTTGATATGATGGCAGACAACTGTGGCGGGTGTGGCGTTGTGTGCCCCTTCATTGGAGCTGGAGCCTCGTGTGTCAATGGCGTGTGCCGCCTCTTCTGCCCACCTGGAACTGGCGATTGCAACCTCGACCCCACCGACGGCTGCGAGACCAACACCTCATCGTCGATTACGAACTGTGGGTCGTGCGGAACCTCCTGCTCGACCCTTGGCTACGCCATTTCTGAATGCATCGGAGGCAGATGCCAGGGAGTGTGTGCTCCTGGATTCCTGGACTGTGACGGGTTCGTGACTGTGGCACTGCTCTTTGATAGGCATACACTGACACACACCATTTGCAATCGTTCAATAACAGCAATACTGCGAACGGCTGTGAGACGGCAGTATCAAGCGACCCGGCAAATTGTGGAGCTTGTAATATGCAGTGCTCGAACTCAAATGTTGCAACTTCAGTATGTGGAACGGGAGTATGCCGCCCAGCGTGTGATCCAGGTTATGCACATTGCACTGGAGCGCTGAACTCTGGTTGTGAGACCCAAGTCTCGAGTGATACTCGTTCGTTCTCTCTCTCTCTCTCTCTCTCTCTCTGTGACTTCAAGTCTGGAGAATTATAACCTAGTTTTCATTGTGTACAGACAACTGCGGTGCATGTGGTATCACTTGTTCGAGCAACAACACGGTCCCTCAATGCGTTGCTGGAATTTGCTCGGGACCGTGCATCAATGGCTACTCGGATTGCAACAACAACAAAGCTATCGATGGTTGTGAGGCCAACACTATGAGCGACGTCGCAAACTGCGGCTCGTGCGGGGCACCGTGTAGCACCTCCCATATGGCCACAGTAACCTGCCAGGCTGGAATGTGCGGCGGAACGTGCCTTCCGGGTTGGGGCAATTGCGACGGAGACTTCCGATCAAACGGTTGTGAAACCGATGTGTCTTCTGGTACGGGCATTGCATCTCGCCCACCCAACCTCACCACGCAAACAACGCGAGACACTCGGTTGACTCAAAAGCTCCGAGACAGACACATCAAATTGCGGCTCTTGTACAACAAGTTGCAGTACCAATCATATTACGCAACAATGCACCCACGGAATATGTAACGGTACTTGCGTTTCGTCGTTTCTCGATTGTAACAACAACAAACAAGTGGACGGTTGCGAGATCAACTCCTACGTTGATCCAAGTACGAAGCATACTTTACTTGGTTGGCAGTGGATGCTTGTTTGGACTCATTAATACCCATATCTCTCTCTCTCTCTCTCTCTCTCTCAATTTTGATCGCCTCCTCCTGTAGATAATTGTGGTGGCTGGTACGGAATAATGCCATATTACCCTGATGCATACAAGGCGATTCGTGATTAACTCGTGCGGGAGCGTACAACCTCCGTCTGTGTGTTGCTGACTACAGTGGCGTGCAATGTTCGTATAACAACGTGGCCAATCGTACTTGTGTGCTCGGCATCTGCAATGGCACTTGCTCCGCTGGCTACGCCGACTGGTGCGTATTTACTTGAGGCTTGATGCGTGTGCGTGCTTTGCAATGAGGCTGTTACTCATTCGTTGACTTGGGTGGGTTGAACGACACAGTAACTATAATCAACAAACCGACGGCTGTGAGACGAACATCCAAACCAACAGCTCGAACTGCGGAGCATGTGGCCACTCGTGTAGCAGCGGGTCGTTGTGCGTGGCAGGCTCGTGCGTGAGTTCGTTCTCTTGTCCCGGAAACTTGGTCGATAACCCGACCATTTACTCGACCCTCCACTCCATGTGCGACTCGACTGCATGGGCACTGGGTACATTCATTACCGGTGGCGTGGTCGGCACCGACCCGAACACGCCACCGGCGCCCAACGAGTGCTCGCTGTACGCAACCGCCACTGGCACACTGCCGGCCTATGCAGATGTACGTCGCCTCGCAAAGTGGCGCCCATCGGCTTGCGTATGAACTGACCGCCGACACTTCAACGAGCCAGTACACGTATCACTATACATCCGCAAGCCCTGGAACCGCAACCTACTCGTATAGTTTCAAGTATCGAATGTATGGACCTTCTCCGTGCACCGGACCAGGCACGGTCAGCATCTATTTCCACGACACCACGCCGACCACGAAGGTCTACGCTCTCAACTCGGTCTACGCCAGCAATAGTACGTGGGTCTTGGTAACCGGAACCGTGGTGCTCGCCGGTGGCTTCTTCCTTACGGGCCTCTCGATACCTACTGGCGGATGCTCGACTCTCGAGCTCACCGAAGTGTGTGTCACTTGCAGCCCGTCGTGTTAGTTGATTCGTTGTATCGACCTATCTATTATTGTTGTTGGCTCCTGCCTTAGCCGTCTTGTGTGTGTACACTCCATTCATTTCCTTGTTCGACAACCAAGCCTTGCTATCATTCTGCTCCTCCTCATTCTGCTCCTCCTCAATATACCCACCACTCCATCCCCATCACACCAACAACATGGCGCTCTCGGTCGACGACTGGCAACACGTGACACTGCCCGATCCCTCTCCAGCCACCACCAACGAACTCAAGTGGTGGAGTATCAAGCGTCCCAGGACTGCCGCTGATGTCAGCTCGATGCCATATCAACTGAGAATCCACCTGTTTCAGTACCAACTTCGCTGGGCCGATGGCTTCGAGCTCGGCCTTCACGAACAGCACACTGATTCGCTCGTGGTAACGCAAGTGGCAGCACCCCCATCAGATGCCATCAACGTGTCGCAGTTGTACGAACATTGCTACTGTTCGCCGTGCGCGCGTGGCTGCCCGTGTGGTGTCTACCGTACTGTTCGTCCAGGACTCGAGTGTCCCAACCACACATGCACTTGTGCGCAAGAAGGCAGTCACTAGTAGACTCGAAGCACGCATCATCTCATCGCGGATGCAGTAACCCAATCCAATCGCGGCGCTAGATAGATAGCAAGCGATTTAAGTACACAACAACGAGGTGAGGATCTTCAATGCGCATTGTGGGCCTGTGTTGCTTGTGTGGGGTGTAGTTGTTGTTGTTGTTGTTGTCAAGTTTGAATATTGGGGGAGGTGTGTTGCCATACGAGATTGCCAGCAAGTTCGATGGATCGCGTGACAGCGTAGCAGCTGTCCATCAGAAGAGCGCCAGAGCGAGAGCGTCGTTGTGTGTGTGCGGTTTTGTGTGTGGGATCGAAGGAAGGGACCGCGCGAGCTCTCAGTTGCTCCTTCGCCTCATCGCTCACGCATCGATCTCTCTATCTCTACCTCTCTCGATCATCACTCCCGCTCCACTCACTCCCACTCCGTTCGATTGGTACGTTATACCCTTGACTCTATACCCTCGACACATTCTTTATGTATGTGTGATTGTGAGAGATTACTCGCCAATGCCAATATCTCTATCTCGCGCGCGCACATACATATCTTCGTGGACTGATGATCGAACCTTCCTACTAGCGGTGCATATTCGATCGTTCGTAAACGAAGACGAATACGACGACGGCTACGACGACGACGACGACGGCTACGACGACTACGAAGACGAAGTCATGACTGAGAGTCTGTTCGTCAAGCACTCGGGCTTTCTGCAGAAGAAGGGCGCCATTCGACATAGTTGGCGACAGCGATTCTTTGGACTGACGCAAGATAGTCTCAAGTATTGGTCGAGCGATAGTACGTACCGTCTCCCTTATCATCATCTATGGAAGAGCTCTCGTAGATCTATCAATCTCGTGGATAGCTAACGTTATTGATTGCAAATCTATCTATCATCCGCTCTATGAATCAATCTCTCGATAGATCAAAAGACACTCAAAGGCAGTATCGACTTTCGACTTGGTGGAGAGGTGTGGCCGTCGGACATCGCTGAGCGTGTGTTGCTCTTGAAGCCCGTGGGCGACTATCGTACATGGCAACTACGTGCTTCGAGCGATGAAGAGCGCGATGCATGGATCGCTCAAATCCAAGCGGTCTTGACTCAAAATGCCGAGACCTCGGTCGCTGCTCGAACGGCAGCCAATGTCAAAGATGCTTCACGTATGTCACATACTCGAGCGGTCTATCGATCTATCCATCCACCTATCCATCCATATCTATCCATCCATCCATATCTATCTCTCGCGGGAGCCTCCTCGCACTGTGGTAGCAGCGTTGAATCCAATCTTGACCTCTATCTTTCAAACGATTGACTCGAGTTCATATGGACATGATGTGCGTGAAACCTAGCACCGCCAATCGTCAAGATGCGAGACCAACTCAACAGTCTCTCCAAGATCATTCGAACCAAACGCAACGCGAGCGACTCGGAGCTCGACGAACTCGACGGCATTCTGCGCGATGATAACAAGGTCAAGCTGCGTGGACTACTGGCAAACTGGACCGATGGCGCCGAGGTGCGCGTGCCGCTGCTTGCCGATCGAACACTGCCACACACGACGTCGATCCTTCATTGGGCGGCCTTCTACGCCAGTCCCCGATGTATGGACGCACTGCTGGAGCTCGGCGCCAACATCAATCTACAACAACAATCCGACAACACCACTCCGTACTACATTGCCGTCTCGCGTCTCAATGCGAGTGACGTTGCCAAGAGTCGCGTCTTGGCATGTATTGCGCTACTGCTCGTACGAGGCGCTGACATTCATCTGCCTGACTCGGACGGAAACGAGCCATCAGCTGAAGACGATTCTCTCAAGTTCATTATCGAGGAGTTCAATGTGTATGTCCAACTAGCGCGCGCTCTCTCTCTCTCTCTCTCTCTCTCTCGTTTGTTCGCCCGTACTCGCATCATGGTCATCATCATGACAGCGGCACTAATGATGTTGACATTACGCACATAGACGCCCAATGGCAGTATCGGCCAACGTGTATTGTATCGTTGGCAACAAGGAGCGATTGCAATCGACACTCACGACCGCCGCTGCAACCTCGGAGGACCTCGTCAAGGAGCTACTGCACTGGAAGAACTGGGAGTCGGCCGACGCCATGGAGTGCATCATTGCGCACCAGAATGTCGCCTGTACCGACGTGATCTCGCAAGCAACCAAGCCCAAGCAAGCGGCGCCCGCCCTTGACGCCGCAACAGCGCCACCGGCCGTCGTCTCTGACGGTGCAGTATCGCCATCGCCATCGCGTCGTCAACAACCACCAGCCTCCGCCGTCGTACCCAATCGATCAAGATCGGCTGAGGACAAGGACAATCACACTGCCCCGAATGATGACGACGAAGAGTTCTAGGCTCGGGCCGACACTCTCAACAAGGATAGTACTACTCGAAACCAAGCATGCAGCTGTGGGTCCGTACCCTCGTTACCGGTTGACTGGTATAGTCGTTTTGTCGATGCTCCCATTGTGTTATAGATAGATTAGATAGAGATTCGCGCTCAGCGTCACGTTTGTTGTGTTTGTGTTTGTTGTCCTTTGTTTGTTTAAGTCGTTTGCGTCAGTGGTCAAGTTATCCGTGCCAACATGTTGCTGTTGTTGCTGTCGTTGTTGGCTGTTGTTGTTATCATCGCCGTCAATGTCACCGGTTCACTATAATCATCGTCACTCACTCACTCTCCTTTCTCCCTCTCGAATTAACCAACCCAATGTAAAGTACCACCACTTCTACACCAAACTCAAACCCAACCCAACCCAACCCAACCAATCTCTTACGTGCGGATTCATTAAGCTCTCAGATCGTCAATCTGCTCCGAACTGGAACATTCGATGTGATGACTACCTCTCTCTCGAGATTGGTCATTAGGAGAGGAGCTTCTGGATGTACCATCTCCAACATGCCCTGCTCGTTCACTCGCTCTCTCTCGTGCACTCGAGCAGAAGTAGCAACTGCGCAGCAGCAGAAGCTCCACCACTCTCATTCCTCTCTCGCCCGCCACATAGGCAGACCTCCCCTCTCTCGCTGCCCCTCCTCACTCACTCCTCTCCATCAACCATCGGACCTCCAGCCAACAACAATAACAGCAACGACAACGACATCAGCGTCTCGTCATGGTTCGAGAAGAGAACGCAGTGCCATCATCGTTACCTCCGCCATACTATCCATCGACGTACCCTGGTGGTGCGCAGCCTCCTCCGCCTGCCTACAACCCAGCTGCCTATTACAATGCTCCGCCTCCACCCTACAGCGGTGGTCCCGGCAGTAGCAATGGCGCTGGCAGTGGCGGTGGCAATATCTCCTTCCCACCGTACACCAATCCACCCAGTGCCTACAGCGGCGGCTATGGCGGCGCGCCCCCCATGCAGCCACCTACCATGTCGCTACCGTATGGCAGCGCGTACGCCCACGAGCCTTCGCTGCCGTACTCCAACAAGCCGCCCGGCTCAACGTGGAGCTCACAAGGTGGTCCGAGTTATGGCTCGACGTATGGCTCGAGCGCGAGCACCAGTAGCTCGCCGTACAACAACGCCTACTCTCAAACCAACTACGTTCCAGCGCCCGAGGACGATCACTATCTCCGAGGCACCGACGAGGAGGACGGTCTCGCTCGCGGCAAGCTCTGCTGCGGTGGACCGGGCGACCTTGATCTCGAGCGATCGATCTTTGTTCGAAACGTACTCTCGATCGTGTGCGCTCAGCTGTTGCTCGTGGTCGCCATCACGTGCGTCTTCTACTTCCCGCCGGGCGTTCGATACTTCGTCGTGGCATGGTCGCTTCCGATCTGGATCGCGTCGGTCGTCTCGGAGTTCGTCTTCTTGATTGCCTTGTATTGCGTACGCAAGAACAAGGTCGTCGGCCCGATCGTCTTGGCCTTATTTACTCTTTCTAGTGGTATGCATTCATCGATTGATTCATCGATTGATTATTTCATCGATTGATTCATTCAAGTATTCACGTGATGATTGATGTCTCTTATGTGTACCTTAGGCGTGTTGACTGCCATGTTTGCATGCTTCTTTGATCTGATCGAGATCGTTCAAGCATTCGGCGTAACAACCGTCATCGTAGTCGTGTGCTGTGGTTATTGTATCATCACACGAGCAAACTTCCGATGGCTCGGAATGAGTACGTACTCTCACTCATACGCTCGGCTCACTCGCTCACTCACATATGACACTAACCTACAAACCATCCATTCCAGTTCTCTTGGTTGGCTCAGTCTTGCTACTCTTGTTCTGGTTGTCATCGTTCTTGGTTCTATGGTTGGCTCCTTCGCACTTCCGATGGCTGCGACAAGTGCTATGCTTCTTGGGTGTAGTGCTGTTCGTCGGATTCCTGCTGTATGATATGTCGTGCATCTGCAACGACTATGAGACTGACGAGCACCTGATTGCGGCTGCCGCTCTCTACCTTGACATTATCGGGCTCTTTACCTACGTGCTTGCCTTGTTCGGAGGTAGGAGTGACTAACCAACCAACCAACCAACCTATCTGTCATTGTGTTCTCTCAATCACTATCTATCTCAAGTATAAAGCTCTTGTCTCATTTGTGTTGTACATACATTATTGGAGGTGGCTACAATCTCTCTCTCTCTCTCTCTCTCTCTCTCTCTCTCTCTCTCTCATATCTACAAGTGGTGGCTAGCTAGCAAGCTAGCGTTGTTGTTGTTCATCGGGCAAAAATTGTTGTTCGGCAAGTGTCGTACTCGCCAGACCCCAGTCAGAATCGATGAACGATTCAGGACCGTAGCACATCATCTCTCTTCCCCATTGCATGATGGTGTCGAGCGATGGTGCTGGTCGGCTACCAGCAGTAGCGACATGAGGCTGATGGTAGATCGGATACGCCAGTATGCTTTGGAAGACACCGCGCCTGAGTGACGCGAGCTTGAGCATGGTCATTGAGTCGAGGTGCGTGTTGAAAGGTGCCTCGGGGCAGCCACCGACCGCTTCAAAGTCCTCGCGGGACACGAGCAAAAAGTCGCCACTCTCGTGAATGTACGCTTGCGACGTGTCTGTCAAGAACGTGGTGCCACCGACGAATACCGGAAGCGTCGATGCGACTTCTGCAAGGATTTCCGACGGCGGTACTGAGCGAGGCTTGAGCTCGCGTCCCGCCACACGGTAGGCGCGGTAGAAATGTGTCGGCTCGAGCTGTTGGCGCGAGATGAACTCGACAATCTCGCTCGAGATGACCGAATCGGGGTTGCAGATCAAGAGCCATGGTGCTCGTGCTCGTCGCGCTCCGACGTTCTTGGCGAGATACTCGTACATGGGAAGCTCGCCAAACTCGAGTACACGGTCGCGAAGTTCGGCCGACGGGAGATAGCGCTCGAGGCGCTCGGGTGAGAGTACTTGCGACGCCACGGCCGTTCCCTCGGGCACGGTGATGACGCGACCACCACCGAGCAACGTAGACGGCCAGACGATGCGTTCGTACAACTGTCCGGGCACCTGGCTCTCCCAGTCGGCAATCACAATCTCGGCGCACAATCCGTACTTGTGGGACTCGAACGCAAATGAATCGATAAAGTTCTGAGCGCGTCCAATGAATCCTTGGCCATAATCGTCACTACGGGCCGCAAAGATCACCGACACGTATGGCTTGCATGCTGGCCGTTGTGTGTGGACTCGATCTTGATAGTGATTGAATACTCGTGCAAGAATAGTGTCGAACGATCGACTCGATGGGCGTTCGAGGCCAAGAAACAAGGCTCCACCATCTCCCGGGTGAGTAGCTGACAGGATCTTACTCTTGGATACACGAGAGGTACTCGAGACATCGGGTTGTACTGGCGATTGGTCATTCTGTTCCGGTAGTCAGCCAGTCAGCCAGCCATGCAGCCAGTCATACAAACAAACAAAGAGCGAGAATGAGAGAATGAATGGGCTGGGCGTGGTGTTGTTAGATTGTTGAGGTGACGCCATACCACGATATGAAGCTGACAAGTACTTGATAACTGAGAGAAGATTCGAGCTACTTGCATTGAGGTCTCAGTGACCGGAGTGGACGCTGCAATGTCGATGAGCTTGTCGGAGATGTAGTCCCACCGTTCATAGAGTTCAACCAGTTGTACAGCAGCATCTTCGGCACTCGTAAACTGCAACGACAACCAAATCGTTGAAGTTTGGTTGATCAGTTGAGAGAATTCTCACGTCCATCGGCCAAGCAATAGATGTGCGTACCCAAAGAGCTTCATCGGCAGATCGTGATATGGTCAAGTCGGCTTGCTGCGTGTGCAGACAACTCCACATGGCAGCCGTGATTGGAGACATCTTGCTTGGATGATCACGACCGATGGCGTTCCAAAGTCGCACAACCTTGATCTGTGCATCTGGTTCAAGGCTCCACCGTTCGACTTGTTCCAGACGCTAGAGCCAGTACTTGCGCAATCAATACGACAACATCCAACCAAGGAATCGAGCCACCGCAGCGAACGACATACTGAATCATGTACTGCGATGGGGGAGTTGATGGTGTTGATGTGATGGGTGATTACAACCGGAATACGGCGACCCTGAGAAGATGGATGAATGACTGTGAGAGGGAGCACACTTAGCATCAGGTATCGGGGTACATACATGCAACCATGGAATGGTGTGCGAGAGGATGGCGCCATTGTTGAGTTGGATCTGGTTCTCGTGGAGTGAGCGTGTATATTGCTCAGTGAAGGTCGAGAGCTTTGATAGGTTCTGCGTATCTCCTGCTAAGAGCCATGCAAAGGCGATCTTGACCTTACTGTCACATGGGATAGTACAGCCATTGGTTATAGTTAGCAGCTCATACTTGTCGTGGTCACAACAACAACAACAAGCAGCATACTTGAAGATGGACAATGAATCCTCATTCCGGAGATCCCAATGATATCGAGACTTGATCTGCAGCACGTTGTAGCCGTGCCATTCCAGCAATCGCACGAGTGATTGGCCAATAGCACCACCCGATCCAAGCACCAGCACATACGAACGAGAATCTAGCATGAATCAATCCCATGCACACAAATGAGCACACAGTGTACGCAATGTGCCACTTCGTCACAAGCACCCTTACCATCGATATATCCAAAGGTCTCAAGAGATGGAGTACGAGGGAGGCATGGAGCGTCAGCTGGTGGTTTACGCTTGGGTGCTGATAGCGTTGTCGTGGAGGCAGTGACGAGACCGTCGCGGTTCAATACACGCGTTGTCGGAGCCTTGTTGGTCTGCTTGCTCAGCACGGGAGTGCATGCGTGTTCGTCGCGAAGCTTGGCGTTGAGTTGTATCGCGAGCCGGGCAGTGAGCTCCTCGTTCTCGCGTTCCAGCGAGGCCTTGGTTTGTGCACACGACATGGTGATGGTCTTGAGCTGTTGTTCGAGTTGGTGCATGGCCTTGGTACGACTGGCTTCAGCAGCAGAGAACTCGGCCTGCAGAGTGGCAGCCGTATCGCGTTGTTGCACGTTGACCGGTTGTACAGGAGGTATTGGCGAACGAGCAGCGTTCGTGGCAGGTCGTTGGTTGATGTTGTTAATCGTGTTCGCGTTCGTGTTGGTGGGAGTGCCACCGACTGCACTCTGAGTCTGTGTTACAGCAGGTTTCGGACCCAAAGGTTCGATGAAATTGATGGCAGTCGTGTCTCCAAAGAGGTCTTCGAGTGCGACGTCGAGATCCTTGTTGGAGATCGAGGTCGAGTTGGCAGAGGAGCCAGCATCGCGAGCCACGCGAGTGATGCCGTAGTGTTGTCGCATGTATTGAACCTTGTGCTCGAGCACGCTAGCGAGACGTTGAAGCTGTTGTACTTGATCCTCGGTGGCAACCAACATCTTGTTACATCGCTACATCGACCAATGGGCGCATATATCGATGTGGATCGATATGGCATCATCATCGATCATCATCATCGAGCATCATCGATCAGTTGTGCGTCACACGAAGAGAGGCACGCGAGCGAGCAAACAAACCTGAATACGCGAGGTTGCGAGCAACGCCCATAAGAACACGATCGACATCAACACGAACGCAATACGCCACCAATGTCGTCTCCAGATTCGATTACAATCGCCCGTGAACGAGATTGGAGCTGCCGGTGGCGTTGGCCATGCTCCAGCGCCCATCGCTACCGACACCTCATCGCCATCGAAGGCACTGCTACTGCTGCTACTGCTGCCGCTGCCACTCGCTTTGGTTGCACGTTGCATCCTCTCGTGGTGACGTCTCGATTTGTTCCTTGTCTCTCCCTCCACACGAGGGGAGAGGCCGTCCACACACGATCACAATCGATTGATTGATTGATTGATTGATTGATTGATAGAGAGATGCAGCAAGCAGAAGGACAGCGATCGAATGAATGAATGAAATATCGCAATATCCCGATATCGCGAAAATCTCAGTCGGGAATACATCGCAATATCTCGATATCTCGATACTCCGAATAAAGCCTTTCCGCCCCTTATCTTGTATCTCTCGCCATCTTCGCTCAGTCGTACCACACACACAACACACGCGCGCATCTCATCGTACAAAGGGTGTACACTTGTGGTTGATCGCGAGAGTCGAGCACACGGCCATCGGTTCTGCTAGCATCTATCCATACAACACCACCCGCCCAGATGGACTCGCCTGTGCTCTCGTCGGCCAAGCGAAAGCCTGCGCCCACGCCTTCGAGTGCCGCCGGCGCCTCGAGGTTGGTGCAGTTGCAGCAAGAGGCTCGAGCTCGCGCTCGTAACTCGACCTCGACGTTGTTCATTCGAGACACGGTGACGCGGCCGAACATGACCACTCTCGTGCGGTGGTACGTGTCAACGAGGCACGGCGGGCTCGCTACGTCTGCGAGTGCTGACGTTCCTTGTATTCTCTCTGTTTGTGCCTCTGTAATCTCGCTCGTGTCACACGCGCCCTCGCTTGCGATATCGCGTTGGTTGTCGTGTGCGTGTATGCGCGATGGTGGGATGAAGCATTGCGACGGCGCTTGTTACGTGTATCGAGCGTGGCCACGAGCACCCTGAGCCTACGTTCGTCGAGATTTTTGATGAGCGCGTTCACCCGTTCTCGGTACGAGCACGACGATGACGACGACGACCATGCCGCCTTCGATGAGATACTGACGCCACACCCGTACCTCACGCGTACACGCTCATCGATGGACCAACGACGCTCTTGATCCCTCACATTCCAGGAGGATGAAGGCATCGACTTTAGTGTGCCGCCCGACTTGAACACGGTGTTCTTGTTCCTTGCGGTCATGTTCAACACCGAGCAGGTACGTGTGCATCTCTATCGTGGCCGAGCGTTCTATCTCTGCTGCTCGGTCGCTCACATGTGAGCCTGTCGTATATCGCTTGCTGTGCGGCCGTCATCTTCAATCCGTATGGCGGTTGGGTAACGCAATTGCCATCTACTAGCTGAGCGCTGAGAGTGGTATCTTGATGCTGGTACGTTGCGAGTTCGAAACGAACGAGATTGCTCGGTGGGATTGTTACGAGACCTGACTCCTCGTTGCTTGGTTGGCTCTGCTAGGCGTATATCGACCGCATCATTGAGACCTCGGGCTTGACGCTGCATGCGTCGAACTGGCGTCGTATCGTATTGTCTACGTTGCTCCTTGCCACCAAGGGTACGTCCTCCAAGAGAGAAGCAATGTGGGTGCCGTTGTACTTACATACATGTACCAGTTTGGGAGGACGAGGAAGTATGGAACGCTGACTGGCAGTCGGTCTTCCCGTCGATGACGAGCCTCGATCTTGGTCGACTCGAGCGTAAGCTCTTGACTTTGTTGCAGTACAACGTGAGTTTGAAATCAAGCGTGTATGTACAGAAGGATAAGCCGTATTGTTGTGGCTGCGCTTCGTCGCAGCTGTAACTGATATTCACTTGGACGTTGAAAATGTGCGAATCTCCACGTGTGAGGTATAGTTACGCCAAGTATTACTTTGAGCTCCGCTCGCTTGCCGAGAGTGAGGACCAAATCTTCCCGACAGAGCCTCTTGATCGCGAGAGTGCATTGAAGCTTGAGGTGCGCCGTGATGGTGAACATTGATTGACTTGGCGTGCGGTAGTGACTGATCGATCTCGCATTGGGCGAGTTGTATTGCTAGGCCCGTTCTCAAGCCAAGGAGGAGAAGATTCTTGAGTCGTTGAAGCCGACCGCGCGCGCCAAGAGCATGATGATCGGCAAAGCCAAAGCTCCTGCGCCGATGATTCTCAACTAGATTCACTTCATGCAGCCAGCTCCAACCCAGCCGCCAACGAGTGCTCCACTGCCATGAAACCATTGTCGGTTGCGTGAGCGCGTGTAGGATGCCGCTCTGGCCCACTTCTTGGGCGCTGCTCGAAACACCATTGTTCTGACGTCGTACTTACCAGCAAGGCTTGGTTTAGTCTCGTTCGTGTGTTCTTCCCTCCTCCTCCCTCGTCCCCTCTCGACCCTCTCCCTCTCTCTCTCTTCTTGTAGATGACCCTTTCGTTCTCGTGTGTTCTTTCTTTCATATTCTTACGAGCATCGTTTGCCGTGACCCTTCACGTTTCTCTATCTATCTCATCACGGAAGTGCCCATCCAACAACGCATCACTCTTATTCACGTTACACTTGTGTCGCTCCTCTTGCCGAGGGACCAGGGGAGGATGGTGCAATGGGTGGGTTGCAGCGGGTTGGTGGTTTATTGGCTAGCGAGTTTCGGGTGTGAAGCGCGCGGTATAGAAGCTAGCACGAGGAGAAAGCAAGAGGAAGCAAGCAACAACAACGACAAGAAGGATAGATATGAACGATCAGATACGCAAGAAAGAAATCTCAAGCGCATCATGGCAGAGAGAAAAGCGACAAGGTAAGATGCGTTGTGTAATTGCGGTGATGATGATGAAGATGAAATGTAATGCAACGGGAGAAGGGGGAGAGTGAAAGACGACGGTATTGGTTAAAACGACGAGTAGAATGAGGATGAGGAATGAGAGAGTTGGACAGGTAAACTTAGACACGACGCTCACCTTGAGCATACATCGAGTCCAGCAACTCTGCGTAGCGCTCCTTGACGACGTTGCGCTTGATCTTGCCGGCCGACGACAAGATACCATCCTCGGGAGTCCACTCCTCGTGCACGAGGCGGACGTTCTTTACAATCTCGAAGGGCTTGAGCTTCGCGGCTTGGCTGACCTTGGCGATCGACTTGAGCACAAAGTCCTCGGCGGCCTTGGAGGAGCAGAGGGCGGGGCCGGCGAGGGGCTCGGAGGGCTTGAGGTCGCGTACGAGGGCGTGTTCGTTGGGCGTCACGATGCAGACGGCGAAGGACTGGAGCGAGTCGGCGTAGACGCACACGTTGTTGACGTACGGGCTGTTGCGGGCGACCGACTCGAGCTTCTCGAACGCAATGTACTCGCCGAACGAGGTCTTGACGAGGTTCTTCTTACGATCGATGATTTGCAAGGTGCCGTTCTCGAGCCACTGACCGATATCACCGCTGCGGAACCAGCCGTTAGGGTTGCCGGCATCAGTGAAGGCCTCGGTGGTCGTAGCGGCCAGCTTGTAGTAGCCCTATGATGATGATATCAAGTAAGTATTACCAAGGCAGAAGTAGTAGAAGAAGCAGAAGAACGAATTCAGGGGGAGCAAGTGAGACATACCAAAGCAATGTTCACACCACGGAACCAAATCTCACCACGACCAAGAATCTTCTCACCATGAGAACCAACCGTATCGGTACTCAGGTACTTCATATCAGGTACATCGACGAGACGAATCTCGACAGATGGCACCGGCGGACCGACAACGCGGTACGCAGGATCGTCCTCCATCATGACGGTGCCGCAGCCGCAAGTCTCAGTGAGACCGTAGCCCTGCGAGACCGGGATCGAGAAGGCGGCGCGCATGAACTCGTCGGTCTTCTCGGAGAGCGGCGCACCGCCCGAGAGGATGCGACGAACGCGACCGCCGATGAGCTTGCGGAGCGTGCGGCCAAAGACGAGGTCCCAGAGGAGCGACGTGCCACCGTTGCGGATGGCGGCGGTCTTTTGCGCGTAGGCGCGTGCAAAGAGCCACTGCACGACGGCGTTGCTCTCCTTGATCTTGCCCTGCGCACCCTTCATGATGCGGTCGAAGACGGTCGGCACGCCGGCCATGAAGGTCGGGTGCAGGCTCGAGATGTCACCGCACGGCGAGACCGAAAGCGGGTTGTCGATGAGCGTACGCGGGCGGCCGTAGCCGACGCAGACGCCGAGCACCATCATCGAGATCTCACCGACGAGCTCGAGCACGTGGGCGAGCGGCAGGTACGCGAGGTAAATGTCGTTCGGCAGCAGGTCGATCACGCTGCGGAAGCCAGCGACGGCACCGGCCAGCTGGCGGTGCGTCAGCATGACACCCTTGGGGTTGCCGGTCGAGCCGCTGGTGTACATGATGACGGCCAGCGAGTCGGCGGTCGGCTCGATCTCGGCCGGCGTCTGCTCGGGCTTGAGCATGTACTTGGGAGCGTCGCACTTTTCGACGTCAGTCAGCGAGATGATCTTGTGGTTGCCGGCGGCCTTAAAGTCGCGCGGCAGCGTGTCGGTGAAGAGAATGAACTCGAGCGTCGGGCAGTTGTGGCCGTCGTCGCCGACGAGCTGCAGCAACTTGGTGACGTTGCGTCCGCTGGTCATCAGGTACTTGATCTCGCCCTCGTTCAACGCATGCAACAAGGCATCATCGCCGAGGTTGGTGTACACCGTCACGACCGTGATCGAGTTGATGAAGCAGGCATGTGCCGTCAACATCCACTCCAAACGAGTGTCCTCGTAAATGGCCAAGCGATCATTCGCGCGAAGACCAAGCTACAATCGCAATCCAATCGCAATCAATAATAAGTAAGCCAAGTTACTCGTTTCCCGTCCAACTCAATGGCCGAGTGAGTGTGTGTGTGAGAGAGAGAAGGCAAAGGCGGAGAGACGTACACGACGAAGTCCACGACCGAGGTTGTTGATGCGACGACCAATGACGTCATACGTGAAAAAGTCGTACGTGGGCTTCATCTTGAGGACGATCCACTCCTTCTCAGCGCCATCAGCGCCAGTCTTCTTGACGACATCCTTGCCGAGCTCCTGGCGGTAGCCCATGCATCGGCGATCCTTGTACTGCTCAATGCTACATCGAGCAAGAGAACACCAATCGCAGACACAGGAAGAAGCATGGATGGCAGTTACACACAGATGCGTTAGCAGAGAGGCTCTCAACAACGGCACCACCAGCAACGAACACAACATAACAATCAAGGCGACGATTCTCGAGTCGAGGCAACGAAACACACAAGACAGTAGCGAAGCGCAACCGTAGGCACGGTGAGCCGTGAACGTATGGAGCATACCTGGCCTTGAACAGCTTGCAGATCGTATCGCTTTCCTCGGTGGGGACCACGAGGTTCGGGAAGTCACGGTGGCGACGAGGAGCACCGCCCGTGATGGGATTGCCATCGCTGTCGGTCAGGCCAGCGTCCTCGGCCGGGTTCCAGTCCTTGGACGGGAGACTTTGGAGCTCCGAGTGGGTTAACAGCTTTCGGCGCTTGGGATAGAAGAGGAAGATGGTCGAGATGACGATCGCCAAGCCGGCGCCGACATACAACCCGATCGACATGGTGGTGGTGCGGACAAGAGCAACACCACTAAGGAGGGAGGTCGTAGCACAGAAGGAGGAGGAGAAGCAGCAACAGCAATGAGAGAGGGAGTGTGGGGGAGAGAGAGTGCCGGGCAACACACGCTACGCACGCTACACACTGAGGCAGAGCGAGCGAGCGGAGGGTGCGAGCGAGGCGAAGGAGCGAAAGAGAGACACGGACACCGCTGCACGACCAGAGAGGACCGCAGAGCGAAACGCACTCCCTAAGGCCGCCCCCGAGCCCGAGCTTTGCTCTCAGACTGACCCACCGTTACCCTCCTCCCCCTCTCTCTCTCTCTCTCTCTGTAGCTCTCGACACCACACCGTTCTGCGTTCTGCTTCGCTCTACGCCGCGCACGAGGCAATTTCGAACAATTCAGCTCGGCGTAGCTTCGCGTCACTCTCGGGCACGACAGCAACTTCTCGAATTTGCTTTGCGCCTTCGGTGCACCACGACGCGGCGCTGAGGAAAGAGCAGGGGCGGGGTACGATTCCCATACCCCGCTCCTCGTTTCGCCGACTGCTTTGCCTCGCAGATTCGATGCACGGCTGGCGGTTGTCGCTGCGCGGCAGCTTCGCGAGCGCCATAAAAGCGCTGCGCCTGGCTCATTCGATTCATCCTCTCACGAACCAACAATCCACTCCCGTCTCTCGTCCCCTGCCCCTCGCCACCGCCACACAAGTGCCTGTCACTCCAGCCGCGTAACAACTCCAACGCACCAAACCCACTCGACGTTACACTCCCTCACTTCAATCCAAGCCTGCCCACTTCCATCATGTCGACCGCCGACGTTTCTTCGACTCAGGAGCAGACCATGGCTCAGCTCCGCTCGTTGTTCCCTCAACTGCCCGACGTTGCCATCGCCTTGCTGGCCGTCGCTGCCGCCCATGCCACCTCGGTGCCGGCATCGGTAGCCGCTCCTGCTGCGCCCGCCGCCCCTGTTGCACCCGTCGCTCCGGTTGTGCCGGCGGCTGCCACTCCCTCGAGCACCAGCGCTCCGCAACGTGCCGACCTCCGAGCTGCTCTCTTGAGGGAGATCCAGCTCTGCCGTCCCAAGTTCGAGAACTCCTCTCGAACCACGACTCGAATTCCGGCGCCTCCTGCGCCTCCTGCTCCTCCGGCCCCTCGTGCCCCTCGTGCCGCGAAGGTTGTCGCATCGGAGGCTGCTTGCACGGCCGAGAGCGACCGCCAGGGGCTGATGAAGTCGATTCGCGAGTTCCGCCGAGCCAACGGCGCTCCTCGCGTCTCGCTGGGCCGAAGCCCTGTGGTTCGAGCATCGTCCTCGGGGCGTCGCGCCTATGCCAATGGCAACCACCGAACTGCTCTCATGAGCGCCATTCGAGGCACTCGCAGCGCGTTCGAGCAGCGTAACGCCATGCTCGCCTCGTCGTCTTCGGGCTCCAACGACGCCTGCGACCGCTCGGCGCTCATGAGCGCCATCCGCGCCGTCGGCCAATCGAAGCTGCACGCGCCGAACAAGGTCGGTTCGTTGCCGGTAGTCGTTACGCCGCGCGAGGCGCTTCTGAATGAGATTCGCAACCCGGCGCGCACGGTCGCCAAGCCGGTGCACCACCACGCGTTCTGCGACGTGTGCCGCAACACCATCGTCGGCATTCGCTACAAGTGCTCGCAGTGCGCCGACTACGACCTCTGCGGCACGTGCGAGAAGCGCAACGCCAACGGCGCCTACCACGACAAGCGCCATGCCTTCCTCAAGCTCCGTCGCCCTGTCGGCGACTCGATGATCCCCAAGCAGGAGTCGCACGAGATTGCGCGCCTGACCGCGCAGATTGAGGCCCTCCAGCGCCAGGTCACCGAGTTCCGTCAGACCATGTACCTGCCGCCGCCTCCTCCCAAGCCGCCGGTGCGCAAGCTCGCCATTCCGGCTGCGACCAAGGCCCCTTTGCCCCGACTCCACGCCGTGCCTCGTCCGCTGATGAGGCGCCCGGCCGCCACGGCCAGTGTGAAGCCCACCACCGTGGCTGCAGTTCCGGCTGCCAAGCAGCCGTTCCAGTATGCCGATGCTCTCCGCCAGCTGTTGATTCTCGGTGCCGGATTCAACGAGTCGCGTGCGGCCTTGACTGCCACCAACGGCAACATCGACGCAGCGGTCGAGCTTCTCTTCCCTTGAACAGCGAGCAAGGCTCCGTCGGTCCCCAACAATCTCGAGCGCAAGGGTGTTTGATAGATAGAACGCTCGAGATTGTTTGTTGGGGACGTGCTCTTGATGTCCAGTGACACATACAGTAAATAGAACTCGCCGCCCTCTGATGAGGGTCGAGCAGCATCACACAACAAACGCGAGCCATTCGTCTCATTGCGCTGTTGCTGCTGCATCTCCACTCACACTCACACTCACCATCTAGATTGCGCCTAGATGGAGAGATGGTTCGCTGAGTCAGCCTTCGGGTTCGAGTCCAACGCTCATACGGGCGTGAGTGGCACGAACCTGCTCGCTGCCGCTGCAGCAGCGAGTGCGGCCGCGACCGCATCTTCGTCGTCCGATGCCATCGGCTCGAGCTCGAATCTCTTGGGAGATAGTAGTGCGAGTAGCGACGACCTAGGAGCATTGGCTAATACTCAAGGGAGCACCAGCAGCGCCGCGAACGGTAGCGAGTGGATCGGCTTGATGCACGATCTCCCTCCCTCTGTCGTCGAGTCTCCAGACATTGCAACGAGCTTTGCGCAATGCTGCTTCATGGTGTTCGATAACTATGGAGCTGACGAGGTATTCAATCAATCTATCATGATCTATCGTGATCTATCATGATCTATCGTGATGTATCGTGATGTATCGTGATCTATCATGATCTATCGTGATCTATCATGATGTATCGTGATGTATCGTGATGTATCGTGATGTATCGTGATGTATCGTGATGTATCGTGATCTATCGTGATCTATCATGATCTATCATGATCTATCGTGATCTATTATGATCTATCATCTATCATCTATCATCATGAATCGTGATGTATCTTTCGTATACTGATCAAGATATCGGTGATAGACATCGCTCGAAGAGGACATCCTGCTGTACTTCCATCCCAACCATCCGGGCATCCCATTGCGCAAGCGATTGCTGCTAATGGGACAATGCCACGGTATCGTATCGTTCGCATCATCGTTCGTCGACTCGGCCTCGGACTCCAAGCATCGATCGAGATATTCTTCGAGCGACATCGTGGTCGTGCGATTGGGAGCTTGTAAGTTTGCCTGCAAGCGTATCGGTGAGATACAAATCGTACGCAATCGTGATAATGATGGTGGTTGTGATGGTGGTCTTGGTACCTCTGTTGTGACTCCAACGCGCGCGCTCGTCGGACAGGTCTTGACGGGTCCCATTGACCACACTGACTCGACGATCACGTCGCACCTCGAGGCAATGTACGCGACATTTCGATTCTTCCATGGCGACCTGTCGATGCTCCTCAAGCGATTCCAAGACAATCGGCCTCGTCTGGTCGCCGAGATGACGGCCGCATGGGATGGCATTCGGCCACTACTGCGACACTATCGCAAGACGCTGATCGCACACTTGGACCCGCTGCATGTTCTACCTTACACCGAGTTGCCGTTCAATACCACGCGCCATCTTGTTGCCGCCTCTCAGCTGCTCACGACGGTCTCTCGCGTACGTTGCACAACTGTTACTGTTGCTTGTTCTACTTGTCACCGAACAGCGTACCACCGAACTATGTACTCACTCGAGCGTCACTGTACCCCATATATGTGTGTGTATACGTGTGTGTGTGCAGCTGGGCAACCTCGGCGGCGCCATCTTCTACGAAAAGACATTGCTATGCTCGCATCTGGATCTCGACGTGACGCGCTTCATTCTGACACGCGTCGAATCCATCAAGACGCTCGATTATCTCGAGCGCCACCACCATCAAGGCCATCTATTCTCGAGCCTCGGCCGAGATCGCGACCGTGGACTCTCGGAGCCCGATTTCACGCCTGTATATATCACCGACGAGCAGTACAACCGAATGTTTGGTGAGCGTGATCGACGTGCTGCCGATGTAGCAGCCATTCCGGAGGTACGCGAAGGAGCTACTGCTGCTGCTGCTGCTGCTGCTGCTCTCCTTGGCGAGGCATTCGTTCACCGCGAGCCTTGTTGGTGTCAGTCGGTGCGGTACTTGCTCGACCCGCCACCGAACGGACTCTTTGTTGGCCTATGTATCATTACGATGACCGATGTGTCGCTGGCCGTGTTGATGGACCTTGAGCTGCTGTACGACAAGCGCCACATCAGCAAGTTGGTACGTCAACACACGCGATGAGGCAGTGTCATGCACGCACCTCTGACAAGCTCGTGTGGTACTCGCAGAGGCTTGCCGTCGACAACAAGCTCTACCAACTCGAGCAATCGATCTACTCCACCTTGAGGAAACAAGTGCAACAAGTGTCGCCCACGACACAGGCACCAGCGCCCACCGAGGCCAGCGGCCAAAACTACAACTGGATGCTGTACAACTCGCTCACCAGTACCGTCAAGCCCGGCGCCTCGCTCAAAGGCAAGTCCGAGGTCGACAATCGCTTCCTCACGGGTTGTGCCTTCGTGCACGACATGTTCGAGACGAACCGAAGCTCATCCAAGATCCTACTCGTGTACGTCGACGAAGCGATGCAATGCCATCGTGTGCTCTCACACCTTTACAATCGCTTGCTCACCAATCTCATGGCCCACACACACACAGCGACCATTGCGGCTTCATTTGCGGCAAGAGGGCAGAGAGCAAGGAGGTGTACTTTCAACGCTCACTGCCACTGTTCTCGACCATGATCGACTTTCGCGGACTCGAGCGCCTGGAAGACGATGCTCGAGACACGCTCGCTACCGATCGTCAGATCTTTACGCTTTGACGTTTCGATACCTGCAGACAAGCAAGCACGCATGCGCCACACAGCTCTCGCGCGCTCGGTCTCCTATCTCCCCGAGTGCCATCAAACAATACACCCTCAAACCCTCAAATGCAACCACCACTACCTGACTTGATACCTACGTGTGTGTCTCGTTCACTGAGATATTTCGCGATCGAGAACAACACGAGATTCTCGCGTTCTCTCGTTCCCGATCACTTCTCAGGTCCGATTACCTCCTGTGCCATTTAACCCGAGCCCCACTCCTCCGACATACCACAACCCCTCCTCTCTCTTCTCTCGCTCTCTCGACCAACCGTCCCTCACTCGTTGTTGTTCGTGCTCTCCGCATCGTGCCCCCTCCGAAAATGAGCGCCCCTCAAGTAGTATCCGCCAAACGCACCAAGGCTCGTCGTGGACGAGACGTGTACAAGTTCGCCGACGGCACCTCGCGCTTCGACATGACCGACTCGCACACCGTGCGCGTCGAGGGAGACAAGTCGATCACCGTCGACATGAGGGCCATTCCGACCCATGCTCGCGTCGTGGCTCATCGCTACCAATACGCCAAGCGCTACATCAACACTGCCGACGATTCGCCTGACTCTGCCGCCGACGACGACGAGGTCATCGACGCCGACGCCCGCGCCTTCCTCTACACCCGCCCCAAGGAGGCCGCCGCCGCTGCCGCCACTGAACAACAAGGCGTCGCTCCCACGCGAGCCGTCGCCACCAACGCCGAGGCCTTCCCGACCACGTTGTCGGCTCAATTGCAGCTTGCCAGCGAGAACTTGAGTCTGCTGGCGGCCCTCGAACCGACCGACGACATGCGCCTCGAGGTTCTGCAGACGCTCATCGTGCTGCGTCCGCTGCTCGAGTCAGCCCTCACGTCCGATGATGTTCTCGCTGACGAGGCTCTCTGCGCTCGTTTGCTCGATACGATCGACAAGATGTGATGAACCTCGCTTGCTGGCTGGGTTTTGAATTGCTTGTTGTTGCTAGTATCCCCTTCCTGTGTACACTTCGTCACGCTGAAGGCATGCAAGTAGGCTAGTGCAGTCTACGTGCGTGCGCTTGTATCGTAGTTCTTCATCATGATGGTAGTATCGAACGCGGCATCCTCGTTCGCCCAGAATGAGGATGCCATGTCTCTTGAGCCAACTCGCTAGCTCGTCTGTCAACTTCAACTCTATCAATCTATCTATCAATCTATCTTTCTTTCTTCTGTCTCTCCTCAAGGCTCATGAGAATATATATAAACGAGACCCATTCACGATATGTAATGAATTGTTAGGAACAGACAAACAGACAAACAGACAGACAGACAGATCGGCAAGTGGATATGGATAGCATCGGATCGACTCGGCGCCGGACATGGCATGGCAGCTCGACAGCACTCTCAGCGCCGCCGTTTGTTGCCACCGCGCCTGCCACGAGTCGGACTATGGCCGCCACCTCGCGGTGATCGACCTGAACTCAAGAGCTCGGCTTCCTCTTGCTCCTCGGCGAACTCCCACGAGAACCTCGTCGGTATCGCAAACACATCCGAGCGCTCCGAGAACACGACGCGCTGGCTGCTGCAGCGTGGAGGTGCGCCTTGCTGCCGTAGCGCTGGCTTGACGACCACCGGCGACGCCGGCGCCTCGTCAGGCGTCTCGTTCTCGCTATCGGCGTTGGCATTCTCGTCCTCGGCCTTGGTATCCTCGTCGGCTTGTTGGTCGGCAGCGCGTCTACCACGACGCGACGAGCTATTGGCACCCGCGCCGCCTCGTTGTTGGGCGGCTCGAGCGCGAGCCGCTGCGGCCTTGTTCTGCCGCCGCTGTTGCTTCTTTGATAGCGGCTGCTGTTGCTTGCGCATCGGCGGGCTGATGACCAACTCGGCGAGCATCGCTGCTTGTGCGGCCTCGGCGGCGTCCTCGTCCTCATCGATGGCTGACGGCGATCCAAGCTCGGGAGAGAGGTGCTCAGCCGTTGGCTCGGTGGGACTCGTGGATTGTTGAGGAGCGCTACGAAGCGCCATTGTGAGCAGCGACACAGTGCCGGCAGACGGAGGTGTTGGCGAGGCGGCACTCGCGTCCAGACAAGAGCCTGGTTGGTGCGGGCTGGCTGGCTCAATCGGCTGCGAGTCGACTGGCGCAGCAGTAGCTTGCTCGGCGCTCTCGATGTTGGTCTCATTGAGCGACGGCACCGGTTGCACGGTAGTCTCACCTACGACCAGATCTTGAGGAGTGCCAATGTCGTTGTCGGTGCTCGTACTCGAAGGCGACTCGACCTCGACCTCGACCTCGACCTCGGCACTATTGCTCGAGGAATCGCCGCTATCCACTTGTGACGACATGGATGGATCGGGAGCGTTCTGGCTGTCGTGTGACGGGACCATGGCGTCATCCTCTTGGTTGGTGTCGGAGCATTCGGGTTGCGATGGGGCCGTGGTCGGTGCGGCTTGCGCGAGGTCGCCATCGGCGGCACTCGAGGTCGTGGCGCTCGCCTTGGCCTTCTCAGCAGCGAGCTCCTCGGCACTCGGTACCGCCCACCAGGCAGCATTGGCTCGAAAGACTCCGGATCGACAGTGGACGCACACGTAGACGGCCTTGTGAGATAGCTGCGACTTGCGTACGAGTCCGACGCATTGAGTGTGCACCCACACGTGGCACACGTCGCATCGAATCATGCTGCGTCCATCGTTGTAGTCGGCGCCGTACACACCGCACTCACAATGAAAGAACCAATTGGTACCGTTCGGTACGAAGCTCGCGAGCTCGCGTTCAATCTCCCGAGCGACCGCTGCGGCTTGTTTCGCGGCCGCTGCGGCGGCGGCAGCCTTCTTGCCTCGCTTGCGACCGATCGACGTCGGAGGCGATGCCGAGTACTTGCTGCCTCCTCCGTCGTCATCGGACGGCGAGCCAGCGCCACCGGCTATACTCAATGACGGTGGCTCTTGATGTGAGATATCGATCGCTCTCGATGCCGACTTCTTTCTATTGGTCATTCGATCTATTCGACTGAGTAGCCACAACAACAACAACAACAACAACACCGACCTGGACACTGACGACAGCCGCGACCTCGACGCTCAAAGCGAAGCATAAACCAAGTGGTTATCGATTGGTCGATCGATAATGCGAACAATGCTACCAACGAGTAACTCACGTGTCCAAACTGACCAACTCGCTGTGGTTGCAGCAGGTGGCGGTGATGATCCGACGACAACGACGACACGACGACAATGATGACGATGATGCCCCGCGACCATCCATCCATCTGCATCCATCCATCCATCCATCCACCCATCCATCCATCCATCCATCCATCCATCCATCCATCCATCCATCCATCCATCCATCCATCCATCCATCCATCCATCCATCCATCCATCCATCCATCCATCCATCCATCCATCCATCCATCCATCCA
>Ga0209935_1000428_pt1 | contig 110273 bp, 125 predicted proteins | sample ThiBio_1000_plan_2_FD_183958 | JGI IMG/M metagenome (GOLD analysis project Ga0209935, IMG submission 183958) | Wastewater bioreactor microbial communities from Cape Town, South Africa - Thiocy_cont_1000_plan (SPAdes) | ecosystem: Engineered > Bioreactor > Thiocyanate-remediating >... | reverse complement strand
GTTGCTTATTTATTTTGATACGGTTTTTTAGTGTATTTTAGAAAGTGTTGCCGACATTAGTGACGATAAGCCAATGTTCATTTAGATGAGATTCGTTTGATTAGAAAGAAGTCACAATGATGTGCAAGATGTAAACAAGTTGATTTGGAGTTTTTAGTTTATTTTTGAATCAAATCAAATGAAAAACGTGTGAGGATGAGAGAGAAATCGAATGGTTAAAGTTCAAATGCGTATTCAAAGTTGCCCAGGATATTTTTCTCAGTGCATTCTCTGTGCCTGGATAATAAAGAAGATGGATGGTATAATATATGCTCTTTATTCGCATGACATAAAGAGAGAAAATCTAGGCTATTTATGTAATAGAATTTTCGTTTAGTCAAGTATGTACATTCAAATCGACAAAGTATATAGATCTATAGAACCTTAGAAATGTACGGAATGTCGAATTTAGTTGGTCAAATCCACCTCGATTTCTTTGTTCTTCGATCATACTATGATTTAATCAAATCGGACGGATAAATGCACGAGACCTTTGTTTTCATATGGGTATATAAGGAGTGAAGTAAAATCGATTTAGTATAAGCCACTCTCTTATACAACCAACATCGTATTACAATCCTTCCTCGACTTCTTTTTGTGAATTATAAATCAAATTATTAAAATGCAATTTCGTTCATTAATTGTTATCGCACTTTTTGCTTTCGTTATGCTTGGTTTCTTCGGTCAAAGTATGATTAATTTCGATGAATTTTTTTTCGTTCTATGTACGATTGGTTTTCTTTCAGTTGAAAGTTTCAGTGTAACGGGTGGTGAATTCAGTCGAAAATTTGGTGGATCTAGCAGCTCCAATAGTGAATGGGGTAATAGCTATAAAAGTGGTCCCGGTGGACGTACTGAAGAAGGATTCAATCGAGGAGGATCAAAATCAGACAACTATGATGAAACGTAAGTGTTAATGTTTTCACTAATGCGAAGAATTATAACGTTTTTTTTTCTTTATAGTAATATCTCAGGCAGCTTTGGTAAGATCTAATTCGAATGAATAATTATTTGAAAGTATTTATGGTATTGTTCTAGGTCAACAAGGCCGAGGTTACGGTCCCCAACGAGTTTATTAGAATGCTTGTCTAAATGAAGAAATCATGAAAATAATTGTTTCTGTTATCTTTTTTCTTGTCAAGAATATCAAAATATCTTGTTGAATAAATGAATAAATGAATCAATACTCTTCTTTAATTAAATCTGTTTTATTTCAAAAGAGTTAAATCGAAAGATAACTTAAAAGTGTCTATTGTGAATAGAACGTGATAAAATTTGGGTTAAAAAAACGATTCTTAATAAGGATGTCAAAAGAATTGAGAAAAAGCCGCAAAGAGCAGAGAATAATTAATTCCGGCACGTTTTAGTTTTCATGTCCGTGGTGAGTTTGAACAGATATATCCGAAAACATAGTATATTGCGCAGATCATTTTGTTTGGTGTTAAGATTGTAGGCATATGCTTATTTATCGAGCAATTATCGGAGGCGTACTGAAGTGACATTTTTTTATTTGTCAGGAAAGAACTTAAGGTTTTTAATTGCGTGGGTTATATTTAGTTACGTCACTTACGTTTAGTTTAGATAAAAAAGATCGTCTACTTATAATTCAAATCGTATTAAATTAATTACTATAAATTGAATTCATTTTAATAAACTATAAAAGGACATTGATAAGTTATAGCGACAAAGTACACTGTGTGTTCATAAACTCAACGACAGATATGACATTAACCGAAGATCTTGTATTAGTGCAAACGATTCTTACACGCTATGTTCTAGTCGTATGTTTTATCTTAGGTATCATTGGTTCGATTTGTAATTTGCTTTTTTTCTGTCAAAAAAAGCTTCGTTCAAATTCATGTTCAATCTATTTCATAGCAACATCAATATTTAATTTAGTCGTAATTCTAATTGGTATGTCACCTGTCCTGTTGGTTTCGTTTTTTCCCGATGAACCAATATTTAAAACATCGGCATTTTGCAAGACACGAGCTTATACAATTCATGTTTTCCTCATGATGTCTCGTTCGAGTGTCGTCTTAGCTTGTATCGATCGATTTGCATTATGTTCATCACATGCTCATGTTCGTCGATTAAATAATCAACGTTTAGCAATTCTACTTGTGATTTTTATTACATTATTTTGGTTGATTATTCCAGTTCATGTTGCAATTTTTAATGATATTCAAATGCCCGGTTCACGTTGTGGAGCATCAGGGATTTATTCAATTTTTTATAGTATCTATGCGGCAACTGTAACGGCTATTCCTTTAGTTATGATGACTATTTTTTCGTTCTGTGCTCTGAATAATCTTCGGAATGTTCGTATGCAAATTCGTCCAGGTTTACCCGATACAAATGAATCGACAAGAATAAGAAAACGTGATAGTCAATTAATAACAATTTTGATCAGTGAAGTTGTGATTTATGTTGTGTCAACAGTATGGTTTCCAATCAATTCAATTTATTCAACAATAACATCGTCGGTGCAAAAGAATGCTGATCGAACAGCTATCGAAGGATTTATTCGTTATTTAGCACTTAGTTTTCTGCTCTTTTTCAATTCATGTGCATTATTTTATGTTCATCTTCTAGCATCGAAAGCATTTCGTCGAGATTGTAAACAATTTATTTTTTATCTATGGAAAAAACGTCAACATCCTCAAGCTCAACGATCATCTGGTGAATCAGCTACGAATCGAAATCGTAACAATAATACACAAACACAAATCTAAATCTTTTTCTTGTACATACGTATATGAATTTTATTAATAAATATTTGTTGTACTTGTACGTCACTTCTCGACATCTATACGTCAACTTATCGACTGTTCGTTCTTCAAAGCCACCATTCCTTTGTTGTTAAACACACCATAGCTAGTTGCTTTGGTTTTTCCCCACATGTGAAAATGAATTATATCAATATTCGGAAGTAGAGAAATTTTTTCGTTTTTACGACAGTAATTCAAACTACAAAAGTGTAAACATTGTTGAACTCTAGTTTCTAGATACAAAATGCCATCGAACACCGATGATGACTATTCGCCTACAAATTCAAACAGACAAGAAAACAGGTAAATATTGATTGCTGATTTTCACGAGACAGACTTGTTTGCAGAAAAAAAACTAACAGTTGCATATACTCTTGAGAAAACGCCGCTGTTGTAGGTTATGCACTATCTTCAGATTCGTGTGTTCCTTTCTTTCACGTTGTGTATATTCCGTGTTTCGGAGTATATGCTCTCTGATTCGTAGAGTGCGTTGTTTGTTTGTTCATTCACAGTCTCGAACGTAAGAATTCATTTATCGAGAATGATATAAATTTAATTTCAATTTGAATTTAAGATCGAATGAAGCTAAACGTCACAGATCAGGTGGTGATCAACAAGCACGTGCTAAACATGAAGCTTCAAGAATATTAGAAGATGTTACAGGGTAATCAAATTGAAATTTACAATGAAATCAAACTTTTCCTCTCAATATCTAGTAGTCCAACAGGATATGTTTTACCTAAAAGTGGATGGGCAGCAAATAGACGTATTCCATATTTGTATTATATCAATGATAATAAAACAATATTAATTATACTACAAGGTGATATTACGAGAACTAAAGTCGATGCGATTGTAAATGGTTTGTGTTTATTTGAGATGTATAAATGATTTTAAAATTTGTTTTATCTAGCTGCCAATGAACATATGACCGGTGGTGGAGGAGTTGATGGAATAATTCATGATGCTGCTGGAGATCAACTTTATGAAGCATGTAAAGCACACAAGGAAATCTATCGAGGTGTCCGTTTACCAACAGGACATTCACGTATTTTACTTAGTTATGATATGTCAAGAACAACTTATTATATTATCAATACGGCTGGACCTCGTTATAGTAGATACAATGCTGGACAATGTGCTGAAGAATTGACTTCATGTTATCAAACATCATTAGCTTTAGCTGGTTTGTATGATCTTGAATCAGTTGGCTTTACTGCTATTAGTTGTGGTATATTCGGTTATGTGAGTTAGAATTTCTTTGGTTTTGTCATTTCAATCGATAAATTCGTATGATTTTCATAGCCTGTAGATGAAGGAGCACAAGTTGCTCTTGAAACTGTTGACAAAGAAGCTGGTAGTGTGCCAGTCGTTGTATTTGTTCTTTGGGATGATCACATTTATGATGCTTGGAAAAAGACAGCTGCACGATTGAAATTCACTCCCATCGATCCAAAGGATCTTCTCGCCGAAGAATCACCATCATCAACAACAGCAACAGCAACAACATCAACACCAGATGCAGAACTACTTAATCGATTACCATCAGTTCCTAAAGATGAACCTGATACACAAAATATAGACTCGCAAGATGTCGAAGAGAACAATGGAGATGATTCTGCTAAACCATTGTTAACAACTCAGCATACGTATGTTTGAAGAAGAACGATAGATGGATGAATGAGTGATATTTTTCATTCTAGTGCCGAGATGAACGAAGATGATGGTGAAAAAGAGAATTTAACAGAAAAAACCGATAATCCATCGAATAAACCCGAAGAACAACTAGTTGAAACAGACACGACAAACAATTTGGATTCAACAAAATAAACGAATATTTGTTGGCTTTTTTTTCAATGTTTCTCTCTTTTTTTGATAGCTATTAAAATATTCTTCAAACAAAATGATTTCTTTTCCAATGATTATACGTATATATATTCTAGATCTATAGAAAATGAAAGTAAATAAAATCATTCTTAACAAACAGGCATATAGAACATGGTAAGTATATAGAATACATAGCTTGTATATGTACATTAAACAATAGACAATAAAAGAAAAAGAAAGAAAAACTAATTCTTGATTGTTAATATGTGTACATTAGGTGTAAAGTGCACTTCATCTTTCTTTTGCTTTCACTTAAAGAATTCAAACAAAACTATATATATAAATGAGGATCTTTTAAGCTCGTACATAAGTTGATCATGATCTATTTGTTCGAGCCTTTTTTTTGCTTGTCTGACATGTTGATGTTGAAAGGTGTGAGACACTTTTCAGACATGTAATAAAAATGACGAACGTGACTAGAAAGAACATTGAATCTATTGAAAAAAAAGGTCTCTTGACAATGAGGTCATTTGTACGTCGTCCGGACAGTTGTTTGTTGGCTACATCTTCATCATCATCATCAACATCATTGTGTGTTTTTATATACGAGTAATTCTCATGCCACTTTGTTCTTTTTTTTTTCCTTGTCCATTTCTCTCGATTCCTCTGTCGCTCATTACAAATGGCGATCATTGCTCTCTACTGTTTCTTTCTCTCTCTCTCTCGTTCGTTCGTTCTCTTCTCTCTCATTCTAATATAGAGAAAACGAAAGAATTGTATGTGTATCGTCGTGGTGGTCGTCGTCATCATTATTGTATAGTAGAAGAAAAAAGAAGAAGAAGAAAAGGCGGAAGACACGTCGTGTTGTACGCGTTTAGTCATCGTTCATTCTCTCTTGAATGTAGATTTGTTCTTCTTAGTTTTACACGGCAAAAGAAGTTCGATATTTTATATGAAAATTACATGATGGTACACCACCGATGAATGGGACTCGTCGAATCGTTTGTTTTATCATAATTCTTTTTCTACAAATCCAGTCAGGTAATCAATCGAAACTAACATAGTGTTTTTTTATTTCTTGTGTTCGTGATTGTCGATAAGAAACAATTTTGATGAGTTATTCTTAATGGCAGAAGTGCGAACGATTTGTCAAAATAGATAGATAAAATCAAACGAGTATGCGTTCATACACACGACAGCTGTCCAACGAATGAAGAATGAACATAATGGAGATGTGCACATGCGTTTGTTTTTGTCAATTGGATTTATTTGACTAATACACACCGTTCTACGTGACTGTCATTTATGCTTTGATGCATGTGAACTATTGTCCATCTGCATAGGACATTTTCTTTTTCTTTAGCTTAACACGAATTCAATCCCACCCACTCGTTTATCTTCTGTCATAGGGAAACGTATTCATTCATCATTATTAATTAAATTGAGAAATACACACGATAGGATATGTATGTACACAATGTGATTTCAATTCATTCGAGCTACGTCATTTGACATTCTTATTTAAGTGACGATTAGACTTGAGCAGATGTTCATATAAGGAATAGAAAAGCCTTTCAAGTATGAGAGAATTTTCTCTTGTTTGACTGTAGCTTTCAGTAGCCTTGAGACTTGCTCAGCAATGAGCAATTGAAATATTCATAGTAGCCTATATCAATTGTTTTGTCTTCCTTCAAGTATTTCTGTACAATGAGAAAAAATTCCATATCCTGAAGTGTTGCCATTACAATACATCCGCCTATAGCAAACTATCTAATCTAAAGAAAAGCAATGACGATTGATGATGATGATGATGATCCAAAGTGTATATATATCAATATGTTTATTCATTTTTATTGTTGATAAAGCTTTTCTATTAGATGACGTAATTGAAGAAGAATTTCGATGACACAAAAAAAAACGAGCGTATCTATTTTGTTTCATGTACCCTCATCAGGGACGATTGAACAATAAAACACGAAGAAAGTCATTCATTTACACATGATGATGATGTTGCAATATGATGACAAATTTGATATTAATCATAGTTTAAAATATTCATAGAAACGATTCTTCGTCGAACATGACCGAATAGGCATGCGGAAGGATTGAAGGGCGTGTTATTGACATTGAATGGTCAGAATAAAAAAAAAGACGCGAGAGACCAAAATCAGTTGAAATTTACAAATAACCTTCGAAATGTTTTACTACATGTTCTTTGATTTCTTCTCCTCATTTTTGTTCTGTTTTATCTTAGCTTGCTCGTTGTGCAATATGCCCACGGCATGGCACGGCTCATGGTATCAACGTGGAATGAACTCACTTCTCACGATAACAAACGATCATATTCAAACAAAAGGACGTTGCCAAGACGTACTTCCTGTAGAACAATATTATTTGTTTACTGATCGGTATGTTGACATGAATTGTTAAAATATTCAAAGTGAATCAATATTTTACTCGATTGATGATTGAACGTGTTTAACATCGTTTTGACACATAAGAGTGAATGAGAAGAAAATGAATTAAAAAGCTTTTTGGCTTAGTCAAAACGTGTAAAAGTTCAAGTAAATGTTACACACGTGTGTCTCGTGTTTCTTCTTTCTATTCTATTCTATTCTATTCTGATGAAATGAAAATCAGAAGAGGAAAAAACTGATTGTTCAACTGATTACATCATATTTCGATGTCTATATCATTCGATGCATGAAAAGAAAATTAATATAGCAGAAAATCTCGATTTATTATTCTTATTCAACCGTTCTAATGACTATATTAAACTTTTGATTTCTTTTTTTTTAAATTAGTATCAATCGTTGTACTCGATGCCTATTATTCATTGATCGACATTCAAATTTACTTCAATATCGTGAAAGTTTGTGTTTTCTTTGAGAAGGAAATCTTATTCAATCGATCATTTTCTTTTGACTTTTTCATTTAGGCGAATGTAATGATGCAGATGAACTATCGAGTGTTACTCTTTGCCCGAACATGATCGCACCCGATGCTCCTTTATATACACTCTATCGAAGTAAGTTTGGATATATATGTAATCAACGATAATAAGGTTGAAGGTCCGAGATTGTAGAAAGAAAGAATTGATTCGAATATCAGATGATCATTTGTCGAACAAAGTTTTTAATTAATCTCACGAGAATACTTCAAACGTTTGAATTATCGATCAAAACGATTGTTTCCCTTTAATGAAATACAAATAATCACAGCAGGAATCATCTTGAAAATATGTTCGATTATTTTCTTCAAGAGAATATTTGCTTTTGTTGTTTTTATTTGACAATATACGAAAAATAATTTAGATAATTCCAAATCTCAATTATGTCCTATTCAAGCACCATTTCTATTGACAAATATAATCAAAAATGGTATGAAATGTGATCAATCATCGTCATCATCCTACATCGGCGAATGTGCTAATGATCATCAGTTTCGTCTTCATCTATCTCCATGTTTATCATCCAATCAAATATTCGAACTACAATTGACTTGCATGGCAACATGGATCGAAGGTTTCAATACGTATTTTGTCACTCGGATTCATTCGAAATATCATGAATATGCATGTTTTGTATGTCATAAAACCCCAAAAAAGAACTATCATTTTCAATGAAATTTCTTATTTTTTTTTAGTATTTTAACACCAAACAAAAAGATCGTTCGCCAACATTTTCATTAAGTATGGCTACGGATGATTCATGTAATAATTTGAATTGGAAACAGATGACAACTGTCATGACATTATCATCAAAAAGTAGAATTTATTAATGAATAAATAAAAAAAAAGTCAAAATTCATTTCGATAATTTATTTAGATGTAAACAAAAATATTGATACGAATCATTCTTGTATATTTGCACATGATATTCAACAATATCAATGGTATTCACTGAATCATACAGTTCAAATGTTGATTCATAGTGATAATATTGAATTCATTCATTTGAAAACTAAAGAGAAATATCAACGTTTTCATTGTCTACAATCAATCGATTCGACTAACTATCGAATACGAGCATTTACTAATTGGTAAGAAAGAAATCGATTGTTTTGTTTCGAATTTTTTTCTTCTCGTGAATTTGTTTCAAGTGATGTCAAAGATCAATGTCTTCGTATTATTCGACGTGCTGATAATGTTCTTGAGCTAATTCTTACTGATTGTCATGATAATCAAACAAGTCAATCGCTGATATTTACGACCAATATTCGATCGATGTCTTCATGTTCGATTTCAATCGGACATTTACTCCTCGAATCGATCATTGATCATCAACAACAACATCATTCAATTATTCTGCGAAATCGACCGAAACAAATATCTGTTGGATGTGAACAAAAAGAAAAACTGATGATTCATCAAATCGATTCCGATTCACGTTCTCTCATTCAAACTGATACATGTCTTGCATCTTGGCAATCAACTGACCCATTGATTATCTATATTCTCGGTCAATCAATTTATTCAAATGCTAGCTATTGTCTTGTATGTCATTTTGACATTTCTTTCTTTGAATCATGAATTTTGAATTTCTTCTAGACTTTTCAAATGAGTGATTCAATCATTATTCGAAATAATAGTCATGAATGTTCAACAATAATTCATCATTCAAATACTAATCTCTACTCAGCTAAATTACTCAATCCATGTTCTCAATCACAACGAGTTTTAATGAATCGTTATCTTGTTTTGTTTTTGTTGTTGTTTTTATATTCTTTCTCATATGAATATTATTCATTCCAAACAGTGAAACGGAACTCATAGACAAAAGAAAAAGAAAACAAGCCATACGATTGCAATATTTTTAAATTGTCTTTTTTTTTCTATTTTGCATTAGTCATTTCTTCTTAATCGATGATTTATTATTGTTTATGTTTAATATTTGTTGTAATTAGAAAGATTTTGAAAAAAGAGGAAAATAAAATACAAGAATTCAAACAGATTTTCATATCGACGGGTTTTTTTCTCTCTTTCTCTTTTTGTGTACTATAGATTGATTATTAATATTATTTTATCTCGATGGCCTCATCGAAACAAGCGAAAAGATTTGTTAAACATGGAAAGAAATTCCTTGATTCGCGATTATTATCAGAAACTGATACTGAACCGATATCTTCATCAAATTTGATGAATAGTATTTTTATTTGGATTCTGTTGACGATGTTCATTTTTGTTTCCTTATTTAGATAAACGACAGAAAGCTATTCGACCGAATGCATTTTTAAGTTTTCGTATTACAAATCAACAAGTACTCATGAATGATTTCTTGTTCGAAGGTCATATTTTCCGTTTTTTTTTGTTTAGATTATTGAAAATGCACGTCTACTTCAACAAGAAATTATTCAATCGAATCCATTATTATCTAAAGCCAGTGTCGCTATACCGACATTGCACATAACTCTATTAGTTTTTGCATTAAAAACTGATGAAGATCGACAAAGGTTAGTTGACAAATTAGAAATCAGTTCGATGTGTTTGTTGTTTTGGTTTGGGACTTCGAAGTTTAGTTAGAACTTCTTGAATGTTGATATTGCTCTCTTCTAATCGTTTTCGATATGGTTCAGGTAGATTTTCGAATAATTCAATAAGACTATCTCGATCGTATTGACTGAGACCATGTTTGGAGGATTGCTCGATAATAAATTTAATCATAGCATTTATACTTTGATATTGTTCTAAGAATGTATGACGAATTTGTGTGAAAATCTTCGGAATTGTTTGTTGCAATTGTTCGAGAATTGATCGACTAATAGCTAAATAATCGTCAATATTGAAAATATCATCGTGATTGACATCGAATTGTTGAAAGAGATCTTCTTTGACGAGTTTAGTTAATTCTGGTGTCCATTTAACAACGAATTCCGAGATATTTTTATCATTTTGAAAATAATAAAAAAAACTTTCGGAATTATGTTCAATGTCGAACAATGGTGGATTGAGAATTTCATAGAAATAGATTAAGAGAGTTAACTTATCGGAATCGAATGCATCTTGAACAGAAAATGTAACATTGTCTAAGGTGGATTGACTGGTTTTTGAACATAATAAAATTTCATCATCGGATTCTTTGACAAATTGTTTTAATGTAAAAACTAGAGAGATACTGTTGTTCAATTGAATCGAATTGGCCCAATTCGATGGAATGAATAAGCAATTGCCTGGTGTTAGATTGGTTAGAAAGAATTCCGCACTATCAAGATCATTTTCTGCGAGAATAATCTGTGGAGAACCATAGAGTGAACAAAAGAACCGAGATTGTTGATCCAATGGTTGTTGAAAGGAGAATTCAGTTTGACCAGGACCAATTAATAATTCGACATTATGAAAAAATGGATCGTTAGGTGACTCGAAATATTGTCGACATTGAAATATGGAAAATACTGGAAGTAGACTACGACAAGATTGAGGGAGTATGTTAAGAAATGGACTGGCAAGTGTTCTATTGGATTCAACTAGTAGAAAAATAATTCATTTTCGAAATTTTTTCACGAAAAAAACAAATTTACTTGCTTGTAAATAAGCAAGAAGATTGAGATCATCAGGAGAATTAGTTAATTTAGAGAAATAATAGGGTGCTGTTGCATCAGATGATAAAAATTGTGGACTCCATTCGAGAACATATTCGGTGATTTGATTGAGTAAATTAATTTGATGTGGAACATTTTTTGTTAATCGTGAACTTAAATATGAAGATGGTCGAGGAGGATCTTCGAGTTCAGTGAGTGATAATTGTTTAGCTGATTTAATCAGATGTTCTTTTAGACGTTCAAATTGAAATTTATTTTCACTTGAAATAATCAATATCAATAGTGAAACTACTAAAAATTTTAACTGAAACCACATGATTCTATTCGATATTTCAGCAGTAAAAACAATAGACTATCGATAATGATTCTCATCGAATATATAGAGGATTGAATGAGAACAGTGGACATATGTCGAATTGGATGCTTATTGATTTTATCAATAACCTTCATTTAAACGCAAATATTTTCTTCTCATGAAAAGAGAAACTATCGAATTTCCGATTTGATGAGTCATAAATGCGAAGGTATCCAAGTTAACGGTGTTTTTGTTCTGACATTACTTTGAAAAAGAAACAAAAAACACATTGCAGTCATCATTATTCGCTCACTCACATGATTTCTTTTCTCGCATTAACGTTGGATAGAAGTTTTTCTTTTTAATTTCTTTGTCATTACTTCCCTTTTATCAAACAGAAAAACATGACCCGTTTTTTATTAATTGATCATATCCGTCGTCTATGACTAATTTTAATGATACGCATATTTGTGCAATCATCCGTTACTTTTATCGTATTATAAAACGGAACTTGTGTCGTAAATATGACCTATTGCCTTCGTTGTAGAGCTCGACAAAGTCTTGCCGATGTGTGTGAACAAATTGCTGCTGCTCAATTACAATCACCACAGATTACTTTCACCGGTCTTTCACATTTCGATAATAAAGTTCTCTATATCGATCCAGTGAAAGACACTCATCTCGATGCACTCACGCGTATTGCTGGTACGTAATTATTTCGTTTTGTTTTCGATGTGAACATTTAATCGATTGATTTCATAGAAATTTGCCGAGAAATCTACGAAAAAAATGGAATAAATATAACAGATTCACGTCCATTTAACCCGCATTTGACTTTATTTAAACTATCGAAAGCACGTGAACTCCATCGGCAAGGTTGAAGACATTTTTCTATTTGTTTGTCATATTTCGAAACATTATATTCTGCTTTCATTCAATTGAAGGTGTGAAAAAAATCGACTCTTGTTGGACAACCAACTATACCGATCATCATTTTGGTATTGAAAACTTACAATCTCTTCATTTATGTAATATGCTCAAGAAACAAACCGATGGTTATTATGAAATATTTCATGAAGAAAATCTCTGTAAGTATTCATTGAGAATTGATTTCTTCGTCATATTCCATATTTGACTTAGTTAAAACAATTTGGATGCTTTCGAATACAAGATGAATTTTAATATCTATTATCTTTAGTTACTTATTCATCAGATATATTCAATCCGGTAGCAATCGAATCCAATAGTGTAACAACTAGATTTATAGAAATTGAAAGTGTGATTCAAGCAAATGATGAAAATGAAACATCTCCATTGATACAGAAACATTCTCGAACATATGAAGAATCATTTACCGGTTTAGCTAGTTTTTTTCCTTGTTCACGTTCTCGACATTGTACTTGTTGTTGTTGTTGTTCGATAGCATAGATTCATTCGTTATTTTGTTTATTTCGTTTTAGATGACTGCTATATTGAACAAATTTCTATTTCCTATTCCTAAGCCAGCTCATTATACATCTCATACACACAAAAATCATCTCTTATGGCTGCCACCGACGTCATCGTCAGATGTACCTATACCTTGTATGTTCTATCATCCTGATAATCCAAATCGAAAACCTGAATTTTTTATTATTTTTTGTCATGGCAATGGCTGTGATTTGGGTTCAATGCACAATACATTGACTCAATTTAGTCGTGATCTAAATACATACATTCTCAGTTTTGAATATCCATCCTATGGCATTTGTACGGGCCTAGCGCCGAATCAACACACAATAAATCATCATGCCGATCGAGCATTTAATTTCGTTCGAAATAATTTACATTGGCCTCGACGACGTATCATTCTTTTTGGACATTCAATTGGAAGTGGTCCAGCATGTCATATTGCATCTCATCAACCGACAGCAGCTCTTATCTTACAATCACCATATACAGCTATTGAAACAGTAGTCAGAGAAAAAATTGGCATGTTTGCTGGACTTGTCGATAGTCGTTCATGGAATAATCTCGAAGCAATGAAACATATCCAATGTCCTGTACTTTTCATTCATGGTATAAACGATACTCTCATACCGCCAAGACATTCTGAACTTTTGCATCAAGCATGTGCGAATACAAGTGGAAAGAAACTCGTTCTACTACGTAATGAAGATCATAATTCAATGACTGATGCAACATTATTGAAATATATCAGACCGTTTTTTGAGAAACTACAGCAATCTATTGATACAACTATAAAACTGCCGACAGTAAAAATCGAATCGGAATTTCGACAACATCTTCGACCTGGTTCCGGACATCACCATCACCATCACCACCATCACCATAATGCACAAAAATATCTTAACATTCCATCACCTCGAACTCCGTCCACTCCTAGTCCGGTACACATTGCACAAGGACATAAAGAAATCAAACATGAACATGCTCAAATAAAATAATAATCACATATGTTTTGTTTTTTTTTTATTAATTCTAACAAACTTTTGTTATTGATATACGTGGTACAAAACTTTTACATTTTACATTATAATACAGTTTACTCGCTTCGCGAATATATTGTTGTGAAACGTTTAAACGACGTAGTGCAGTGGGACTCAATCGAACGTATGTTTGATTTCCAAAGTTGAGATTCGATTTTGTTGAAACAGATGATGTTCCTGAGAGAGATGAGACCGATGATCGTTTTCGTCCGAGATCAACGGATGGTCGAGATCTGATTGATAATCTTCGACTTGGTCGATTGCACACGCTATCTCGTCGATGAGAAGATGACGGAGAAATACTAGATTTACGAGGTCGTTTTTCTTGTTTTATTGGCACTGGTACTGGCGATGGTAGACGTTGTGATTGTTGTTGATACAATTGTTTATAATCGACAGATAGAATAATACTTTCGCATGATTTCGAATCTTCATTTGTTAATGTTGGCGATTGATTTTGTTTCGAAATATTCGGTAAAACAATAGATCGTCGTGTTGTTGTCGAATCGAAACTATTCAATGTTTGATCTACGTAAATTAATATTCGAATGAAATGATTTCATTCAATTCAATCACGAGACTGACCTGATAGAAATGAAATTGAACCAAATACGCGTCGTTGTGATCGATCACTATCAATTGACGGCAATGCTAATGATAAATTCTCGTCATTAGATATTAATTTAGCTGCTGAAGTGGACCATTGAAATTTAAGCATCGCTGTTGCTTTTGGTATTGTAATATTCACGTGTGTTTGCGTTGATGTTACTCGACGTTCAGCTGCCAATGACATTGTACTTCTGTGCTTTTTGAGAGACATTTAGAAGAGAAAAAAAAACAGAAATCACATACAAATTGACAATGTGCAGATGCGTATATATACTTATGCATTTTTAAGTGATCGCTCTCAGTGCCTACGCTTGTGTTTGCTTTTGAAATAGAACATTTTCAAACGAAAACAAATTCATTATTTTTCACTTAAATAAAAACGAAGTCTGTCTCATTGTCACGAACAAATAAAACCAAAGTACTCGACCATAAACGAACTAAATTTAGTTGTACAGTCGCATGTGCTTATACAAAACAATCGCTGTCAATGTCATCAATTGTGTTTGTTTTTGTTTTATTTCTAATAATAAACTAGCTAAATAGTAAAGTTTGATTTATTTTCTTATTTGTACAAAAACCAAAAAAAGAAAAGATTGACCGAATAACAACTGTGACCATACATACACAAAAAAGAAAACAGAAGAAGATAAATAGATATAATTACGTACATATTTTAAGAGGATATTGTTCGATTGAAAAATCACAATCGAGATACACGTAGAGGAGGCTGAGGGTTTATGGATGATGTCGATCCTGATGGTACATCAGAACCACTTGGAAGATCACCGTCGCCGTCTTCATATTGCCGTGATTGAATACTACTTCGTACGGACGATTCTAAAAATAGAACAATAAGAAGTCAAACAAAATAACGAAAAGAAAAGAATTGATTGTGTTTTGTTGTCTTTTGACTTTTGATTGCTAAGAATAGAAGAAATTGTTGTTTACCTGCACTATCGAATCGTACGTGATGAGAACGAATCATGGGCATATGACTCGCAATGGCCTCCGATTCGATAAGTAAAAGCGGTACAGATTTTCTCAACGGCGACTGAGATGATGTTCGATGTTGTTTTCGACCTTTTTCCGATCGAATCGAATTCTCCGATGCGAGCATTAATAAAGTATCGAATTTATCTAAATCTGATGTTCGTTCAATTGTCGTTCGATATCGACTTGGATGAAGATTAGCGCCGAGATTAATCGATTGTGATGATGACGAACGATGACTACGTGAACGTCGTTGACCTGCTGTATTATTCATTGCTTGTAGTTCAGTATCGATACGATCGATTGTACATTGCGAACATCGACGTGCAATCAATGCTTTACGATTTGATGAACCACATTGAAGTGAAAAACGAAGTTCTTTGACTAATTCCCACCAAACGGAATGCTAAATAAGAGAAATAGATGTGAGAAGAGAAAAAGAACAATAAATAAAATCCCAACTTGATGATCTGGATGATTTTTTCGTGCATGCCAAAGAAATTCTATGATTGCGACAAATAACGAAACAACAACTCCACCTACGAAACAATGATCATTAGTGAAATTGAATTCGAAAAGAAACGTACCGAGAAGCACCACGAATATACCACCGACATTCGTAAAATCTAATGGTTTGGCTTTGGATTCTTTCTTCTCCGATGAACATGTACCTTTACTTTTCCACCATTTATTATACGATTTTTGAATCTAAACAAAATGAATCTATGGAGTCAAACGTTTGTGTCACACATACAATTCCTTTTTCTTGTAAATCAAGAATAATTTCCGAGAAACGTTCTCGATACGGACTGCCTTCGGGAAGACCAATTCCATAACCTTTATTATCCAATAGACCTCCGATTTGCGTTAGATTACATTCACGTTGAACTGTGTACTCGATCGATGTTGATTCCATGAGAAATGCGTAGGATTCATTTTTAACTCGTTCAATACCTTCGGCATTACTTTTCACGAACACATCTGGATTATTAGACATATATTTCCACATTTTTTGATATGTTGATATGGTTGATTCCTAAATCAACGATTGAAAAATCAATAAAAAAAAAGCAGCAGAAGAGAAAACAAATCTACTCGAAAGAATTGTTCAGTTGAACCACCTTGAACGACACCATATTTTATTTTCGTTTGTTTATATAGATCTTCGGCACTTTCAATTGGATTAATCAGTTTTTCGACAGTTAAAAATGCAGCTAAATATCAAACAAACAATATATCGATTTCAAATTTGCATCTATTATTTTACCCAAGTTAGCTGTATAAGAAGAAATAAGAATAAGTGTAAAAAACCACCAGATACCCGATACAAGACGCGTTGAAATCGCTGATGGACTTACATCGGAACCTTGTTGCATTAACGTTCCAATTGAAAACCAAAGTGTATTACTAACAGTAAATCGATTTTCGAGATATTCATATTCTGTATCACATGGATACGGATTTCTCCATTCATCAGGTGAACAACGTGCAATTAATAATAAAATAAAACTAACAGTAAACACGGCAGCAAATGTGTACATCTTTGAAAAAACAACAAGATAACGATCAACAAGAAACATTTTTTTGTTGTTTTACCCAAATTTCAAGTGATAATGGACTGAGAAAACTGAATAGGCCGGCTTTTTCTGGTTTAGGTATTTTGAATAGAATTGCAATGCCAAAACTAAGATAAGGTTTAGTGAAATCAATTTGTTTTTCTCTTGCATAATTAACTAGAACAAACAATTCGAATGAAAATCTAACAATCGTCGTAAGTAGAAAAATAGATTTTACTTGTCAATGGTGCAACAGCTAAATCAGCATGCTAGAAAAAAAGATCACTCAATTAACAATTGATTTTCGAAAGAGATACTACTTTATTTTTAACTTCATCGACCATATCATCATATCGAGCACTTGAAATCGGTCGAATTTGATATCGAAATTTCAAAATTCTTGCTAATTCATCGAGAAAATCCACGCAAAAACCTTCGAATTCATTGTTTGAGTAATTTTGATAGGCGATATTACTCATATTCTGACTGTTCTTAAACATCATATATGGTTGTTCCTAGATGAAACGATTGTGTCGATAATTGAATTTCTATTCAGCAATGAAAATACATACAAGAATCGTTGTTACAATTAATGTAGAATTGAATAAACCACCACGTGAAATTGGTTTCATTGTAAAATTTGCACCCTTCTCACGAGTCCACGCTCCAATCTAATTATCAAAAATCCGTAACCGAATGAAAGTGTTATTGTTTGTCGAGACTCTTACTTTACTTAAACCATCTTCTTTCAAATGAACAATATCAAGTTCAAACGCAGTTCTTTCACCAAATGGTGTAAACTGAACTCGGCCAGTGATTCCATCAAATGAAATCTGTAAAACAGAATTTTGTTCGAAATTAAAAAACCGAAGATTTCTTTTTTTTTACTTGATGAAATTTCGAATGTAATTCAAAGCCTAAAGGCCAACCGTTCGAATCCGAACATGAAACATTCGGTCGTGCCAAATCGACGCCCAATGTTACATAAGAATGAATTAATTTATCATATGCATACGCATAAGCAAGCAATGCATCAGCCCACAATGCCACCGAGGTCTAAACTGAGACATTGCAGTACAATCTAATCTCGGTTAGAGGACATTTCCTGAGTACAATTGATCTTTTTGATCGTTGAAACAAGTCGGAGAATGTTTATCACGCAAGTCTCGAACAATAGATTTTCACATCAAAGATCAAAAAAATAAAATATTTTTTCTCTCTCATTTATTTTTCTTCTCTATTATTTAAATAAACAACGATTTCGATAACGAATCACTCACTGTGAATAATCGTTGATTGATTTCATTATTTGGCATGGTTTTAAATGCAAAAAATGAATCCATCGCCGATTGTACACGAGCATCTCGACGATTAAATAAACGAAATGCTGTTATATTAACAAAATTATACATATAATCTTCCAAATCATACGTATCAATATTCTATAGAAAGAAGAAGAAGAATATTTTCAATCTATTCAGAAATAAAAAAAATTACTAAAGTTGTTAATATATAATGATAATTCGAATTAATCATTCCCATTTGTAGGGCCATTTTAAGTACAGTTCGTGTATTAATATCGTTTAAATCTAAGATAATATGAAATATATCTCGTCCAATAGCATCGATAAGAACACTTCGATCTTTGTAACGTGTAAATTGTCGTACGAGTATATCAGTTTGATTAATACCTGGATCATTGAGTAGTTTTTGTAACCGTCTTAAACCGGACTCCATATCATAAATAATTAAGAATTTATTCCAATTTAATTTATGTGTTAAATTATGAAATGCAATATTTAAATCATGATTGGACGGATATAAATTTATTGACATAAGACCATGTTTTATCGGTGAATCATAATCAAGATTTTGATCTAAACTTTCGACATCATAACACGATGAACAAACATTAATGAATGGTATTTCAACATGATAACATATTGAATGAACAAGTGTAGCGAATTCAGGACAGGATGGACCGAATATGCCTTGTACACGACGGTGATGTATGAGTGTACAAACTAGAAACGAATGAAAGTAGGACACAAATAAAATTTTGATTTATTTACCATCTCGAACTGTCTGTACAGCAGATTCTCGGGCAATTATGCTTAATGTTTCTTCTTGAATACGGATTTTATATGATAAATTATGTGCATCTTTCGACAAACGATTATAATGAAATATAGCGTATTTAAAAACGCTTTCCATATTTTGAATATCTGTTCCTTCGTCTCGATCAGTAAATACACCGCCTGAGAAAAAAATAAAAAAAGATATTTATTTTGACAGATTATTATCTCAATCGATTTGTTCGATAAAACAATCATTTCAGGTCTTTTTTTTGTGTTTCTTCTCTTACCAACAGTTATATCGAATGGTTGTTTTAATGCAAGTTGCTGACCGACAATCAATGTCGGATAATTAAAATAAATACTCCATAGATAAACAAAAATAGGTATAAGCATCTTTCTGCATCACTTCTTATACACGACCGATCATTTACTATTGAACATCGATTATTAAAAACGTCCACAATAGGACTATTATGAGTGTTTTTGATCTAAAGATGTTTATTTATATAGATATATTTGTTTTTCTTTATTGCTTCTTTTGTGTTGATGAATCCATACCGTTGTTCATACAGTTTTATTTTCGAAAGTATACATTCAAGTATTGTGTCGGAATAGTTATCATCTGAAACAAAAATCCAAATCTCTATCTGTTAAACAAATAAAAGAATTTACTAGATCAATTTCTCTACTAACATAGTTCAAGTGATTGTCATCAAAAATTGATTATGGATCGGCATAGAAAAACAGATTCACGCAAAAAAAAAGAAAGGAGAATATCGAGCACTTTTCAAGATTAAATCATGTATTTTGTCAGTTATTCTTCTTACGGTTTTGCGTTTTTCGTTAAATAAATGTAAGAATCCTGCGGCAATTTCTTGAGTATAGGAAGAGACAGAGAGAGACAGAGAAAATGCTTGTCATTTCTCGACATTTATCCTTGTCTTTGATTCTCATCAGAGAGAATATTTTCTCTACATCTTCACTCGCATTCTCGCTTTGCACATTCAACAAACTCATCGATGTTCACTCAACTCGTGTGTTACATAGAAAATGTGGAAAGACAAGCATCCGAAAAGATTTTCCATTTTGTTATTTCTTATTATCGTTGTTCGACGTTCTCGTCGCTTCATTCCTAAAGAAAAAGAAGAAGAAAAAAAAGAAGAGAAAAACACACACACACACATACAAAGATAGATACAACATAAAGTGAGGATGACAACGACAATGAGAAGACAATTTCCTAAGTTACCAATGGACGACAGATCGTCGTGTGACACTAATGTTGATAACGACACTGCTATTACTTCGATTGACTCTGAAGAACTTCCAAAGGGAATCGATAATAGCAACAATGCTGCTGGCATTTGTGTACATTATTATTACGAATAATTTCGATCCCGGATTGACAATTAAATCACGCATATCATGATAAAAATATTCGAATAGATTATGTTTATTCGCGAGATATTTAATCAATGCAAGAAAAAGGATTTATTTCTCTATGTTCTTATTGTTAAATCTCGATTAATATTGTCATTCAAAATTGTTTATATGAAATAATAATAGTTAGTACATGAATTGATATCTGATAAGGTTTAGTACATTAAGAAGAAAAAGGTAGTTGATTATAAAGGTAAAGACTAGATTTTAAGAGTATTAAACCAATGTATTCATTTTCTTTTTTCTTTTCTTTTCTTTCAATTCATTGTCACCGAGTGTCATTATTAAGTATCCGGTGAAGAAGTTTTACATTATCTTCTTAAAATCTATTTAAAAAAATTGCGAATAATTTCCTGTCAAAGTGAATGAAAACAATCACTATATATACGTATATACATAAAATTGCCAACAATGGCAAGCAGACAGACACATTGTTTATTAAATAATCATTATACATATCTTTTCTTTCGTTAACATTTCATTTATGATTAATTGATACGTAAAGAAAGAGAGAAAAAAAAAGAATTAACTAAACAAAACTCGTATCAATCGACCAGAAGAAATAGATAATCAATGAGATGATATGATCGATCGATTGATCGATGAACTCGCCTCAAGGCTTTTACTCAAGACAACCAATCGTTCAAAACACGCACGCACACATATAAACGTAGCTATGATGATGAATGACAAAGAAAGAGTTTCAGTTGGACGATGTGCACTAAGGCTATCATCAACTCTTCAGTGTGCACTCATACACACAAATGTGTACTCTTACTAAAATGCATACATCATTTCGTGAATTTCTATGCGTGTGTGTGTGTGTATGCGCGGCAAGTTGTATTGTTGTTGTAAGTAAGATAAAGCGATTAGTCGTGTGCACACGCGTAGACGCGCGAGAAATATATATATATTCAAATGTCGATGCTTGAGGGTGTGCGTAACACAACGGCCACAATAAAGAGAAAAAAGAGAAAAAACTTCTTTTTTTTTGACGACAAACGGAGACGATAGAGATCGAATGTCGTTTATAGATTTTTTTTTGTTCATTGTCACTTGCATTACAAACGATATTCAATTTGATCAATAATTTAGGCTCGACTAGATGTGTATACATCGCAAGTATAGAGATCTTGCTTCGCCTACTGCGAGATAGATTAGACGGCGTCTTGATTACACAATACGTAATCGATGTATATACATTTGCTCGCATCGATGCCATCGATCAGGTCAGCGGCACCACTTATATTACAACAAAAAACGAAGAACTTATTTCTTTTTCTGTCTTTCTTTCTCCCTCTCTCTCTCTCTCTCTCTCTCTCTCCTTTTCTTTCTTTTTCTTATACAACGGTATGTGTAATGGTATACATATACATTGAAATCATATCATGCGTTCATATAGCCTTTCTTTCACTCTTCATCTGTTTCTACGGATATTTGTCAAAATGTCAGTTCTCTTTTATAATCAATTCGTCAACAAAATCAATTCAGTTTTCTTTTTTCGATTGTGATAAAAGCAGAAAGATTATATAATAGTCTTCATCTTCGTCTTCGGCATCTAGTCGATAAAAACTACAAAGTGTCTTTAACATTAACCTCATCGTGTTCGAGATTGAACCAACTGAAATAAGATTTGCACTCGAATATAATAGTAAAGTGTAGTCTACACAAAGAAAGAACGAATAATAATACGAATAAAAATAAATGACCCTTTCGTTTTTTTTTCTTTTTATTTCATACATTTGTCTAGCACAGGTAAATATAACATATTACTAGTTATTCTATCCTCATTATAATGATTTTTTCTTAGTTGTATATATATATATATATATATATATATTTATTTTTTAGATTTCTGTGTTCTTTTCTTATACGTCTATTATTACTTAAAGACAGCAACTTCTCCTTCATTGACTAAGCAAGTAGCGTGCGGCAACGTTTAATGAGCTGCTTGCCTTTACCTCATCAACAGCAGCCGTATCGGTTCAGCTGTCAATATGAGAGAATATAAAGTCGTCGTACTCGGACCAGGCGGTGTTGGCAAATCGGCATTAACGGTCCAGTTTTGCCATGCAAAATTTGTCGAAAAATATGATCCAACCATTGAAGTAAGAATCGAAAGAGAATAATAATTGCCGGAAAACAAACGATTAGCTCGTAGTTTCTTTTTTCTACACAATTTGCGTATCTTTTTTCATATTTCTCAAGTAGCAAAAGAAGAAGAAAATTCGAAGAAAAACAAAAAAATGTATATTAATTTTCTGTTGATTAAAAATCTTCTTACGAAGAAGAAAAACAAAATATGCAAGTCGTGTCAATATTCGATTCTTCGGAGAGCGAGAGAGAGAGAGAGAGAAAGTGTAGTAGAACAGGAAGAAGACGTTTGTTTCTTCAGCGAATCTAATTGAATTTCGAAAAAAAAATCAATTATGTTGACGACGATGTTTGCATTTGAAATTAGTTCATAACTCCATATCCGTTTGTTTTCTTTCGCTTACGAAAAAAGATCTATCGTTTAAAATATAAAAAAAAACACAACAAACCTGAATAAATTATTCAGCTTCATCTTGCTAAAAAAAACTACAGAAACGACTGTCGTTGTTCGATTATTTATCAACTGAAATGAACATATCGCTGATCAATTTCAATTCTCTTTTTTTTCTCTATAATTAGTATGTAACATGTTCTCAATGGAAATCAACTGTTTGTTTCTTCTTCTCTTTTTCTTGTTCGATCGGATCGATAATGAAGACATTTTATGAAATATAGAATCCCCGATGAATGAATGAATTAATTTAGTTCTCAATACTTTTTCTTTTCTATGTTTGTCTTCTAGGATTTCTATCGTAAAGAAATAGAAGTCGATGGCGAACCTGCCTACTTAGAAATTCTTGATACCGCCGGTTTGTTGATTTCTTTTTCGTTTAGACGTTCATATTCAAATCATATTTCATTTAGGTACCGAACAATTCGCATCTATGCGTGATCTTTATATAAAAAATGGTCGAGGTTTCCTTGTTGTCTTCAGTTTAACTTCTTGGCAATCATTTCTCGATGTTCGAACTGTTCGAGAACAAATCCTACGTGTTAAAGGTACAGATAATGTACCAATATGTCTTGTTGGCAATAAATGTGATGCATCAGTTCAACGACAAGTCACACCCGATGATGCACTAGCGCTCGCTCATGAATGGACCTGTCCGTATGTTGAAACATCTGCCAAATTATCGATTAATGTCAATGATACATTTGCTGAAATCGTTCGAGAAATTAATTCACGAATGAAAACCAAACTTAAACATAAAAACAAAACTCATCATCGATCGTTTCTTAGTCGTTGTTGTTCATGTTGTTGTTGTTCATCACCATCGTGATAACAAAAGAAAAAAAAACAAAGACTATAGGGGCGAGAGACGAAAACGGGTAAAAAAAAAGAAACTCCTTTTATTTGTTTGATTGCTTATAATTATACTCTCATACAAATCGAATATGTCATTAGAAAAAAGAACAAAAAAATACACTAAGCAAATCAAGAAACATTTTCTTCTTTTTTTTTATTAAAATTATAGATTATTGATACAAGCGTAGTATATGAGCTGATTGGAAGACATGTGATTATATTTATTTTTTCCTCAAATTATTGCATGTCGATGGATGAATAGATGTCTTTGAAAGTAAATTGACATTGATTGAATATTTTACTTGTTCAATAATAAATGAAAATATGATTAGTTAGGAATTATCTCGAAATCTCAAAATCATTGATTGATTAAATCATAGATTATTTTATTTTGCATTCAAATCCGAATGGATTATGTCGAAGGTAGTCTTATTGGATTCCGAATATGATCTGAATGACAACAGCAACAACAAAAAAAAATGAAAAAGTTCATATTCTTTGCAAAAAAAGAATCGAATGTAAATTAAGATCGTATTTCAATTCGTTAGACAATAAAAAAAACATCAATCATTGACTCTGTGATGAAATTCAAGATTTATTTCATAGGCTTTCTTCAGTAAATCGAATCGTCCACGCAATATAAAAAAAACAAAAATGCTTTCATATTTATTCTTTCGATTAATTATTAAAATGATAATCAAAAAGAAAAATAATTGAACGAAATTATTTATACGTATTTGTTAGTTTAGTAATGATAACCTAAGAAAAATCATGCACGTTAGATTGATTAGTAAAAAAAACAGACAGAAAAATTTAATAATAAACCCGATAATCACAAATCGCACCATATCTATTACCTCCATCTGAACCAGTACAGGTTCTTCCGGATAATTTACCTGTAGAAGCATCCTCGTAACAGTAAACAAGACATTGTGCTGTTGTCACAGACACTGATGGAAAACTTGATAAACGAAGTGTACCATCATAAAATACTTCTGTCGTACTGTTATAACCAAGATGGTAATATCTATTATCATCACATTCTTTACTGCCCTCTTCAGAATGTAACTTAGCAGCGATACAATTAAGTTCAGTTTGATTATGAACACTAAGTAATGTTGGAGTATCAGCGTTTGCCATTTGTGTTAAGATATTACATTGTGTATTTGCTTGAGCAAATGATAGAGTTTTACTACTACTTGGCCAATAAACTGCAACACATATGTCCGAATATGGATAGTTAATAACATATCTCGTAAAATTAACATCATTGTTTTTACAAGAAACACAATCCTTCGAACTAGGAACATAATATTCATCATCCGGACATGCACATCTTTTACCCGAACCAAGACACGAAATTGCTCGACATTTTAAATCACCAGCACAATTGTTATCATGCGTACATGTCATTCGAAAACTATCTTGAAATATACATTGAGATCCATTCCAAAATCCATCTGATCCACAACCACATTTGCTATTCACACACGACATAAGAGCATTTTCTGTATCATTACATTGAGCTGTAGTTGTACAATTATCACCATAATCTAAATATTCAACACATGTCAATCGAAGTGTACTGTAATATTTTTCACAATCACATTTATTCGATCCAACACATTCATATGGTTTAGTACATTGACAACTGTCTGTACATGTATCGAATTGTTTTAACAATGGTACACAAGTATGATTGGCCGGTTCATAATAATAATTATCCGAACAATCACATCTTGGTAAAGGAAAATCATCCGAATATAAACATGTCAAACCACTATCATTAAAACGACATGAAAGTGGTGCTAATTCATAACATTGATACGATCCTTCACAAACATCGGTATAATTCTTCGATAGTACACAACCTTGACCAGTAACGTAATAAGAACCTAATGGACATCGACAAACATCGGAAAATATTCCATTGTCTGTTTGATTGACAATACAAATGTACGGTGATTGACATTCATAATCGTATGTACATGATACATTTGGAGCGAGACGTGATACACAATGTGTTCCATCCCAATAGGATGTCATATTACAATCACACATATCTTTAAAAGAGAACAATTTCAAAACGAATATTTCGTAAGTTTTGAATTTCTTACTGAGACGAATCGGTTCAGGACACGAACAATTCGTTGATGAACTCAAAGTCATTTGACAGAATAGACCAACTGTTGAATCACACATATAATTGTCCAAACATGATTCATTATATAAATGTAATTTTTGACAAGATGTTAGATTATAATCATAAAATTGTGTTGGCAAACAATCGCATGTATTCAATGTTGAACTCGCTGGACAATTACAAGCTGTCATACCTGATGAATAACAAACTAAACCTTGCGTTGTATCACAATGAGTTGTATTCGTACAAGGTCCTTCTGTATAGTTTTTCTGTGGTTCACACATCGAAGTCGATGTTGACCAATAGAATTTACTCGGACATAGACATGACATATTCAAACATTGTAAACCAACATCGTTATTACATTCACACGGCCAAAAACAAGATGAATCATAGGATTTCTTCGATACACACGAACCACCATTCCAATACGTTCCATTTGCACAATCGCATGATGTCGCATTGACAGGCATACTAAATGGACATTGAGTACCTTGACCATCTTGTAAACAATATAATTGAACACTTGCATCACAACTATAACTTGTCGATGGATCACAAAGTTCACCGTATTTATCAACCGAATAGCATTCATTGGCTGTTGAATTCCAATATTGTGTTTTCGGTGAACATATACATCTCGAACCGTTACAATAAAGAGTTGGAAGACATTGATAACTAATATCAGGTACAGTACATGCACCTAAATAACTCATTCGATTTGTGCAAATTGAACCAGTCCAATAGGATGTTGATGAACAATCACATGTTTGAATAATTGTCGTATTTGGACAATTACATAGACCATCAATTTCAGTACACATCAATCCTAAATCTGTACGACATTCCGTAGTTTGATTACATTGTTCAGTATATGTCGGTTGACTAACACAGTTATCTTCATACCAATATTGTCCTGTTTGACAAGCGCATATCGATTGTGAATTACAAATAAGTCCAAAATTACTGTCGCATTTCGATGTTTTCGAGCATGCTTGGGAATACGTTACTGTTGCTACCGATTGTGAGAGAATTGAATTTGCAATAATCGCACAAAGAGCCGTGACTAGTCCAAATGTTAGTATACCAGCTGGTATTAACGCCCATTTTGGTATGGATAATTGACCGTATTTATAGAAAAGTGTTTTTTTAACTTTTGGCTGTGGTACATCGTATTCGACGACAAGAAGATCGCCCGGATTATTGCCGAAATCGGTATGAAGCGGTGTTATTCGTCCGAAATTGACTGATTGAGATTTCATTCTCTAGTTTTTGAATTTTGTTCTTGCAATTGTTATTTTCTTGTTCGAATGAAATCATCACGAATTTTCTTCGTCTTTTTGAGTTCGAACGAAAAGAAAATTACTTTCATTGTTGATTTTCAATTTTTTTTGTATTTAATTATATATTTCTAAGGCATCTATGTCAGTTGACAAGGAATCGCATTCAATGTTCTTCCGTATGCAGAAGAAAACGAAAATACAGTTGTACTTTTTTATTTTCTGTAATTTAAATAAGGCGTTTTCTTTTCTCTAAACATGTCAGGTAAATCTTATCCTATCAAGAATGTTTTTTAACCTATTTTCTAATTATTCTCTAGGAGACACAATGAAAGGCAGAAAGTACGCATGCATCTTCATGCTATTTATTATTAATAACGATACGAAAGATTTCTATTGACTATATTCAAAAATGAATACGAAAATAACGCTGTTTTTTATTACATTTAATAATGTTTTTATTTTTATAATGTGTGTTTTTCTTCGACCCTCAGGCGGCCCTTCTTTTGAATAAAAAAAAAAATTTTCTGACAGAATGTTGTTCGTTCTTTTCCCCTTCGACAACTAAGATTTGTTCAGTTAATTAAAGAAAAAACGATTTCATCATTTCGAATATATTTTGATATTATTCTAATTAAGCTTGACTTTTCTTCAGAAGAATAATCAAGTTCTATAACGGAAGTAACTTTCATCGCCAGGCAAAACGAAGCTCCACTTAGTGATCTCTCTCTTTCTCAAGAGAAATTTTGAGTTGAATATCAATATCTTTGATCCAAGGTTCGTCTTGTAAAACACGGATCACTATTTTAATCTACGAACAACAGAACAAACGAAATATCCATCGACCGCAATGACTTGATCATTTTTTCGACTCAAAACACTTTTTTTTCTTTCTTTTATTACTTTTGTTCTTGTGCAAATCATACATACTACGAGTATGTACAGGTCATGTATCACTGCAAATCATATCTCGAACGATTTACCAGTCACCGATGACTGGTGTTTGACAGTATTAAATAAAAAAAGGCTTTGAAAAAATACCGTACGTGCTTTAGTTCGAAGTTTTTTTTATTGTCTGATCATAATCCAAAATAGAACATCACAAAAAAAAATATATTCATATATGTACTGGAAAGCTCTGTTTTTTCTCGATCAGAACAACAAAACAATATGAAAGAAAGACGAAAAAAAATGAACAGAAAATATAAGTTGAATAATAACACAGCTAAAAGAAAAAACTTGACGACAATCAGGAAACAAAAAAAAATTGAATATATGTCTAATTTGTTCTGTGTGTACTTTGCTTACAAATAAAATTAGATGCAAATATGTTATCAATTGTGATATATTTAGACTGCAAAGGCAGAGAACAACAAATTAGTCTAATTTCTCGAATAAACTATTATCTTACTTTGTAAGACGCGCGAGCCAATATGTTTTTCATAATGTTCATTGAGCGGAACAAGTAAATCAAGTATCTGTCAAAAGATATCATCAAAATGATTCCACTTTTTTATTAGTCTGAATTGACTAACCTGTAATATTCTCCGACAGAGCATTGTTCCTTCGTGTTCACCGTGGTTTTGACATAATTCTTCATAGAGCGTATACAGATAGCAAGCTCTCAGCATGCTCGGAATTTCTGAATCTTTTGTAGTTGCATCTGAAATGGAAAAGATAAAAAAGGATTTGATTTAATTAAGGAAAAAAAAGAATTCAATTCGTATTTACCTGGACGACAGATTTGCATCGGCAAAATTAATGACATTTCGATATCAGTTAGATGTAGGTCATGGAGATATCGACAGAATTTAAATATTGCATCGGTAAAATCATCCCCCAGAAAAGTTTTCATACAGTAACGTGAAAAACAAATACCGTCGGCGGAAACAAGATAACATTCGCCGTTTTTATTGAATAAACGTGCATATTTAAGCTGAAAAAAAGAGAGTATTTTAAGAATTCTATTGTTGTATTTTTTGTTGAATTACCAAGAACCAGTCGAGTGAACGATGCAGAATCATTTGTTGAAGTGTTACCATGTCTATATTTGTCATACCGGGTAACTAAATATATGAATATAATGGTAAAATAAGTGAGACTAAAATTAGTTTTCATACTTCTTGAACATAGAAAACAGATGAACGAACGAGAACTTCGAGTGTTTCTGAAAAAATATGGAAATTAAAAAAATCTATTGAAATGACGCTATCGAACGGAATTTACTTGGCATTGTATAAAGAATTTGTTCGATTGTTGGGATCTGTTGTGAGAATCGATCGATACCTTCATGAACCAAACGATTCATTCGACTTTGTAGTTGTTTAACACGTTTTGAATGTCGCAGATAGACATTATGTGCCGACCAACGCAGAAATCTATACGATTGAAAATCAAAAGTTTCCCTTTTTTTTCTTGTCTACTGACTTACCTTATGAAAATCAGTTGATCTTCGGTTAATTGAATATGTAGATTGTTTTTATTTTGACTTAATTTCGTTGAGATTGCATGAATTCTTTGAAAAACCTCATGAGACAACGGGTCGGTTGCATGTTCAGTTAAATCACGTGTTTCATCTAACGTAAAATCCGTTGGAAGATAGATTCGTGGATCGATTGGTTGATGCTGATGATAGGATTGAGATTGTGAGTAGTAATGTAAATTGAAATTATGTTCGGCAAGATTCGATAATTGTACTGAATGTTTGACGAATTGATTCGAATAATAGTACGAATCCGGTTGAGATAATTGCGTATCATAATTATGTTTATCAGCGTAGTCTAAGAATAAAATGTAAGCCGTATGGTCGGGTCATGGGTGCACATGTTTGTGAAAATGAATACTACCTTCATGTGAGCACACTATTCGCGCACACGTAGAGGAGAATCAAAGAAACAAGAAGAGGTAAAAAAAAAACGACAGCTCAAAATTAATGATGAAGTTCTCGAAAGCTATTCGTCCAGAATTAGAAGTACTTACCAGTATCTATGAAACTTGGATCGTAATTTTCTATGCTACGATCAGAAAGCGATGAACACGATGAATCTTGACCATGAATTCCATTTGGTTGTTCGTGAATTTGTCGTTCAGCAAGTTCTTCTCGACGTTGTTGTTCTTTGAGTTCTCTCAGAGCTCGTTCTTTGACTACTTTTGGTATGCGGCCCATTTTAACACCTGCATTGAAAAAAACAAATTCTTTTTTTTTTGTTTTTCAAAAGTAAAACTATGGGACTTTACCATCAACGGACATTCCTTCGTCTAGACATCGACGAAATCGACATGCTTTGCAACGATTTCGATTAGTTACATTAATAACACATGAGTTGTCGAAGTAACATCGATATTTTTCCTTTCGGAGAATACTTCGTTTGAAAAAGCCCTGAGAACAATCAATTCACATTCATTTTATTTAGTATATTGTTCTCAATTATCTAGAGTCACTTACTTTACAGCCTTCACAGGTGGCAATTCCATAATGAATACCGGTTGCTGAGTCTGTGCATACACGACTAAAACACAAGACATTGCATTTAGTTTCAATGTCTATATCTTATTTTTGATTTACCATGCGCCAAATGGAAATGTTAGCCGCGCTCGTTTTGCTTTGGATGTACTCGTTGGAGTACTTGATCGAGACAGTGGCGATGTTGTAGGTTTGACTTTAAACATATCGTCATCGGGCTCGATTTTCGTCGTTATATGATTGCTGTCTAACATCATTTAAATAAGTGAATAGAAAAGTAAACCTTGATGTCTATGTCTATGTATATATATATATATATATATCTAAAATGGAATACGACCTGAGACATCGAATTAACCCTAGATATATGTATATAAAGATCGTCTACGATTTAAGGGCGAACAAAGATATCGGCTGATACATGATAAAAAAAAGAGAATCATTATTCTATCTAGACCGATAGCAGCACATGTAGAAGTGGGTCAAGTAAAATGGCCTTTATTCGCGACAGTATGTCTGCGAGGTATTGTCGGCTGGATTGTGTAAGAGAAACAGAAAAAAGAAATGCTATAGAAGGAAAAGAAAAACGAAAATAAAGAAAGTTAGATTACAGACCGACGAAAATATTGTATGTAGTGCGTACGTATCTATCCTAAATATCTATGATTATCTAACACATATATATATATATCGTTTTGCACTCGTTTGAACGCGGCACACATTCTTATATATGATAAAGAGCAATGTTGTTTTCAAGGTGATTTACTTACTAATTGAACTATTTTGCGATTGTATCTACCTTGATTATGATAAATGTATGTACTCCATCCGATCGTCTACGAGAAAAAAAAGAAAATGACGGGGAAAATTTTGATTAGTCACTGAAGACAGGAGAAAAAGTAATGATAAAATGTAGAGAGTACCCAATTTTAGTGAGAAGAACGAAAAAAAGAACGCAGAAATGCAAAAGTAAGATCGAACAGAAACGTTGTAGCAGCTCAGTTTCATCATGGATGGGGTTCGCGGGTACCAGTCGACGTGCTTATAAAGTACATTCATTTAAGTTGAATGACGTCGCTCTTTTTCTCGAGTAACAGAATAGAAAAAAGACTCGAGAGGAAGAAAAAGAAAAAAAACGCAAGAAAATATAATTCAACAACATTGCCTACATTTTTTTTGCTTGCCCATTGATTTTTTACACAAGAATTCGACGAAAAAAGGACATTCATTGAATTTCAAAGTCAATCGGGCTTTAACGATAAACAAAAATCAGTGCAAATCTGACTGTACGAAACAGTCACACCGTTTGTCAAACATTCATAAGAAAAAGGAGACACGCATTAAAAAATAACGTATGACAAAAGGGGTAATTGTATATATATATATATATATATATATATGCATATACGTATGTAATTTACAGAAAAGAAAAGTGGAGGTTAGAAAGTACGACAGAATAATGCGTTGGTCTCAAGGTTACAAATGACGAAGTCGAGCATCAATCAATAAAATCTGTATTGTTTTTGTCTTTGAAATTAGTTCTATAGTAATTCAACAAATAAAAGTATTTAAACTCTTTAAAATAAAATCCAATGACTTTATTAATTTATTCCTAATCGTTTGCTAAATGAGCTACTTGTTTGGTTTATATAAGCCCTTTAAAATATATATTTAGTCTACAGAGAAGGAGTCATCGGTTCATCGTCAACAGAAAGCGGCCCATTTATTCTATTGGTGGAAAACTCGCAGTTCTCTTTTCTTTTCTCTAGAGTAAAACTCATTCACCTTGACTGGGTTCTCGAGAGCCGAAATATGCCATACGAAATAAAATTCGATTATGCAACAGTCTGCGTTTTGTCATTGCATTCGATTTTGTTGATAGGAAACAGTATTTAACACTTTGTATTATCGACACTAATTCAACTTAACCAGTTTTTTTGCTCTGAAAACATCTGTCACATCTATGAGATTGATAGAAAAGAGAAAAAACAAAGAACTTGTTTTCCTCCACAAGTACTGTAACCTTTCCACATTGAATCGTGCTAATAGATGGCCTGAAAAATAAAAGGCACTAGTGCATTTTCATTTGAATATTCATGATATTGACAAAATCCTTTAGATTTCGAAAGAAACAGATGCCAATGTCTGACTCCTTTTTCAGTCTGCACGAAAATGAACTCTGTCTTCAACATTTTCAAATTTAAATTTAGCTTTCAGTTGGCTTCGTTGCTTTTCTTTTCTATTAGACATTAGGATATTGAATAAGTCAAATGAATTTATAGCATTTTGTTACGCTTTGTTATCAGAACAACAAAGGAAATACGAGAATTAAAGAACAGCAAAAAGAAGATGAAGAAAAAGACAAGAGAGGCACATTCACATAAATTCATTTTTTTTAGTTATACACGCACGGTGGTGAGAAAAGAGGTACACGCACACAAACAGAAAATGCAAAGTTCTCTCTATGACATACAGGACACATTTGTGTTTCATTTTATTTATTCTTCAATTCAGTTTTTTGAATAAACATGAAATAACCAACTAACAAAAAAAAAGAAAAAAAAAGAAGAGAAACGAGCAAATCATACAATGTGTGTAATTAAGAAGAATAGGATTTGTTGAACTATTGTCATTCGGAAAGCGGATGTATTGATGAGTAAAAAGAATACACACACGAAAAGAGAGAGAGAGAGAGGGAGAAATGTAAGATTAATTAATATTAATTAATTTCTACGTACAGACACATAAATCGAATAAGAGAAATGAATAATATGTGAACATAAACATATATGTGCAAGAGACAGAGGAAAAACCATACGCGAGTCGAATTTTTGTTGTTAAATCTTACGAAATGGATGATTTTCATTTAGTTTAATCATTCATTATTGCAATTGAAATTCAAGGACGGGCAAGTTGATAACGACAACAATAGTTTGAAAAAGCGAAAAAAGAAAAAAACGAAAGAGAAAGTCTCGTACACACTGTTTAAGAAATAGCACGACGAATGGCTTGTTTGTTTGTTGATCTTCGAGGGAATGTTCGCGTCGGTTGATCACTGCGAATATCGAAGCTACAATATGTACACTGTTACACGACAGAAAGCCAAAAGATTCGCGTGCGTGCGTATGTGTGTAGATAGAAATCATTGCACTGTTGTAAAGAAGAAGAAGAAGAAGAAGAAATCATGGGCTTAGATAGAGAGCTGATCAGCACCTCTACTACATGTCCCCGAAATTGCGCGCAAAGAAATATTTACAGAAGATCGATCGATGATGGACAAGTGATGAGAAAAGACGAAGAATCGATGTGTGAATTTGTTGTTTTGCGATAGAGAGAGAGAGACGAATAATTACACGAGAAACACACACGTATATGTATATATATTAAATTGATCTATTGAGATAAAAAGAGAATTGATCTAGCCATTTGTAGATATTGATTGAAGGAGAAAATAATGAGCAAGATTTCTTTGTGTTTCTTCTCTTTCGATTGTTGATTCTAAGCGAAATACATGACTTGAGCCGAATCGGGATGTACAGTCACCGCACGACTCAATTGAACTTGTTGTTGACCATTGGAATCGCCGTTCGACGATTGGTGCGAACCTTCATTACTACAAAAAAAAAACACACGAAAACTCAACGCAAATCGATTATTCGAAATTTCGTTTTTTACCTTTCAGGTTCGCGTTCGATCAAATGATATCGAGCACGAAACGCGACAAGATGCGCGTAATAAGCCGGCGCCGGTATCGACACCGAACGCGTGCAACGCACATACGTATGACACAGCTGATAAGTCAACGCTTGCAATTCATCAGCCGAAAAATGATTATCATCCCAAAGAACGTGATAATGCGACGGTCGAGACGTTCCTTGGATTCCAGCGTGCGAACAGAGATAAAAATCGTACTCAGTCGGATGTGTGATCGCGACATCGACGGTCGTTCCCGGCGGGATATTGCCGCTTTTACCGCATTGTTCCTTTTTATCTGAACAGAATAAACGAGTGTGATGTCGTTTTTGTACGACGATGAACGTGATGCCAGGCTGGTAGGATGATTCGAGCCGAACGCAGGCCTCGCGCACCGCCATGAGTTCGTGCGCGAGAACGTGCGCGAATTGACCTTCGCTGACGCCGTCTCGGTAGAGAATGATTCTCGCCGGTTTGAAACGCGTCGATTTGTAGAATTGAATGAGTAGTTCACGAACCATGGTCGATAGTTCCGCGATGACTTCGTGTCGATGCATTTGAATGCGAACAGTGGCCGCGTAACGCGATGGATGCGCGTCCATCGACGCGACAACCGCAGCAATCGATGGTTTCGACCGATCGCCGGCTGGAGGATGTGTGACGTCAGCACCAATGAAGATAACCGGTTCACGGAAAACACTGATCGGTCGGACGCTTGGAACGAGAATGTTATTTACACCGCCTAGTTTCACGTTGATTTTTAAACATAGATTCGATAGGGTTTGTGGAGTTGTTTTGTTGACGTTTTTCGCTTGAACGCATTGAGTAGCGAGACCGATGAGCGTGTCGCCGACACGTTTGACTTCGGCGTAGACCGGCGTTTTACCCGGCAAAACAACGACGATCAACTGAAGACCGTTGTAAGTCGTCTTGAGAAATTTAAACATCGGCTCGACTTGTTCGATGCCAGTTGCGTATTTGCAAAAGCATGGCTGCCCGACGATCGGCATGCCGGCGTCGTTCGAAATTCGTTGCAATTGCTGAGTGAACGTTCGAAGCGAGGCTTCGTTGCAGTTACGTTGCGGAGCGAAACACGCGATTGCCCACGTACGAATTTCGATGCCCGTGTGAAACTGTTTGCCACGCATGTCCCAAACGCCTTGGTTGGGCGTGACGATGACCTTCGTTCGGCCGCCGTATTGGATCTTCGGTGCGTTGAGAACTCGGCCCATGACTTCGGTCATGTTGGTCAGGATATTGATGCCGAAATGTGTGACGTAAACGTCGTTGTTGAACTCAGCTTTGCGTACCTGAGAGGAAATTCGAGTGTGTTTTTGGGTTTTGAGTTGACCGATAGACTTACTAAATTGTTGATTTCTTTTTCTCGATCAGGTGCTGAACGTGCCGTTGCCTAGAAGGAGAAGAAAAATGCGGATTTAATTGAACGAAATTCTTCGGGAAAAGAAAGGTCATGCGAATCGATCGTTTTTGTTTTTCTCAGAGGAAGAAAGAAAAAGGATTTCCAACATTCGAGAGACACATGCTTTCAATGATTAGATAGATCACACTACCTCACTCCACTATAAAAACAAACAAAATCCTATGTATTTTTATCTTTTCAAACGGGGAAAAGCAAAGCAAAAAAACAAATTCGGTCAAGCAAAGTCATACTTTAATCATTGTCGATGTTTGCATATCGGTTAATTTCTTAATACATCGTTGTCCGGGAACGATATTGCAAACCTAAATGCCAAAAAAAACAAAATTCAAATAACTCAAATCAACAAAATCTACTTCGAGTGGTAAATAAGTATGTTTTTGTTCTTGTCCGACTTGTAAACACGGTAAATGTGGATATTGTAGTTTCATGTGATGTTTCTCGTAGAAATACTTGGCGACCGTACATTCGACTGTCTGACCGCTCTCAAGTTGCAGTGGAAAAGTTTGATATTGCGCCGGTTTACGTGTGACATTGCAAACTCGGTATTTTCGTTTCATATTTCCGCAATGTGTAATTTCGATTTTCAGACCTTTGATTTCTTTGGTAAATTTGACTCGTTGTGCGTCGTTGAGCGGTCGTCGTTGCTCCTGAATATCTCGAATGTCCAATACTTCGCACATAAAATCGATCACCGGCTGTGATTTGTAGAACGCCGTTGCGCTAACATCGATATTCAACGACATTCGCCAGTAAGACGGTCGAACCGATTGATGAAAACCGAACCAAACCTCACGACCGCCGCCCAACGGATTGTATTGAACGTCCGGTGGCGAGAAAAACGAACGGCCAACAGGCGTATATTTCATACTCGGTAGATGTCTCATGATGACATCGAGCGCCGAAACAGCTTCGTTTGGTACCGGTGGACCGTTGCCTTGCAGCGCTTCTTGGAGATTAACGAGACTGACTTGTGCGACCCATTTGATTTGAACTTTAAAGCAACGATCTCGGCCTTCGCCGGGTCCGGGCAGCGTGACTTCTAATTCGATGCGTTCGCGACCGAATGGCAACGGATCTTTGGTGTATAAATTTCGTTTGCCGTCGAAAGCTGGATGTTGAGTGTTGAAAATATTCTGAAATTTGTTGACCATGGTGTCGATGATTTCGCGATTGACACGTTTCGGACATTTGTCCGGCTGAATGTTGAGATCATAGTGTTGAATCGATATCGGCGGGATGCGAATCGCGAAATGATTGGCACGTAGTTTTATCGTTCGACCTTCACGACCGAAATCAGGTCGAGGCGGTGGTGATAAGTCCAACGGCGGGTTAAGCATCGTCATTATGCCTGAGCCAGGTGGCGTCGAGGGCATTGATGTCATATGAGGCGGTGGCGGAAGACCCATGGCGTTCGCTGACGATGAACCTGACGAGCTCGTACTTGTGTTGATCATGTTCGTGCCGTTCATGGTTTCATTCATGTGTAATGAAGATGAGAGAGGTGGTTGACCGATAGGTGGAAGAAACATTGGAACGAGAGGAATAAGCGAATTCAGCTTGCCTTGTTTTGATTAATATTCAAAGACAATTGATGAAGATTTGAATCTCGGCTCGCATTCAATAAACTAAAATGACAATCGAAATGAAAACGAATGTTCAATGTCTCGGAGATGAAAACAAAAAACACATCTACAATGATGATGAGGGTAAAGATAGTCAACACACACACACACATACAGAATAGAATAGAATAGAATACAATGGCCTCGGCCATTAATGACGAGCAAATCTCTACACTTGCATTTTTATCTTTGTTTAAGTCGATGAGATCGATGGAAATTTTTGTCTCGAAAATCTTCATGGAAATTTATCGAGAAAATTTTTCGAAAATATTTTCAACGGATTTTGTCGAGTTTAATCGATCGACTTCAATAGATGTCGCTATCGAATTTTTCGTCTTCGGTCACAACGAACAAAAAAAATGAATTCGTTTAAAAATAAAATAATATTTTTTGTGTGATAAACAACAACTTCGTTGAGATAAGCAAAGAAAAGATTTTTTTTTGATTTCACCAGAGACACTAGTCAACATGAAATCTACTCAAATATTTACATTGATTAAATGTCAACCCTCGACAATCTCAAATTAAACACAACAATCTGTGTTTTTTCTAATTTGCAGACGATTTATTAATAACCATTTGGTCAGTTTCGTTTGCATAGATTTGTTTGAGATGCGCTAATTGTTGTTCGAATTCGGCAGATGAAAACTGTGATTGTACCGAAAGAGTGAACATTTGAAAATCTTGATTTAGCTCTGTACTATCGATCCATTTCGTATTATCGAATCTATAGAGAAACGATGCAGATGATGAGATTATGATTGAACTTCGAAATTCGTACTGGTAGATTTGTTTCGTATGATCGATTTCGATGAGAATGTATCGAAATAACCAACGTGTTAATTGGTCAGGTGTGCCTGAAAATATTTTCTTTTGTAAAAATCACTGATTTCTTCTCGAGACATACGTATGAGCAAACGAATTGTCTTAATCTGAAGTGGAGGAAACGTTTTCATGTTGAAATTCGATTTTATATTTTCAATACTTGATCAATTTGCTTTCCATAGGCATGAAATTCGCTAAAAATGTTCTTTCCTAAATTGTCTCGGATTGGAGATTTCGATTTCAATCGAATAAAATCCGTTGAATTCGTTTCATCTTCGATTAGATCAATAAAAATCCGTGGTTCGATCAGTTCCGATTGAAATTCTTCAGTTAGAATATAAATCGTGTAGAAATGTGAAGTACCATTCTCATAAGTCAATTGTGCAGATATCTGAGGCACTACGGATGGTCGTTGTTTCTGATTTTGTTTTACTAAATGAATATTTAGCTTTTTTTTGTTTAATTGCAAGAAAATCTTCTTTACATTTAAGTGGCTTTCGAATTTGAATTTCAATGAGAGGTATTCCATCGTCTCGTTTCGAGTTTAGCCATTTATTGATCGCAAATCTAGACAAGAAACAAAGACCTATTCGAAAAACGAAAATATCTCCGTACGTTTCACTGTGATAGTCTCGATTTGGTACATGAACAGAAATCGTTTGAACAAACCAGCCCTCATCGGCCGATTGACACTCGTGTCCGAGAATTAATTTATCAATCTAAATCAATTCTGTTCGTTTGGTTTTCTTCTTAAGATCTATTTCGAGATTTTACTTCGCCAAGATCAATATCGTATAGAACGAATATATCGTTACTCTCCGGTTCGAATGGATAGAACTCATTTTCAGCTATTTCAAGATATTTCGTTATCATTGTTCCGCGCATTCCGTATAAAGTTATCCAAACAGGTTCATTCGTTCCTGCATTATACATTGAGCCTGTTTGTAAACGAATTTCATATCGAATAACTGAATTCAAAACTAATCTTTGAGATCGAATGAAAAATGATTTGTATTTTACCATTGGTTCGATTTTCGAGTAAATCCATTGTGTTATCATTTGATAGGTTTTTCGTCGAAAGAATAATCTTTGTTTTCCCATCGAAATAATCTCTCGATAGCCAACGAGAGATCGGAAAACTATTGTTGTTGTTTTTCTTCTTATTCTGTTTTGTAAAAAAAAAACGATTTTTCATTCTTACAAATATTCTTGTTGATTTGTTAAAAATTTGATAATAAGAAAATCGACGAACCACGCTGGTGATGAATTTTCATTGTTATGTTCGAGAATGATCGATTGAATTTCTTGATCGATATCAACGAGAAAAATGTCTCGTGAACGATTTTGAAATGGAATTCGATTTGTAAGAGAATGATGAAGTTCATAGGAATAAACACCGTGAATACCCGAGAAGAGAATGCTAAACAAAGCGAATAATTGATGACACTTTCTTGTGAAGACATGCAATACCTGCAATCAGCAGATGTATTGGCGTATTTTGCATGACCTGTTTGAATGATAATGGCACAGTTGCCGGAAGAATTCGTATCGATATCTGAATGAAAGCATGCAATATAGATTTGAGAGAGAGAGAGAGAATGTTTGTCTGCACCTTGAACGTCAGTGACAGGAAACATATTTTGGCCATTTTCTTCACTGATTAGTTCGTTGATATCAAATCTTGATTATGAGAAAATGATTTTTTGAATCTGTATGATGATTGAAGTTTTCTGTACCGAAAACGTTTGTTTCGATCAGGAATAGTGACTTCAATAGATGTCAATTGCCAATTTCTCGGAAAACCACGTCCATCATGTGATAATTTCAAAAATTTCGGCTAAGAGAAGATCAATCAAATCTTATTCTACAAGAATTCGTTCAATTTACAATGCCAATATCTTGATCAAGAAAATGAAATAGATCGATTTGATTAGTTTGCAATGAATAGATATTTGTTTCTGAGAATTGTAATAAAAATTTTCGAGTTCGCTTCGATTTGCTGAGTAAAACAACGAAAACAGCTGATTCTTCGTTGGGTTGTCCGTTGAATTTTGTTTGTACCGCCAATCTGTAGACAACTGAATAGAGATTATTTCGAATGTGATTCGATCGAACACGAATGGCGATATTATCAGCTGAAAACGACAACCTCGAACTCGATGAACTGAATGGTACAGGTTTAGTTTTGACGAATTCATAATCAGGAAAAAGTAAACGAATTTCTTCTCGTGCATGTTTATTATTCGACGAAGCATGTAGAGCATTTCTCATAACATCTAATCCAAAGATGGCTCGAATTCTTTTAAAAGAAGAAACCATACGCAATTTGTTTTTCGAGAGAAAGTCATTATTTACGAATCGGGAGCATCTGTTTTCGCTCGGACAGGATCAACTGGTCCCATTAGATCACGCAAAGCTTGAACAGCATCTTCTCGAGCGAGAATTAACAATTCACAAACATTACTAGAGAGAAAAATTCGATTGAAAATTCAATCGAAAAGACAGAACCTGCTCATATATCGAATAAAATCATCAAACCAAGGTAAACCTTGATGTCGACTGTAGAATTGTGTGAGAATATCTTTCGATAGATATTTAGTTTCTTTGATCATTATCGTAAAACCATTGGCATTCAATCGTTTGAGAATATCATCTAGATTGACGGCATATTTCTTTTTATGAAAAAGTTAAAAAAAAACCTTTTTGATTCGGTGTTAGACCCGGTTTAATGATCGCCAATGTTTGTTGATAAGGAAAAAACTGTTCTAATTCTTTTCGAGCATCGATTACACTCTCCGATCCATGGATAGTTGTCTAAATCACATTTGTTTTCAATATTCTGCAAGTAAAACACGCTTTTTTTAGCTTCTACCACGGGAAGTGTCGGTTCATCAAAATCACATCGAAGTCTAAACAAAACTGGTTTGCTACATCGAATTCGTTTTGTTTTAGGATAGAGATACAAACGTTCCAGGCATGGAAATAAATTCTTCACGAGAAAATGGGCCCAGATATTCGCAAAAATCAGGCACACAGTTTTCCTTAACTATGTAGAGTAGCAAACAAAGTCCTCTAAGAAAGGAAAAATATTCTAAGATTATTATCGTAATCGTAATCAATGTGATCATACGATGTGTATGCTTCGATTAATGCTCGAAAGAATTCATTATTATGATGTTTTATGTACAATGATTCGACTTCATCCGGTCGGAATCTGTAAGATTTTTCGTAGCGTATTTCGAAGCCATGATCAATCATCGATTGAATGATTGCTCCTTATTGAAAAGAAGAAAATAATACTTTTTAATTGTCATTGCTAAAAAAAAAATAAGAAACCTTTTTTCGTTTGTACTTGCATCGGTCCGAGAATGCAGAGTGTAGCTGTTTTTTGAACGTATTCTTTTATTGATTTGCCTTCAATCATCGGCGGATGATAATCAGGAAAAACAATCGAAATTTCACTAAAACAAATCGATCGATACACCTTGTATGCGCTGTTTCTCTAACTTTAAAGCATCATGATTCGTGTGACTAGCGTAGAATCCATTCAAAATCGAATCCGTTCCGTAGACAGCAGTTAAACATTCAGGATTGGTTTCTTTAGCTAAATCGGGATTCGTTGGACCGATGAGCTGACGAAGATCATCAGCTGTTGATCGGCCTGTATGACCTTTTGATACTATTGCATAAACACTCGCACCACTCGACATAAATCGAGTAAATTCTTGAAGATTATCACTATCCTAAATCATCAACAATCATTTCAAAAGATAAATCATCTTCTATTTTGCAAAAACCGGTTTAAACAATCGAGATAAATCTTCTTCGTTCAATAATTTCTCTGCATCCATATGAATAACAAATCCGTTATTCCGCAACTAAATATGATCCACTTTTGAACATATTAAAACAACAAATTCAATCCTTTTACATGATTAAATATTTCGTCTTTTTTCCCATTAGCAATAAGATCAGGTTTGATAACAAACAAAGCAATTCCTAATTTATATGGTTCTAAAAACGAACATGTCTCAATCAAATTCGATTTACGGTTTAAACAAAACCTGGATTAAGCCAATAATCTTGATCGATTTTTTCAGCCGTTTTCATTAACAAACTTTTCAAACTAATCGATTCACCTTGGTACACTGAGCACATTGATCAAAAGAAAACTCAATTAACATTTCATATGAACAAATATCATTTACACATAGGTTCGATTGAAGTCGATGTTTTCTCATTGTTTTGCTGTGCATTATCCGACGAGAGAACAGACATTTTTACAGCTTCACGTTTTCGACTTTCTTTAATCACTTGGATTTCTTTATTCAATTGTTCTTCAATGACTTTTTCAATCGTTGGTATATTTATATGATGCTCGACGTGTACGAGTATATTATTCTAAAATAATTTTTAATTGAAATCTTTTGGATACAAAAAAAAAACAACAAGAAGCCTTTCATACACCATAGAAAAGCAATAATGGCTCGCAATTACCACGATAAGATTTCAATAATTCGATTTTATCACAATTGACTGAATAGAATGTTAAATATTCTGTATGTTTTAGTGTTCGTTTGAGTTTGAGAAAACTTTCTTCGAAAGCAACAGTTGCACCCGCCCATTCTTGATAAACATCGACTATCGTAGAAAAAAATTGAAGCGAGAACTAATTCTAATTAAATATATAGGTCGACTTATTTTAATCCGTCTTTATTCAACATCGAATCCCATTCTTCTTTTGATTGAATGTCACGTATTTCCGTTCGTTTTTTCTGTTTCATTTTCTTTGAAATCGTTATTTTTAGCGCTTTAATCAATTGAGTAAAGAAAAATACTTCACATCTTTTTTTAACACAAATTCATTCAGAGTGAAAGAAGAAGAAAAAAACATCTCAACGATTATGCGGTCCGATTGATTTCACCGTCAATATTGATGAATCAAATACTGTCATTGAATCAGATATTGCTTCATCGTCATTGAATTCATCAGTATCATGATTATCTGCGAAGATTTGTAGTGAATTCGAGTGAAGATTAGCTGGTTTGACAATTTCTGTCGTTTGACGAGAGATTTTTGTTGGTTGTCGAATCGATCGATAGCGAATGATTGATGCTAATGGATCACGAGTTTGAATTGATGGATGAGGTGGTTTGATATCGAGATTGACAACAGATAAATGTAGATCGTGATCGTTCGATGAAGTTTTCAATAACAATCCTTCCTGAGAAATCAAAATGAATAAATCAATTATTTATTTTAGAGAGAAATTTTTCTCACGGATCGTTTGAGTTTATTTGATGTTTGTTGAGTTTTTCGGTGCGGTTCTTGACTATCAAATAAATGGATAAGATCACTTTTGGAATGTAAACTTTTCGTTGGTTGTCCGAAAAGTCCGGCTAATTTTCGTTTAGCAAGAAATAAATGATTATTAGCAAAATCATTTTGACGATGAGGTCGATATCGATCATTGTACATAAACGATGAGAGTAGAGTCTCATTTCCATTTGAACTTTCATTTGATGAACGAGCACTTGGCAATGTCGATGTGGTAGCTGGATGATGATTTTGATTGTTCAATGAGAAATTATATGAGCCAGCTGTTTGCTTTCGACGATAACCATTCGGAGGAAAATATCCGGAACTTAAATTCATCGAAAGAACTTTCTTCTACTGACTTTCCTCTGTCGAGCTTGTAAATGTCACTTTAAATGAGCAGAAAAGGATAGATTTTTCTTTGTTAGTAAATAACGCCAGACATTCGATAAGTTTTTCTCTCGAACGTGTTGTTTATTCTGCACGTCTTTTCTCTCTCTCTCTCTCTCTCTCTCGTTTGTTCTTCAAGAATAACAGGCAAAAGAATCTTGATTGCAAATTGACTTTAAAAAATTCAGTCGATTTCTTTCTTTTTCATTCGTTTTTCTTTTCTTCTCGTTTAACAAAATAAACGAAACAGAAACGAATGAATTTTGTCAGATATTTTCAACGTCATTCATCGAGATTATCGATCTTGAAATTTTCGTTTTGTTTTTCACTTGTCTGATCCAAATCTGTTTCAAAAACATTTTTGTTTTTTTGCTTAAATAAAAATCACATTGAATCTCCTATGAAACCACGTTCGTTTGTTTTTTTTTCGTGACATACAGAAAACAAAAGTAAAATGCAAAAGAAGTTCGTTTTTACACGTCTGTAGAGTGATCAACTGGTTCGATGGTATCGTATTTGATTTTCATGATAGCTCCTCCACTCGTATTCGGCTCTTGTAAGGCATACCAAGCTACGCTGTTTCGTTCAGGATCGATATTTGATAGATCAATTTGAAGCTAATAAGATCGAACAGAAGAAAAAAAACACAGATATCAAATTCGTTTTGTTAAATGTATTTGTCTCGACTTACATCACCCATATAGGTTTGTTCTTGAGCAAATAATGGGGAATTATTTTTCATACTTATTTGAAGACGTTGTCGACGAATATCTGCTAATGTACCTTGCCATTCGAAACTGAAAACGAGATTTTTTGTATATAAAGATGAATGATAAATAGTTTTGTATTTTCTCTTACTAATCATCATAATTTGGGTTGAGTGTATCATGGATGGATTTTGTTTTCTTTTTATCTTTTCGAAAATCTGGTAATAGATAAAGACGTACGTACGGATCGGGGAGATTCTGTTGATGAACGTTAATCAGATCTCTATGAAGAAAGAGAAAAAACAGAGCAAAATTTGATTTTTCTTTTGGAGAATTAATCGTGATTTACTTGCAACAATATACAGCCACAGAAAGCCCACGACGTGATGCAGTATAGCGAATGCCTAGTTTTATTTTGCCGAAGCGTGCAGATTGTAAATCTGGATCTTCAGATATGACAATAGTTTTTCTCTCTGGTGATATACCACTGTTTACAATTGTTTGTATACCAGATGATGGTGTTGGAGATAATTGTGGACTGTCAGGCGCCGCTTCTTCTAATACAGATCGAATTGGCGAGAGTTTTGGAGATTTATCTGGGCTGTCTAATGAGTGACGAGCAGAAAAGGAGAGATTTTCTTTCGATGGTGATGATAAACGGCTTTCATGCGAACGTTCAGGTGATAAAATCTTCAACAAATGAAAAATATGTGTTTTGTTTTCTTTGTTGTTGATGAAAGTCTTTTACAAATAACGACAAATGGAGAACAATTGTTGCATTATCTAATGGTTCTGAGACACTTTTCAATTGAAATGATTGTGTATCAATTGTCATGGTTTCTGCTTCATAAATAGTTCGAATAGGTAATTCAAAAAAGGCGATTGTATCCTGATTATTTTTTGCATCACATATATTGATTTCTAATTTTTCATGAAGCGGATTTTGACATAAAAACTGTGAGACATGTTCAAATTTCGGATTCGTTTGACTTTCGAGTGCTGATGTTCGACGTTCGACACCTTCGACTTTAATACGACAGAAAGGATTCGGTTCTCGGCGATTTTTTCTCGAACGCTAATCAATAAACAAAATAAAAAAACAAGTCCAATCGATATTTGTTTTCAATAGAAACTAAAGCTCACCGGGAGATTGGTACATTTTTCAATAAAACAAACAAGTAGAGCTGTTGATAATTTTCCACCTCGCATCATAGGTCTATTGACTTGTTCCATCTAAATCAATGATTGAAGTGAATCAACAACATTTCTGATCTTACGAGTTCAATTGCAGATTTTTGCTTGGTCAATGGGAAATATTGTAATGAGACATTCAGCGAACCTTTTTTCACATCTTTCAATGTCAACCACTAGAGATCATAGAAATTGACAAAAAAAAACGAACAGAATTTGTTTTGTCTTACAGTATCAATAGCTGGTTTGTCAATTAAACCATTGATGGGAAATTGTGCTCTGATTAGAAATCGATAAGATGAAATATTTGTGAAAAGAAAAAGAATTTCTATTCACCTTCCAATGAAATCATCTTTGCCGGGATCTTCATCATAAACTTCGAATTCAATCGAATCACTTTCATATTGTTCAACAACGAATTCAAAAACCTTCGTTTTTCACAAACAAACAAATCAAATAAATCAAGTTTTTTGTTTTTCTTATTTCTACTTCATTCCATTCTGGATCAGTCGTATTATCGATCGTTTTCGTTTTATATTCCACATTTCCTTGTGCTTCAAAATAACATTCATATTCTCAATTGATATCCAATCATTATTCTCGTTATTTTACCTTTAACTCGAACGAATGGATCACTTTTACCTTTGCCAAGTAATGTGATATCAGCTTTAACTAGATTACGTGCTCGAATAATATATACACGAACGATACCCTATTTAAATTAAAGAAAAACTAATCATTAGATTTTCTATTTTTGTCCAAACCTGAGGATTTGAATATCTTAATTGACCAATCTGTATGCCATCAACAAGTTGAAATACTTGTCGATTGGGTAAGACCATCATTGATGCAACGATATCATTGATATGAACGAGCATCATATCACTAATTGAAATAAACAAAATAGTTTAATATTTGAATTGATTCGAACACGTACTTAAGTCCAGGAATGTCGACTAAAGTGCCGGCATCGGTTAATTTGAAATTGATATTCTAATGAATGAAAAAGAAAATAAACAAAATGGCAAGATTATTCGCTTTTTACAGGTTTTTTGAGAAAAAAATATGAAATAGCACCAAATATTGGAATAGTATTGATTAAAGGACTTAAAATAATTCTCATGTCTCCAACGAATTGAATATCTTTTATTCCCACGACAATTCCCTTCACTTTGGCTTTTATATGTGCATCACCAGCATAACTAAAGCATTCGATATTCAAAGTAAAAACCTCATTTAACAAAAAAATTATTTACAAAACTTCAACATCCATCATTATTTGATCTCGAACATTGTCTGTATAAACTTTGATACCTCCGATTCTTGGTGGCTACAAAGAAAATATATTTTGAAATGAAAATCCAATTCGAAATGAGCTACTATTTCGCCAAGATCAAGTTTTTCGAATGAGAAATCTCCCAATGCCGGTGCTGTTCCACGAATTAATGGTACTAAGACAGCACGGAAAATTTCTTTATCAAGGTATTTATTCGCATATGGCCAAGCTTGTTTAAGAATACGATTGACCCATTCAGCTCGTTCGACATCCGGAAAGAAGACCTTTCGAAGACAAAAAAAGGCGATTTTCTTTTGTTTTCAAATTCGAACAACTAGTTTCGCGTTACCCATGACGGCAGTTCATCCAATCGAGCTTTGATATACTGTTCTTCGTTATTATTAATCTCAGTTAACATTCGATGTCGAAGTTTAAATTGATTTCGTTGATGTTGTCGAAATAAATAAATAAATACAACTAATAATATCCACGAAACACTAAAATGCAAGTATCCTAAACGATAAAACATGTGAACATAAATGTTAATGTATATGACCTTTGACGTGACAAAAAAAGAAACTCTTTCAAAGGTTGTTTTCTTAGCTTACCAAGTAACCAAACGAAAAAAACTAGGCCAACAATTTCGAGATATTTTCTTGCGAAAACTATTAATTCACCGTCTGTTGAAGCTAAGCCAACTCTTGTTTCGGGCATTTGAGTTTTTCGAGATTCACGTCTCGTATTCGGTGGTGATGATACAGCTGGTTCAACATCATTTGGTGATAAGACCGCATTTATACTGTTTCGAATCGTTGTAAAAACTGTAGAAAAAATTTGTGTTAACTGAAACAATAAAACGATCAATCGAATTAGAATTTGCATGCGAAATTGTTACGTACCACTGGGACAGCACGTGAGTAATAAGTTTGATTTGTATTTTCAGCCATTCTTCGACGCTTCACAATCAATATGAAGAAAAAAAAATTTTGTCGTTTCTGTCTGTTTTTTTTTTCTTTAAAAAATCAATATGCAATTTAAACAAGGTTTAGTTCTTTTTTTCAAGTAGCAGAGAAAAAAATTGCACCTCTAGGGCGAATAAGTAAAAATAAATCGTCTGCCGATTCCTCTTGTATTAATAACGTACTGAAAACTATCGATTCTTCTGTTCTGAAAGTTCGAATTTAATCATCATATTCATATCCATGTCTCGTGAGCAATTATCGACTACATTTTGGTTTTATTATCTTCTCTATTCTAATGAGAAATAAAAATGTTGTACTTCAGGGTATTTTTGACAATAGCCAAACGTTTTCGAATTGATGTACAATTTGTTACCTCAAGTCTCTCATGATAAAAGAGAAAAAAAAATGAGGCTTCTCTATACGTCGACATGATAACGAAAAAAAAAAGAAATAAGGTCGTCACTCAAGGCAAAAACGCAGAGCGAAACGAACGAAGTAATATAACTCGAAATACGTAGAGAACAAGTTTGACGTCGTCATATAAAGTCGGTTTCTGAGTAATAGTACGAGAGAGAATGTAGTTATTCATCAACCAACGATAATAATATCGTTGAATAACTGCAATTTTATTACCTAAATATGTTCGTTTCTCTTCTATTTTTAATCGGTTATTTATCGATGATCTTTAGGTTGATCATCTTTTGACAAGACGAAAAAAAAAGAAGAAAACTTTCAAAAACAACTCTGAAAGAAACTATTCGAAATAAATCATTTTTCTCTTTTTTTCTCATCTTTTTCTTTCTTCCTTTTCTTTCGTTCGATTGTTGTCAGTACATGTGCTCGCATCGAATACTCGTATTGTCAACTGACAGAGAAATTTGAGTATTGCAAATAAAAGATTCTTTCGTTCTCGTACAAATGTAAATGCTAATAAAATGATTTCAGTTTTTGACAAATCTCCGTCAACTAACTTCCCACATTGTTCATTCAGAATGCATCAAGTCAATATTTTGATTCCGACAATGATAGATTTATTTTAATTGCCAACAGAAATTCATCCTGAGGAGAAGAGACAAAAAACAGGAAGCAGAGAATTATTTCTATGATTATCGAGTAAATAAGTAAATAAATAAATCCAAGGTAGAAAGAACGCTGGCTTGTGACAATTTGATGACAAGAACATTTTCTTTGCACGAGACAGAGAAAACTCGTGATATAGTTTCGTTTATTTTTCGTTAAAATGAAACTTGTTCTATTGCCATTCAGTATTTAATTACACTCTCGTTTATATGAATGAAAGGAAATTTGAAGTTTAATCTTTCCATCTGTGATGATTTGAAATATATGAATTATTATTTGAAAAAATAGAGTGAAAGACAAAAAAAATGAGGGACAGAGAGAGAAACTTGCATGTAAAAGAAAAGTGAACTAGAGAGGAATAACGAGCGAATTGCATGTGCGATGACGAGAAGTACGTCTTCTCGTGCTTGATAAACTAGTTGAGAGAAGTAGAGAATGAAAGAAAAATAAGAAATAAAAAAAGAAGAAAGAATATAAATTGTGAAATGGTAGGAGGAATATTTTTTCTTGTTTACTGATTTCGTTTTTTATATTAGAGATTTTTCAAAATACTGATCGAGAATTTTCGGTGGTGAGAGACTGTCTCCTTGACGAGTATTAGCAACTTCGAGTATTCTTTCATAAAGAGCAATTGTTTCAGGTGATAAACCGGCATTTAAAAGACGTTTTTCAAGATTGATATCATGTTTTTGAAGTAATTTCTGATTATGTGTTGGCGTTCCATCAGGAATAATTATACGTAATGGAATATCCGAATATTGATTAGATAAACGGGGCACATCGTAGAGTGATTTTGATGTGACACTATGCCAAGTAAGAGTTGGATCAACGGAAATCATTGGATCGAAATTGGAATTATTTAATTCCTTTGAGCTCACGTAGGATAGTTGATCGAGAACATGAGTTGTTGTTGATTGAGAATGATTACTGGAAGTTTTCTGAAATGAAATTAAATGAATGAATAATGAATGCGAATGAAAATTGAATCTACTTTTGTCGACATCGAATTCATTATTGTGTCTGACGATGGTTGATTGGATAAACGAGTTTTGATTCGTGGTTTTGATGTATCTGAATTAAATATCGGTGGATCATATACAACTTGATCGATTGTTATTGACGTGTGCAATGGAAAATGTTTTTTATCGGATGTAATTGTTGAACATCGAGATTTCGATGAGCTAATTTAAATAATTAATCGAAAAGAAAAAAATATCAAACAGAGAAATTTACTTCGGTTGGAACGTTTGAGATCTTGTGTTGTTATTATTGTTATTGTTACTGTTATTGTTGTTTAATGAGACTTTTGTTTGACCATTGACATTTGTTGATTTATGAAAAGGTCGAAAAGCGCTACGCGAACCACCGCCCACTAAAATAGTCGCTGATGGGCGAAAAATTTGTTTCGACTCGTTATTAATTGATTTCGTTGATAAGATCTGTTGAACTTTCGATAATGAACTTTGTTCACCATTGGTTTTTCTTAGAGTTATTTGAATCGATGAAGGAATTATTTTCGGACTCGGTGGAACGACAGCAACCGGTGGAATTTGATTTGTATTTGATCGAGTCTGCGTCGGAGACAAACGATGTGCTTGAGTCGATGGTAAACTGTGACTGCGACTATCCGAAATCTGTTGTATTGACCTCGATTGAGATGCATGTCGAGATTGATGACGTTGTGTCACAATAACCGGTTGAACAGGCACTTGGAGTGCTAAAAAAATAGAGACAAAATTAATCTCCTTGAATAGAAGATGATAACTATCTGTATCTTATGTACCGTACTTAACCTTCAAGAGAGAGAAAAAAAATCTTGTAATGAGATTACTTGGCTCTCGTCTACTAACCTTCATCAATGTCTCTTAATGAAATATCTTTGACTGTTTGAATCGTATCTAAAGACGAGTTTGAATGTGTTTTGACTAAAGCTAATGCATCCGATTGATCAGATGATGATGTCGATGTTGGAGTTATGCCGGCTTGACTTAATTCATCGGCTGTAATAATTGTTAAAAGAACACTAGGCTTTTGAAGTGAGTTTTTCTTTTGTATTTCTGTTGTATTTATTAAAATTTGTTGAGTTTTACTCAATGATGAATCTTGATGAGAAGAATGTAAAGATTTTCTTCTATTATTCGTATTTATTGTTAATGCCGGATGAATAAAACGTTTTGTTCCATCACGAAATCGAACTTCAATAGGTAATTTTCGTTGATTATCATTCGATTGTGTTCGTCGATGTTCATGAACTGATGGTATCGAACGCGCACTAATGAGACCATGAACAGTCTGATTTTTATTCTTGTATGTTGACGAATTTTGATGATGATTGAACTGATAATGAATGTCAATATTAGATAACGAATTACCACTACCCGATTCCTCAAAAATTGTTTCAAGATGAATAGGAGGAGGAGGTGGAGGAGCAACAGGTACAGGCGGAGGTTGAGGAATCACTGATTGAGCTTTAGACACCATGTTTTTTTTAGTAAGAGAAAGTTTTCTATATCAATAATTGCAATTTAATATAATATCAATGTATTCTTATGATTAAATCAAGTATGTGACTTGTTCGTTGAATGATAAATACGCTTTTCTTTTGCGCTGCATATTTACATGCGTTTGCGTGTATTAAATAAATGATCAGCCATTTATCACTTTATTTTCGATGATTGTCTTTTCTTTTTTTTCTCTCTTAATTTTGGCGATTTTGACCTAAACAAAAATGCACGTAAGCAAAATTCGTCTTATTAGAAATTCTACTATTTTAAAAGAATTCAAAATATACGTACAAAAGAGTTGATTCATCTCATCTTTTTCTCTATGGCCCATTTCAACACCTCACATACGTACACACACATACATATATATACGAATATACATTTATATATATGCATATATGCGTATCGAACACCTTCATTCTCTCTCTCTCTCCCTCTTCTTTTTTCTTTTCTCATTTTGCTTTGTCTCTCTGGTCCTTAACAGATACTTCCCTTCACAAACTATTACAAGCTTCGGACATGGGAATAATGTGCGACCATAAAAAAAGAAACGAAACGAAACGAAACTAGACATCAATGTACTATAATTACGATTTGTCCTTATTTATCATTTGCCTTCAAGTGAACGTTAGATAGACACATTATGCAGCGAAACATTTTCTATTCTACCTTCAACAGTTATTCTTTCATTCGAGAATCTATTACAGCATCAAGTTGTCATCGTTACTTTTTCAAATGATACGATCAATATCATTTTCTCAACATTGTGTCAGATGTGAGTGAAGAAGAAAAAAAAGAAAAGTGCACCCGATAAAATTAAAGTAAATCATCTATTGAAAATACATGTACATTTCATTTATCAATGTCACTTATCAGATGAAAATATCTTTTTTTTCTTTTCGACTTTGTCACTCATTTTACTTTGAAAATATCCTTGATGATTCGATCCATTCGAAATGCATGTATGTACATACATACATATGCAGTCAACACATCGAAAAGATCGCAATTTTCTCTTCATGGTCAAATATATTAAACGACATAATGAAACTTTTCTGCTTATGATTTGCATTGATTGCGTTGTGTTTGCATAACCAACAGGACTAAAATTTGAAATGAGAATTTTCTCTCTTTTTTTTTCGTGTGTGTCGTTAAATCGGTCACAGTTTTTGTTTCACGTTTTTGTCTGCTCTCTGTCATCTTTTACTCGAAATAATATTCATCGGAGACAGATGATTATCAAAGATTTCTATCTAACAGTTTCGTTTTGCATTAACAATAGCTAATCAAAAATGTGCATTTTGACAAAAGCGAGAAAAAGTTGACGCGTCTCTTTCTTTATTGAAAACAAACATCAAGACATAAATAGAAAGCGAAAAAAAAAGAAAAGACTAAATAGTAAAATTGGTTTTGGTCTCTTTCCTATGAAAATGAATTATATTTCATATCAGATGATGGATAAACAACATTGCTTAGATTTTGTTCATTATAACAATTGCTACGCTTTGATTCATCGTTAATATTATCAACAGAATATCGAGCTGGAAGATCTTTATCTAAATAAATACAAACAAAAAAAGACAACAACCCATAATTATCATTTGACTAGACTAAAAATGTGTAGTAGTCAAGATAAATGATGATTTTGTGACGTACGCGTTTTTTTGGTATCAACTATAGCCATCTTGTTGCCTTTTGATGAGGTGTTATTTGACGAATTTTTTGTTTTAATTGATTGTTTTTGTCGTTCTTGTTTACGCCATTTAGCACGACGATTTTGAAACCAAACCTAAATAAATGAAAAAGACATATTTTCTTTGATCGATACTAATTTGGATTAATCACCTGTACACGTGCTTCGGTTAAATCAATACGAAGTGAAATTTCTTCGCGTAAATAAACATCTGGATAATGCGTCTAAATAAAATTCAATACACGTTACTATCGCGTGGAAATTGAGTTTAGTTAGTTGATGAGTTAGTTATTAATTAAAAGCAAAGTGGTTAAGTCTGCCGTTTCTTTTTTTTTCTCAATGAAAAACAGAATGAGTTCACCTTGATGAGAAGATTGTCACTTAAACATGACTTTGAATCTTATTTTAGATCGAAATAAAATGTTCGTCTCACTTGTTGAAAACATTTTTCTAATTCACGAAGTTGTAGACTCGTAAATGTCGTACGAATACGTCGTTGTTTGCGTTTATTATCATTTAAAAAGTTCGTTGGCGTCGATGTCGATGTTAGAAATGAGGTTGATGTTGTGTCCGTAGGCGACGTACCGAACATTTTATATGACGATTGAAGACCTAAGGAAGATGTTCAAAATTAGAAAAAAACTTAATAAATTTTCATTTACTCTGCATTGTTGCCGAGTAAAAACTCGACGGATGTCGTAGAGTTGTTGGAGCTGTTCGATACATTTGATGATAGGAAGGTGTCGATGTCGATGGATTTGTTCCGGTCTGTTGATGCGAATAAAAATCTGTATAAGGATTATAACTTGCTGCTGCAGCCGCATCGAAATAAGTTGCCGCGTCGAACGGTAGGAAATAGTTCGTATGTGTATGATCCATACAATGTTCTTGAGATAATCTTGTCTCAACGTTTGACTTGTTGCCGTTAATAATCAAAATTGTTCTTCTTGTTCCTTTTTTTTTAATATTTCCCTTCCGTCTCTTTCTCTTTCTCTTGCTCGTTTCTTTTTCTTTTTTCTTATTTCGAATATAAATAAGATGACAGAATGTACTGAGCATATTTAACAAATTAAAGCAAGATGGCCGATCAATTTAAAGCAAGCAAAAAGAAAAGCATCGATCGAATCAATCAGAAATATTGTCGTTTGCTTCCCGAGAGAGAGAGAGAGAGAGAGAGAGAAAGACAACCGAACAGTTAACATCTAGATGTGAGAAAAGACAAACGAATCAGCATTGTCTTCTTTTTTTGATTTGTCATCAACAATTTTCTTTGACATCTCTTGAACGAATAGAAGGAAAAAAATTGATTTGATGACTCGTTCGTTTAGCGCACTTATCAGCATATGATTAAATAAGTTTTCCAATGGGAGTCGATCTTTCAATTTGAATTTCGACTAATAACTTAAGACTAATCAATATGTCTTATTCAATTGAATACGAAAAAGAAACGAACCAAAATAATCATCAATGAAATATTTTCAACAATTTCAATATCTCATTCCGATCGTATTAGCTAAACAATGTTTGCCAATGTCATTTCAATCTGTTGACATTCTCGTCAACTAAATTAAAAGACAATATTATTAAGTTTGATCTCGTTTAATTCATATCAATGATAAAACAAAAAAAAGAAAATGAACAAACTCCATTTAGTTAACTTGGTAATAGAACATGATTATCGGTCATTAGAATTTGATCTTCATCCGGACGTAATTTTTTTCGTTGATTTCCGCCACGAATTTGATTTTTAACAAGACGATAGAATAAAACAACGTTCAATAGTCCAATCGATGAAACACAACAAACGGTAAATACATAAATAATTCGATCGAGTCGATAATGTTGAACATATGCCGTATATAAACCCACGATAACCACACCGAATCGAAAGAGAATAAATGTTACATAATTACCAATATCGACAATGATTTTCAGTAGAGTTTGATTTGATATCGGCGTGTACCAGCGTAAGAGTCGTCGTGCATGTAAAAAGACGCTATTAATCTCGAGTGATAAAGCGTAGAGTGCATAACCAAGATTTCTTGTGCGTAGAAGAATATGAGATAGAAATGCTAAAACAACAACATGATGTATTAAAATTGCAAATGTTGACGAAGTCGAATTTTGTAAACAATCAACAAAATCATAACAAAAATAGCCGATACTAAATGCAATTAATGAATAATTAAAGAAATTGATGTGTGACAACGGATCATCGAACATTTCCGGTGCACGTAAAACGGCAATTATAATTAATATTGAACAAATACATGCATGAATAAAACTGAGAAGAGTATTTTGTCTTAACCAGTTAAATTTCGTTGTTTTGTTCAATAATTTTGTGATTCGATCGATGGAAATAAATAGTAGAAATGATAGTGAAGAGATAATTAACATCCATATGGAATTTATTGGTCGATAGGGATAAACATCGGATTCATGAAAGTAAAATAATGTTTGCATGTTTGGCTTGTTGTATTCGATACCTAGTGACGCGTTTGATGCGATTTATTTAATGCATGTGCACATACGTAAGAGTTGATTGACTAAAACGAACAAGAAGAAGAAGAAGAAAAATCTTTCTTCTTTTATTTTTTTTTCTTCTTTCCTTTGAAATCCAAGAAACGAACAAAAAGAAATAAAAATGGAAGTAGCAACTTTAAACTATAACAACTCACCTATTGCGTGAGTGTTTAACACTTCAGAAGAATGATCACAAAGAACTTGTGAATATGAACTCAAATCAACGATAATTAGTCGGCTAAAAGAATATCTTTCGGTTTATTGTATAAAAAAAAGGCTTGACTTATAAAAAAAACAACTGAGCAAATAACGATTCGACGCTGATTTAAATAAAAATAAATATCATAAAACGAAGAGAACTGCATCAGAATAGTTCGGAATTAGTCAATTGAGTGTATTCATTGTTGTTCTTCAAATTTGCCATTGCATCGAGCAGATCTAAATCAAAGAAAGACTCTAGTTAAGAAAATAAAGTACATGAATCAAATCTACCGAAATAGAGAGGAGTAAAATGAAGTTGTAAAGTTCGTTCATCGATTGTAATTAATTGAGGATTAAAAGGTAATGGTTCTTGTTTAATTGGAATCGATATTATCGTTTGTTGTTGTTGCTGCGGCTCTTGTTCTTGAGGAACAACAATCGTCGTCGGCTGAGATTGAGCAATAGGTATTGTAGCAACACGAGACGATGGTGGAGAGTCATTGTCGACTTCACTTTCTTCACTGGTAACTGGTGGAGATGCAGGTAGACCCATGCATTCGTGAATTAAACGCATGACAACCGTTCGATCGTAATCACGAGGACGAATCGTTGTCGGAATGCTGAAATAATAATTCAATTAGACTTAATTCAATCACTAAATTAACAAACCGTCGAAAGAAACTACTGATTCGTTGTTCAATGGTTACTTCAGATATTTGAGGATTTAGTTTCAGTAACTGTAAAATTTTATGACTAAACAAGAGACACAGGATTTCCTTTCGTTTTTTTTTGTTCTTTAATTTGAATTTTGAATATTTACACAAGAAATACTTCGATGCCACCCTCACTTGCGACTGCATCGACATGTAAACGACGAAAACCAAGTCGTCGATTGTGTAAATATTGTCGGATCAATGGAGCATCATGTCGAGTGAATATATAGGCTGTCAATTCACCTTCACCCCAAGGACGTGACGATGACTGTTCACGAGCAACAGTAACACCTAAAATCTAAATAAATAGATTTTACGAAATTGTGCTCGTTCTTTTTTCCTTCTTCTTCTTCTTTAATTCAAATAAAATGCACTTTAACATACTCGAGCACCATGAATTTCACGCGTTAATAATGTTTCCCATTCATGTGGTTGCATCATATGATCGAGATTGTGCACAATTAACATAACTAACGTAAAACCGGATGTTGAAGATCTACGAAGACAATAAACAGTAAACAAAAAAACAACGGCAAACTATTCTATTTACTCATCATGTTCGTCTTCACTTTGTTGTGAATATGTGCTAATATCTTGAGAAATTTAAAAAAGTAAATATTAAATCGGCAAGAAAAACACACGACAACGTCAACTCACTATTTCGTGTTCGTGCATACATGATTGTTAGGTATTAACTGTCGCTCTTATTTTCGTCTTCTCCACCCGAAATAAATTGTATGAACGAATAGAATTATCCATTCGTTTTTTTTTCATTTTATTTATCTATATCGTTTACTAGTTCTTCGTTTTCAGCCAGCGCGTGGCGAACAAACATTTTCGTCTGTTAGTTTAGTCAAAATATGAATCATCATCATTGTTATTTTCTTCTTCTTTGTCATGTCGTCAATAGATTTCAAATTTAATCTTCTTCAAATTGATGGCATAGACTAGTTAATGTTAATAGCCTGTATATTACTCTATCCGATAGATATTCGCACGATTACGCTTCGTGATTGACGTCATAAACACTCGAAAAGAAATGTTAAAAACAAACAAGACAGTGATGATGACGATGATGTCATTATTAATCTGTTTGTTTTAGGAAACAATTTGTTTTTTATCATATCAATTTGCGAATGTTTTTCACGGACAAGTAGAAATTTGATAACAAATGCCAACAGTGTTGTCGATCAAAGAACAGATACTTTTTTTATTTATATTTTCCTTGTTTTTTATTTCTGACATCTTGAATGTAATTTTTTGAACAAAAAAAAGAGAGAAAGAAAGAGAGAGAGAACGAAGAAATAAAGTTATGTTGGTATGCGTAACATAAGCTGTACACACACACACACGAAAAACCAAAAAAAAGAAAGGACAACGATCAGCATCAGTAGTACAACAATTAAGTAGCAAGAAGAGACATGTTTAAGTATAATGAATGAATGAGTGTGTATGTATATACTTGAAAAATTGAAAAGAAAAACAAGTGCGTGTTTGTATGTGCACACAGTCGAGTAGAATCGATGGAAGAAAACAAAACGAAGTTGGTAACGATTGTCTCGACGATTGAATGAGCTGAAGAGAATATGAATGAATGAATCAAGAATAAGAAAGCGATCGACCACCCACACACTGTTCACGGGCCGTCGAGCGCATAGAAATTTCAATGATTTCAAGATAGAAATAAACAAGTTATCGAAAGCTGACAAAAAACGACACGACTTCTTTTTTTTTGTTGTTGTTTGAATTGTTTTTTAAAAAGACACAAAAAGATGAACTAGCAGAGAAATTGTTCAAGAAAAACAAGACAAAGACAAGACAAACACGGTTAGACAAAGAAGAAGAAAAGAGACTTAGGAACAGGCGCTGTACACTGAAGATGAAGAGAGAGAGAGAGAGAGAGAAAATACAGAAAAAAGCAATCGAATCAACGCATCGTTATTTTTTTGTAGCACGTGCTGATGATGATCGACCTGTGTCTGTACCAGTTGCTAATTGTTGTTTGGAATTAGTTGATGCTGATTGTGGTGGTGGCATTTGATAGACATCTTTCGAAGTTCGACGATAGACACCTAAACAAAAAAAAAACAGAATCCAAAAATCATATGTAATTCAATTACAACAGAAGAAGAAAATAAATCAAACGAATCAGCAAGAGAATTAGAGCAAAAAAAAGCAATTTAAAAAATGAAAAAGCATATTAAAGAAGGCAAATATGTGTGTGTGGTGATGGACAAAAGATAACAAATGTATATGAAAATTTCAATTTATGTCTACCTATCGGTCTCTGTTTTTTCTCGTGATAAATAAATAAACTAGATTAGATAGATATATGTATAGATTTTTCGTTATTTCAGTCTTGATTTGTTTGTTGGTAGTTCACTCTCATCGAATCCTAAAGAAAATAAATAGATGTTTTTTGTGTTATTCATCGTCGTGCCACAACTTGTGATGATTCAGAGCGCGAGAAAAAAAACAAAAACAAAAAATCAAGCAGCAGCAGCCGATTTATTTTTGTTGATAAGTAGATAAGAACTTATTGCACATGCGCCTCTCACTATGCATCAATCGACTGAAAACATTGGAATTCGATGATGTCTTATGAACATGTTCGTGTGTCGAGGGTGTTGGAGTTTTCGATTTTTCATTGATATTCGAACATGATTTCTGCAATCTGCTTTTCTTTTCCTCGTTTTCGATATCATCGAACTCTTTGGTTCGATTTTGTCCAGGATCATCGTTCATACTTATCGAATGGCCCAGAATCGTAGTGGTAGTAGTAGTAGTTGGACCATTGACATTCAAACTGTCTATTCTTATTAGGAAAATAAGTTTCAATTTATTCTTAACCTTTTTTTTTTGATCTTATCTCGAATAAATGAAAAACAAGTCAAGTACTGGGCGTAGGCTTACCTTGAGTATTGCCGTAGATAGCTTGTGGTGGTGGTGGTGGTGGTTGCTGTTGAGCACCATTGAAGCCGTTGCTTTCGAGTTTATTAGTTGAGCCTTCATTTGCACTGTTCGAGTCAAAACGTTGACCGCTCTGAAAAGAAACAACAAGTACAAATCGATGTCGACGAACTCGAAGAAAATATTCGTACGAATTTGAGCATATTCCAATCGAAAACGTAATCGTAGGTAAAACCTTGTCGATGAAATAGATTTCGAAATAATTGTCTTAAATATGAATAATCAGGTTTGTCATCGAAGCGCAACGACCGACAATAAGAAAGATAAGTCGTAAATTCCGCTAAGAAAAAAAAATATAGAAAAAACAAACAAACAAACAATAATCTTATACCAGGAAATCCTTTACATAATTCTTCAATGGGTGTCGACATTTTTTTCTCGCTAATACGTTCATATTTCTGACGTTTAGTTGCCGCTTTCAATCCTTGCCACTATAAACAAAACGAACATTTGTCTCTTTCAATCAATCGTTGTGTGTGTGCGTGTGTATTCTTACTGGAAGACTGCCTCGATTGAAATACATCATTACATAACCGAGCGATTCCATGTCATCTCGACGACTTTGTTCTAAAAGAAAGACGAAAAAAGTCAACGTCATATTTATTTGTTGATCTTGAACAAACCAATGCCGAGATGCGTGTTTATCGATGCATAACGAGCTGTTCCCGTTAGATTCTTATTTTCTCGATAAGGTATATGCTGATGCGTACGTGCATCACGATATTTCTTCGCTAAACCAAAATCAATAATATAAACAAGATTGCCTTTACGACCAAGACCCATGAGGAAATTGTCGGGTTTGATATCTCGATGAATGAAATTCTTCGAATGAATGAAATCGATTCGACTGACCATTTGATCGGCCAGTAAAAGAACAGTTTTCAATGAAAATTTTCTCGAACAAAAATTAAATAGATCTTCCAGCGATGGGCCGAGCAAATCCATGACAAGAACATTGTAATCACCTTCGGCACCGCACCATTTGATTAACGGGATGCCAACACCACCTTGCATCATACGATAGATCTTCGATTCGATATGTAATTGAGGATGTTTTGTTCGAACACATTCGAGTTTGATTGCAACTTCTTCATTTGACGCGATATTTGTGCCTAAGTAAATATCACCAAATGAACCTGAACCGATCTTTCGTCCGAGACGATATTTATGTCCGACACGTAATTCCATTTGAGTTGTTTTTTATTTAAGTTGAGGAAGGAGAAAAGAAAAGAAAAACAAGAACTGATAGGGTAAACGAAAATTAATTGATTTGTTGTTGTTGTTGTTGTTGTTTTTTGATTGTCAGATTAAAATTGATTCATGTTTTTTATGAATGGCTATTAAGAGAATATATAAATCTAAAAAGCACAAAAACAAAAAACATTCAGCTGATGCGTAGGTGCATTGAACCATCAAGAAGAAAATTCGTCCTCTTGTTCTTCTTGTTCTATATGCGTATGACGTTACTTGTTATTTATTTTCTCTGAATCGATAGATGTATGTTTCTTTGTGTTATTCATACGAGCCAATCGATAATCGAACGCGCCACATGTCAAAATAATATTGACGACGTGTGTCGCTAGTTGTGCTGTATTTATATTTAGAATATATTATTTTTTTTTGTGCAAGTAGAAAAAAAACATGCACATAAACATGCATCATGATTATTGTATTTCATCTGTGAAATTTCTCGTTTTATTCCAACAAAAAGAATTCATTTTTCGATTGTGTTTCTATATTTTTAGCCTGATTTCGAAGTAGATTTTTCAAAAAAAAGGAATTGAAGTAAAATATTTGCATGGAATTGGAAGAAATTCAAAGTCTTATAAGCAAAGCTTTTGAAAAGGCGAATAGCGATCAAATTCTTCCGTTGATTAATTGGCTCGATGGCGAGATTACGAAATATCGCGGATCGTGCTTGTGTAAGATTGTTTTTATGATGATGAAACGAACAAAACATTTTGTTGAAATGAAATTTTAGTTTCAACGCCTGTTCAATCTGTTCTAACACCGAAAATCAATCATGGCCAACGTTTTGTTTGCGCATGTGGCCGTTCATTTGCAGCTGAAATATCGATTCGTGAGACGACAAATGTCGAAACAAGTTCACCGCCAGCAACGCCTATGCTTGCACTTAAAACTGATCTCAAATATCCACATGAATCGAATTCAAAACGTCCAAAACTAACAGCTATTGACCCGTCGACATCTATTATTCCAACAACCACAACCGCCACCACCACCGTCACAACAATTGATCGATTAAATTCGTCAAATTTTCTTAACAACTGGCAGCCAGTCATTTTGAAAACATACGAAGATAGTCCGGGTAGGAATTTTACATGAAGAGGAGAATCTATTTTTTTGTTTTGTTTTTCTTCGTTTTTAGAATTAATTACTGGTGAATCGAATCGAACTGAAAGTGATATTGATATATCGAGTAATGATTCACATTGTCTCGGAGATATTGACGTGGGTCTATCGCCTGGTAAAAGTACTGGTTCGAATTTTACTTATTCGAATAATTTATGGCAATCGGTAATGTCACAATCGACAATAAATTCTTTCAATTATTCGAATATGACTCATGACAATAATAATCAACAAGACCAAGAACAAGAACAACAGCAGGAATCAATGATTGTATTGAAATCGGTTTGTAGTGAACCATTGTCACCGGATTTAACACTTATCGACGATAATGAAACGAACAAAACGGTGACAAGTATTCAACGACGACCGGTGTTTATTACTCGTGCCAATGCGCAACTTTCATGTACTCAATGTCGAGAAATGTTCGATAATATTGTAGTTGCACAAGAACATGTTAATAGTGGCATGTGTTCAGTCGACGCATCGGTTAGTATCGATTTTTTTTTGAACCGAATGTTTTGATTTTTTTTCTTTTTCTGTTAAGGTCTTAGAAAATGCTGATTCTCATTTATCACCGACTACTACATCATTATTCGATCCACTTCAAGAAAATATGGTAAAACAATTTTGTTTTCGAAAAAAAAAGAATAAACTCTACTATGTTTTCATTCTCGTAGGAAGAATCGCTAAATACGCGTGTGGATTCGAAAGCTGCATGTCCAATATGTACGAAGATTTGTTTTCTTTCCACAAAAATTTATTGTTTCTTGTGTTTTTTTTCGCACTAGGTAATAAAGTGTTCAGTAGTGTTCATACGATGACACGTCATAAAACGTCAATACACGATCGACAAGTTCGATATGGATGCAATATTTGTGGCCGTTATTTTTTTCGAAAAGATAAATTAACATCACATATGGTCTATCATCAGGATTTTGATAGCTATGTTTGTTGTTTTTGTACAGTTGGCTGTAAATCTCGTATGTTAATGAGACAACATTTAAAACGAGAGTAAAACAAAAATATTTTCAAACAAATAAATTTGATTTTCTTTCTTTCTTCATAGTCATGTCATATCAAATGAAGATACTTGTTTGAACGACATTTTAAATCGTTGTCAAGTGAAAAAAGCTTTGAATTTAGAAACGAACATGTCAGTTGCTTATATGACTGATAGACAAGCAACAACATCGAAACGAAATCTAAATTCAATGTCAATCGAAAACGATATTAAACAAACGCCTAGTAATTAATTCTTTTTGTTTTCTCTGTTTTGTTTTGTTTTTTTTTCTTTTTATAAAGATTATTTTCTTGTAAATAGGAGTCGTCATACAGTGGGCGCTACAGTTTTCTTTCTCTTTCTTTCTTCGTCGGTGTAGTCTCTTTTTTAGATATATGATCATCTATTTGTTGATTGTATATTTCCTTTTTTTCCCCGAGAAACAACAAACAAAAAAAAAAAAGAACGGATCCGAAATTTTGACTGAAATTTGTTAAAATAAAGCATTATTTTATTTGTTCTGCTTTCTTCTTTCGTTTTGATATTATTCAAAGTAAAAAACCAAACAACACCCATTTTTCTTCATGAAATCCGTTTTGTCTAATTAAAATTACTTTCGTATATCAGATAAACGAAAGTCAACTGTGTACGTCATTTTTATTAATTAGTCTTGCTTTTTAAGGTCACATGAAATACACACGGTCTATATTCGCTATCTTCAGGAATGATAAACCATGCGAATATATTCATAATGAAAAATGTCAATGCAAGTGTTGCCATACCGGCTGTGATTGAATTGAATGCTAGGATGGTTTGGGTATCTCGATTACCGAGAATGACATAGGCCGAGACAGCAGCGAGAATAAATGCAAAATTGATGATAACCAGAAAAAGAAGAGCGAAATAAAAGCAACATTTATGAACTTTTGTAAACGGTGAAAAACGTCGATAGATCTTGTGAAATGAACGAATTAATCGAATCGATATGGCAGCTAAAACCTTCTGCCAAACGACGAGATGTGTAACAATTTCGAGAATTTTTGTCTTGTCAAAATAATATTCAAGACAAACGATGTCATCGAATTTTGTCGAATAATTTCCATGGACAATTGTTGAATTACAAAATTGATGAATTTTTTCTTTGGATATAACTGACGGTAGGATTGTTTCATTGCTCAATCGACAATAATATCGAAGATCACTCGGTGGCTCTGCTATGTACGATGCACACGAATCAAAATTAAGTTCTCCAACGAAAATTTTATCCAAAATAATTAAACATATCATTGCAATTTGTAATGGAACACTGAGAACGTACATTGAATAGAATTTTTCTTTTTGTGCCGGTGCTGAAATGAGACACTCTTGCGCGTAACATGCGTGTTTATTATGATCTTTCTTTTCAGTTTCGAGAACTAACGGTTCGATATCGGTATTGTTACCATTATTAATTGTTGATTGTTCTTCGGGAATATTTTCTTTGACTTCATAGAAAACACCGCCTGAGAATAGAAGAGCAAGTCGATCTCGAAGACGATTCCATCGTGATGTTTCATTGTTACGAATTGCATTTATAACAATCAATAATGTTAATACAAATGCTGAACCTATGATAACTAATGGAAAGACTGTTGTTAGTAATTCAACAAGTTTTATGGGTACACTTATAGAATCAGTTTGTGTTATTCGAATCATGATGTTTATCAGTGAAAACTAACATGTGAATACAAAATTATCTCAAGAGAACGAAGAAATGTTTTTTTTTTATCTTTTGAAAATTTATTGTTTAATAAGAAAAAAAAAGTATTTACAAAAAGAACTTTGTGTTTTAGAAACATTTTCGATGTACGATCGATGGACCTGATTCATCGTATTCTTGTTTTGTAATCCACATATTCGCAAATGTTGGCAATGAACTTAAAATTGAGCCACCAATCCAAACAGCATATTTACGTTCTGGTGGAGCAATAATTCGAATTTTCATTGCTGATGGTGCGAGATTTTTCAATTCCTTTTCCATTCGTTCAGCAATACCGTTATACATTGTTGTGCCTAAAGACAAAGATCAATTAAATTCAAATTGAGTTCATTTCAAGAGATCTTACCTCCTGATAGAACAATATTTGAGTATAATTCCTTTCGAGAATCGATATCGCATTTCATAATAGTATTGTAAGTCATATGAGATATGCCTTGACCTTCTCGACCGAGCAAATCAGGCGAAAAAAGTGCTTCAGGACAACGAAAACGTTCACTACCGACAGTTATAATAGCACCGTCAGGTAATTCGTAATTTGTTTCGATGCTAGTTGATGTGAGCGCATTTTTCATTTCTTCTTCGTAATCGAGTGCAACATAACATAGTTTCTCTTTGATATCACGAACAATTTCACGTTCAGCTGTCGATGAGAATGAATAACCACGTTCGGTTAATAATCGAGTCATCCATTGAGTCAAATCTCGACCAGCTAAATCAAATCTATCGACTGCATGTGGAATTGAATAGCCTGACAAAAAATGAACATAATTATCAGACAAATCTTTAATCAAATTGAACTACCTTCATAGATAGGTACTGTATGTGAAACACCATCACCACTGTCGAAAACCACTCCTGTACATCTACCGCTTGCATATAGCGAAAGAACAGCTTGAATTGCCACGTACATTGCTAAAAACATATTCATATGTAAATATCTAAATCTATTTCTTTTGCTTTTACCTGGTGTGTTGAATTGTTCGAAAAGAATCTGTGTCATTCGTTCTCGGTTAGCCTTTGGATTTAATGGTGCTTCGGTAATTAAAATCGGATGTTCTTCTGATAGAACACGTAATTCATTGGTAATTGTATGATTCCAAATTGTTTCCATATCATCCCAATTCGTTACGATTCCATGTTCGATTGGATATTGAATCGATAGAATACCTTTTTTAGCTAGAGCTTCATCGCCGACATAGCATTCTTTTTGTGACATACCGGCCATGACTTGCGTATAACGTGCACGACCGATAATAGCCGGAAAAACTGCGCGTGGTGCATCTTCACCAGCGAAACCAGCTTTAACCATACCAGAACCATTGTCAATAACAATGGGAGCTACATCATCATTTGAATAATAAGACATTTTATTTTTGTTTTACTTAATGTGTTTGTGTGTATCATTTGTACGGATAACTCTGGTCTTATATAGAGTTTCTATCGAACCATTTAAGGATTATTTTGAAATTGACACACGATTTTCGTGATTATTGTTTTGATAACAGTTGTTGCGAAACATAACGAGGCGTTTTTGTTTATACTTATCGAATAAAGGAATATGCTGATATGTTATCAAGGTTGCATTAATGTCACATATGATGACTTAATTTTTTTTGTCTTTTCTTCATAATTGAATCACTGATTTGTAATGAAAATATTTTTCTTAGTCACCTTCAAAAAATTTCATTTTCTTAGTCATCTGAATGGGTCAGAAGAAAAGTCGTTATTCATCTCATCCGCCACTTGATCAAGCGACTCTTCGTCGCATAACTCGAACAACATCATTTCTACCAGATGAAATTCAATATTTCTACTATGATTTTCTCAAATATACGCCCAACGGTTATTTAACAATCGTTGATTTCGAAAAATTCTATCAAACATTATTTCGTCATGGTGCACCGGCCAATTTCGCCGAATATGCGTTCAATGCTTACGATCGCGATCGTAATGATCGAGTTGATTTCGAAGAGTTTATCATTGGTTTATATTACACAACCAAAGCAGTGCCCAGTGAAAAACTTCGTTGGGCATTTGATCTTTGCGATCGAAGTCAATATTGATTTCATTCAACGAAAGAATTCAAATCGTAACGTCTGATTTTCTATTTGCAGATTCTGATCATCAACTGGACGTTGCCGAATTAGAAGATATCATTCAAGCTCTCTACGAACTTTCAGATTCTGATATGCCACGTATGGAAACTTATGATGAAGCAATTGATCGTGTCAAACAACTATTTCTCACAAATTCGGATGGTGATGATACGATTGAATTATTATCAAATGTAACCAAGAGTGAATTTGTTGATATTGTTCAAAATGATTCGGTTATTATGAAGCTGATCGATTGTCGAACAACCGCAAACAACAAACGAGCAAATAAATTCGAAAATTCTACATCAATTTTATTGAAAAAACAATTGAAATTTGACTCATCATTGCACAAATCGTCATCCGATTCGAAATTAACAAATCGAAATGAAATTGACTAATTCGAACTCTAAAACATTGTTAATAATGCAAACACACCATAGAATAAAGCACACGGATAAGCAACAAGAAATTGTTGACCGATTAAAGCTAACGATGTTGCAAATAATTTCGATGCTGAGATTGAACACCAACAAATACAGATCAATGTCATGATAATTCCGATGAAACTATGCAATGAAAAGAGAAATGAAGAAAACGAAAGGATAACCATCGGCAAAAGACAATAACCAAGAACGCTTGTAACGAATAGACCTGAACACGATTTGTCTGTTGATGTCATGACATTCAGAAGACCGTACATGCCGACTGTACCAAGAGTAACAATACCGTAGACATAACCAAAATGAATTTTGCCTAATAAAAGAAGACTAAATGCAAATGCAAGACAGAATACTAATGGACCAGCAAGATCAACATCGTCGAGAATCGATAAATCCGGTGTTATAAATGGATTTAAGACTGTTTTCGTTTTTTTAAATATATGATCGAAATTAATACCTAATTCTTCTAATAAAGGTAGTTCATCGTTTTCATCGAGAACTGTCGTCGGTGGATTATCGTATGTTGGTTGATAAAAATATTGAGTTTGATTCATTTGAGGCTGAAAATTGTAAGACGATGGCATAAATTGACCTGCAGGAGCATAGACTTGTTGCTGTTGACTATAGAATCCTGTTCCTGGATTTTGTTGATCATAAAATTGAGAATTAAAAAAATCTGCTGAGCTCCACGACATATTCGATCTATAAGACTAATTAACCTCTCAAAATCGAGCTAATGCAAATGGTCACGATCAATCCATGCAAAATCAATCAGTCACTTGTGTTTTTCATGCAATTATATATTTATGAAAAAAAAAAACGCTTCTTCTTATCAAATGTCGAATGCATATCATCAGAAAAATATGCTGCTTCGCAGTTTCTCTGAATGTAAATAGAAAAAGAAACAAAAAACAGAAAACAAGACGAGCGAGCGAGCAATGAGTTGAATCTATTTTTTGCTGCCGCCTAAACCACCACCGGCATTGACTTTAAAATAGATGATATCACCATCTTCAACCGTATAGTTTTTGCCTTGTTGACGATATTTTCCTTCAGCCTAAAATGATCAATTTTTCATTTCGACAAATGTCAATACGAGTTCGTTTTCATACTTTGACGGCATTTTCGTTTCCATGCTCCTTAAAATCTTCGAATTTCATGACTTCAGCCATGACGAAACCTTTTTCGAAATCTGTATGAATACGTCCAGCAGCTTGTGGTGCTTTTGTACCAATTTGAATTGTCCATGCTTTGACTTCGTCTTTACCCGATGTGAAAAAGTAACACAATTGCAAAGATCGATAGCCAGCAAGAATGATTTTTTCCAATGCACTTCAAATCGAAAATACATAATTCAACTATGTCGGCAAGCAATTTCATTTACCTCGGTGCACCTGCTTCTTTTATTGTTTTTTCTCTTTCTTCATCAGGCAAATCAATAAGACGATATTCATAATTAGCACTGAATGGTATAACAGTCGCACCGGGATCGTGTTCATCGATCCATTGTTTAACTTTACCTAACCATTTATTTTTCTTTTTTATATAATCTTCTTCAGCCATATTCAATAGATAGACCATTGGCTTCGATGTATTAAATAAATGTTTATTTAAAACTTCGATTTCTTTTTCATTCCAGTCATGAAATCGAACGCCACCTTTTTCTTCGCTTAAAATATGTAGAACTTTATTGATTGTCTCATAATCGATCTTTAATGTTTTATCATTTCCACGGACGACTTTTTTTTCTAAATCTTCGAAGACTTTTTTACACAATTCAAGATCTTTCAAACGTAATTCATCGTGAATGATTTCAATATCACGAATAGGATCGACATTTCCTTCGACATGAGCAATGTCAGCTTCGTCAAATATACGAACCATATGAAATATACCATCACAAGCTTTTATATGCGAAAGAAAAGCATTGCCGAGACCTGATATCATATTCAAATAAAAAACTAAACAAGATATCAATTCGATTTCTTCTTACCTTGTCCTTCGCTTGCACCTTTGACTAAACCAGCAATGTCAACAACCTAAATTCAAATCATGAAAATAAACCTATTGCCTTCGATACAAATACGAATTGAATTACATTGAGATATGCAGGTTGTTTGCTACAAAAAAAATCAATATTTTAAATAGAAAATCTATCAATTCAAATACCTTAATGGCTCGTAATGTTGGCATAAGAAATCAAAACGTGCATCAGGAACTGGTACACGACCTAACAAGAATATTATTGATTTGGTTACTGAATTTCTTGAATTGATTTGTTCTTACTTTCATTTGGATTGATCGTACAAAATGGAAAATTTTCAGCAGGTACACTTGATTTTGTTAAAATATTAAAGAATGTCGATTTTCTATTAAAGAACAAGAAAAAAACAAGTTAAATTAGAAAGGATATTGTCATTCGAAACAAACCCAGCATTTGGTAAACCGACAATGCCCATTTTAAGATTTGTACCAACTCGACCAATGAGTGGTTTTGGTTTTGCTTCTTCTTTCTTTTTGGGTGGCATAATTTCCTATTGATTTTCAATTCGTATCTGAAAAACAAAACATTTTTCTTTTATTTAACTTCTAAAATACGAATAAATAAATAAGGCCGATTAATCGGAATGTTGACTAAAAACAATGAGATTAAATTTTACTCAATGTAGATGTTGCAATAGTTGTCGTAGATGGTTTTGCTGGATTGATATTGTCATCAGAAATATGAAAGAAAACTAACATAATACATATTGCCATGAGAAGATGTGCGAAAAGAACGATTAACATCGAAAGAGTATTGAAACGTTTTTGATCGGAACTGATTGTTGGCCAAAAAGTGACAATTAAAACACTGCCACTGATAATCGATGCGATGATGGTGAGAAACCATTGAAGCCAAACTATTGAAATCATCCAGAGAAGAGACACTGGGATGAAAATAGTTAAACTGTAACCGTAGATGCAGAGCAATTCAATGAATGTATATTCAACACGTTTTAAATGCCAACGAAAGAAAAAATAGATTATTGTTGGCATCAACCACCAGTAGAGATAGATCAACTAGAATTAGAAATACAGAATTCTTATTCGTATACCAATGAAATCAACAACGAAAAAAAATACACATACTATTGCTGATAAAGTTATCTTAGAAAAATCGATTTGAAAATCTGCATTTGGCGTATGAAAATACGTGATAATATTACCGCTAATAGCTACTGTTACAATAAATGTTACACACACCCAAAATGGTCCGTATAAATCAGGATTATGACGAATATTTGAATTGAAATAGGATTTATTTGGTCGTGGTGTTACTGAACTAACTAAACGTTCGAGAATTTGTTGTGTATCAATTTGAAAATACTGTTGATAATATTCAATTTGCCAGATATGTAATTGTTCGTTTTTTGTACTATTTGCTGTTGCTGGTAGTGGAAGAGATGATTGTTCAGAATTCGATGGATTATATCCATAAGATCGTTCGGAATTTGTTGGATTTTCTATAGCAACATCATCTTCAGGATCAACGGCTGAATCAGGAAATGTTGTAAACAAATGTGTTTGACCTGAACTGTTCGTCGATGTTGTACTCGTTAGGAAGCCATCATTGGAAAACATCATTCTTACGAAATACAAATGCAGATATGTATTCCAATCCAAGGATGCGTATCTGTTTCTATTCTCTGTCTGATATATTATTGGGCAAAACAATCCAATTATAGGTTGAGCATACACTAGCGACATTAGCTAGTATATATTATGGACTTAGAAACGAAAAAAAAATACAGATGATGATTAATTTTCATTTATTCTAATAAGTTTATTGTGCTATTATAAAATATTTTCTAGTGCGTGTTTCTTTTTTGTTGATAATTGAAGACAATAACTTAAGCACTCATTTTATTGCTTTCAACTTTGCTGTAGGTTATGAAGACGCAATCGAGATCGAGAGATAGACACTCTCGCCCTCAAATCATTTCGTTTTATTGTCACGCAAAAAAGGAATAGACATTTGAAAATAAATAACTAACAGATCAGAAGGAAATTTCATTTCAACAAACTATGCAAACATCATCGGGCACAAGTACCGATCACTTAAAAGTTCCAGCAAATCAAACTTTCAATCGATCGAGAACTTCTTCTAGCATATCAATTACTGAAAATCCTAATGAACTTCAAGAACACAAACGTTCCAATCTGCGACTTTCACCTTCGACAAACAGTATTCTCAAACAATCGAGTTCGTCTCCTCGACGTTTATCTGCATCGTCTCATTTAAGTGTTCACTATACACCTGAGATACAAAAGAATGACGAAAATCTCAACATTGAAACGGTAGATTCACTACCAATTACGAATAAAAAATATAAAAATCACCGTTATTATTCTCTTAAAATGCCAACACACTATGGAATTCGAGAGTTTCTACACAAATCATCTGTATCACCTTCACTTTTACTCAAAAGGTACAGAATTGTTCGTCTTACTTTCGCAAATTAATTAGACGAGATTATTTGTCTCTGATTTATTCGAAAGAAAAAGAGTAGAAGGCCTTTTGAAAACGTCAGATCACTATCAATTTTCACTTGATATGACGAAAACACTTTTTTTTTCAAAATTCCAACCGTTTTCCACAAGATTCATATCCAAATGAAATAGACATATTCATGAAAAAACAAAATTGACAAGCCCAAAAAACATTTTATCTTAATTTTTTCTGACACCTCAAGCGTACAAAATGCAATATGTATAGAAAAATATCGAAACACATTTTCTCGTTTACTAATTTAATACAGGTAGATATACACGTCGAAAAAACGAAATAACAATAGAACGAAAAAAATTTTGAAGGCTTAGATGAGAGAAAAAAGTACGAATACATATTGGTAATAGCATAATTAGCGAGTAAAGCAAAAAAATATATGAACTTGAGAAATGCAGATGAAAAGCAAATTATTCAAAGGACCATTTCTATTGAAATTTCGTAACCATAAAAGGTAGATATAGTTAAATCAATGGCAATCGAGAAATTTTTCTAATCGTTTAAATGCATTTTTCGTTTGATTTATTTAGAAGTAATGATGAAGATGCAGATGCATATAAAATCTTTAGTATACTCTATGGTCTCGGTATGTTTTTCGATGATTTGCACGATTCAAAACAGAATTCTCTTGATTTTTTTTGCACTAGTTATTTTCATCGGTGGTGTAGCTTTTTCTATTTCTCATGCAATTATTCCGACGGAAGAAGCCGAACATATCAAACATCTAGCTGAAGTAAATTTAATGGAAAATAATTGTTTTTCTTTTCGATTTTCTTGCTTATATAGATTTATTTTACTTATCTCTATTGGGTATCGATTTGTTGGATTATATTTTGTATAATCGATATAGTTCGTCATCGACGAAAGTTAAACATCAATAAAAGTACATTAGTTCGATTGAATTCGAACAATTTCCCATTAAGTGGCGGAAATGTTCGTGTGCCAGGCAATAAAACAGTTGCACAATCACGATATGAACGTGTACCAATTGTTTCAAATTTAAGTACACCTCATTTTAATTTGCAATTATTCGATGATTCCGATGGATTTCCATCTGAAGATAATGTGAATGAGATTGCCAACGAACGACGTGCATTAAATCTTCCAAAACAACCGCTAAATAATGATATCGATGACGACGACGAAGAAGATGATGATGATGATGATGATGACATCGGACATAGTAGTAATCTCGGTCGTTCACGATATCGATCTCAGTCATTAGATGATCTATCTGAAAAAACAGGTAGTCAAGTGAGAAAACGTTCGGTTGCCGCACGTGATGTGACAACACGACGGCGGGCTCTCGATCCTGGCGATGTACATAATTTGAGAAGCTATGTTCGTCATAGAAAAGATAGTATTGTACAACGAGTCATAGGTTATAATTATGATGATCATTCGACAGCTGGTGGTTTGTATATTCGAGTGGGAATCGGAAGTAAATATTGAGAAAGAAATTTGTAAAAAAAAAAACTCGTTTTGATGTTCATCTTTCGTCTAGTTTTTTGTCTTGGAACAGTTATTCATTCAGGTTTATCGATATTAAGTAATCTCGAACATTTGGCGTGTACAAGATGGACGGCTGTTGTCGATGATTTTTCGAGATTATTATTTAGTTTTATTCAATTTTTCTTTATCTTCAAACATTCGAATGTATGTAAAACAAAAGATTTCGAATTATTCACCATTGAATTCTCTGTTTTTTTTTCAAAAGTTGATTATTCGTGCACATGAAAGTCTCGCTCGATTAGCTGTTATGCATATCGTCGTTACAAATCTTTGTGTTTGGTAAGACTTTGAAGAAAACGAAATCATTCAACTTTTTTTTTCTCAAGGTTTCGAATGGTTGTTATTGAAACAAAATCTCAAATCATTGAATCGGCTGGTCATGAAACAGGCGGCACATCATTTTCCAGCGAGAGCGTTCCATCAAATAGTAAATTCACATATTTCTCTATGTTATACTTTGAAATAAACTGTTTGACAATTCAGTGAGCTATTCCATGCTGCAAAAATACCGTACACAAATTCATTCACTTGAGTGTCTTCAATCAATGGGCGACGCTGAACTTTTATCATCGTTTATCAACGAAGGTTACATGAGAATGAAACCATTGCTCTATCCATGCACAATCGAATTCAGTCTCATGTGTTTAACTGTAAATATCTGACAGATTAATTCTTGAAAAGACTATTTCATTTGTTTTGTTCTTCAGCTTTTTTATCTTATTTGGGAAAATATTGGCAAAACATTTGCTTATAAAATGTCGGATAAAGCTTCAACAAAAAATGTATTCATGGTTAATTGTCATGCGTCGATCAAAGGTCTTTTTGCTGGTATGATTATCTTTTCCAGTACAGTCATATCGATTATTCTCTACGCTCTATTTCGAAATAAAATTGACGAAGATATGCATCATATGCCAGCATCATCACTACATTCCGAATCATTATCACATCATAAAATTTACTCTCGAGCTAGTTATTATCCGGTAACGCCAGCATATCAATATAATTTTCTCATTCCAACAACGACCATACCGCCTCATACAACGATTCGTTTGATGCCGAAAACTCCGAAGAAGATTTTATATAGTATTGCTATTGTTGAAATAGTCAACTTTTGTTTACTATGCATATCATTATTGGCAACGATATGGGCTCTAGTGAAAATACGAAAACTACAATACAAACGAACGACAACACGTAAGAAAATTGAACAAAAATCTTCTCGGAATTTGTTTTTTTTTCGTCTAAGGTTTCGATGATGTTTTAATTATTGTTTCATTAACTGGAACATATTTATATTCAATATTCAGTGCATTTGCATTGTTAAATAATAAAAATCAATCGACTTGGATTGCCTATTTAAAAATTGTTATTGTCGTTCTCGAGTTCATCGAAGGTACTATTCACGCATTTTTCATTCTCGTTGCCATTCGTAAACGTTTACATCGAGCTAATAATCATCAGTATCCAGCTCGTGAAATCATTACACTATTGATTATGTTAGATCTTAGTCTTTGGTTCGAAGCAACGACAACAACAACGAAACATGAAGCGAATCCATTTCAGTTAGCTTTCTATCATGTTATACCTTGGTCGATCATTGCTGCTATTGCGACGCCATTGCAGATTTTCTTTCGATTTCATGCATCGGTTTGCTTGTCACATGTTTGGGAAAACATGTATATTTTACCAGCTTATGAACAAATTGCTATGCATGGTTTATAATTGTTTTCCTTTCCCTTTGATCTCTGATTTTGTCCTTGAAGAAATAGAAGAAAATTTTCTATCTTTCATTGGAGATGTTCTCCCAGCGCAAATTTATTTTTGTTCTTTATACATAAAGGTTTAACGACAGTGGCGGACTAAAAAATTCATTCAAAACAGGAGAAAGAAGAAATCGCTCCTACACATATATTTTTTATCATATACTTTCTTTTACTTTATATATACGTATGTAGACGATGTTTTTTTTTATCATTTCTTTTCATTTGAAAGAAGTAGACACTACGTTTTATACATATCCATGGCAGAAAACATCAATCAAAATTTCGATCATGAATGTCCGGTCTGTAAGGACAATGAACCTGAGAGGTTAACTTTATTTGCTTGTCCACATTCAACAAACTTTTGTGAACAATGTATTAAACATATACTTAAGGATGGTAAAACAAGATGGATATGTCCGTTATGTCGAGAACGTCTACCTGTAGAAGAATATGTAAGTCAATAAAGTAAAACATGCGTTACGTTTGAAAACTTTTTACATTTATAGTTGGCAAAAACCAATCAATCGCATTTAAAACCTCATGAAGCATCATTAAAAGTAACTCCAGATACTCCAGGTTTACTTCAAATTGTCTCCGATTGTTGTGCTATTGCGTTATTGGGTAGTTTAATTATTTATCCTATATTCATGAAGAATTAAATTATTTTATTTAAAAATTTATGTTTATGCTCGACAATCAATTTATTATTTTATGATAATGTTTTTTTTCCAAATTTTCATAATTTTTTGTTTTTAAAAATAAAAAAACACAGCTGATAATATCAAGGTTTAACCACGAAACGAAATAAGCCTTTTGAAATTCTTTCTTACTGTTAAATTATCGAGGAGGATAACTACGATAGATGGTGTAATTATTCAGTGATCAGAAAATCTGTTCAGCGAATATCATCAGCAGTCGAAATATAGAAAAAAAACAGAATATCACAGATCTGTTTATTTATTTTAATGATGCCTATTTTTTTTTGTGAACTCATACTTACAGTTCAAGTAAAAGTTTTTATAATAACTCGATTAAACAACCGAAGTTTTGTTCTTGTTATTCAAGGAGAAATCGTTGAATAATCTTTAATTAAATAAGTTTGATTAATAAGTAGTATGAAGAGTCTGCTCTTGAGCACGTTTGTTCTCATTGAATCTTTGTTAGGAATGACACCGGCATAAAAAAAAACAAGAGAAAATCTTGGCAGGAGTTTTCAGTCCAACAATTTCCGTTCAACCATCTAACTCTTACTATTCCTACAAACTAAGATCAATGCAACGATAGTCAGTTCTATTTTATTCTTCAATAATCTCTTTTTTTCTCTTTGGTGTTAAATCTTAACTTAGATGTTTGCCCTGATATTTTCTACTTTACAGTAAGTCCGTTTTAGATCGTAACTATTTTATTTAGACAAGTGATATTATTGCTTCTAACTAAATGAAAAAAAAAACGTTTAAATATAGCTTATAATTCTTCTTTCATAATCTTTTTTTATTGTGTACTCAGAATGTGTTACAACAAAAATCATTTCTGATTATCCTATACGGAACTAAAGGTCATACTAAACTCTCTCTCTCTCTCAATATATATTTTTTTGATTTACCTGTTTGTTCTTCCAGAAAATAGCTAATAAATAAATGTCTCGTCTCTAGCCATTTAGTTTGTCGATTGCGTGAGTACGAGAATGCGCGACAATTCAATAGAATTTTTATTAGATAATAGAATACAATAAATAATATCGAAATTTGATTAGTCTATATTAAGAGGATAAAATTTTTTTTTCTTATTTGATTTTGAAAGAAAAACAACTGAGTAAAGTGATGATAAGGTATAGAATATCTTTTGTCATTCTCTTTAATTAATGAGGACTCTTTAGATGTTCTAATTTGACTAATTAAAATAGTTAAATCAAATTTTTAATAAGAAAAAACAATCAATAATAAAAGAAAAACTTCAAATTTGTTTCAATTCGAATGATTCACAAATTAATCTAATTTTCCGCTCATTCACAGTTAGATATTTGATGTATGCTTTTTTTTTGAAAAGAACATGGTAATCTATTTCAAGATAGTTCATTATTATAATATTCTTTGACCAAGAAAAAAGTCCCCGTACAATAGAATAGTTTTTGCTTTTCTTTTATCGACAATAATATTCACTCAATCATAACGAAGTTAATCTTGAATAATCCATCTTTCAGACTATATGACAGGGACAGTCTGCTATCTTCGTTCGATATGTTAACACCAGAAATCCATTAGTTAAATGAAGATAGAATCTCGTTTGAATTTTTCTTCTTGTCGTCATAGGATCTGTTTTTGATTAATAAGACAATTGAAGGTCAGTTAATAATTAGGTACAGATAAGAATTTTATACATGTTTTGATTTCGATATTTCTTTTTTGATAACATTTAAAAGATCAAACGTAATCTTGTCGAATATCGACAACTGACTTCTAACGAACTATGAAAAAATAAATCTACTATATGAGTCGTCGTTGTCTAATACAGGCATTTGTCTCAATAGAAAAAAACCCCTGAAACACCAATGATTAAGACTGACATTAAGAAATTAAAGGAAAAAAAACAGAAAAAAAGAGCCCGAAGTTGTTGCCGTCGATCAAAATTGTTTTTTATTCTAGAAAAATGAAAGAAATCGACGAATATAAAAAATCAATTGAGTTCATCACCTGCTGATAATATATAAATCTTGCTGAGTTTGATTTTAAACTCGAGGAAAAGAGAGAGAACGAGAGCGAGAGGGAGTGTGGAAGAAAAATACTCGACACAAAATATGAGTTCGATTATTGAATGTTAGAATGTCGATAATCAGATTTCAACGAAAAGAAAATGAATGCCATTGAGATAATGTGTGTCTAACAGATAGAAAATGTTTAGGTATGTATGAAAACAAAACCTAGATTCATTTTATGCTTTTCGTTGAATTGATTTCTATCTTATTTACTCATTTTCTCTCAGGCATTTTTTTGTTTTTTCTTCTTATATATATATATATATGGGTGTGTGTTTTTTTTCTATCTTTTTTCTCTGGTCGTTTTACGTTGTTGATAATTGCCGAAGAATCGTACTAATATATGTTGTAAAAAAAACTGTATAGACATATAAACAAACGATGGTAAAAATGGGCGGAAAATAAAGATAACAATATATACATATATATATGTCTCGAAGGAAAAGAAGCGCAAGGAAAAAAAACGGCAACGATTATATTGGATATTCGAAGAGTTTTCTTAACGAGTTTTTTTATGAAACTTATTGTTGTTTTTTGATTTTGTTCTCTTCTAGATGATCAAATGATGATCATTTGATAAACAAAGATTATCTGCCAATCGAAATCTGCTAAGATAATTATCATGAAAAAGATTCGTAAATACTTCAATCCGGCAACAACGGGTGATAGTAATTATACAAAATCATTGTCGAATTCGTCGAGCAATTCGATGGGCGTGCATTCAATGTAAGTTGTCATTTACACAACCTAATGATTTCTTAGTGACGAGAGAGTTTGTTGAGCGTTGTTGCTTGATGAATTGGTTGACACATGTTTTGACGTTACTTGATGACAACAATTGAGTGGAAGGACAAACTGTCGTTTCATATGGAAAGAATGCTGTTAGATTTTTTTTGATAAATATTACAGATTTTCCTCTTCGGTTATTTTTTTTATAAATCAAGGATAGACCAGGTAATTACAAATCGATCGTATAGAAATACATATGGTACAGATGGTTCGATTTAAAATCGATTCTTTTTTTTTGTCAACATCACGCTGCCGGAACTAACTGTTGTTGTTTCTGATCTTTCAGTAACAAGCTCTATTATGATGTTCTGCCAAAGGGCAATAAAAACTTGTCAGAGAACCGTTTTTTTTTATATTTTTTGATTTCTCTTCGGGATTTTTTCCTACTGTAGTTTAATATATTATTGATTAGTAACAATTGTCCGTTTAGTATCTTTAGTAGACATTATAAAATAATATTCGGTGAAAGTTCGAAAAGTAAGATAAATCTCAAGATAAGCTCGTAAAAAAATGTCATATCATTCGGTGAAATACTTCCTTTTTTCGCCCTTCATAGAGAAATCTAGAATAGATCTGTTATTTAAATCTTTATACATGACGCAGACAACGTATTTGCGTAGGAGTCCATATGTATTTGTTGTTTTCCGCGTGTTTTTTTAAAAACATCGTTTTTATCTGTAGTACGCATAGATGAAAGACAAAAAAAATAAAGACTCTCCCATCATTTTATGGCATTTTGCAACTAATCGCTGTTACTGACATTTGACAATGAAGTTGATCGTCACTCATCTATTGTACTAACATTTATCGTTCTTGGTTATATCGTCTATTATTTCAATCTAAAGATTTTCTTCTTATTGTGCCTGTCTGTCTTTCTTTTTTTTGGTTTTTGCTTGGCTTGCCAATCTCAAGGGAAGTAAATAGTCGAGTGTGCAACACGAACATACAGTTGACTCGTTCGTTTGATTAACTAATTTTTAACTTAGCTTTCTATTCTCATGATATTTTGATTACATATCCTAATTTTGTTCATTCTCTCCAATTGAATCAATAAATCTATTTATATCGATCGATTTGGCTTGTAATCATGTATCGAACAAACTATTCTGTTGAAGTAAAACAACCTAATCTTTGGATTATGTAGGTAGACAAATTTATTGCACGAAGATCCCCTCCTGTCTGTATTTCAATTCAGCATGAATATATTATAATACAAACAGATTAATCCTCCGTTTTCAGTTTCAACATCGGAAGAAGATTAACAATAATTATTAGCCATTCTATTCCAATAGATTTCTTGACGAAACGAAGTTTTTCCTTTCTTCTTCTTCTTCTTTTTTATGTTTTATTTGACTTTTTTCTTTCTTTTTCGTCGATAAGTACATAGCTGTATAAATTCTTTATCGAAATCAACAACTGATATCAAGCAATAGAAATTCTTTATATAGAATAAAAATGTCCGTTTTTCTTTTATTGACACCAAAAAAAAAATTTTTGTGTTTAATCTAACTCATAAAATGCCCATGATTTGCCTATTATTTAGGTGATTATTGCTGTTAGTATATCTTATTTGACTTGAAGTTTTACATCTCTCTGGATGTATATATATCCGCCGATTTATCGATATATTCAGTCTTTCTCTCGGCTTTTTTTTTCTTCTCTTTCTTCACTCATTCTTCATCTTAGTTGTATAATGCCGATTCGAATGAAAGAGGGACAACAGAAGCAAAGCACGCACTATGCACATCGTTCTCGTTTTTCTTCTTCTTCGTTTTTTTTTCTTATCTCGCTATCACGCATAATAATGTGCGGCATGCGTGTATATACTCCTATCGACGGCCATAATCATAGTTCCATTTTTTGTCAGTTTTCTTTCGATTTACTACTTTTTTTTCTTTCTTTCTCTCTCTCTCTTTCCTTTCTTGATGACTATTGAACGACAAATATGTATATCGATTTTATGAATGAGAATTTTTGTCAGATGTTAGGGATAATCGAACCTTTCTCATTTATATTGAGAGTTGAGTACAGCTGGAGAACTAACAAGAGACAGAGAAGAAGGAAAAAGAAATCAATAGTATTCATCCTATTTGAATGACTTGAAAATAAAGTCAAGATTTACATCTTATCTTGTTTCTTATCATTGAATCTATTTTTAGCTCACCTGATTCACCTAACTCACCACCGGATCTTCATTCAACAACAGCGACAACAACACCAGTATTAACTAGTTATCAATCACTTCCAGCCGATTCATCATCGAATCGTTCCTATTTGCGTTTGAATAAATCTCCTCTTTCGCCAACATCATCAAATCAATCAACTCCACGATCAACACCCAAATCTCCTCTCTCACCATCAACGACAGGCGATACGATTAAACGTAGTTTCTTTCGATTTAATTCAGCTACATCGAATACAGAGAAAAATTCAACAACAAATTCATCCATGGGTCAATCAGGAAGTACAAAACGTACTCAAAATGATATTCAATCATTTCTTGATAAAGAAAAAGAGAAATTCATCGACAAATTAGAGAATCCTATTCGACAAAATAGTTGTCTCGATGATTTCGAATTGGTTCGAACGATTGGTACCGGTTCATTTGGTACGATAAAAAACATACGCACACACATTTTCTTCAATTATTTTCACGCATGTTTTTTTCTATTATAAAACTCTAGGTCGCGTTCTCTTGGTTACACGGCGAGGTGATGATTCCGATGAGAAAATCGCACTGAAAATCCTCGATAAACAAGTTGTTGTTAAAATGAAACAAATCGATCATACACTATCAGAGAAGAAAATTCTCCAGGCTTTATCTTGTCCATTTATTGTCAAATTATTATATACATTCAAAGATAATTCATATTTATATTTGGGACTTGAATATGCACCCGGTGGTGAAATGTTTACACATTTACGTGCATTCGGACGATATACGGAAGATATGACGAGGTTCTATGCTGCTCAGATTGTTCTAGCTTTCGAATATCTTCATCATTTGAATGTGGTAAGATTCGTTCGTCGAATTAAGATCGATTTTCTCTCATTATGACATTACCTAGGTCTATCGAGATCTGAAACCAGAAAATTTACTCTTTGCTGCTGATGGATATTTGAAAATGGTAGATCGATATTTGATTTTTGTTTTCAAATTCTATTTTAATCTTTTAGACTGATTTTGGCTTTGCAAAACGACTTAAAGATCGAACTTGGACTCTATGCGGGACACCAGGTACACATTTTTCTCCTCACATTCCAATTTTTGATAAACGATGATATTCAAAAACATTAACATACTTAACATCTTTGCATTTATTTTAGAATATCTGGCGCCTGAAATAATTCTCAGTCGCGGCTATAACAAAGGTGTGGACTATTGGGCATTAGGTGTTTTAATGGTAAGATAATTGACAAAAGAAGAAAAAATAATAATAAATGCATATGATTTAGTATGAAATGAGTGCGGGCTATCCACCATTTTTTGCTGATCAACCAATTCAAATCTATGAAAAAATCGTATCCGGTCGTGTTCGTTTTCCAAATCATTTTACTGTAGATTTAAAAGATCTACTGAAAAATCTTCTTCAAGTTGATCTAACACGACGATACGGTAATCTTCGACCGGGTGTTCGTGATATTAAAGAACATCGTTGGTTTAAAGATATCGACTTCATTGCAATCTATGAAAAAACTATTCCAGCACCATTTATCCCGCGAACAGATCGAGACAATTACGAAACATATGAAGAACAACCATTGACTGTCAGCTCAACCGAACGTTATCCAAGAGAATTTGCTGAATTTTAGAAATACATAATAGATCTTGTATTTAACGAGAATTTTCTTCTTTTGCTTCGTTTGTTCTTTTATGTATTTATACATAATTATATTCTTTATAAATATATTTCTCTTTTTTTTTGCTTTTTAAAAGTTCGCCTTTGATTTCTGTTTGTTTTTTTTGCACTTACGTTTATTCACTCGTGATACATTCTTTGTTTTTCGTTTCTTTTTATCAGAGCGAGAGAGATAGAGAAAGAGAACGCGTGTTTATTAAAATAAGAAATAGAAAATCGAATTAATAATTAAATTCTTTATTTTCATCTGACAGAAGAAAACTACAAGACAAAATGACAAACGCTTTCCGTTTTCCATTGATCGATTTGAACTCATTCGATTATTTATACTTGTCAAAGATAATCTTGTATGTTTTCTCATTAACATCACGATGGTTAATGTAAACATTAGTTTTTTCTTCTTCTTAGACTAAAACCGTTAATGATGACAGTTTTTGTTACTTAACTATGAGCATATTAATCAATAAAAGGAAATGATAGTACCTCGATTTTGTCTGAAGAATAAGTTTATATTTGTAATTCATTCGTATCTTTGATAGAAGCTTAAAATAAAACAAAAAGAAATTCCGAGATAAGATTGCATGTTTTGCATAATAATAAACATTTCATACTTGATGAATAGAGTAATCAAACGTCTTATTTATACAGTCAATTAGAAAAAAAAAATCTTTCTCTTTTTGCTTTGTTATTTATTTATTTTGGATGTGCATGTAGGATAATCAACCAAGCAATGAGAAAATAGAATAAAAATATCGGATAAAGTACAAGCATACGTCGATTGGGTTGTTGTGTTTGACCGAGAAAACGTACACTTGCATACATAGTCCAAGCAAATGCTAACATAACAATAAGAAAACGAATTATATGAAGAATAGGTATCGTTGATCGATTTGGAATGTATAGAAGTATATTATTGATTAATGCCGAAATTAATAATGGTAATAAACAATAACCAAGTACACAGACAGATTGAAAAAATGAGATTTTTCCTCCGAGTAATTGTGAATTGATCTAAAAGTTAAATAAGTAATGAGAAGAAAATGTTTTTTTGTGAACGTACAGTGACAGCTATGGATCCAATAAGCATTAATGTAAATACTTCAGCAAATTGAACGCCTGCACTAGATTTCGTTGCATTACTTTGAAGAAGAATGGCTAATGTCGTTACGAGAATCAATGGTCCCCATAGATCCCATTGTTGTAAAAGCGTTGATGAATGTCGTGGAATAATTGCATGACCAAATTTACGAAAAACAGCAAGTAGATCACCTGAAATTAAAAAAAAAGCGAATATAAAAAAAGGAAACCGAATTTCAACGAACGTTTTATCGTTTCGATAACGGGTTCATCGAGTGTTGATAATTGATTTTGATCTGTCTGACGAATTGCTGATGTTAATTCACCTTCGATCATATCGATTCCTTGAGAAGATGTCGACAAAAACGGTACTTGATCACTTTCAATCGATGCAGCCATCATTATGATTACTCTTCACTGATTTTCTTGTCGAAAAAAAAAACTACAGATAAAAGCAAGAGCACGTATACGATCGTTTCTTTCAATCATCATGGAGAATCAACTGAAAAAACCCATTGGCGGAAAATGTCTTCCAATCCAGTCAATGTATCAGCTATATCACAATCATGTAATCATCGTATGATGGAAAAAGTACAACAAGAACATAGAAAAAAAACAAAAATGATTAGGACTTGGCTACTCGTTCTTTTCGAAACGTTGTTTGTTCAAATCTTTGTTTTTATTTTATAAACAAACACATCGATATACATATTTATTTATTAGACATAATAAATCAAAAAGTAATTCCCTGCAGTCAATCGACTTTTGATATTAGAAACTAATTTTCTCGACATTGAAATGCACGACTATCTTGTTTTTTTTCTTTTCGAGAGTATTGCTTATCTGTCATGTGTAGTTATACGTAGAGACTCTTATCGTTTTCAACACATGATGCGGTGTTATGGTTCGCTGCACATTAAAACCGAATAGAAAAAAAAAAGAAATTCGACGTATTTTGTGTATCTCTAAGCTAAAATCGTTTTCTACAGATGAATCTATTGGTCTTCTGTTTATTTTCCTATCCAATTTTAATCTTATCGAATTCAATCGAATTATCTTATCTCGATTTAATTCATCAAAATCTCCGTGATTTTCATTCGTTCAATCAATTCTATCAAAACTTTCTTCATGATATTCGACAACATCGAATTATCGATACCGTTGTATCGCCGATTAATCTTGAAAAAATTCGTTTAAATACTTACACTGAAGATGATCTCAAAAATTCGGTAGATAAAACTATTTTTTTTGTTTGAATATTTGTTTTTCTCGATATTCAAGTGTTTCGAAACCGCATCGGATTTACTCTATGCACATGGTTACGATCCAAAGAATTTAAATCTATCCAAAGATGATCTTCGACTTCTCCTTCCGGCTATTTTGAATACAGTGGAAAATTCCGGATGTGAACGACAATTACCACCAACGAAACAATATCCGCTATTGAATCGTGATTTTCATTTTGCAGAATTTCTTTCTTTTTTTTCTAGTGTGCGCATTTATTTCAGGATGGGTTTCCGGTATTCTCTTGATTTTATTCATGAAATTAATTCATTTTATTGTATTTTCACTCTCGGGTGAACATTCATCGGCATTAACATCGAACGGAATAACTCGAATACTTTCGACTCATGCCGAAGCTCTGAAAAATCCATCCGAAGATGTTCGTGTGCCACCGGTAAAATATCATCTTTGGTTAGGATTAGCTTTCAATGCGTTTACATGTGGAATTATTCTTGGCACGGTTATTTATCATTTAATACCACATGTACGAAACGAAAACGAAGAAGAAATTGAAAATTGTTTGTTTGCTTTTGCAGATCTATGAAATTCCCAATGAAGATTTTAGTTACACATATTTACTCCGTGGAACAGTCGTTCTATTTGGTATTTTTCTGTTTTTTATCGTTGAAAAATTACTTCGATTTCGATTTCGAGTTGATGAGGTAGGCAGCCGTTGTTTTTAGCTCACTAGATAATCATGTGATATTTCAGATGCAATTCGAACCAACTACCGATGAAAACACAGATCAACCCGTCGTACGATCATCAGATGGATCAATGATTCAAATAGCTCGAATGCATGGCACATTTCATGTCAACGAGCGCGTAATCAACTAACTTCTGAATAAATCAAAAATCAAGATTTTACCTATGATTTATTTAGGATCATGTTCATCATGGTTATTCCGAGTCTGCATTCGATGTCGAACAGGAAAATATTGATGAGCAAACCGATTTGCAAACGAACACTAATCGTCGTCACTCATCACATCATGAAGTCGAAAAATATAAACAAAACTTGACGCTGTATCATGTCATTTACGATCTGACAAATGACTTGATCTATGGTTGTGGATTTGCAACAGCGATGTCACATGATTATTTTATTGGTTTAGTTTTGTGGTTAATGATATTGAGTGAAGGTTTTCGACGACATTCACGTAAGCAAATCTTGAATTTTAATTGACGAAAGAAAACAACAAAAAAACATTATCAATTGTTCAGAACTTTTGACGTCGATCGGCAGAAAACTTGGCCTCAAATTTCTCTTTGTTTCGTTTGTTTGTCTCCTTCTCGGGTATCTTATCGGCGGCATGATCGTCGAAATGCATCAACAATTTAATATACAAACGGCTGTCTTGCAAAAAGAATATATTTATTCAATTGTCTACGGTGCTCTTTTCTATACTGCCTTAGTCATATTAGTAAATATTGTAGAATGTTTTCGAATTTTCATTTCTCTTTGCTTTATTTTCAAGATTCCTGAATTGAACGATTTCGGTCAACATTTACAAGATCTTGTTAAAGACATAAATCAAACCGCTCAACAACGACGTTTACTAAAAGGCTTAATTCTTCTTTGTCAAAATATATTTCTAATTATTGGCGTACTAATTGCATTGATGCTCGCTATTCTCTGGAGATATTATCATCGTATTCATGTTTCTCAATATGTTTGTCAACGAGATCCTTTTCGAATAATTTGTTCTGGTAGTTCTTAGTGTTTCTTTTTCTCTTTGCCTGTGATAATCTTCGTATTTTAGTTAAAATAGTTAATAAAAAAATTTTCTCATTCAAATTGTTCTAGATAATGATTCTGAATATAGTTAGTTTTATTGTTCTTCTTCAATTCAAAAGCGTTCTAACAATTAATTTCAATTTATCCCTCATCGAAGAAAATATTCTTTATTCACGTATAAATAGTCGAGAAAAGTTGAATTTATTTTCGACAAAACTCGCTCAAACAATCGAGAATAACAATCAAACTTATCCAGATGAATTCAATAAAGTATGTAGAAAAAAAAACAACAACAAAAAATAAATAAATCAAATGAATATATTCTCTAGTGTTTTCAATCGTTGAATGAACTTCATGAATACGAGAATGTCAATCGAAATGATCTAGAACGAATTGTACCAAATTTAATTTATGTGAAATTAAATAATGATTGTACGAAAACAAATCGACGAACCTCATGGAAAAGTAAATGAATGAAAAGTTTTTTGTTTGTTTGTTGTAAATTTTTCTTTTTCAAAGATGTTATTATTGGTTTGTTGACTGTGACTTTTATAAATTGTTCGGCACTTTGTGGAGCTGTCATATTGCCATTTCGAAAGAAACCAGCATTCAAATGGATCTTAAGTGCCTTTATTGGTTTGGGTAAGACGCGAAGCGAGAAGGATAGTTTATATCAGTAGTTCATTTTTTTTTGGTGTTTAGCTGTTGGAACATTAACTGGCTCAGGAATCTTTCATTTAATTCCAATGGTTTGCTTGAATTTTCAAAATGAAAAGAACAAAAAATGAGAAATTTGAATTTGTTTTTAGGCATTCAATATTCCAGATATTGATACTCATCATACATATTTGAATAAAAGTCTCGTAGCAGTGATAATTATCTACATATTTTATATGCGTGATCAAATTTTAAGTATATTTTTTCGTATTGAAACTGTTCGTATTCATTACTAAAGAACCACATTTTTATATCTAAATCATTGATTTATTTAGATTATTTGCACACATGACCATGGTGAACATGATGATCTAGTACGTTAAATTCGATAGATGATTTGTTTATTTTGTCGAGTTTTGCTTTTCGATAGATTGGAAGAAAGAATTCCAAACGTTCGTCCATTGATTTCATCTCAAAAGTACGAGACTTTTATTTGATTATCAAGAAAGACGAAAATATTTTGTGTTTCAGACTATTGTTCGTGAAAAACCATCGCATAGTCTCATAAAAAGTCTGAAAACAATGAAAGCTGCTGGCTGGATGATAATCATCGGTGATATGTTACATAATTTCATCGATGGTTTGACTCTAGGCGCAGCATTTACAACGTCGATAGGTCTCGGTTTACGAATGTCATTTCCGATTATATGTGAAGAATTTCCTCATGAACTTGGAGATCTAGCTGTTCTCTTGAGTAGTGGCCTCACAATTGGTCAAGCATTGATTATGAATTTTGTCTCGGCATGTAGTTGTTACTTTGGTTTTATTCTCGGAGCTAAATTAGGAGAATTAGAACAAGTTCATTCATGGATCTATGCGTTAGCTGGAGGAATGTTTGTTTATATTGGTTTAACGGATATGGTTAGTGAACGCTCGTTTGTTTTTTTATGTTTTGAATAAATATTTTTCTTGATTTAGATTCCAGAATTGGTTTCAATGGGTGATGAAATCGAAAAAGATTATCGTGAGAATAAAAAGCCAGTTACCGCTCTTTTGAAGTTCAAAATTCTTTTATGTCAAAACATTGGATTAATCCTAGGCTTTGTCATCATGTTTTTACTTGGCAAATATGGCGAATATCTCGAGAATTTTGTGAAACTCTCAGCCTAAATTTAATTTTCATCCGTCCGTGAATTTCTCTTGTTGTGTCTCTGTATGTTTTTAATGAATGAATAAACTTTTAACAGAATTTCTATATAAAAAAATATCGACATCTATCAATTATTGAAGTTTTCCCACTAAACCAATGAAAACAAACGTTGAATCAAACAAAGACAAAAAAGTTTTATTGAAAGATTTTGTGTTTCATCTCGTTTTTTTCATGGCCGAGACAACGGAATCAAATTCTGAAGTGCCTGATGTTCAACCATCGCAAGTCTTGAGTGTCAATCCAAGTTTACCAACGAATAAATTATTAGATAATTTAACTGTAAAGAGAATTATTTCTTCACTTGGAATTATCCGTTTTGTTTTTTCTTTTTTGCAGAAAAATCAAAGACTTTTACAATCATTACCACAGAATTATGAAAAACGACATTATTTCACCGGACTTTTCAAGACATTATTGGACGATTTTTTCTTTTCTCATGAACGTGCTGATATTCAACTTTATGCTGCGATTTGTATTGCTGATATTATTCGGATCTATGCACCGAATTTACCGGATGTACCAACAGAAAAATTAATGGTAAACAAACAAACAAACGAAAACTCAGAAAAGAGCAAATGATTTTTTTTAAAATCTAGAATATGTTTCTTTTTCTTGCCAAACAATTACTCGGTTTGAAGAGACTCGATGATCCGCTGTTTACTCGTCGATACTATCTTCTTGAAGTAATTGAATTTCTCATTTAAAAATCTCCTTGAAAAAAAAAACCCAAATCTCAACATAGAATTTAAGCATGGTTCAATCGTTTATTCCAGCTGTTAATCTCGAAGATAATCGTGGCACACAGATCAGTTCGGTTGTTTTAAATAATCTCTTCAATGTTGTACAGTATGTTTCAAAACTAATTAAACGATTTCCTACGAGAGATTATTATTCGTTTGTAGGAAAAAACATAGTGAACAATTGAAAAATCTCATGATTGATATTGTATCAGTGATTCTTGCTGAATATGAATCGATACCATTTGAATTAATAGAAATCTTATTCGCGAGAATTATCGATCCGGAAAAGGTTTTGTTTGTTTTTTTGAAGTTGGATTTGATTTCAAAGACGAAATATGTGTCGTTTTTATAGAAATTACGAGAAGAATGTTATGATTTAGTCAAAGCCATTATTCAACGAACAGAATCGACTCTTAAACCAGCTATTGTTGAAGTAGAATGTTCTCTTCGTTTTTTTGTAATTTTATTATTGAAATTCGAATCTTTCAGTATTTTAAAACTGTTTTAATCAATGAAGACACGGGTTCTTTGCATTTGCATGCGAAAATTTACAATGTTTTCGATGAATTATGTCGCATATCGGAATCAATCGTCGAAGATCTCATTCCGACCATTGAACATCGATTAACCGTAAAAGAATTCTTTGAATTTTATTTTTTCCTATTGATTTGATTCAAAAAGATTTCCAATGAAAAACATCGTCGTGATGCTGTGAAAATCATTGCTTACATCACAAGTTCACCAAATAATGATTTCGCACAGAAATATCCAAGACTTTGGAAAACCTATCTCGAACAGTATATCGATCGAACTGAATCATATTCTTTCGATTTTCTCATTCAATCATAGATTTAAAATTGGTACACCTGAAATACAATTAACGTGTTTGAAATATTTTAAAAGTTACGCTCTCAATCAACCGGATCTGCTAATTGATCTCGAAGGTTTATCTCGTTGTTGCTACTTTTTTTGTTCTCACATTTCTGATTAGACGTCATGAGTCAATTGAGTTTGTCAACGGACACAAATATTCGTTTGCAGTTAATAACTCAAATTCGTACGATAACAAGCTCGAATCCAATTGAAATGAGCGAAAAAATCAAGCAAATTCTATGCGAACGTTCGAGAGATAAAATCGTAGGAGAAGATTTTTCGATGAATTGAAAATGACAAAAAAAAAATTCGTTCGTTCGTTCGTTTTTTCTTTTCGTCAAGTGGGAAGTTCGAAAGGAAGCTCTTGATTATCTCGGATATATTTACAAGAAAGAATGTGTCAATGCCAATTGGTCGGCAGATATTCAAAAACAATTGACATGGATAGCTAATTGTATAATTCATTTATATTATCAAAAAACTATTCAAGACAAGTAAATATTTTTATGAAAATGAAAAACTGATGATGAAAACGAAAGAATTGTGTGATTTAGATTGTTAGTCGAGAGATTATTGACATTTTCGTTGATACCATGGGATGGAAATATCGATGAAAAAATTCGAGTTCTACTTATTTTATATTCGAATGTGTCTGAAAATGCTCAACGGTAAATTATTCGACAGAGATTAAATAAATATTTATTTAAATATGTTCATTGCAGTGCAATTCGTGAAATAATTAATAGTAAATTTGTGTAAGTTGAATTAGATATTTTTGCTATTTGAACGTATTCTTTTTTTGCCACTAGATTTCGTCGTCAATTAGACAAAATGATTGATTTTTGTCTTCAAATGGCTGATTCAAAAACAACAAACGATGACAAACAATTAATCGAGCTAAAACTCGTCAATCTTCTTCATGCTATTGCCTTACGTTCGTTTTACCTTTTTGTTTTGTTCAAATCAAATTCTTAAATTCGATATTTTCACGTAGGTTGTCTACCTAATCCAGAAAAAACCGAATCAGTTCTTAAAGCATTTGCTATCTATGCTATCAAACAACATAAACAACAATCGAATCAATCGAGTATTTTGAATATATTCAAGCAAGCTATATCCGATCGAATGAAATCGAAAGAATGCTATGCCCTAGCTGTAATTTTGCTCGGTGGCCAAAGAAAAAACGTTTTGAATAAATGAGAATTTGTTTAGAGTGGCATCGGACAAACGTTGTTAGAAGAAGCAACCAAAGAACAGAAACGTTTTCCTGTCGATGATCAACAATCAACGACAACGAATGACAATCAAACACAAGGACAATTTACGAAAATGTGTGGATTGATAAAAACAATGTTCGAAAAGATTTCAACGATTTTATTCGATCAAGAAACTGTTAGTCATTTGTTGAGTTATATTTTCGACAAAGTTTCCAATGGTAAAAAGAAAACAGAAGAATATTGAATTAGAACATCTCTTCGATTTATTATTCATAAATAGAACCCGAACAACCGACGAGTTATTATGAAAATATAAATCAATTATTAAAAGTTTTCATTCAACATCCAATGATTTTCAATTCAACAGATTCGTTAGAATTACTTTGTAATCTTTTAAAACAACGTGTGCTCGAGCTAGGTCAGCTGTTGTCTCATTTTTCTCATAATGAAATTCGTCTTCTTCTTTAAATTCAGCACCAATTCTCCTTCGTACAATCGAAGCTTGTGCATCTCTCTTCACTTCAGTCGAACAACAAACTCTGCTCGATTCGGAATTGAATTCCTATTTAACTCTTCATCCGCCGATCGCTAAACGAGCACTCTACTGTCTTTGTGCTCTTCGTTCGAATAGCAAAGATGAACTTCTTCAAAAACTAATCGATGTAAAAGAAAAAGTTGTTCATTTCAATCTTCAAAACGATCGAAATCTTCTTTCAGGATACTCAATACGATCAATTCGATAGTGATCAATTCATAACTCGACTTGTTCTACTCGGACATATGATTCAATTATCGCCAACTAAATTAGCTCATTTAGGCAAACGAATTCTTACGAATCTTTCAAAGACAATTCTTGATAAACAACAAACAGACGATAATAATGATGATGGCGAACATTTTTCGAGTTCATTTCTACATGGAAATTTTACGATGTTACCTGATGAACCACATGTCGATCCAGAAATTAGTGCAGATACACGAGTTAAACGAGAATTAATTAAAGCTATGACACGAGCAATTCTAGGTTTGAAAGAAAGTTCAGCTGGCTTATTTCTTCTTACTTATAAACTCATTCGAAAAGCGATTGAAAAAGATCAAGATTTTATTGAAGAAATGAGGTAAAGCAAAAGCTTCATTCAACAAAAAATGAATCGAAATTTTTCTTTTGTCTACTAGTGAAAATGAAATCATCTATATTCAACTTTGTGGTTTATCTTGTTTATTAAAACTAATAACAAATGTTTATTTCTATTCTCGAATTAAACCCGATGATTTTCTCATGATTATCACATTGCTTCGTGTACGATTTTCATTGAATGGAAAATTTGAGAGTTCTTATTTTTATTTTTTTCTTTCAGGATCCATCATCGAAAATTCGTCAACGAACCTATCGTAAATTAGCCGAACATTTACGTGATCCAACATGTCCGATCGAATTACTTGCATTATTAGCATTTGCAGCCAAGGAACCCGAACGTGAACATCGAGAACAAATACGTCGTTTAATGTTACAAATAATTGATACACGACGTGAACATATTAAACAACAATTATCCTATAAAACAGCACATTCAACTAATGGCAGTTCATCGACTCGAAATGAGCACGTCGATGATAATGATGACGATGAAAGTAATTCATCATCAATCGATGACAAACCTCTTGATTACACTTTATATCCCGAGTATTCTCTTACATATTTTCTTTATTTTCTTTCGAAATCTCCAGCATTTATTCTCTATGATGACATTGAAATGTTGCATACAATGACAGAGTACATACTCTTTCTCCTTGATACATTATTATTACGTTGTGATACAACCGTTGGTTTATTTTATAAAGGTTTATTACGATCAATAAAATCATCGGAAGATGCTACAATATCATCGGATAAAGACGAAAAAGCCGAACGAAAAGATGCATTAAAAAAACTTCATGTGCTCGTTGATTTAACCTATGTGATTCTCTCTCAACGCGCATCATCATTAATGATTTGTCGTGCAAATTCGAATGTACCATTGTCGGAAATGTATTTTAAAAAAATACGTTACAATGCCGTTTCATATTTGCCCAAAGATTTTAAACTTAAACTTAAACCAATGACAATAACAACTGTTAGTGAATTACCAATTGGAATGAAACCGAAAAAACGTACGAGCGAACATAGTGGTGGAGGAGATGATGATGAATGTTCGACGAAGAAAAAAACCAAACAAAACATCGAAGAAGAAAATCACTCAAGTAAGAATTCGATTAGAAGGAGAGGAGAAGAAGAAAAAAACTTCTTATGACATATATACATATATTATGACATTGAAGTTAAGTATTCGATTACTTTACTAGCTTAACTCAAATGTTTATTAAATAAACAAGAGAAAAAGAGGAATGAGTTCATTCTCTTCTTTAAATTGAATATACGTGCAAATGAATTTTATAAAAGAAAAAAAAGAAAAGGTAAATCGTTCATTAACGAGTATCGTATTCCAAGCTGATGCTCTTTCGCATTCGAATTCAAGGACATGATTTAACATATAAATACTATTCGAAAATGATAATCCTGTATGAGATGAAGTCGTTAGACGGATTTAGTTGATTAGTCAAATGAATTCTTGTTTTATTTTTTCTCTATATTTAGATTCCACATCGGCCAATGGAAATGGTGTAAAAAAGAGAACATCATCTCGTTCTCGAGTTAATTTTGCGTATGAAAAACCACAACTACGTTCATCATCATCGTCATCATCGTCACCCTCACCTAAAGCAAATCATCGTGTAAAAAACAAAATGAAATCATAAAAATCGAGAAAAGAATTTATTTTTGTTTGCAAAAAATTAACTGTACAGATTTGTGTTTGCATGCACATGTCTCTTTCTGCTTCTTTTCTTTTTTTTTGGTCTTGTATAACATAAAATTTTGATGTTGAAAACATATTATGCCTTGTATATTTATGTTTAAAGATGAGTTTTCAACAGAGAGAAAAGTACACCTCATAAATCGCCAAGTATATGTGACACAATCGGTTTATGAACACGTGTGCCGGAGGCTTTATGACAAGTATATATGTATACACGGTATTTATTTGCTTATGCAAGCAAGGTGTGATCTGATTCATTTTCCGGCGTTACTGACTGATGCGTTCTGTTCTTTCACGTACACCATCGTGCTTTTAAAAAAATCAAGTATAGGAAAAAAAAACATATTGAGTTCTCTTTCTTCATCTCTCTTCTTTCGTGTTCTCTCTCTGTCGCTCGTTTCTTTTTCTCACACGATTGCTAGTCTTACGAAAAAAAAACACTGTCAGTCGATTCTGATGATTTCTCTTAATTTTTTTATTCAATCGACGTGTACAAGAAAAATCACCCACAACTAATTACAAATACACAATTTCGACGACACCGATCATGACTAGTAACAGGTAGGAATATTAAAAATATGTTTCGTGTCCGACAAATGAACTGCATAGATAGACAAACACGTGCATATGTTCTTATCTTTAGTTGATGATCGGCCAGTGTACAGTCTATGTTTATTTGTAAAATGTCTTTTCCTGTGTGCCCTTTTTTTTTATATATTCCTTTCGTTTTTTTTCTGCTGTTAATCTACATCGATATGGACAAGGTCGATTGATTGATAGAGAGAAATAGATCAAATTCTTCTTCTTCATTTTATTCTATCGTTGCCTTTACGACTTAGTTTTATTTTGATGAAGAAAATCCGTTATAATTATGCGTTATTTATATTTAAACGAGTGAGGATCAAAAGAAATTTTATTTGAATTATTGATTTCGAAATAAAAAATGAAAATATTTCTTTTTCTAATATATTATGATTTTCTTTTTTATTTTGTAGGCTTTCATCAAGGACAAATCTCGTTGAAAAATCAGGTCTTTTGCATATTTATTATTCTAATAAAACCTTTAAACATTGGAAAAAGCGATGGCTTCATTTACAAGATCAACAATTGTCTATCTATCAAGGTAATAATCGAGATATTTATTTAAGGCAATCGATTAAAATCAATCTCATTGTATGTGCGTATTTTTTCGTCTCTTCAAGATTCAAATCATAAACGATATGAAAAAACGATTGATATTCGAAATTATCGAGTATCAGTTACAAATTCCGATGATTCAATATCTCATAAAGGATATACTTTCAAAGTAGATTGAGATTAGTTTGTTTTTTGTTTTTATTTTCTTTGTCATTGTATCTTGTTTATCGAATATAGATTTATGATCCGAATAGTTCGAATGAAAAACCTGTTTATCTATCAGCTGATAATAAAGAAACGATGACACAATGGATAAATGCATTGCGTCTTTCTGCTTCAATAGTCAATGATTTTCTTGTCGAGTAAAAATTCAATTCCTAATATCCTCGTATTATGTAAACATTGAACTTTTTCTTTCTTTGTTAGACCTGATTTTGCTACTGATTTGCATCCAATTGATACTGATAGTGAATCGGATTATCATGGTTGGACGAATAATGAAAATCATAATTCAAGATTACGTTATAAGTAAGAGAAGAAAAAGAAATGAAAACGATGATTTTCAATTGAAAAAGAGAAAAGTCTTCGCTCTCGTGTTGGTGACTTAATAAAAAAAACTACTTTTCTTTCTCTTTTTTTGTTCTTTTCTTTCTTCTTCGTTTACGAGATGTAAACGAGGCTGATTAACAACGATCAAGAAAAAAAACTAACGACGAACAACAAAAAAAAGGCAATTTGCATCTCAATTGTGATGTGAAGCATTGCGTATGCTGTTCCATGAATGATTTTAGTCACATACGTACATATACAGTTGCTCTTCACATATCGTCTACCTGTATTCTTTAGTGCAGCCATCTAATATTATCAATTTTCAATTGTATACCGGCGGCGACATCGACGACACACGCATACGCACGAGTCTCCACAGTACAACAAAAAAAACATAAGACAAAATAGTGTTCGATAGTATTTTGCAATTTTTTCGTATAATGTATGATGAACACACACACACACACTCTCTCTTTTGGTCATATTATGTTATATGTCTATAGATGTGTGTGTATATAAATGCTTTGATGTATATGATGTGTAATGAAGAGTTTACTTTAAAGTAATAGTAACGCTAGTCAAAGCAATATTAAAGAAGAAAATGAAGAAAAGAAAATTTAGTCCTATGTTCATATACATACACATACACACACACACCCTTTTCATATCGATAAGACAGTAGGAGAAATTTGAGATGTTGTAAGAAAGCTAACAGATTCGATTGAGCGCAAAAGAGGATTTGTTGTTTTTTTTATTCGTGATATGGAGAGGGGTGTATAGGTCAAGACAAAAGAATATATTGAATGCCATCGATCTGCACTTACTGACGAGTAATAGTTAGATAGTAGTAATGGTAAGAATCATTAAACAGCAAATATGAAAGAAAGAGAGAGGGGGAGAAAGAGTGAAGAAGTAGATAACGGAATAGGCCGAGTATATAGGTTAGGTAAAATTACAAGTGTTCTCTCTTCTATTAAGATGAAAAATTTCAAACAAGCTTTATTTGTCAAGTAAGTTTTATTGATAGGGGACTTTTTTTTTTTATTTCACATCTTTCTTGCTCTTCACTTCCTTGTTGTGTATATATACATAATGCCCTTGTTAGTTTTTTCTATGTTGTTACATTGGCCTTGTTTAAGATTAGTGTCTATACATCAAACCATCACAGCAACTCAGCACGCACGTACACACACACACACGTATATATCAATGAGTGTGTATATACGTACATACAAGTGACCTATATAAACGCAGGAAGTGTCTGAGGTCCGATTAAGTTTTAAGTCAACATTGCTATTACTCTCTCTCACTCTGTTGCATGCTGGATGTTAGATGATCTTTTTTTTTATGCAATAGATCATCATTGCCATGTGGGCCTTCATTTTCTACCACATTTATTTACTATGTGTTTCTCCCTTTGCATTTTTTTTTCGAATATATATATATTATTATTTTTTTTTTATGTTACCACGTTTACAGTACTTCTAATTAGATGACAGGCAAGCCTTACATTCGAATGAGACGAGAAGAAAAAAAACGGCGAACACTTTTTTTTACATAGTATTGCTCTGTCGTCGACACCTTAACGCCTTCATATCTTCAATACATTTTTTTTGACAGCTTTTAAAGTGTTCTATGTAAAAGTAAGTGAACGAGCTCGTCAATCATCAATTATCGATTTGTATATACCTCTGTGCACATATGTGTATATGAGTGAAAATAACTTGAATACAGTGACAAGACCGACAGACAAATATCCTTGTGAAATATATCGAAAACAAATTGACGAATATTAATCTTCTCCTTCGAATTTTCTTTTCAATCATTTCTTCTGTCAATAGATTCTTATGATGCAACCATGAGAGACAATAGCCGATGCATGCCTAGTTCTATTTATGTACATTTGTGTTCAATTTTTTTTTCTTCATTCAAGCTCAATTTTACTCTGTAGGTGCGTACATATACGAAGAATAAAGGAACACAGAACGAGAGAGAGAGAGAGACCAGGCTGTCTGTACTATTACTGCTTTGTCTATGTGTCAATTTGTGTAATCGAATATTGAACTGAAGTTCTCTCTTGTCGATTTTTTTTTCATTCTGTCTGTACCGTCTTATTGCTTTATTCTTCCGTTCGATACAAACGGTAGCTGTGTGCGCGCCACCGCCATCACCACCATCCCACTCTTCTCTAGTCGATCTGTTTTATTCATTCATTCAATCGAATATGAAAATTTACTCTTCACTATTCTTTATCGATGACGACGCAACATCAGGACAAATACGTCAAGAAATTTCTATACGTTTTTAATCAGTAAAAATAACGCAACGAAGGTATTACAAATTTTTTTCATAGAACATTCAAGAAAACAAAAAAAGAAAGAACAAGAACAATTAGAATTGTTTCAAAACACTCAATATATGATTGATCATTTGACATTCATTCGTTTCTTTTATTTGTCTATAGATCATACCGACCAGCCATGCCTGTTGCAATGACAACAACCTTAAATGATCAAAATCGATTTCTAGGTTCCTATGACGATGAAGAGGAGGAGATTATTCCTGAGAATAATCGTTGGTATCGTCCACATTCAACATCACCGTCGTATTCACGAACTAATGGCCATGGCGTTATTCATCAGTCATCATCGGCAACAATGGGTTCATGGGGCTTTGATGTTAATCGTTCAACAAACGAACAAACAACAACAACGACAACACCATTACCGTTCACATCAAATAGTCACCACTATCATAATAATAATAACAACAGTAGCATTAGTGATCATCGCACAATAACAAGGACGCCAAGACGATATGATGAATCAGTCGAAGATTATAATGAACATTCTGTAGATCGATCGTCTTCGCCTCTTCCTCCTCCTCAACGTTTTAAATTACGTACACCGACATTATCGAAAAATCGAGACGGAAACGAATTTGCTGTCGTTGATCGACTTGTTCTCGGTCCGAGTCGTATCGTTCAATCTGATTACTATCCATCCGACGAATCACCACGCCAACAACAGCAACAACAAATGCCATCATCATCTCGATCTCGACAATCATCTACTCGATCGATATTGCGCCGACGATCGAAATCAATCGGTGATTTTACTTCACCAACACATAGTACCTCGCGTTCGTCGCCTACTCATCTCACACAATCGCATCATCAATATCAATATCAAGAACAACCTCATCATCCACGAAAACAAGCTGAATATGAACTAATGGCATGGCAAAATCGTATGCTAGAAAGGTTTGTAAGAGAATTTATGTAATCAATTATGATGATTGAACAAATTATTTGATAAGAATATTGAAAAAATTGTTCTCTTTCTTTAGAGATCATCGTACAGGCAATAATCTAATAAATCGTCCACCTTCAACTAATACCGCTTGGGTTCAATCACCGCGAATGAGTAGTAAACGAGGCGGAGTAAGTATTTCTTTTTTTTTTGTTGCGTTCTCTGTCTCTTGATGATTAACATTGATATGTTCTTATTCGTTTCTCTTCTTCATATTTTTCTGGGTCACAAACACGAAAGTAAAAAAAGACGGACGAACGAACGAACGAACGAACCTAAATGAGATCATGTTCTTTGTATGTTTAATCAGATCGGGGACATCACTCAAAGCATTCATATGTGTAATGAGAAGAAAACTGAGTATCATTTCTCCATCTTCTCTCTCTCTTGCGCGCTCTAATTTGTATCGAAATCACTGATCACTATTGATGTATAAAGAGAAGGGTCATCTGGTCAATATTGATCTCTGTATTAATAGTTTTTTGCTTTACTTTAACGCTAATCGATAATTCATTCTTTAGCTCAATACTTCACAATCAACGACTCGTCCTATGCGTAAGAATTTCGAAGAAAAGCTACGAACTGTTTTTTTTATTTTATTTTTGTGATATTTTAGCTGCAGCGACCACAAGACCCATTTCAGCCATGTCAAACATGAGTAACAGTCAACGTTTTGAATTCGATCAAGTATGACAGAGACAAATATTTTCAAAGAAAAACACATTTCATTTCATTAGACTGAACCAACATTAAACGCATCGAAATTAATCAAACGTTACATGGAATTAATTTATTACTTGCAAACATTTTACGAACGAATAGCTGAACAATTGTATGGCGGAAATTTGTTGTTTCGAAATAAGTAATTATGAATATATAAATTTTGAAAAAAGAAGAAGAAGATTTCGTTGTTGTTTTTCAAGTTTATCATCGGATCAATCGGTATTTATTCAACATTGTCGGAAAATAGCCGAACAATTACAACGTTCGAAACCAGTTTGGGATCAAAAAGTAGATTTAGAAAAGAACGAATCGATTGTATGTTTTCTTTTTTTTCTCTTCGAAATAGATTATTGAACTTCAACACGCATTACGAGATCTTTCATCCTACGAAAATTCCTTATTAAAAAATGAAGTTTGTTCAATATTGACAAACGATTTCAATCATGACATTCTTTTATCTAGACAACATTTTTACAACGTCGTTCGGTATTAATCAATGTTCTTCAAACACTGAATACTCGCAACGACCTTGATAACACTTCACTATCGATTCTCGTAGGATAGATAATTCATTATCTTTATTTCTTATGAATAAATTTCAATTCTAGAATGATATCGAACGTGTATTACAATACGATAAATTAGGTAGAATATTAATTCGATCGTCTTCACTTCATTGCATTTTCGATATGTTTGTTTTAGCTGGTCAATTACAAGATGAATTGTCCACTTTACTTCATCATCAGGTATATTAAAAGAATCTAATGAATAAATTGATGTTCAAATTTTGATATCTTAGTCATTATTGAATGATTTTACTTCGTTACTTCAATGGAATCGTCAAATCTATTCATTGAACGAGCAAAATCGTGTCGAAAATGTTTTACCATCATTACGAGAACAGATTTCAACCGTTGATCGTTATGTATCCAACGTCAGTCAAGTAAAGGACACGATTGACATCGAATTGAAAAATAAAATTTTCGTATTTTATTCAATAGAATTTAACAAGATGCGTGACGAAATTACGATCATTAGAAAAATATATTCTCTCACATTTGAATACAATTCCATTTCTTGATGATGGTATTTTACTTATCGAAAAACGAAAGTTTTATTTATTTTTTTGTTCGTTTTAATTAGGACCTATGATACCATTGAATCGAAGTAATGGCCGTTTATATAATGAAACAGATATTGATACATTAAAAATTCGAAATCAATCGGATAGATACAAAGTATTGAAAAAGATCGAAAAGAAATCAATTGAATTAAGTCGATAATTTAGGATGAATTTCAACGACCATCACGTCAACAAACACGTCCATTAAGTATGCATACATCGGTTAATCAATCGTATTATCGAAGTAAATCATTTCGAAGAGAATTTAATTTTTTTTCTCAAAAAAATATATTTCAGATCAAAGTCCAAACAATCGAAATGAAAGTTATGAATGGCATCGTCAAAGTCCGAGTCCAACAAGTAAACGAAAATTCTTTCGTTTTAACTTTCAAAACAAAATCCTATTTGTTCTAATTATATCCAGAGACCCGATCAGCATCAATGACACGTTACATTGATTCATCTGAACCAATACGCGGTTCATCAACGGAGAATTTCGTAATTATTCATTTGATTCTATTCTCTAAAAAATAAATTTCATTCAGGATTCCGAAGACTATCGTTCTCCATCAAGCAAATGGTCACCAAGACGAAACTTTACTCATTTAAACACAAACAATAGTAATAATAATCCGACTCCAACTACACGTCTCGCGACAGTTAAACCTGCTCGACGAGAGAATGGCATGCAGCTCAATGTAAATATTCGATCTACGTTTTGTCTAACTGTTTTTTCTTCGTAGGGTATTCTTAAGCCGTATCCTCATATGAAAGCAAATAGTGAAACAAAAAAAGATTTTGATATTGATACAATTGATAAAGAGATTTATAAACCGGATAAAGTTGATATACCTGATCGATTGATTGACTTTGATAATGAGGATCAAATGTTAACACCAAATGAACGTCTAGCGAAAATGAAGAAAAAAGAAGAAGTACGAAAAATGTTGTCGAAACAAAGGTTTGCTGTGAAACAGTCGGTAGAACATTTGTTTTCAAATCATTTTCTTCGATTTAGTATGCAAGAAATCAATGAACATGATTTATACGATAGCGATCCGTACACTCAACGGCGAATAGAAAAGGTTTTTGACAAAAAACAAAGAAATGAGAAACTTTTTGTTAAATCTTATTTTTTGTTTTCAGGCTTTGAATTTACAATCAGCAATTGCCGAAGAAGCAAAAGAAAAAAGTCGTCAAGTTGCAGGTTAGTTTATCGAAATCGAATCAAAAAACGAAACTTCTCTCGATAATCCTCTCTTGCATATTCATCATTGATTGAATTTGTTCACTTGATGATTTGTTTTCATTTTAAAGATCTATAAATCACGAGTAAAACTACATGGGTGAGCTATTTGGGGAAAATCATTGGTCGGCTTATTATTATTACTATTATATTGTTTGTTTTGCTTTGAGCTATTCTCTTTGTCTATACAAATTCTTTAAAATTCATATTTATTCATTTTTTGATTTTTGTCTATTTTTAGCAAAACATTATTTGAATAAATCCTATCAACAACAACAACAAACAACTCGATTGAATTGTTAATTAATCAACAGTGCTAGTGATGGTGCTCGATTACATCCACATCTGTCTCGTTTTGTACAGTGTTTTTATCTCTTTATGCAATTCCTGCCGATTACAAACACTTTCTTTCTCTCTATCTCACTATTTTTTTATATTGTGCATGTTTTTTTTTGTTGCTTCTCCGTTTTGTTTTGTCTCTTTGTACTATAGAATCGAATTGATTTCGATTGGCGTTTTTTTTTCTTTTCTTTTTTTTTGGAAGATTTTTCTAAGATCATAAAATAGCATTATATCCCGATAAATCAAACGAATTGAATTGAGTTGATATTTGTAGATGAAATCGATTTATTTTCGAAATATCATGTCACTATTTTCATTTGCTCTATTCGTTATAAGTTTGATGTCAATTGTAAATGCTGGAGAAAAAGTTTGTCCTGGTTATGGTTATATTCGTACGCCAGAAAATTGTGAATCGACATGTTCAATTGAAAAAGACGAATGTCCAAGAGGGAAAAAATGTTGTTTTCGAGTAGAACAACCATGCGGATTTCAATGTATCGTACCTAAAGATAATGAACAAAAACAAGGCCAATGTCCGTCATCATCTTCGGGTAATATCAGCGATTCTAATTGGAATTTATGCGATGGACATATGTGTGATGTTGATAATGACTGTCAGGGTACGAAAAAATGCTGTTCGAATCGATGTAGTTCATTTGTTTGTATTAAACCAGAATAAATTGAATCTATGAACTTCTTCTATTTCTTTAATAACATGTTTTTGTCACTTAATGTCTATTTACTTTGTACTTGACTAAAGCACAATGCTTTGGTAAAAGGATTCATTCATTGTCTATTTTGACAAAAGCAAATACATCTTTTTCTCGTCGTCTTCACACATATCTTTATACGACATAAATATAGAGATCTTAAATCTTCTCTTACTAACAGAACAAACGAAGCATTTTCCAAATCAATTACTATCGAATTCAGAAAACAATGTCAGAACATCCAATAGATTTGAATAAAATCGAACATTTAAATAATCAAACATACAAAGGTAAAGAAAAACTTTTTAATAAAAAAAAACGAAACGTTCAAATCGATCCATCCATCGGTAGATTTAATTCCGTATACGCCGGATATGAGTACAACAAAAACATTTCTCTTATCAACGGTTGATATGATACTTCGATATATAGCCGAAATGAATGATCATGATTCGCCAGTAAGTATATTTCGAATCGAAATTTTCTCTTGACTTTATCATAAAAAAAAAGGTTATTAAAAATGGTCTTCGAACACCGAATGAATATCGACAGATGTTTGCATTTAATATCGAAGATGAAGGTATCAATCTGTATGAACTACTTGCTAATTGCGAACGTGTTCTCGAAACAACAGTTCGTTCAGGTTATTCGAATCGGTTTCATCGATTCGCAAAACGAAAGAAAAAACACCATCTTCGTTTTTTAGGTCATCCTCGTTTCATCAATCAATTGAGTCAAGGTGTTGATATGATTTCTCTCATTGGCGAATTTATTACATCGTCTGTTAATGCAAATATGTTTACATATGAAGTAGCACCAGTTTTCAATCTCATGGAAGAAACAGTTCTCGCGCATATGCGTCGATTTTGTGGTTGGTCGGAAGATGAAACAACACTGAAAAATGGCGATGGAATTCTAGCACCAGGCGGAGCAGTTTCGAATCTCTATGCTGTTCTAGCTGCTCGGCAATATGCATTTCCTGAAATTAAAAAAACAGGCATTCGAAACGGTCTACGTCCAGCAATGGTTATATCGAAACATGTAATTAAGTTTTGTGTTTGTTGAAAAGAAGAATATTATTCGTTTATTGTCTAGTGTCATTATTCAATGAAACGAGCTGCAGCTTTACTTGGCATAGGTACTGATTCAGTCTATGAAGTCAATCCTGATGAATCGTTCGTGAAGAAAATTTGTGGGTGTTGAAATGAAATTGTTGTTTCGATATTCTAGTGGACGAGTGACAGTAGATGATATGGAGGAAAAAATTCTCTATTGTCAACGATTAGGACATCAAGTCTTCTTTGTTGGTATTACCGCAGGTTCAACAGTTCTCGGTGCATTTGATCGAATTGGCGATATAGCCGAAGTCTGTCGAAAATATAATATTTGGCTTCATGTTGATGTAAATTCGTGATCTCACTGAATTGAAATTGATTTTTGAAACGCATTTAGGGAGCATGGGGTGGTTCTGCATTATTATCACCTCGAACCAGACATCTTCTTAAAGGAATTGAAAAGTAATTAATTAAAACGAAACAAAATTCATTCGAATTCGTCATTTCATTCTAGAGCTGATTCATTCACTTGGAATCCTCATAAATTAATGTCCGTTCATCTTCAATGTTCAGCTATTTTAATTCGACATACGGTATCTATTTATTGAGTTGAAAATAGAAGGAAAACAAAACAACACAATCTAATTTCATTTGTTTTTATCTCATCTCAATGGAATTAGCTTAAGTCTTTGTTTTTTTTGTTTTCATAGAATATTCTCATGCGTGCCAATCAAATGTCAGCTGGTTATTTATTTCAACCGGATAAACACTATGAAATCTCGCTTGATACTGGCGATAAAACAATTCAATGTGGTCGACATATTGACATACTGAAATTATGGTTAGGCTGGAAAGCTCGTGGAAATCAAGGTTATGCTGAACATGTCGATGATTTATTGGAAAAGGCGAATTTTTTCTATGAAAATATTTGTCAACGTCAACCGTATTTCGAAACAATTATGAAAGTAATTCGAAAAGTGTTGATTTCCTATTTCGAAAATGTTTTTTGTTCTAGCCACCGTTTATCAATGTTTGTTTTTGGTATATTCCACCTAGTTTACAAAATCTCGATCGAACAACAACCGAATATCGAGATAAATTAGATAAAGTCAACGAAACATTTCAAATTCGAAAGTTTTTTTTTACAAGTTTTATTTTTAGATTGCACCCAAGATTAAAGAACGTATGATGACAAATGGCACTATGATGGTTGGTTATCAACGTCTTGATAATCATCCGAATTTTTTCCGTGCAATTATCTCTAATCCAGCAACGACCAAAGAAGATATCGCTTCGATGATTGAAGAAATTCATGAACTTGGCCATGATCTTTAGTTTTCTCTGTTCTATATATTCATATCATACTCAATTAGTTTGTTAGAAAACCTAATAAAAATCGTATTTTTAACAATACAAAATTTTATTTTAAATTACATAAAGAAGAAAAAAAGCAAAGGAATCTCATGCAACACCGATTGTGTTTTCATTCTTATGCCAAACCATCGATTTCACCTAAAAATAACAATCAGAAGAATTCAGAATTCGATTTTGATAACATACGAGCAAGTGCTTTAAATCCTAGCGCTCGTATAACTCTGGCTAGTACAGTAATTTCTGCTCGATTATCATTGTCGAGCCATTGTTCAAGACTTCTCAAGCATCGTTCATGTTTCGATGGATAATCACGTTCAATTCGTTCAATATCTTGATTTTTCAATAGTAATTCTCTGGCTAATTGTTTCCACATACGAACACATTCATCACGTTGGCAAATACGATTAAAAGCTATTTGAAATAATCTCGATTGATCTACACGAAACAAAAAAAACCCAATCGAATTCTTCAAAAAAAAAAAACAAAATCTCTTTTATCAAACCATCTTTCGCCGAATGTTTGAGCTCTTGTCGTCTTTCTTCTTTTAGACGTTGTAGTTCGTTCACTAAATCCAATCGATTGATATTTGTCAAACCATGAATTAACAATGAAACTTTATCAGCCGAACGTGACACACGTTTAAACCACGTTACCAACATATGAAACGCTGTTTCTTCGGTGAAATCACGTTCGATAGCTTCGATACGCATACGTGTCAAACCTAAACGACGAGCTAATCGTCGCCATTCATCACCGTTTAAACTCATTGCAATATCATGAAGAAGCGTTGGCGTTAAAATGCCTTGAAAAACAATCGAAATGATAAACAACATGTACGAATATTATGTAGTTTTACCTTCACTGACAAATGCTGGTGCAGTTTTTGGAGTCGAAGCGCGAGTTTCTTCGGGCGATTTGTCTACACGAAGAACTAATTCTGCAAGGCAAACATCGGTCTCGTGCCATTCGTGTTTGACCTAGAAACAAAAACAGGAATAGCTTCGATTTATTTAATTGATTTTCTAACTTCAGTCTGTTGTTTTTTCTTGTCGATTTCTTTGGCAATCGTTCGTAAAACTTTTTGTTTCGAATAAATTTGAATAAAACCATAGAAAAATGCTGCAAAATGTTGAGCATATTTATCAATTTCGGATATCGTCGTTTGAAAATAGAATGGAAAATGTGTATTGAATGCAAATGAATATGTTTTATCGGCATTTTCAGTTGGTAGAACATTGCCACGAAAACGTAATTCTAACAATTGTCCTTCATGTAGAACAAGTTCTTTGATTTGTTCATTTGTTCGTGTGAAATTTTCTTCATCGAGATTCATTTCCGTTTGTTCAAGTCGATGATTCGAACAGCAAACAAAGCAAACTTCACTTGGATTTGTTCGATTATGTCGAAGAATTAAAGAAACTGTTCGTTTACTGAGCGATTGTTCGAGTAGGGGTATGAGACTTGACAATTGTTTTGGCGATGTCGTTTGTTTATCGTAACGAATGAGAATCATTCGAGAATGTAAGTTTTTTGCTTGCATCGTGATTAGATCATGAGTTTTCGAGTCAATTAAACGAACATTTCCATCGTCGATTTGCCAAGTATTTTCATTCGAATTCGAATAGAATAAGGCTAAACGTTCAGTTGTCGAATCTATTCATGAAAATAGAGAAAAATATAGTTTTCTTTTTATCTTTCAAACGAACCTTCGCCAAGCATAGATTTAAATATAAATTGTTGTTGTTGAAGAATTAATTCTTGTGGTGTTAGTTGAGTATTGGGTGTAGTTGGTGTGTTAGTCGTGGATTTTATTAATGAATCATTCTTTTTTCCTTGAATTAGCATCGGTAAAGTCAGCTGAATTGGTTTTAACAAATTAATTTCATCGAAATCAAGATTAATTATAGGGCCAACAGCGAACAAACCTTGACATTCATGCGAATGACTCGATGAAAATTGTGTAAATGTCGGTAAATCAACAGGTTGAATACGAAGATTGAGTTTAACATCTTTCTCACAACTACGACTTGGCCATTGAAGTGTCACACGTGAATCAGCTGTGGAAACAAATCGACCGGAACGTTGTTGAGTAACAACGATTCGTTCACGTTTTAAGCGAGAGACAACTGCACAACATGTCGATTCAGTTAGTTGACATTCAACGAAACGTTTGTCCTGAGAAGGAAAACAAAACACGATTTGAAAGAAATAATGTCAAATCGAAATTCTACTTTGTGTGAATCAAAATTTGTTTCATTCGTCGGTAACGATATCCAAATGCCATTCGATTGACGAATTTTAATGACATTTTCACGATGAGGTAAACGTCGAACAATATACGGAATTGCAAGTAAAACAAATTGTTTATTATTATTATTCTAAATTTTATCATTAAAAAATGATTATAAAATCATAAAACATACTTTGGCATCGAAGTTGACTCGTAATGGTGTACTAATTAATTCTTCTTGATTGTCCAGTAAATGTTCTGTTTGCATCACAGATGGAAAACTAACATCGATTTGTTCGATAGGTGCATTTGGTGCAGTTCGTATGAGGCACGGAGGACATTGATCGTCATTCATAAAGCTACAGAAAATCAATACAAAAAAAAACGTGAGGCTTCAACGAACTTACTCGTGTACAGGCCAATCGGCATAATCATCTTGTTGTTGTTGAACATTTCTCGATAGAGCTAAAAGTCGTTCTTGTTCCTTTTGTTGCATTTCCAGTTCCTAAGAAAAAAATTGATTTTTTTTTCTCCTTATTTGTTTGTAATTTAAGTTGATTTGAGTGTACTTTCAAACGTTGTCGTTCCTCTTCGAGACGAACACGCCGCTCTAATTCCTCGGCACGATTTCTTTCGATTTCCTGTTGTTTCAATTTCATTTCAAGTGCTTGTTGAATTAATTCATCAGACGCACGTTTCTCCATTTCAGCAGCTTTAGCTAACGCTATTTTCGCATCTTGCTGCAATTGGACAGCCACAGCTCGACATTCAAGTGCTTCAGCATTCAATGACATGAGTTTCGCTCGAATTTCCATATCATTGTCATCGTTTAATTGTTGTTCAATTCGTGTTTTCTCTTGAAAATTTGCTCGTAACATTTCATTGACATCTGCTAAGGATATTTCGAATTGTTGTAATTGTTGTAAAAGTTTCTGTTGATAAACTTCAGTTTCACGTAATGAATCGCGTGATATCGTTATAATAAAACCTAATTTATTTAGATCGGTATCATAATTAAATTTTCGTTGACGAATATCGATTAATTCTCGTCGAAGATCACCCAATGGCTTTTCTAATAGAGTCATTTTTTGTTTTTCGTTTGCGCAATAAAACGAATCTCAATCTAAAATTGAAATTAAAAGCACAAGTTCGAGAAACAATACTTGAGAGTGTCTGTCGATTTGTAATAAGAGTAAAACTTGATTGTGGTTTTAAATGCATTGAAGAGAAAGAAACTGTTGCTGTCCGTTAAAAGTATTTTTACGTCTGCAAATCAGACGCTTATTCATATCATTTCTTAACAGTATCACCTTGACTGACAGACATAGAAACAGTAAATAAATACTGTTGTCAAGATGAACTTGTAGAGTAGTAAAGAAAGAGAAAAAGGAAGAGAAGAAAAAAGAAAAACAAAAAAATTAACGAAAAAAATTTTTCTTTTGAGATAATAATGCGTGACAAACTTAATCGATTAGGTGAATTTATTTTTGGATTCAAATATAAAATCAACATAGAGAATTACAATTTTTAATTTTTCTCGTTCGATTTTTTTCTCTCTCTCTCTCTGCATTTGAAAGAACTTAAAACGAAGAAAAGTGAATAAATTAACTCGCATTGACGACAATGTGTACTCTCTTTCTCGTATGTAATCATGTATAAGATCAACGGAGAAAAGGTAATTAGATGAAGACCTTTTCTTCTCCTTCTTCAGAAATTAACAAGCTAATATTGAATTTGAAAGGAATAATTTCTCATTACTTAGTTACCATAAAAGTACTTTTTTTTAATACTTAACAATCAAATCATTCCGTTTGGAGTAACACAATAGCAGCAAAAAAAATAGAAAAATAATATTTTTCTTATCGATTATTTGAAATTGATTGAAATAGAAAAATAACATGATT
>Ga0209935_1000425_pt1 | contig 110780 bp, 152 predicted proteins | sample ThiBio_1000_plan_2_FD_183958 | JGI IMG/M metagenome (GOLD analysis project Ga0209935, IMG submission 183958) | Wastewater bioreactor microbial communities from Cape Town, South Africa - Thiocy_cont_1000_plan (SPAdes) | ecosystem: Engineered > Bioreactor > Thiocyanate-remediating >... | reverse complement strand
TGAGATTCACTGACTTGTTGTTTTAGAGAAGCAAGTTGCTGCAAGAGATTTTCTTGGTTTGCTAGAACGGTATTGAACTCATGTTCAGCTACTCGTAATTCCTCTAGTTTTTGTAAAACATTCAAAAGACAACTGCGCATTTGCCTTAAATCTCGTCGGAATTGTTCTGTATCTTCGCTAATATTTTGAACTACTGCTTCTAGCATTTGTATTGATCGTCGTAGGTCTTCTGATTCCGGCTCATTTTCATCAGTTGAAATTTCCCCAACTGAATTACTAGGTCGTGCTTGACCCATAGGAATCGGAATTTCATCACGTGTTTGTGGACATGTTTCAAGATGCTTCTGCAAAAAAGAATTGTGTGAAGTACAAACTAATCAAATTTTGTACTTCATAGTTCCTAAATTGATCAGCCCAACGGCATGAAATACATTGAGCTATTAAACTCTGCATATCGTTGTAACATCCATGATCAGCAGTTATCTTTTCACAACGAAATAAATATAAATATAAAAGACAATTTTTAACTCAATACGAACTTCATTTGCTTTAGCTATTGTATCACAAATTGGGCATATAATATTATCTTCAGAATGCACTGAAAGTTCACGAACACAGGCTTTGCATACTCGATGACCGCATGGCAACTGTGCAGGATTGCATAAGATCAATCGACAAGAAACACACAAAAAACCATTGAAATCCTCTCTATTCCGTGCATCAAGCCCGGACATTTCGTTTTTAGTAATTTAGCCTTGTAACGAAGACAAAAAGTAACAAACTCAGTGAGTCGACAGGTAACATGAGCCAATCGTATCGTATTCACCTCAATAGATGACACTTTGTCGTATTGAAAAATATTTTCAAAGTTTTTTTTATTAATAGTTAGAAAACAAAACAAGCAAAAGAGAGAATGACTAGTATGAAGAATTAAAAGAATTAATCGTACAATTTCTATTTTGGACGGTTCGATAATCTTTTTGCATTGGAATGATAAAGAATTATTTGATTTTGAAAAATTAAAGATCATCGTCTCCTTCGCCTTCATTAAATATCTTATTATTATTGAATCGATCGAGATCAGCTTGTGTTCGAATAATTAATCCATTGGAAAGATTCGTTCGTTGATTTTCTACATCGACTAAATTCGAAACAGGATGAACAGCTCCCATTCGTTTGGCAAGTATTTCATCGATCATTGATTGTAAACATGTACTAATCAACGGTGCTTGTTGACTATGTATGAAAATCCATTGTAATGTATCTTTTCGAATTAAATATTCGAATGCAAGATTTAAATTATCTTTGGTCCAATTCACTTTCCAACAACGAATACGTGTAACTTTAAATGAAAATTCTTTGGATAATTGTTGATCATTATCGATGACATAGCAATTCAATTCATAATTGCCAACAGCTAATAAACAAGACGAGAATGTTTCTTGTTCATTTATTGTTATTGAACAATTGGGAAGAAGATTGTAACCGTAGAGTTTCAATGTTTGAGCATGAAGAATATATTCTTTCCAAGAATTTTCTTCGTAATAAAATTTCAATTGTTCGAAAAATTCCTTTGAACACGATGAATTGATTTTACTTTGTTCAATATCGAATTCACTTTGAATGAATAGAAATTGTCGTGTTCGTGTATTATCGATTAATTTCAAATCATAATTTATATCCCAATAGGATTTCTTGAATACAATGCAAGTATTTCGATGGATCTTTTGACTTTGTAGTAGAGAAAAATATGGAGATTCAAATGAGAACAACGGTCGAATGAGATTCATTTGTTGATCTTGTTTATCATAGAAAAATAATGAAAAATATGTTTGATAAGTAAAATCAATTTGAAATTTCTTCAAACAAATATCGAATATTTGATTGGTACTATTTTCTGGTAGAAGATTTTCCAAATAAAATTTCTCATGATTAAGAAATTCGACTGTTAAATTCACTCGTTCGGTTAACGATGTCAACATTGATTTCATGGTTTCATATTGTGCACAAAGAAAGAATTGATTGAATAAATTCGATGAAAGAATCGTTTTATTCTGTATAATCGATTGTAAATAACGTTCGAGTAATAAACGTCGTTCATCTAATTCTCGTCGAGATAAATTAAAAAGTTTCTTCGGTGGAAAAACAATCGTTTGATGATTCAAACGTTGCAGATCATCATGAAATTGCCGTAATTGTGAATAACGCAGATTACAAAAATGTTGACCATTGAGATGAATATGATAGAGTGTATATGTTTGCTGATGATTATTCTGTCGTGTTGAGATTTCAGTCAGATCAGGAATGGAAAAATACATCTAGAAATGCAGAGATCGTTTTTGAGTTTATTTTATTTTATTCAAAAGGAAAATGACTGTTTACAATTTTCGATCAAAAAAAAAGAGAAAAGAAAAGTTACTTCGATAGAATATTAATATATGTAAATATATATATATTTAGCAGACACAAGACACAGAAGAAAGAGAGATGTATACAGAGAAATACACATACATGCATGCAATGAGAAGAAATTCGAATATATTTACAAAAGCTAGTTCGAAGTACAAGAAGGATTCTCATTTGGTTGTTTTGTTTTTATCTTGATTCGTTGTGCAGAGAATAAATGACTAACTAGCAATTGAAAATACTGATTGACGAGATAATAGTAGAGAGAGAGAAAGAGAAAGGATTTTGATTGATTATCACGTAAGAAAAGAAAAGCACACACATGAAATCTCTAGACAAACCGGGGTGAGAAAAAAAATATTCATTTTTGTTTTTGTTTATTGTTTATCAGATCTCATTCGAGATTGCACGAATGTAAATAGAGCAATTCATTCTTCGTTTGACTGATTCGTATTATTATTATTATTGATTTGTAATTCTTTGACAATGCATTCGAAACAATCCAACATAAATTGTGCGAATAAAGTTTGTAGTTTAACTGGTTTAGCCACTTTCATTGTCGATCGTTTATATTCGAAAATAAAATTCTGCTCATCGATACAAAATCGGCCAATTGTTGACCAATCGAAATCGGCTATTTGATTGACTTCCAGTTGTCCATCATCGGAACAAGCATGTAAACGTAAACGCGTACTATTCAATGACAATATGACATAACCGTTGTCTTTACGCGAACTACAAGGACACGCCGGAAATGTGATTGTATTGTAAATATCTATGAATGTTTGAGCATATTTAATATATTCGATTTCATCGAATGTTTTTAACGCTGAACGTTGATCGATGGTTGAATTCTCTGAACGACTCAATTGATCGATAGCCTGGAAATGTCAAAATATGCGAATGTTTTTTTTTGTTTTCGTGAGGTTTTCTCTTACTTCTCGGTAGAGATAATCACGAGCTAATGGATATTTTAAGATTTGATTTTCGACGAGAGGTGAAAAGACGAATTTGCGAAGACATAAACATGTTGTATTAGCTGTACAACAGTTTTGAACGTAGATTTGATGAGGATATTCATTCGGACGAAGTTTACGTTCTACAGGAAAAAGAAAATTGGTGATTTTTTGAACAAAAAAAACGCATCGGTTCCTACCGAATGTATAGTCGAGTATTTCGAAAAGATAGAAATAAGGAGCACATTCGGATGGTAAATTGATTTTTTCGATAGCAGCCTGAAGAAAGAATATTTGGTTTCGTTTTGCGAGATAAGAAAATCGATTTACTTGATAAACTTTTTCAGCTGTCGAAAAACGTTTGATTTTGAGAATTGTAACTGATCGATCGGGTAACATGATTTTAATTTCGACATCGATCGAAACCGAATCACGCTGAAAAACCAAACAAATGAAAAAAACAACGATGTATTTACAAACGAGATTTTACTTCGTAGACATCAGCTGAAAGAAATTCTTGAACGAGATCACAATCGCCAACGACTCGAACCGAACAAACTGAAAAACGAAGAATTGTTAATTCAATTTCCGATCGGCAAAATGTCAAACTACTTTTATCAAGATATTGTTCTAAACCACGTCGTCGCGAGTCTAAATGCTGATCGGATAGTTTAAATGGCCATTTTTTCGGCAATTGACTGAATGGAAAATCGGGAAATTCTTGTTTTAATTGATGATGTAACGATGCAAATTCTCGGTAACGTCTCGAACACAAATGTCGTCCTTTGAAAAATTCAACAACTTCTCATTTCACAAAAACACAAATTTCTCTCTTTTCTACCTGCTATGTGAATATTAAATACCTAGACAAAAAGAAAACAGAATGAATCGATCTGTCAAAAGCAAACGTCTGACTTACGTAGAACTTTTCGTCATTAGCCTCGACTAGACTATAATCAGGAATTGTTATTGCGAGTGATCGCCGTTCGGAATAATCATTCGAACTGCCGCTTGACTCTTCACCCGAATGTACATCACTGTGAAGTTCTTCGCCAGCCGAAGCAATGACTTTTAAATGAAAAACGAGACAAATCAACACGCAAGAACTTGCGGAATCTCTTACCAACTAAATGCAATTCATCAGCACTGTGTTTTATTAAATCAACAACTTGTTTGTGTGACGCTCCTTCAACATCAATCCCGTTTCTTCAAAAAAAAGAACACAAAGAAAAGAAAAAAATTGTTTACATCATCTTTTATTTCATTAACTTACACTTCAAGAATTTTATCGCCTACGCAAAGGCCTGCTTTCTCAGCTGAACCACGAGTTGACACCGCTGAAACATGCTGAAGCGGCCCGTATAAAGTTCCATGTATCGCTTTGACTTGTCCGCCTTCGAACACTTGTCCACGCACGTTAAAACCAAAGCCATTACTAGATTTTCTTACGATTATACTTCGCGGTGCATTGGACACTGTCGGGGGTTTAATTGTATTTGTTATTATCCCTGATGATGAGATTTTGCGTGTCGACGAAGATGAAATATCCATATTGATTGCAATCAAAACTTCATTGCGTTCTATTCTTCAATCAAAATAATAATAACATAGACGACAGACAGAAACAGAAATAGATAGCTATCGATCGATTGATTGGTCGATATTGACCAACCAATGAACAAGAATGACAAAGAATTCTTAAAACACGTATGCAGACTGAAAAAAACAGAACTTATGACATTTACGACATTTTGTAAATTGCTTTTCTTTTTCCTCTTTAATGTTACTTTTTCTAACATGTCATTGTCTGTTCACCTTCGTACATTCTATTCGTTCTATATGCGAACGAGAAGAGAAGAAAAAAAAGAAATTACATATCAATTGTGCAAGATTCTTTTTTTTTCTTCTTCTTTGTTATACTTCTGTCAAATATTTAAATATCAACTTTGACTTTAGATTTCTTGTCACAAACAAGCAACATTTTTCTTTAAATGGCTCGAACAAAACAAACAGCACGTAAATCAACTGGTGGCAAAGCACCACGTAAACAATTAGCAACCAAGGCTGCACGTAAATCAGCACCGTCAACAGGTGGTATTAAAAAACCGCATCGTTTTCGTCCGGGTACAGTTGCACTTCGAGAAATTCGTCGTTATCAAAAATCAACTGAATTACTCATTCGTAAATTGCCATTTCAACGACTTGTTCGTGAAATTGCACAAGATTTCAAAACTGACTTACGTTTTCAATCGGCAGCCATCGGCGCTCTTCAAGAAGCAAGTGAAGCTTATTTAGTTTCACTCTTCGAAGACACAAATTTATGCGCCATTCACGCCAAACGAGTTACTGTAAGCAGAAAACGAACATTTTTTTTTATTTATTTTGCATTGACTTTCTTCTTCCCTAGATCATGCCGAAAGATATTCAATTAGCACGACGTATTCGTGGTGAACGTGCTTAATTTCAACAAGGTCTTATTCAAATGACGATGTAGATATATATACATACATACATAGAAGAAAAAAATATATATCAATATCACTTTTCTTTTCTTTTCTTTTCTTTTCTTTCGTTTTGTTGTTGTTGGTCTCTATTTGCTTATTATCGATTTATTTACTCAAACAAATCATAGCTTATCTATCTATCTTTTTGTCTGTAAAATCGTATTTTCTTTGTTGTTCTTTACTCAGGATGATTTCTCTCTCGTTTTTTTTCGTTTGTTTGTTTGTCATGTAAAACATATAATATTATCATTTGGAAATATATTCATTTAAGAACAAAAGAATGTTAGTGCGATTTAAATCATCCTTTTCGAGGAAAACAAAAAAAGAAAAACGTTTTCATTTTCTTTTGTGTTCGTGTTTCTTCTTTTCATTTAGTATGAAAGTAGATACGTTTGATGTTGCTGTGTAATACATGTACGTGTGTAGTTAGACGTGAAAAAAAAATGAGCAAAAGACAAAATAAATGTTTTTTAAGTTTAGTGTGTCGTTTCTTGGTTCTTTTTTGAAAAATAAATAAATATCGAACATTTGTTTCTTTTGCGAGAATTATTGTAGTTTTGTTTTTCGAGCTAATTTTGTTACGATTGTTGAACATTTATTTTCGTTGATATTAATGCTTGATTTGGCACTTGATGGTTCTAGACGATGGACTTTTGTTATTGTAACAGATGCACTTGATGGAGGTTTGCTACAACGAGATGATTGAACACGAGAAATTCGAGATACAGATGTGTTCGGTCGAGCTGTGTCTAATTGTGAATTTTGACTTGGATGTGGAATAGTTAATTCGATGGAATCATCGATTGTTTGATTTTCTTCGGAAATTGATGACATAACACGAGTTTGTTGTGTTGAAGATTCATTGAAGTGTTTAGTTGGAATTTGAGTGATTTTATTTGATTTTATTCGTTTTGATGATGATGCTGATGATGCTGAGTCATGAAATGATGTATATTTAGGTAAATCATTGTCGGAAACTTGTTTCTCTCGACGGTGCCAATATTTTTTACCACTGAAACAAAAGTAAGATAAGAAATGAGAATTTATTAGAAAAAGAACGTACTAAAATCGCCAATATACGCAACAACATAATAATAATAATGCTAATAAAGCAAGTAACGATAGACCAACGATTAACGGTATATTGATGCCATTGGTTGGTTTTTCTTTGAATGTATAAATTAAATAAGAAATAATATATCTTGTAATAATCTATTCATTTACTTACTGGTAGTTACGTCAGTTATCGTAGTAACACTGGTAGTCGTTGCACTCGTGCTTGTAGTCGTTGTACTTGTGGTCGTTGTACTAGTAGTAGTTGTAGTTGAGGTGGTAGTTGTTGTCGAAGTTGTTGTAGTTGTAGTTGACGTAGTAGTCGTTGTTGAAGTTGTTGTAGTTGTAGTCGAAGTAGTTGTGGTGCTTGTGGTTGTAGTCGTTGTGGATGTTGTAGTTGTAGTAGTTGTTGTAGTTGTTGTAGTTGAAGTTGTGGATGTTGTTGTTGTAGTAGTTGTTGTAGTCGTACTTGTTGAAGTTGTAGATGTTGTTGTTGTAGTTGTGCTTGTTGTAGAACTTGTACTACTTGTAGTTGTTGTTGTCGTTGCAGTTGTCGATGTAGTCGTAGTTGATGTTGTTGTTGTTGATGTAGTCGTTGTTGTACTTGTGGAAGTAGTAGAGCTACTCGAAGTAGTACTGGTCGAGGTAGATGTTGTATCAGTTGTGCTTGTTGTACTGGTTGAACTATACATAAGATTTGTCGTATAGGGATAAATAATGGTATTATTCATAGAAGTTAGTTTACCTTGTTGACGTTGATGAAGTCGAAGAAGTGCTTGTTGATTCCGTTGTACTACTTGTTGTTCTGAAAGTTCGAAAGGGAAGAAAAAAAACAATAATGAAGAAACTTTAGAAAAACAAGAGACGAACAGTGTTGACGTTGTTGTTGTGCTCGTTGAGCTTGTTCTAGTAAATAGAAACGAAATCCATAATGAATATTACAAAAAAAAAATGATTCAATCAATTACGTGTGAGTTGTTGTCGTTCTATTCAAGATTAACATTAAAAAAAATAATAATCAAATTAGTTTTCTTAACATTACTTACGTTGTAATAACGGTTGTCGTCGTTTCTCCAGGACCTATAGTAAAAAGTAATCACATCGTTGAATTATCGAGTATAAAAATTTAACTGACATAATGAATGACTGCCTGCTGGAACAACAGTAAACGTTGTACAATATTGATCAGATTGAATGTTTGTACTGGAAAAGATAGATAAAATAATTCAATTTGTGTGTATTCAAAATTACTTGTCGGTAGCAACAGCACAGTAAACTTGAGGTCCTAATTGTAATGATATTGGTGTCCATGTACTTGTCAGTATCCAAATATTACTCGTACCATTTCGAGTAAAACTTGTTTTGAAAACATTAGCTGGTGGCATAGTAAAAACATCGGTAACTGTCGTTCCCGAACAACCTTGTGTAATTATCAAAGAGAAATTAAATGGTACACCGACTTCAATTGGACTACATTCTGGTAAACTCGACGTAATTACTGGTTTTGTTGAGCAAGCTGTTGCTGCCGCAATATAAATTAAAAATTGTACTGGTACACGACTGTATGGTATTTCAGTTGTTGAATTATAATAATCTTCAACCATTAAAGTAACAGCAAAATAATCTCCGACAGTTTTTCCTGTACTATTAAATGTTAATGTACATGTTTCTTCATTTAAAATAGCACCTGGTGCTGCATAGCAAACATCAGCACATTCATCAAGATCACTAGTTTGCTCTGCCCAACGACAGCTATTTAAGAAAAGAAAAAGAAAATTTGGGATAGAAAACGAATTTTTCTTACTAGAGAAAGTCATTATCGGCGTCGATTACTGGAATTGCAATTGAAGTTAAACTATTGACAGGCACTTTGATAGCTAAACAAAATTTTGATGTTCGTCGAAACATCTAAACAATACAATTTCTACATACGTGAAATAATCGTCGCAACCGGAGGAGTATTTATAAATCCTTCGGCACGAACTGTCAAATCAATGCAAGTTCCAACTGACCAATAAGCATCTGTATTATAGCAACCTGCGCCTGGTGTTGTTGTTGATCTACGTCTATGAGATGATCGTTTTCTTCTTCCACTTCCACAACTTGTTGAATATAATTTAATCCAAGCGTAATCTCTATAAGCTACACAAAATTTCGACCCAGCTGTTATATTTTGAACGGTTGAAATCTGTCCTGAACTTGAATCAACTAACGTACTAAAATCTGTACAATATTCATTAATTGATAATTCCTTATATCCGCCACAGGAACTCGTTGTACATTTGAGTTTTGCATTTGAATTAGGTATCATTGGTGATTTATTTACAATTGTATTTTGATTACATCCAGCACCATTGAACGATAGACGCCATTGATAGGATTGTGTGAACATAATTTCAATTGTTGAACCAGTCGCTGTATTATTCATGGGTTTCCATGTTACCGTTCCACCATAGAAATGAGTCGAATCAACTAGGAAATTATTTCCAAATAAAATGAGAACACAGTACAAAATAACCGACATTGTTTGCAAATGAAGCAAAATCAAATCTAGATTTTGTTTATATACTGTTAAAAAAAATTAAAAAAAATAAACTTCTGAGACTATGGAAATTATAAGTCCATAAAATTATTTTGCCGTCAGTTAGAGTAAAAACGAATGGTGTAATTAATTTATATTTGTATTGTTACGAAAAGAAAATTTGAATAAATCAAATCTTGTTTCAATATTTACTTTTTCCTCCCAAACAGAAAACCGAAAGAATAAATTGCTCTCAATATTTTTTATACGCTAAGTACGAATATTTCGATAATCCAGAAATCCTACAAAATTTTGTTCTTTTATTCACATAGTATAAACACAATCGAATGGCGTTGTTTTAATTTATATTTGTCTGTCTACGAATTTCTCACTTTCCTATCGATACGCACTGTTTCATATATACCTAATTATCATCTAATAAGACGACTCAGGTTATGGTGACATGCAAAGAAAGAAGATCTAGATTATTTATTAGAATGTATTTATTTAATCTAATAAGTAAAATCAGAACAGATTATTGAAATAAGAAAATTTTTATATTATATTTTTTGCTTTCTATCTGACAATCATCATCATCATCATCATTTTATACATAAAAATTAATCATGAAAACGTCATTGTTTCGAAAATTTGTCAGTTGGAATAAGTTTTCTCTTGAAAAATACTTTGCAATCATATTCAATAATCTCTTGAATCATTGACCGATATTTTTCGAAAATGATTAAAATATCTTCAACATGACGTTTATCATTTGCAATACTTAACACAAAAAGAAAAAGATGTTCTATTTTGCTGATAAATTCGAGAATTAAGAAAATATCTACCTGCATATGTATTGAATAAACATAAACGATGTTTGAGATGTTGGTCGTTTCTGTGCTGATTGATGATGAATCCGTGAATAGGAATTAAGAAACCGACTCATTTCAGGGAACGGATAATACCCAGATTGCCAATGACTAATTGAATATTAACGTTCATATTTGAATTGTCAACAAAAAAAATCAAATCTTACTGTTGATTATCTCTGTTAATCGGTTGATTAATAATAAAATTTAAATTGAAAAGTATAAATAAAAAGCAAACGAGATATTTCATGGATTTTTGTTATCGGAATACTAAATCTATTTTCTTCATTTACTCAATAGATATATTCATAACACGAACATAAAATGTGTCAGCACATATTTTCTCTTTGTAGGCGATTTTCATTCTTTTTTTTTCTATGAGGAATATGTGGGTTTGAATGTTTACAAAGAAATAGTTTCGAGCATATTCCGAAATCTTGAGAGTCAATGAATAATCAGATTTTTATTTTTTTTTGTTACTAAACATTAGTCAAACGACAAGTAAAAGATTGATTTTGTGTATTATTCAATAGAGCTTGTCCACTTTCTGTACTCAAACTAAACGAATTTATTGGTGTTTGCCGAGTTTGATTGAGAAGACTCAATCGATGATTATTATTAGCTATTGAGATCGGCGATTGATATTGAACAGTTATCGATGTTTTATATGGGATCATGGTTGATGTCGATAATTTCATATGTTCAACAGATTTACCACAATGACAACAAGAATATAATAATTCACGAAATTTCAAACGAAATTTATCTAGAATATAGATCAAATCAAAACCAATGAGACTCATTTTTTGATAATTATATCAAAACAAACCACTCATGATATTATAAATAATTGGGTTGACAGATGAATTAAAATAAGGAAGAAGATGAGAGATTAATGCACATATTGTCACGATATTAATCGTTCCTGTACGTTCGAGATAGACTGGTTTGGGTTCGAAACATTGATTGATTTCAATTGAATTCATAGTCGAATTCATCATAGAAGATTGTCGAATATACACCAAATATTCGTAGATATATCTACATATGCAAAAACAATTTGATAAGCATTCTTCTCTGTTCTTTTAAAAAGAATATAAAATAATCTTGTACCGAAAGAGATTGAAGACATGTACGGGCAGATAACAGATTGAAAATATAATCACAACAGAAATAAGCATTTTAGCTGCTTTTTGACGATTTTCTTGTACGATTAAATTTGATGATTTGTTCGATTGTGAAAAACTGCTACTACTATTCGTCGGACCAGTTAAATGTGATTCTTCAAAATGAGTTGAAATTTTTCGATATTTCATTCAAATATATATTTTTTTCTCTCTACCTGAAAGTTTATAATCACTAGTACTCATTGTTCGTTTTTCTCCGTTTAATAATGTTTCTGTTGGCAAAGAACCCCAAAGTACTCTGACAATACCCGTATATGTAACAACCATAAAACAAAGCGGGATTATATATAAACAAAGTGATATGTGTATTTGATAGATGAGATCGAATAATGGATATGTATTCCATTGACAACTAAATATAAATACAAAAACAAAACAATTTCCATTCAAATTCAACTTGTATATTTAAAAAAAACGGCATTACTATGTCAAATAAATTGTATCAATTCGATCACCAAATTGTCGTGTTGTTGTTATCATAATTGCATCTATGAGGAAGAAAAAAAAGACAAGCATTGCAGAAATATAAATTCGCTTGTGCTTTTCAATATAACAAACCAGGTAAAACAAATAATAATGAGAGTATCCAAACGGACAGAATAATTACTCTTGCACGATGTTTTGTACCTCGAAATTTTAATGGATAAACAATAGCTTGATAACGTTCGACCGATATAGCCATTAGAGTTAATACTGATACTGATATTGACATGTTCTATTTGCAAAGATTTGAATTAATAAAAATGAAACAATGATAATTATCTTATTTCTTTTTTACGTTCTACGATTATTTCCAAATGAGAAAATTCTTTTTAGAAGAGATTAGTGTATTGTTTGTTCTTTCGTAGTATTTCTTATTCTAATAAATCAACAAAACCCATGTCTTGAAAGGTAAAACCCTTTTAATGAACTGCTTAAACTCATTGGAAGAGAATTTAAGTACAAAGCGCAAAGAGAAGAGTAAAAGATGACATCTTATCGTTTTCTTTTTGTTATTATTATTGTTTTTCTTCTTCTGTCTCACTGACTGAATTCAATTTCTCAGCCATAATGAATACTTGTCAATAGAATTTTATTCAGCTTGGTTGAACCTTTATATGGGTCATTGCTAATAAAATACCTGAATATAATTAACAAATTTGCATAGAATTAAACCAAAGAACCATGTTTTTGTTACATCTTGTATAGCCGTCGCTGGTAGACAAAACACAAGCACTAATAAATCAGCTGCTGCTAAATTCATTATAAACATATTTGTAACTGTCCTTAAAAAATACAAAAACAAAAGGATGAAATACAAATAAATCATTTGTGTTTTTGTCGAACCTCATGCTTCGATTACGTTGAATGACAATAATTACAAGTAAATTACCAATTGTTCCAACAAGAAACATGATCACATAAAGTATAATACAAATCCATTCGTAATAGGTTGGAATAATATATTTGAAAATCATTTGACGAACTTGATCATCAGTCAAACAATTTCCTCCATTATCAATAAAATAACATGTACTTTCATTGTACGCGCAAGTCGATGAATATGTCATATTCATTTTTATTCAATAATCTTCACGTTATTTATCTACAACAATAGAAAATGAATTGAAAAAACAAAATGGCACAATATAAATCTATTGGTAAAGGTTATAGGGTAATAATCAATCGGTAAAACTGCAGGAGACCGATCAATCATGGTCTCGTTCATTATAATCGAAAAAGAAAACGGATTGAAAACAGAAGCTAGACATACAAACCTCATAGAAGAAAAGATGATGATGATGGGATCGTATATTCTCTTCTATATATTTTCTCCCTTCCCTTTCTCATTCTCTTCCTTCTTCTTCTTCGTTTTTTTTCTTTGTTTACTTCAGTTCTTCTACTCTTTCGTCTAGAAATGTGGGTGTACAAGATCTACGTAAAGCATATCGAATATATATACATCTATCTTTTTCTTTTTGAAAAAAAAACAGTAAAAAAATCTCTAGAGAATAATCATTTGTTGAACGTTTATCATTGAAAATTTATATTGATAGATCACGACAAATAACGTGAAATATATCCTAAAAAGAAAAGAAAAAGACGACGACGACGAAGAAGAAGAAGAAGAAGAAGAAAAACCGAGAATCAATGGCAAGGCATTGTACGTGTGTGTGTGTCATTTTTTTTCGCTAATCTATAGATAATCTACTCGATTTTTGTCCCTTAAAAAAAGAAGCCAAAAACGAACGACAAGCTAACGAGATGATTTCCGCTTAAGTTATCTTTCGTTTCTTTTCTAATAAAAGACATGTTGCACGTTTATCAACACTCCTACAATTCAACTTGATTTGCTATTGATGAGATAGATGCTCGAGTAAACAGATCTATTTCGTCGTATACTTTCGAGTGAAAATAATCTATATTCATTGCCAATCTATTTATCTCTAATGTAACTGATGACGTACTAAATTTTTTTTTGTTTTATAGTATAATTAGTACTGTCTACAGAATGTTACTTATTTGATTAAATTGTTACAATTTGAAAAAAGAAAAACATCGTTTCATTGTCGGTCGGTCGATCTGTCTGATTGACTGCTTGTTTGTTTTTTTTCTATCTTCGTTATCTGATCAGTTAGTTATTTTCGTAACAAATGTGAAATATTGTTTTTTGTGTTGATATACGTATGCCTACTTATCCAATGATATTTATGGAATATCGACGTTGATAATCATTGTTAAAAATACTGTCATACTTTTCATCTCCAGATACGCTTACTGCCGTTGCGGAAGTCTTCTATCATCGACGTGCTTTCAATGTTAATTCATCAAAATATGTCCCATGTCAAATGCACCGAGCATATATCAGCGATGAAAGTGTTTAATCATCAGATAGTTTTCATATAAACAACAACAACACGCATGATTATTATTATTATTTGATATAGTTCGATTCAAATATAGTTAATGATGATTGCTTGTCTCTTAAGAGAATTCACATGTCAATAATAAATAAATATCTATCGATTTTCAAAACTCGCTCGAAAGATAAATGATTTTTTTGTATGAAAACAAAAGAAAAGCTATTATTTGCTATGTTCCTTTTTTTCTACGATCGATTTCAAACTCTGGACAGTTAAATGGTGTCGACAAAGCGGGAGAGAGAGGGGAAAGATATAATATGATTTCCGTTCTCGATCTATCTTGATTTTTCATTTCCTATTTGCATTATTATAGACTCTTTGTTTATTCTTTGAACTTCTAAGTCCCGTTTGTTTTCAATTGAAGATATATATATATAGCAAAAGATGTTTGTCAATGGATTGAATACGTTTAGGATGTTAGGAAATGAGAAAAATATTTACTTGAATGATTTTCAAGGAAATAATATTTTACACATCTTAAATCTCGAAAAACAACAACGAAATAATGTACAAATGAAATACGTTGTTATTTTTGTTTTTCAAGTTCAATATTCACGTTGACGTGTGAATAATAATAAATCATTAAACTAATTAAGAAAAAGAATTCTGACTTGAATTCTTTGGGAGTAAATCGTGGACGTGCCATAATTGCGTCTCTTCATTTAAGAAAAGAAAATAGACGATGACATTTTTAAAATCAGGCATAGAATTAATGTGTCAAAAGGAAGAATAAGCTCAGTTTTACTTGTCTTACTTAAGAATTGTAATATTGTAAATTTTATTAATGAGATGAAATGCGTCAGTGAGTTTTACGGCAACAAAGTCAGTTTTTTTTTCTTTATTTTAACAAAAAAAGAATTGACAACAAAATAACATTTGTGTGTGCGTGTGTGTCGAAGTAATAGTGAGAAATTCTTCAATGTTGTGGCGTTCCGGAACTATTGAAACTATTCGAAGCAAAAAAACCAGACATCTGCTCATTTTTCGTCATTGTTCGTCTAAACAAAATGTTCATTGAATAAATGATTTCAAAAAGAAAACTAACAAACCGTTGATCATGATGATTATCACCGAATGAAAATGAAAATTGGCCTTTTTTTCTAGTATCAACGTCAGGTTTAAACATATTCCGATGATAATCTATTGAAAATGAAGTTAAACACAATTGAATTAGTTCTAAAGGTTGACGAACGAGTTCGAATAGGAAAATAATATTAGTTCGGAACGAGTTGTTTTCTCCTCTTCTTTTTTTTTCTATTAAATTTGTTTATTATGAAGCAAGTAGGAAAGGAAATTGATGGGGGGAGAATTGAACTGACAGTGTAAACTAAGCACCGACCTTTGACAGGATGCAATGGTACAGCTCGTGCTCGAGCAACAAACGAGCGAATTGGTGGTAAAAAAGAAAAAACTACAAAGTCTCTCAACATTAGTGTTTGATTTTGCTCTTGAGAACAACGATTTGCTTTTGTTGGCAAGTTCGAATTTGACTTACCACCGGTATTAATCGGATCATCGTTGATGTCTGATTTCGATTTCTCTTTCAATTGTTGAGCTTCACGTGATGCTTTCCAATTGCGAAGAAATTGTCGAGAATTATCAGTGATCTGCTTGCCATCGAGCATTTCTATTTGGAAAAAAGATCGAATTTGTTTAATCAATTCAAATATCTGTTTCGGACCTAATGTTGTCGAAGACACAATTAATCGTTCTCGATAACGTGCTTTTACACAGAATGGATTTCGACTTGTATCGAGTCGTTTGACATTTTTCCAAATCGATAACAATTGAATTAATTCTCTTAGATTATTCAAACAATTATTGCTCGCAGTTAAATCTTGTAAACGTTCTAAACAACTTAATTCTTCTAATGAATCTAAATTATTTCCACTAATATTTAAAACTTCTAAAGATAAGATAAACAAAAGAACGAATTCAATCGAATGATTTCTTGTTGAAATTCAAACCGAGAATATTGGCTAAACATTGTAAAGTTCGTGGTTCGAAAACTAATTTTTCACCATCAGGTAAATGTTGATTTTCGATATAAATCTCTGTTAAACATAAACATCGATCTAAACCTTCGAGAACCTGAATTTGATTTCCTCCGAGATATAATTTCTGCAATTTTCGACAGCCATCAAAATTTTCTAATTTTTGTATGCGATTATTTTGCAAATAGAGATGTGTAACATTTTCTGCAAAATTCAAATTTTCAAGTCGAGTCAGAAAATTATCATACAAATAAATAACAGTTAACAAACGGCAAGGTGGAATCGTATCCTAAAAATTCAACAATTAGTTCAATTCAAATTAAAACACAAAAAGTCATACAATTGAATCAATGCTTCGATTTTGAAACGGTAGATGCGTAAGACGCGAGAGATAATGTTCCACAGATTCATCAGCACGTCGTTTATTGTGACCAGGCGTTTGTTTAGCAATGAGATCAGCAGTTAATTTAACCATACTTGTTTTTTGATTCGATTGCTAAGCAAATGATTTTGACATATATGTCACTTTTTCGTACGATGTTGCGATGCAACAGACCTCGATCGGAGTAAATAAACTGTTCTTTGAGGCGATTGATTAGACGCGTCTGGCGAGTGCAAAGGAAAAAAAGAAGGTGGTAATCGATGATTTTTTCGCTTATTTAACAAGAAAAAGTAAAATCAAGTGTCGATCCTCAGAAATGTTCTCTTTTCCATAACTTTTATTCACATTTGACTAACAAACTTGTAAGTTATAAATCAATGAATGCACTCGATATATAATGAATTCATTTAGATTTTTTATTAATTTGATTACCAAAAAAAAGTACAAATGACGAGTGTGTGCTAGTGACATCTATAATAAAGATCTGCTGAATTTCAACATGAAAGATCTTTGAAAACATCCGAATGAATAATTCGAAAGAAAAAAATTCGAATCATGATTTTCATTTGATTTGCATAGTCAAACGGATGAATCACTTCGGTTATTGTTGATGTTAATAGCGATTATTCATCTTTATGATACTTCTCGACAAATCGCCGTTGAATATTTTTGTTCTTCGTTTATTTTTTGTCAAAACAGACGAGCAAATAGTCGTTTTGAAAAAAAACATTGAGCTTGTATTTTATCTCGGATTCGACTTTTTCAGACAAAAGAAAACATGGCTGCAATACGTAAAAAACTTGTTATCGTTGGCGATGGTGCTTGTGGTAAGCAAAAATTGATATGAAGCACTTCTGTTTTGCTAATTTTTGTTATTTAGGTAAAACATGTCTCTTAATCGTCTTCAGTAAAGATCAATTTCCAGAAGTTTACGTTCCAACTGTTTTCGAAAACTATGTTTCCGATATCGAAATCGATGGCAAACAAGTAACTAAATTCGATTTCAAATCACGATATGTTTATGTTTTTGTCTTGCAGATTGAATTAGCTCTTTGGGATACAGCTGGACAAGAAGATTATGATCGTCTTCGTCCTTTATCGTATCCAGATACCGATGTTATTCTCATGTGTTTCGCAATCGATAGTCCTGATAGTCTTGAAAATATTCCTGAAGTAGATTTTGTGTTTTTTTTTAATTATTTTTTTCTCGAATCGAGAAATTATTTTAGAAATGGACACCTGAATGTAAACATTTCTGTCCAAATGTCCCAATCGTTCTTGTTGGTATGTACAGATATGATAAGATAAACGATGAAATATCTTGATGTTTATTTTCTTGAATAAAAAAAAAGAAGGAATGTTATGATTATTTTTGTGCTTCTCTTTAGGAAATAAAAAAGATCTTCGTAATGACGAAGCAACGAAAAGAGAATTGATGAAAATGAAACAAGAACCGGTTCGAAATGAAGCTGGACGAAGTATGGTCGAGAAAATTGGTGCTGTCGGCTATCTCGAATGTTCAGCTAAGACGAAGGAAGGCGTTCGAGAAGTATTCGAATTCGCTGCTCGAGCCGCTCTATCTCGTAAGAAGAAACGTCGACATATTTGTGTACTAGTTTAAAATCAACCAACACAACAATCGAAATACACGATATGATTTGTGTATTTTTCCAACATAGCCTGATAAAAGAAAAAACCAACAACAAAATCATTCGTTAAACAAATAGCTTTCGTATGTTTTATTTCTTCTTCTTCTTCGTTCATTGATTTTTTTGTTCTGGCGCTAAGTACACCTATTTTTTTTCTTCTTCTTTTCTTATCTTGTATTCATTCGTATAAATATATATAATTCAACACAAGCGCGCAAACCGTTGTTGTGTCTAAATGTCGTTCCTTTCTTAATTCTCGTGGTTTATTGTATCGTTTCGTTTGTTTGTTTTTTCTAAATTTATTCCTATAAAAGCGAAAATAAAATTGAACATGAAAAAGAAGAGAGACATCTTGTTGCTTGATCATTGGTCAATTATCGGACAAAAAAAGAAGAAGGAGAAGGACCAACGAGTGTTCAGTTCAATTAGTTAGCTAGTTGAGTGACTTATAATGACACGAACAAATCCAAATCTCGATCATTCACCATCACGTACATCATCGTCATCATCATCGATCATTGCTCAATCGTCATCAACTGAACCGAAAGATATTATCAATCAAAATGAATTGACAATTCAAAAGCTTCTTTTAGAATTACAAGATGATCTTAAACAAACGAAAGATTGTTATAATGCGAGTCGAGATGCTTGGCTTGTTGCTCAACAGAAAACATCGATATCATCGAGCGAAAATTCACATCTAACCAATGGCAAAGATCATCTTTCGCAAGCCATTGCTAATGTTCAAAATGAAATCGATATCTATAAAAAATCCTTAGAAAAAATCACACAAATTCGACAATTACAAATCGAAATAGCTCATGTAACGAAAACTCATCTTGATGTCAATCGAAATCACACGACACGTCGTGGTCTCGCCGATCTTCTCGCACATATGGCTTATGTTTTGAAAATTTGGTACGGCAGTGAACATCCGGAGAATTGTTCGAATAAAGTATTCGATGATTTTCATCGTAGTTCATTGTATTTTGCTTCTTTTTTGTTTTCAAGGGAGATCATCCACCGCCATTATGTGGCGCTATTTCAGCTGCATCGAATCATGTTTGTCAAATCGGAGATTTGATCGCTGGTTATGTCGAAAGTGACGATGGAGATGAAAATTGGATTCTAGCTGAAGTTGCTAATGTACATACGAATAAAAATAAATACGATATTGTCGATATCGATGCTGAACAAGGCAAAGGACGATATTTTAATATACCTAAACGGCATATTATTCCACTGCCTCAATGGCGAGCTTGTCCAGTGACATGTACACAAGCGTTATTCACACGTCGATCAACTGTTCTTGCTTTATATCCGCAAACATCATGTTTTTACAAGGGCATTGTTGAAAGTGTTCCACGTGTTGGCAAAGATTCTTATAGTATTATCTTCGAAGATTCGTCTTATAATAGCGGTTTTTCACCGGAATTTGATGTACCACAGATGTTTGTCGTTGGTTACAAGGATATAAGAAAATAATTGTGTTGTTTTTTACTTTCTTTCTTTGTTGTCACGAAAATATTTAAATAAAACTAATCATTAATGAGTCGCAAATAATCGACATATCACATGTCAAAAGACATACGTGGGAAAGTGTTTCGTTACGGAAATGAAAATTTCACGTGGATAAATCTGTCAATTTGACTTTTCATATTAATAAATAAGTATGGCTGTTTTTATCGAAGAAAATTTGCAAGACACATCATTTTCTCCGTCCTTCTTGTCAATTAATGCCTTTGAAACAAAATAAGAGGGCATAAAGTACTCATCCGTTCGCTCGGCAAAAAAAAGAGAATGGTTCAATTATAAATTGAATTCGTCAAAGATCTAATGAGGATAATAATAGAAAATTATTGAATTTTAACGCTCGTTCACTGGAAGATCTAATGCAAATGACAGTATTAGAATTAATCCTCTAAGAAGATAATGAGAAAAAGAAAACGAAATTACTTCTCCTATGATGTTACTCTTGTGTAAATAATCTCTATAGAAAAAGAACAACAACAACAACAACAACAGTATTGGCAATATTTTCTATTCATTTTGTTTCGTATTTATTGAAGATGTGTTTGCCAGTGTAATTCAAGACCTTGTTATGCGTAAAAAGATTGAATGAAAAGAAAAACTGTAACAAAAGAAAGTGGTACGCGGGAAGTACTATTTCTCTTCTTTTTCATATGTGCATCTTCAGGGTGAATCACATCCGTTTAGACACGAGATTGGATGAACTATCATGCAAAAAGGAAAGTAGAGAGAGGGAGAGAGAAGAGAGAAAAAAAACGGAATTTTCTCGGGCTAGGCTATTTTCGCGCTAATAGAAGTTTTGCTTTTACGATATAACTGACATTGACTTTTTTCCTTCCATAGAACATTATGATTACGCTTTATACTATATTTATATCTGTCTCGTCATATATCTCTATATACGCGTGCAATACTTTGTTGCTTCGATCGGCTCGGATAATGCATCTAGGAGATGGTTCTCTCTCTCTCTCTCTCGTTTTGCTCTACGCTGCTCTTTTCGCGTCACTTGCCTACGAAGAGAAGAGAATGAGATGCAAAAACTTCTCTCTTCTTGTCTCATTTATTACAGCCCTCAATTCTATTCTCGACTCGTGGCTTCTGTTACTTCCAGTAAGCAAAAAGCAACAAGAACTAATAGAAAAAATGTTCTCTAGTTTTCTGTATCATATTCATATTATTGTTTCTTCTTTATTGTCTGAATATCATTTTTTTTATTCTTTTCTTTTGCTTTTTCTTTGTTTCTAGAAATAAACAGATTTTTGAAAACATTAAGAAAATCTTCAACCTTGAATTAATGACAAGATAAATGCGATAAAAAGAACGAGCAACGAGAACAAGAAGAAGAAGGAAAAAAAAAGGGAACGCATAACGAAGAATTTTCATTCATCAGAAGATCTTTTCTTATTCTACGCACGTGTAAAAAAAACTAAACGGCAACATTCGTTTAAAGAATTATTATCAACATGAATCACCCTGCGTTAGCTCAGGTAAAGAAAAAAGAAAATGCACCCTTATGATTTCGTGTCGTTAAATTTTGATCGATTATCTTTTACTCACAGTTTTTTGTTTTCATGTTGTGTCCTTCTTTATTCCCTCGCAAGTAAACATATCAAATCCAATTGACATTTGATTAGATCTATGTATCATACATGACTCTCAAGAGATAATGATCATTCCGGAGCAACCTTCGATTAGATCATTTGACACTTACTAAACATATGATTTTTGAAAAGCAAAAAGAACGAACTATTTTCGTATTAACGTATGATTATTACGATTGTTTCGACTAGTAAATAGCGAAACATGGTGAAGGACATGGGCACCATGTTTTATCGAATATATGTATCTATTCTATTCATCGAATAACAATATGTGACAGAAGAATAATAATAAGAAGGAGAAAAAAAGAAAGAAAAACAGATCGATCTTATCGTTTAATATTTAATAAGAATGTTGAGAATATTTATTATCTTAAAATTTAGATTGTTCCACAAGTAGCAGCCATGTCGGATCGAGCTGATAAAATGAAAATGGTCTCAAAATTGCCGACATCAAATGGTAATTATTTTTTCAAAAAATTCTAATCTCATCTGACAAATTCTATTTTCTTTCCAGTGGATAAATCAGCATCAAAAATTCAAGCTGCTTTTCGAAAGCATCAAGCTCGTTTAAAATTAAAAAAACAAGCAGCCTGGCAAATTCACGAGAAATTAGAATATTCAAGCGAACAAACCGAAGCAAAAGTATATTAAAATCGACAGCTAAACTAATTGTGTTCGTTTAATTTCATTTCATCATTAGCTTAAAGATATGTTCGAAAAATTACTCAAAGCCTCAGATACACTCTCGCCATCGGTGACAAAATTACTTCACAAAGCAGGATTACCTGTTGGTAATAAATGCAGATTTATTCGAGCTCAAGGGATTTATTATTTTCCAAATCTTCTTTTGTTTCTTCTTCAGAAGAAAAAGAACTTCTGAGATTGACAAATCCAGATAATATTCGAGTCGAAGCAACCTATCGTGGCCCGCGTATGTCATTAGCATTCCGTTCCTGTTCGAACATATATCTGACACTTTGACTGTTGAATAGGTATTGAGGGCCCCATCACTCGCAAGGTTTTTGTTGATTTAATTGAAGCTTTTCAACGAGGACAAGTATGTTTCTAATTTTTCACAACGACAACAACAAAATATTTGTCGAATCAATTTAGATTCTACACGAAAAATATGTTTGTGAAATTCTTCATCAAGCTCGAGCTATTCTCAAATCTCTGCCGAATTTCAATCATGTTGATCTATCGAATTTACATCACGTTTTTATTGTCGGTGATTTACATGGACAATTAGCTGATCTTTTACATATATTTAATTCAGTAAGAGATGTTGTGATCAAATCAATTCGCGAAAGTATACTGTCGTTTCTTTTATTCAATAGAACGGATTGCCATCGACAGATAATGCCTATGTATTCAATGGGGATTTTGTTGATCGTGGTCGAAATTCAATTGAAGTCATTCTATTACTTCTAGTTGCACTTATACTCTATCCAAGCTCAGTCTTTCTCAATCGAGGTAGAAATCAAATCGATTCTATGAGGAGAAGAAAAAAAACACACATTATATTAATTAGGTAATCACGAAGACATAATGGTTACTGTTCGATACGGCTTTCATAATGAAGTTAATCATAAATATCGAGTTCGTTCGTGTTGTTTTTCTTGATATTCTTGTTTTGTAATGAAAAAATTCTTTGATCTAGACACGTCGAGCACCGTTAATTGATTTATTCAAAGATATATTCAGTTGGTTGCCATTATATTCATATGTTGACGCAGGAAAATGTAAAATTATTGTTATGCATGGCGGTATATCGGATAGAATTAATTTGAAAAAATTGAATAATGTTACAAGAAATCGATGTAAAAGAACTAGAAATAATGAATTTTTTCGAAATTGATTTGTCTTGCAGATGTTTCGATTGAAGTACCACCGGAATCGAAAAATGGAGGCAAACGTTTAACAGGACAGGAAGATGATGAATATCATCAAATGCAAGGTACGATGAAAGAGAAAAACCAGTCGACTAATCTGTCAAATGAATATTTAATTGATTTTCTCGATTGAAGAAATTCTTATGCATAAATAAGAGCTAATCTTGAAATCTCAATGATGAAGAGCAAAGAAAACTAACAATATTTAATTTAGATTTATTCTGGAGTGATCCGGATCCTCGTGGTCGACTTGGTTGTCGAAAAAATGATGATAGAAAAATGGCTTGTTTCTTTGGCGCTGATATAACGCAACAGTTTCTCAAAAAATACAGTCTCTCGATGATTATTCGTTCGCATCAAGTCAAACAAGATGGATATGAATATGCGCATGACGGCAAAGTTCTAACTGTTTTCAGTGCATCGAATTATTGTGGAGGTTCGAATTGGGGTGCTGTTGTTCGATGGTGAGCGTCAGAATTCGAAAAAAAACCAACGTCTTTTTTTTTCTTCTTCTCTTTCGTTAGGGAATTTAACGATGAAGAACCATGGATTATTTCATTTAAAACGCAGGCTGTCGAAATGGAAAAATTAAGTTTCAGTAAACAGTAAGTGCACATCGATTACTCGAGAGGATTGTTTTCGTAATCGTATTTTTAAATTTGTAGAGTAACACTATTCGAAGATCCAGCTTATCATTCATTAATTGAGAAAATCGTGTCGAATAAAACAGCTCTACTGAAAGAATTCGAGAAAGCTGATAAACATAAAAATGGTAAATAGAAATGCATTGATCTTTCTCTCTCTTTTTCATTCATTCATCGTAGATCATTTACCATTAAAAGTCTGGGGAGATATTATGTCCGACGTTCTTCAAGTTGATTTACCTTGGCTTATTCTACGAAATAAATTAGTTCAAGAAGATGCCAAAGGCGTTCTGTATCGAACGATGTTCGTTGATTATATTCTCGATAATTCTAAATTTCAAATGGTTTGTGATTAACAAAGAAAAAAAGGAAAACATTTGATAAATCGAAATATTTTGTTGTTTTTTTACAGTCAAGTGCCGGCATAATGGAAGATTTATATATGTGGAAAGATATGTTATTAGCCTTGTTTAATTTGATTGATTATAATCATTCAGGTTTTATCAGTCGAAATGAATTTGCCGATGTTATTAAATTAATTCTCTACGGTGAAAATGGTACCGGTGATGTTAATGATGCGTATGTGGAAGAATTAACATCAGCTATGGATTTTGATAAAAATGGAAAAATCGATTTCAATGAATTTCTCGGTACAAACAAAAAAAAACAATGAGAAATTTTGTAATAAATGCATTATATTTTTTTCTTTTTATTGTAGAAAGTTTTCGAATTGTGAATGTTAACAAATCGGCGAATGTCAAACGAAAAAGTTCAACTTCTCTTAGTTTAAATGGCAAAACAACCGAACATAAAGTTCGTGTATAATAAAAAAAGAAACCAAACAAGACAAAACTCTCAGCATATCATGACAAAAGCAAACAATGTTCGTTTTTTGTCGTTCATTCCTCATTCAACATTTTCTTTTTTGCTTTCAATATACATGTATATCTATCGATTAGAGATTTCATTGTTGTCATTGTATATGAACAAGAAGAATTTTATTCGATGTATTTATTTTTATTGAATAAACGAAATTATTTAAACAAAGAACAATCTCGTTTGTTGTTCTTTTCTTTTTGAATTCAAAGCCGATAAAAGATCAAAGCATTGTCGGCATACGTAACGAGGCTGTTCAGCTCATCTGTTTTTATTTTAATGATATCATCTAAATGTCAATGTTGAATGTTAAAGTTGTTTCGAAAGTGTATGTGAATTCATTTCGATAGAACAAGAGGCAAATGTTGCGTTCAATAAAACGATGGTGGCGTTTGCTAGTGATTTTAATAACTCCATTGGTATTTCTGCCGATACCAATCGTTTTTCCATCAAATGTAAGAGAAAATGAATATTGAAAAAAGAAAATCGATCTTTATTTTTTAGCAAGCACGATGTGCGTATGTTCTGTTAGTTTTAACTGTCTATTGGGTATCGGAAGCAATGCCATATGCAGTCGTATCGTTACTTCCGTTAACATTATTTCCAATGTTGAACATCATTCCTGGTGATGAAGTTGGACATAATTATTTCAAAGATATAACGACATTATTTCTTGGCAGTATGATCTTAGCACATGCTATGGAACATGTCAATCTTCATCGTCGGCTCGCGTTATTAGTATTGAGCTGTGTTGGTTCATCAATAAAATGGTTTGATACAAAATGAAAAGTTTTGATTTTATGCTATTTTTATGATTTATCTATAGGAGTATGGCAGGTTTAATGTTTGTGACTGCGTTTTTAAGTATGTGGATTAACAATTCAGCAGCAACGAGTATTATGATTCCAGCTGCAATGGCTATTGTTGATGAATTAGAAAATTTCGAGAAGAATTTCTCATCGAATCAGGAAAATGATGAACAAGAACATGAAATTTTTCCAGTTAATAACGAAGGTAGAAAGAAAAACTATTGACGATAGTTTGATAAAAGTTTGTATTTAGTTTCTTTTGATATGAAAACTATTGTTGAAGAAAGTCATGAAATTCGACCGAGTTTATCACATAACGATGACGATGAGTGAGTGTTGAATTAAATCAAAACGTTTGATATCATTTTTGTTCCGTAGAACTTTATCTCGAACAATGAAATCAAATTTAAACTTTAAAAAAATTCGATCAAGTCATTTCGAATTTAGTTTCGATTCTTTATTTCGCACGATTTTCTTCATTTTACAGGTTTTCTCATTGCAATTGCTTATAGTGCTGCTCATGGTGGTCTTTCGACACTCGTCGGAACTGGTCCGAATATTTTCGTCAAAGGCTTTGTCGATCAGTACGTTGGCTTGTGAATTTTTGTTCTTGACATGATTGTTCTTTTTTTTCTTCGTATAGAATGTACGAAAATCACAAAGATATTCAATTCGAAATATCTCTTGGAAACTTCAGTCTTTATGCTCTGCCTATGGGTGTTATCATGCAGATATTCTGTTGGTTTTGGCTACAAATTCTCTACAATCGTCAAGAGTAATTCGTTGAGACAATCGAAAGTTTGATGATCTATTGTTGTTATTGTTTCTTCGACAGGTTTTTTCGTTGGAAGAAAAGTGCAAAAGAAAAAGAACGAGAAGAACATATTCATTCAATCATTCGAAAACAATATCGTGATCTGAATTCGTTATCTTGGCAAGAAACGATTGTCATTATCTTGTTTGTGATTCTAATCAGTCTTTGGATAGTACGAGATTTTTCTGATGAAGATTTATTAATCATTTTCGAAAAAGAGTTCGTTGAAAACTAAATTTTGCATTTGATTAATATTCTTGATTTTAAGATTTACAACCGATGGAACAATTGCATTATTCATTGGATCGCTGGTTTTATTTTTTCCGGATAAAAATCCATTTCAAAGTATGCAAAGAAAGACTTATGATAAATGATTTTATTTGAAAATAGAGAACTGGAAATATGAACCAATTTTACCTTGGAATCATTTGTCAAAGACATTTCCATGGGGTGTATTTATGTTACAAGGTGCTGGTTTAGCTATAGCTGATGGTTTTAAAGTAAAATGCAAAAACTAAAACAGGTTGAAATCATCCGTCAATGCATTTTTAGGATTCAAATCTTTCGGGTACAATGGCAACATTTCTTAGTTTTATTATTGGTGCACCACAATTAGTTGTCATTTTTGTTGTGATTGTAACCAGTGCAGCTTTCACAGAACTAACGAGTAATCTTGCCTGTGCAAGTATACTCTTTCCAATTTTACATAGCATTGTAAGTTCTATTCATCAAACGAAATTATTTATCTCGATTTTTCAATCTTAGGCGATGATTGCTAAGATTCATCCAGGTCTGCTGATTATGCCATCGTGTATTGCTGTTTCATTATCATTTATGTTGCCAATCGGTAGAATTCTTTATAATTGAATCGAACTTTTGATTTTTTTTGTCTATATTCTTCTAGCTACTCCACCTAATGCAATGATTCTCTTGCATAGCAATGTAAAACCAACTGATCTAATCAAAGCTGGTATTGGCTTAAAGCTATTTGGTATTATCGTTATTTTCATTTTTTCGACGACCCTATTAACATCAATATTCGATCTTAATGATATGCAAAGCTTTTTCAACGCAACAGAAATCCTCAATACAACAATGAGTTCGAGTTAAATCCTTTTCTTTTCTTGTTTGAATCAATAAAAGAAAACTGTAGTAGTTCGTAGTTTAAATTTTCCTGTTTTTTTTTTAAATCCAAAATCACAGTCGAACTGTGTGCATCTATCTTTTAAAAACTAGCAAACAGAGAGAAAGAGAAAGAAAAAGAACTTTTTTAAAATGAAATGTACAGTTGTCAAACTAATAACGGTGTATAGTTCTGAGCATAACAAAATAAAAAGACAAAACAAAGAAAACAAATAGCACATAGATGTTAACAAACAAAACAAAAAAGAAAAGAAAAGAAAAGACTTTAAAAGTTGTAACATACAAAAGAAAAAAGTTCAAACGAAAGATTAATATCGCGTTTCACATCAATGCTGGATAAAGTAATTTACGAAGACTATTATGAATTAATTGTTCGACTGTTTGTTGATTGATAACAACATTTAATGTTGTTGTTGTTGGTGATGTTGATGCCGATGATGAAAATGCAATTTGTTGTTGTTGTTGTTGACAATAATAGCAATGTTCGTGAGGTATTGGAGAAGTTTCTACAGACGATGACGATGGTGATATTGATTGATTTGATCTAAAAGAGAAAATATGCAAGAGAGAGAGAGAGGGAGAGATGATGGTGATACTTTGCAGGAAGATAAGGATGCGAACGTGAAGATGATGATTTCGATAGATTTTTCTTAACATGTTTAAGACGTTGACGACGATTAGCAAACCAGGAACGACACTGTTGAGCTGTGATATTACCTTCGGTTATAAAACGTTTCTTATCAGGCGAACGAGGATATGGATCGTCTAAATTTGCATTATACCTATTTAGAAACAAAAAGTCAACAATATCATTAGAAAGTGAAATATTTATTACCATTCTTGCATTAATTTAACAGCATGATCAGGTAGTTTATGATAACATTGCGAACGTAATGATGAAGCACGAGATATTGGTCGTTCATTGAATATTATTGATGCATGTGATCGTGACTAAATATATCGACAAAAATATTTCGTTTGCTAAGAAAGTTCTCGATTTTTCCCCCCTGATGCGACATACAGATGATTCAATAGGTTCTCTTTCATTCATAGTTTGATCGGGAATATTAATGTTAACATGAATAGGTTCGACGATATCTTGTTGTTGAATAGATTGTACGCGCATTTGCTGTTGTATCTGTTGTTGGTGATGATTAAATCCATTGAAAAAACGTTCAATATCTACATAGATTTCATTTTCAGTAGTTGTCGGCGGTGGTGTGATTGTTGTTAGTTTATTATTCGGTGCAACGGCATCATCTTGTTGTGATAACCAAACGGGTTTAAACGGTGCACTACTGATTAAGACGGACGATGGCGATGTTGATGACGATGACGATGCTGATAGTGCTGGTGAAGATTGAAATGCTGTCCAGTCGAGATCAGTTTGTGAATTATTTTCATCATTAATTAATGTTGTTTCCGTATTGAAATCAAATATAAACGAATCCATTTATTTTTCGTACTGAAGAGAAATGATCTAATCTTTGAACTAACTTATTAGAAAAAAATCGACAGAAAGAAAGAAAGAGTCTTCTTCTATTGATCCTATATGTACATATAGTTTATTTATTCTTTTCTTTGACTTGTTTATATCCACGCATTCGAGCTATGACCAGTAGATTAAATAGAATTTTAAATAAACAAACAAGTGATTTTATTTATTTACATGAGGGCACTAGTTGATACGCTATAGAAAATATTATAATTTTCCAGGGTTTATCGAGTTTGTACGAATAAGATGAAAGGAAGATTTTGAGAGGGATGATTGCTTTCTACATTTTTTAATTGATCAAGAAAAAACAAAAAAAAAACGCCTTTTAAAAAAACAATTTAATAAATACTCCTCTGGTGAATATAAATTAAAAAAACAAACGAATAGAAAGCATTTTTTGTTGAACTAATCAATTCGTCGTTCACTCGAACTTTGACAGTGTCACTGAACTTTGGTGTGATTGTTCTCGTTTTGTTTTGCACTATCGAGACTATTTTGTTCTCAACCAAAAATACTTTTTTTTTCTTTTGAGAGCATCATTTGGTTGCACTTTTTTGGAGAAAGTTTGCTTTTTCTTCTCTCTTGCTTGGCTACTTAACAAACACAAACAAGTTCATGTTTTAACAACTAAACGCTTCTCTTTTTTTTCAACAATGTCAAATATTTTTTCTTTCATCAATAAATATTTCTCTTATTAATCTTTGACGGATTTCTCGTTGGCAAACTAAAATTGAAAATAAATACGCGAATATTTTTGACTTTTCATTTCATTTCGTTTGTTGTTTTCTCTCTTATCAAATGCATTCGTAAGTACATCAATGAGTATTAATACAATCACGTCAATAGGTCGTTACTGTCTCGTTCTTGTTTCTTAAAATAGAAAGACAAAAACTCGAAGTACTAGCCGTTTGCCAAGTCTCTACGGTCAAACGTTAATCAAGTCCGAATTCGATTATCGACGTGAAATACGTCGAAAATTAGATCAAATTCAACATGACAATCGTGATTCAATGCGTCGTCGTCATGCCAATGATCATGTTTTTGCTCAATGTCTGTTAAACAAACGTTATCAATGGTTTGAAATTGACAAAAATTATCGTGATACATGTCGAACAATTTGGAATCGACAAGCAACTCAATCAAGTCGAACAAGTCACGTTTTTCTTCCGTCAATCTATTCATCGACAAATTCATCGCGATTAACAATGGCATCGATCAATACAACAAGCAGTCAAACAGATGATGATGAGAATGAAAATTCAGTTATTATTGATCAAAAAATTCGACAAGATTTTCTACGGAATCAACCAGTTATGTTAGAGATTCTCCATGCACCACATGCTAAAAAATCATTTAAACATAAACAAGAACTCGAATTACGAAAGAAAAGTGCACAACAACAACAGATTCACATTCAAACAAATGCCATCAATGATAATCGTTACACGACACTTGTGGGAACTCTTGCAAACACATAGAATCAGAGAAAAGAAAAAGAAAATATTATTTGTTTATTTTCGTGTTTTTTTTCGAAGTTTTAATCGATAAAAATCGTCTGAAGACAGAAAAGTTGCTTGCTCAACTCTCTTACACGCACACACACATAGATACGTTGTTTTCGTTTTTTCAATGCTAATATCAAAAAAAAAAGAAGAAAGAAAGAAAGAAAGAAAAACACACATAAACAGGATGAATAACAAACAAAACAAAAAATCACACATTGAGAGTTTTCTTTTGCTCTTCTTTTCTTTTTCTCTCATCAACAAACAAATGTCAAAACCACTAATGTTTGTATTTTCACAAGATGCTCAGTTGAATTCGTTTCTACAACCAAAATCTTGTGATACGATCAACATTCGGCTTTTTAACAGTTGAATCCGATTGTGTCGGTGTTGTTGTTGATGATGACGACGATGATGATGATGAAGGTGGAGGAGCCGGTGCAATGGGTGTCGAAGGTATTTGTGGTAGACCAGCAGCAGCCATCATCGTTGTCATAAAATGTTGTTGCATCATGAACATCATCATTGATGCAGCCATCGGATTGAATAATGTCGAATTTGGACCTGGAAAAACTTGATTAAAATCAGACATTGTTGTTGTTGGCGTTGCGATATTATTGTGATTGATGATGTAATTGTAGTTTGTTTGAGGACGACGAGTTTGTGTTGATGTTGTAGTCGATGGTGTTGTCGATGATGATGGCGGTGTTGGCGGTACGGCTGTTACTGCTGAAAGTGGTGTTGTTGTTGTTGTTGTTGCTGTTGGTATTGGTGTTGATGGAATTTGTGTTGGAGGAGTCGGACGAATTGATGATGATGTACGAGACTTTCGAGAACGATAGAGTGGTTTATAACACATTTGGCTTCGAACACGTTTATTAGCAAACCATTTTTTAACTTGTTTTTGAGTGATTCCTGTATGAAAAATATATGAGATTTAATGAGTTAGAATATTTTGTTTGGGAAAGAGATAGCAAAGGAAAAATATCGATTGTTCTACCTGCTTCTCGAGCTAAACGATCGGTACGTTCATCATCCGGATACGGATAATCACGATTTGATTGAAACCAATGATTAAGTACCGATACAGCTCGACTACCTAAAAATCTACGAGTTTTCAAAAAGAAATTTTATTGTTGTTTTATCGATTGGTTTTTGTTGTACCTCGTATTTCGACATTCTTTATCGTCGACCGGTGATTGTGATCGTTCTTGATTTTGTGTTGATGAACATGTACTACTACTCGTACTCGGATGACGAACATGAGAATGAATTTGTTGAGGACGTAATGGTGTACTATGATAATGAGGACGAGTTCGTTCTATCGAAGAAATCATTTCAAATTGTTATGAAAAACATTGAGTTTACCTTGTTTAATCGTAGCTAATTCGTTATTTTCATCGCTTGTATCAACAAAACCACTATCATAAGTTGCTTTCTTTGATTTAAATAGAAGAAATCAACGAACGAATGAATGAATGAATGAATGAAATTACTTTAATAAGAAATTCGCTTGTTTCTTGAAGATTTTCGAGATGTTTTTCATCTTCACTTGGAAAATAATCTTCTTCATCGTCATCTTCATTTTCAATCGAAGGTGAAAGTAAATGTTGCGGTCGATTGGTTAAATCCAATGCATCTGGATCAGGCTTAATTGTATATTTAATTTCATTCATCTTCGTTGAGATTCGTTTATATTGATCAATCTCAATGAAATATATCTAACCGACAAATTTGTCGAAACAGCTGATGAGAAGAATGAAGAGACGATTTTAAGTTTAGTATATATGATCTAATTCGAACGAGAAGAAAATAACGAAGAAAAACAACAACAAAAAGATATTTATATGCATATATGTATGCTCACGACACGTGTCTCTCGATTTCGATATATAACTAGAACGAATTAGAACATCTAAGAATGATATCTCATGTTTTTCTTTCTTTCTATAAAATCGATTTCATTTTTCTGTTCTTGTGGTTTGTTTGTTTTCTTTTTCTCTCTATATTATCGTCTTCATGCTCAGAGAGAATCCAAACGATTCGTCAGGCATGAATAGAAAATCGTTTTCGTTTATCCTACAACTGAAATGTGTGTGCTTTTTTCTTTGTAAATCGAATTAAAAATTTTATTCAATTAAAATAAAACGATAAATCGCTAGTTTTCATCTTCGGAAAATGTATCATAAGCTGGATTTTCTTGTTTTTGATTCAGCGGTTCGTCACTTGACGAAGACGATGATGATGAAGAAGATGATGCCGGTCGATTATCTTGTTTGTTGTTTTCCAGTATTGGATCCTCTTCTATAATACTACTTCGTTGATTCGGTTCACTGACGATACTACTGTTCCATGTTGATCGATATTGTTTCGTATCGTCTTCGATGGGTATCGTTCGAGAATAGCTCGGTGTGTCGAACGTTGGTCGATTCACAAATGGACGATGTACGACGGATTCGGTTGGTTCGAGATAAGACTGACTGGCACGCTGAGTTGATGTTGTTGTTGTTGTTGTCGATCGAAGTTCAGAGTAATTACTGGTTCGATTGTAGAAAGATGGATTCGTAGTCGATCGAGTTAGAGTATCACGTTCAGCATTTTGTACGACTCGATTAGCAAAATCACGAAGACCATTGGGACCTGTGATAAACTTTTAGTTTTCATGTTTTGTTATTCTTTTAAATGTGAATTACTTTCGAGTAAATCTCGATAGGTGGCAATTTCTTTTTCTAAAGTTGTTTTTGATGTTGTTGCTTCGTTATATGTACGTTCGATTTCAGTTAAACGTCGACGTTCTTCAGCAATATTTCTCTCTGTTTGTAATCGTGCAGCTCGTTCTAAATTTAGGCAAACACGTTAGTTTTCTTTCTCTCTCAGTTAACATCAGCAGTACGGCGTACCTCGAAGATCGGTTTCTTTGATTTGTCGTTGTAATTCAGCAATTCTATTCATCATTTCTTGATTTCGATTTCTCAACAAATTATTTCGATTTTGTGTGTCGACTAATTCATGTCGAATATGTTCGACTTGTCGACGTTGTTGATCGTCGAACGATGGATTTGGATCGCGTTGTTGCGTCGTTATAAGAACTTCATTGACTAAAATCGAATAATTACTTTGTAGTTCATTTCGTCGATTTTGTAAGTTCGATTCATGTTCGGCACGAATTTCTCGTATAGCTTCGGATAATTCATTGGAAAAGAATTGTGCTGGATCGAGATCATTGGTTATACTTCTCGAACGAAGTTCAGCTAGATCACTTTCATCTAAATCGAAATTAAAACGAGAAATATAAATAAAGAAAACAAAAACTATTTTGATGTACGGCTTTGCCGAAGATTGATCAGTTGATCTTCGACAGCAAATTTCTCGATTTCACTCGTTGATTTGAGAAGTAATTCGTTTTGAATTTCCTTTTGAACATGAGAGATTTCCGATGATAAACGTTGACATTCAACTTTATATCGTCGAGATTCATCATCGAGATCGGCGATTCGACGACGAAATAAAGCTATTTGCTATAGACAAAAAAAAACAAAACCAAAAGAATAAAATCATTTTTCGTTCGAGTTTTGACAAACAGCTTCATTCTCAGCAATTTGCATATGAAGATTATCGATTGCTCGTCGATCTGAATCTCTCGAATCTCGAACATTATTATATCGTGCTCGTTCACGTAATAAATCTTGTTCAGCTTGTTGTTTCTTTTGATAGATATCAGCGATATCACGTTTTGTATCGTCAATTAATTTATTTGCTTCATGTATTTCAATATCATACATTTCTCTGATACGTGAAGAACCTCTGAAAGATAAATTCGAATCAATCGATCGATTGTCTTCTATTGCGCGCTTACTGATCCGAACGATTTCTTAATGCGTCGATTTCCATAGCTAATTTTCGATTGTTAGCTTCTAAGAATCGAACTTTTTCGACATACTGCGCAAATTTATCATTTAAATCTTCTAAATCTCGTTTTTCTCTTTGTCGAGTTGTATTCATATTAGCAACAGCTGTTGATGTTGTTGTTCGAAGAGGAATGCCTGATGAATGCACTAATGAAGCTAGACCCGGTCCGAAATTATTCGACGTCATATTCGATACGTAATTTCGATAGATTCTCGTGCTTACGCCTGAATTATTGAGACCAGTTGGTCGTGATCGATGAACATTTGTTATTCGAGGACTCATCGTCGATCGATAGGTTGTTGTTGATGATTCATAATTATCATCGGCACGCGATAAACGATCTGTTCGTTCATACGAACTGTACATTTTCTTTTTTTTCTTTTATTTTAATAAAATAAATACAAACTACGAATGAGACAACGACAGAAGTAGATATGTAATTCGTTTATCTAGTTCTTTTTTCTTCATTGAATAATCGTTATCAAAACCGAAATGTTGATAAAAAAATATGAAACATGTAGGCAAAAGTTTATTTATTACAAAAAAAGGAGAAAAGAAAAGATCGAAACAATATTCTAATCAAATTAATGCACTACAATTGACCATTTCAAGACGTTGTTCATCGAAACACCACCAATGCATTTTTGGATCGAGTAATTTCGTTTGTACTGTTCGAGAATAGAAAAACCACGTATAGATATTAATAATAATAACAAAAAGAAAAAACATCCAGAAAACTAAACGATTATAAATATGTATTGCATAAAGACTTTCTTTATTTTTCGATATCGAACGATCGTGATGAGATTTCGTTGATGTATGTGAATGAAACGATGCTTTCGTTGCCGTCGATGATTTCTTATTTATCGGTCCATTATGTGACGAGGAAAGAGGAATACGTGTTAGACGTCGTCGAATCCAAATAGTTGAGGGCGGTGGTGAACTTGTTCGTTGTTTTAGTGTTTCATTTGTAATCGATGATGGCAAATTCTCACCTGTTAATTCAATTAACGGTTGTGTTTGTGTTCGTGATAACAATGGCATTTTTGTTGAACAACCTGTTATAATTGAATCACGATCACAATAATAACTATTTGAATATTCAGTTGGCATATGATTTGTAGTGCTGGCCGCTGCCGGTAGTGACGGTCTTAGATGTAGTTGTTGTTGTTGTTGTAATGGAATACTTTCCGGTGTTGATGGACTATTTGTTGATAATTTCAATGTATCCTGTTTATGTAAATGAATAGCTTTTCGACGCATACTTGTTGCTAAAACAATCCATGAAAGATAATCCAATGCTAACCATCGCAACCAATAAGGCAACCGTTTTGTTTCACGGAGTTTATTTACAACAGCAAACCATGTCATAGCCGACAATGAGAAAAACATACAAACAGTTAAATAAAGACTAATTAAATGTACACTATCACTTTGAGATGGGACATCTTCAGATAAACGTAAACTAAACACGGAATAAGCTAACATGATGCTTATGCCGATTTGCATTTCTTGTGCAAAGGGAATCTGAATAAAAATACAAAAGCAGATCGAATTAAATAGAATTCGTTTTTTGTTTTACATACAAAAAATGAAACAAGTGTAAGAGTTGTTAACATCAATGCTGGCACGACAGTATTATAAATGGCTTGTAGTGGTTTTCGTACGATTAAAATTGTAAAAATAATTTCAAAAAATGGATCTTTTTCAATCCAATTCGGATACACAACTTTTTGAAGGTCTTGTGTAACAGCTAATAATTTCCATTCATTGTTCGGTGTATACTGTGGTAATTCCGGATGTGCCTCCCAAAATTGATAATGTATAAGCGAACTCGTATGACTCCACGATCCAAATACCATATCGCATGTTTGCTCATCTAGGTAGAAGGGAGAATACACATGAAAAACAAATATTAACCTGCGTTTTTTTTTAATCGTAAGTCAACAACACAATATTTGAATTTTATTATTATTCTTCTCGTTTCAACGGAAATCCATTTTCTATTTCCGATATTTATTCACTAATAATAGTTGAAAAAGAAAGAAATTGTCTTTCACTTGCTCATTAAACTTTCTCTTATAGTTTTGTTTTTATTTCTATTTACCGAATGGAAAATGTTTGATTGTCATACGACAACGCGTGCGTAATTGAGCTAATGGCAGCGGCCAAAACACCGTTCCATTAGAATTTACGAGCATATTTTGAGAATCTTGAGGTAGAAGAAAACCTGCATTATCTGCAGTATTGTATAGAAATGTATCAGGATACCAAACTGAAGTTGCTGGCATTCGTATCCAAGTGATATTATTAAAATCTAATGGATCCCATTTAAGACGTGGATCTAATAAACATGTTCAAATTAGTTTTGAAAACAAAAGAAATTTCAATTGATCACCTGTCCATTTTTGATCAACAAAACAATTCGTAACAATAATTTGTTCTTTTTCAACCATGGAAATAATTTGATTAAATATAAAACGTATATCAACAATAACTTTATGCGTTGGACGAACTTTTTTCAAATAAGTTGATTCATTCAATAGCATACGAATAAGATCAGTTTCGATTTTCGATAGATTTAAATCAATCGAATAACAATTTGTTAACGAATAAAATAAAAAATAAATACAAAGAATCCGATCAATCATCGTCGTCATTATATTATTGTTGTATAGTTGTTTCCCGAAGTTTCATTGACAAAGAACAAAAGAAGAAGAAGAAGAAGAATTGATCAATTCATTTCTTTTTTTCTCTCTGTCTCGTATTTTGTGTGTTCGTAATTTTTTCTAGTCAATCAAGATGGTTTTGTTAATTGCATTATTGAATGTCGACTTTTTTTAGAAAATAATAATAATAGATCGAGCCTAAAAAAGAAGAATGCAATGAACCAGTTTATTTATTCTCATGAGTACGGATCGCTAGTAGATTGATGTCAAAGTATGTCGATTAGAAAAGAAAGAGAACTGAGAAGAGACCGGAAAAAAAATGACAAAATAAGAAGAAGAAGAAGAAGAAGAAAATCATTTACATATGTTCGAATAAATTGGTTTTCTTTCTTGTATTCAAATAAAACAAAGATCAAGTGCAAAATTATAAGTATCGCAAATGACTTTTATTAATTATTTCCTGTTGTGACATGCCCAAAAACATAAACTAGAGTAAGAGTGAGAGAGAGAAACTTAGACACAGAAATTGATGGATATGAGTGATCATGACATTCAAAAGGAACTAAAAAACAAAGAAAGAAACCACTAGAGAGTGATGATTATATGCAGTTGGTAACGTTCTAAATAAGATGTCAAATCTGTTTGTCATTGAAGATTTTCCTCATCAAGATATATCGTTATTATTAGCAAGCTTCTATTACGATTAAGTCGGAACGTATGGATGAGTTTCTCTACAGTTTCGTATTTTTCTCTTCTATTATTTGATGGTTTAATTAAAATATGCAACTCATCTCATTCTATGGAGATTTCAGACACAGACAGTTGAATGAGAACTTTATTGATTGGTTTTGTTGTTTTTTCAAATGACCTCGATTATGATCTAATTAAGTGAATGACTATTCAGTTTGATTGAAACAAGAACTGACGGAAACGAACTCGTACAGTGAATTGTCACACTGATGTGCGGATTCATCTGTCTATCGTTGACTTTACGTAGAAAAATTTAGGAAATACGATGGCAAAAAGCAAAAAAGAAAGGAGAAAAGAAAAACTCGCGATGTAAGAGCGTTTGTTATTTTTTCTTATGCCGAGAGAGTTCCTGTTTGGTTTTTTTTCTTTATTTCTTCTTGTTCTTCGTTTTCCTTTGCTCTTTTGTATGATCAAAGATACAGCGAACAAAACATTCACACCGAAAAAAAGGAATTATTGGTTAAAGAAAACAAAGGTATTTACAATTGTAATAATGAAATCCTCGGGCAATTTTACTCGGGTTAATTATTTAATTCTGGTTGAGTTCATATCGAGCTTTTGCAATTCAATATCAAAATAATTATTTTCTTAGAATAATAACGAACCGAAAAAAATACGCAATTATAATCGATTGAAACGAACATTATATTTTCTTTTTCTTCGCAGTAGTACTACGATCGATGTTGAGGAAGTCTGCTCGAATGTCGAGAGAAGGCTTATTAATGAATGTTTATATTAGAATTTTTAGATAATCATAAGATCATTTATTATCCCATTAGAATACAAAGAACAACAACAACAACAACAACGATGACAAGTATATGTAGTCCTTAATTAATTTTCGAGATTTCCGCGTAATAATTCTTTTAATCGATCTTTTAAATTGATCGATGAGGTTGATGTATATGCGTCGATAATCAAAGGAATATGCGTCGGTAATACACGACCGTACCATGTGCCTGATGGGTAAATGATTACATTTCCAGCAAAACGATGACCACCTGATAAGAAGAAAAAACAAATGCGATGTTCATTTTCTATTATTGAATATGCTTACCAATGTGACTAATCGGTAAACAATGTACTTTATCAGTTAGGTTCGTTTTTTGAAGATATTTTTCAATGGCATCAATGAGAATAGGTCCGATTACACCTTAGTAAAAGAGAAGATAATAATAGATATGAATTATTTGCTCCGTTTAGTCTTTTGTGAATAAATTCAATTTCGCACATTGAAAAAGATCGATTAGTTAAGTTTTTAACCCTCTACTCTCGAATGACATTCTTTCAAACAATTAATTTCTTCGGAAATTAGAATCTCTACCACATCGTCTATCGTGTTGTTCATGGCAGCAAACTAATATCCATAGATCATTGAGTCTTTCCAGCATGATATTCTTGTTCGTCATTTGTAAAATATTATTTTCTTTTGATTTCGTTTGATCGAATTGTTGAATAATCGATGAGTTATTAATAAATAATTTTTCAATTAACTCTTCAATATCATGTAAATGAATATTTGATAGTTTGATTTGCACTGGAAATAAATACCAATCGGCATAATCATGTGAGCATGACGATTGAACTGATGCTGATGTTAATTTAACAGATTGACCTAATGAGACTCGATTTTTCGAAAGAACGTCAGATACTCGTTGAATGTAATTTCCTGGTAGAGTCTTTATATCTTTTGGCCATTGATTAGCAGCTATCGACTGTCCGATACAAAGATGATACCGATATTTCTTCACTGTATTCATCATACTGCTTTGATCAACTTGATTCAAAATCTCCGATGGTATTTCACAAGATTTACATGATTTTCTACGAATACTTCCTAAAATCATAAACTATCAAGTTCTTTTTGTCTATTGTTGAATTACGATTCATTACTGATTGCAGTTAAATATAGCCCGTAGAGATGATTTCTATTTCGTAAGAACATTAATCTAAAAATACTTCTTTTCCAGTTAGATAATTATCTCATTACAAGAAAACAAAATGTAAGTTGATTTTTTACTGATTCATTCCTTCAGACAAAACAAAATTCATTCTCGTGAAAACATCTAACGGTTTTTTTTTCATTCGATTCTCGAATACATCATTTTTGTTTATGTATACATATATATCATTTTAGTTTGTTTTAAATGTCTTTCTCTGATCTTTGCATAAAAATAAGAACAAAAAAACAAGAACAAAAAAGAAAAACAGAAACAGAAGAGGAAAAAAACAAAAAAACGAGAAAACAATCGAATATAAATCTGATGTCAACATATTCGTTTGTTTCGTGTTTCTTTTTATCAATCAATCAATGCAGCAAAGTTATATTTTAGGTTTTGTTTTTCTTCAATATGCATATACAAAGAAGAGACATTCATATATACTTATACACACGCACACACAGAAAGAAGAAAGAAAAAGAAATATACAATTAAGTCCGCTGTGTTGGCTGAGGACGATCAACATTTCAAGATGATGTTTTTGTTGAACGTTGATTGATCTGTTTTTCGACTTCTTGAAGTTTTTTCAATAGCTTTTGTTTTTCTTTCTTTTTATCTAAATTTCAAAGATAATTTCCGTATTATTATTATGATTGTCAACAAAAAAAGACGAAATTCTTTTACTTGAATCTGAATTTTCTGCATTACTAGCATCTGTTGATGATTTATGAGAATCGGCTAGAAGAAAATCAAATTCATCAAACATTTTGAAAATTATTCAATATTTTACTATTTAATTTCGTCTTTTTTGTTGCACTCGTTGAACCTGTCGATGATGACGTGTCTCGTCGTTTCTACAATCGAATAAAGATTTAAAATCAACGGATAGTTTCGTTTATCTACCTTTGATAATGAAGATTCCACATCGAGTTTAGTTTTATTATTATTATTATTATTATTCGAATATTTCTTTCCATTGCCCGACGAGGATTTCGTCGTTTTTGCTCGCGAATCACGATCCGAACTCGAACTATCAGTTGACGAACTTGATGATCGATGTGTTTTTCGATGAATATCACTATCTGATGATGAAGACGAACTTGTACTATCCGATCGACTGAAAAACAAGATTGAATTCCAAGGATTTCTGTTCGACAAAGCGATTCGTACGTTTTCTTTGTTTGATTTTTGCTGGAATTCTTATCCGAATCTTTCGTTTTCGAATGATTGTGATTTGTTAATTTACTATTACTAATTTTCTCAGCTTTTTTCAATGTATGACTCGAGATTTGTCGACCAGGAAGAAATTTACCCGGAGTCGAACTTGGTGAACTTGCTTTTTTATTTCCATTGCCATTTTTAATTGTTCTAAAAAAACAAATCGATTTTTTGCTCCTAATTAAACGAGAAATTCAGTACTCCGTAGTTTTCGTAGATGTTGCACGAGTGACTGATGGTGAACGACGTTTAGGTCGACTTCTCGATCGCGATCTAGAACAAGAACGATTCGATTGAGGACAAACAAAATCCATCGACGGAATAATTTACCTCGATCGACTTGAAGACGACGTTGACGATGATGATGACGAATGAGAACGAGATGAACTAAAGTGAATTCGAAATTTGAAATAAATCGATTTCGAGCGTCGATTTTTACCTGGAAGATGAGACTGAAGACGAAGAATAAGATCGATCTTTTCTACTGCCTGACGAACGGCGATGATTTTTCGTTCTAGAAAAAATCGACAGTTCCGAACTGAATGAATAAATAAACGAACGAACCTGTCCCATGGATCATGCCAATCGTCTCCTCGTCGATTGTTATAATTATGCGTTTGTTCATCATGTAAACCGGCTGAATACTGTTGAGAATTTCTTCGATATGTCGATGATTTTCGATCGTTGGACGCGGATTTCTCTTTTCGTTGATGATAGTCATCGGAATGACGCGTTCGAGAGTTGTTCATTCGATGATTCGAATTGTTATTGTAATGTGAATAGTATCGATCGGAATACGAACGTTGTTGTTGATGCTCAGCATACTCGTCTAAATCGTAATCGATCGATGATGGCCTAGGGAAAGAAAAAGTTGTTCGAAGACAAATTCGAATGATTCGAAATTCTACCGGTTGATGTTTAGATAATTATCATCGGGATCTTTCTCGTCGAGTGCATCACGAATGGTGAGATTGAATTTTTTCTCATTGAAATCTTTGTCTTGTTGTTTACGACGCATGGATTGTTCTCGAAGCTGAAAATGAAGAAATGAAAAATGAATTACAAATTGCAAATCATGACGAACAGTTTTAGCTGAACGTAAGCCACGTTCCCAAGCCGATTCAGCACCAGTTGATGGAATTTGTGGACGAATGAGTGCATTGGGAAAAAACGGTTGTGTCTAAATTGAATAAATGAATAGAGATTTTGATTTTTCGAAACAAGAAAATCGTCTAACAGGAACCGTCGTTTGCGGTTGTATCCAAGAATTATTCGTTGGTGAAATTTCATTTGTTGCTGCTGTTGCTGACAATGGTTTATCAATCGAATCATTAGCTGGATGAATGTATTTGCAACTTGGTCCCCAATGACATCGACCTTGAAGGTAATATCGGCAATGAACTTGTTCTTGAGGAGATGTTGACGCAGGTTCATCAGTCGTTTTCGATGTTGTTGGATCGTGAATTTCTCCATCTTCTAAATCAGCTTCATCCTAAAATGATTCGAAATTAGTTTTTTGTCTTTCTTCTTTGCTCGAAAACAAACCAATTCTCCTTCATCACTCGCAGTTTTCGTAGCTGCTGCTGCTCCTGTTGTTGTTAAATCTTCGTCGGAGGATTTTTTCACCGGATTTTGTTCATCAATATCTTCGTAATCGAGATTTTCCGGATCGTTAATATCAGTATTGGTTAAGCGCTCGTTTTCACTATCGTTTGATTGATCCATAACAATTAACAACAATTAATCAACCAAATTTGTTTTGCCTCTGAAATCAAAGTTGAAAATGATTCGATCGAGTTTGGTTTTGTCGAGCAAAAAAAAACAAGCGACGATTAGAGAAACGGGAAAGAGTTAGTGTTTAGTAGTTTTGATTTTATCTTCTGCATATATGTCACGAAAGAAAATTGGACAGTTTACTTTGAATTCACCGATGAATAATATTCTTTGACCGTTTAGAATAATTAATAATCAAAATTGAATAGAAAAGAAAGACAATTGAAATAGTAGATTTACTAGAGTAGAATGAATAAATATCGACGTTTAAATTCATTTAAAGCAAAAAAACAAGAACTAACATAAGTATTTTAAATAGATTCCTAGTATAAACATGTCTCTTTCTCTCGAATTTGCAATACATGAATTGATCGAGTAGCCATTTATGAAATGCAAATTACCCAAATGGATGCAAGTTCAGAATGATATTCTTTTCGATGTATAGATGTCGTTAGTCGTTTGAAAACAATTCGTTAACGATAAATTCAATTTCAAATTAGATTATTTATTTATCCTAGGTCTGATTCGAAAAGCAAACACAAAGTTCAACACAAATGAATTATTTACTCGTAGTTTATCGTTGCTCTTTACGATGTAAATCGAATCAGATACAAAACGGAGCTAAATATAGTGTTTTAAATTAGATTTATTTTAATTATTATTCATGCGTATGATGATTTTCGTGAATAAATAGAACGATCGATTCGTTATCGAAATCTATAGTTAGATATTTTGAAGATGTCTCTCAATTCTATACTAGACTAATGGATATTAATTATGATTGGCTTATCTTTCTTTTTCTGTTGATATATAAATAAAGTTAAATGATTGCAGACAGATATGATTTGCAACTAAATTATAGAAACATGCTACCTATTCAACGTTTAATATCAACGAATAGAAATGACGATCGTTTAATAGTTGCAATTAGTCAACATGATCTAAATACTGTTCGATATCTACTCGAATCGAATCGATATCGTTCAACAATAAATCAAAATGTTTTCTTTAATCTTTGTCGAGCAGATTTTAATCATCCTATAACATTATTAGGTAGTTCAAACTTATGAATACAGTTTTTTTTAATTAAATTTTTGTATAATAATCAATTGTAGCTGCAGCTTGCCATTTTGGTTCGTATGAAATCGTGGAAATTCTTGTCAATTATTTTCATGCTAATATTAATAATCAACCAATACCTGGATGGAAAACTCCACTTCACTATGCTATTCTAGCTAAATGTAATCGTTTCGAAATCGTACAATTTCTAATTGACAACGGTAGAAAAAGAAAAAGTCGATGAAATCTGAAATTTCCTTTTGATTAATTAGGTGCTAATGTCAATGCTCAGGATCGTCATGGTACAACACCACTCATGTTAGCTGTTCTTCATTCTTTAACTGACATTGTTAATCTATTACTCGAACAATCCGGTGCTAATGTACGTTTGTACAATCAATATCATCTAACAGCCTTTGATTTAGCTAAATATAATGTAACCATAATCGAACAATTAATTCGTTACGGTGCTAATGTAAGTACATTAGCAAATACGAATCTATTTCCTTGGTTACTTATGAACAAACATATACGTCAAGCACGTTTATTAATGGAAGCCGGTTATACGCCATCGAAAACAATTGTTCATTATATTCGTTCATTGAAAAGTTTCTGTCGATTAAAAATTCGAATGAATATATCAGGTAGTCATTTTCGTCAACGTATTCAAACGATTCCGGTGAGAAGCCAACAATTAATCAAATATCTCTTATTAGATGATATTTAAATCAAAATCAATATTCGGTCTTTCTTTGTTTCGATTTGCTTGTACAATATAAGAATGTATATAGTTTAGAACAAAAACTTCAATCAAAATAATTTTTTTTTGTATTTTTTTCTCTGTATGTTACCTTCTCTATTTTTGTAATAAAATGATTCATTTATGTATATTAAAAAAAAATGGGTCGGATTGCGTCATATAAATGACTCAACGGAAGTAGAATAGAAAAATTAAGAAAGAATAACGGAGTTCATTTTCACGTATAACGATCAGGATGATGCTTCGAAATATCGTACGACATTATTCAACGCGACCTATTGTTGAAAGATTATTTGAAATTCTTGGCTCGTCATCGAAATATTCGAGAGAACTTGAATTGAATAAATTAATTCAACCGAACGAGAAGATTTCGGTTAATCTTATGAACGAAATTATTAAATATTGGAAAGATGAAAACTCGACAAAACACGCACTTCATCTATTCGACATGAATCAAAGTAAATATTTGTCATTTAAAGATTTGCATGAAGAAACAAATCGATGGGCAAATGTTTTAACGGGGAAAGAATACGGCTTACGAGAGGGGAATACTGTAAGTCGTGTTTTTCTTTTCCTTCTATTTGATTTGAATTTAAATGATCTTGGATAGGTATTGGCTGTACTACCAAATGATTCTCTCGAACGAGTTTTATTGCAATTGGCTTGTTTACAAACGGGTCTTGTTTTTTGTTCGTATTATTCGAAAGAGCAAATACCATTGAAAGAACTCACCGAACGAATTCGAAAATTTGCTGTCGATTGTATTATTACAAATGAATATCATCTTGAACAAACAAGATCTTCTACATCTCAACCAATACGTCCATTGAAAAAAGGTTTAATAACGAATTGCTCGTCAACAACTGCTTTGCCGATTGGATGGCATCATTTTTTACAAAGTGTTCGTGATGCCTCATGTGAATATACAAAAGAATATAAAAATGTTTCACATGCACCTGTTGTACGATTATTAATCGATGATAAATTGATTGAATATTCTCAAAAAGAATTTCTTTTACAAATGATAAAAGCAGCGTTCGTTGATTTGAAACGGATTTTCTTTTTGTAGGCATACATCTTTTTTAGTTGTTGGTTAAGTGCAAAGAAAACACCTCGTTTTATCTGGATGAAAAACCAAAATGAACTTCTATCGATTGTTCCTTGGATTTTTGGTTCAACAATTTGTTTTACACAAACGGAAAATGTCCAAGAACTAATCAAAACATTAGAAACTCATCCGATCGACAGTCTATGTGTATCGGCTAATGATTATCTCATGTTACAAGATCAATCACTAACAAACAAAACTCAACTTGAACAATTATTTGCATCGGACTCTGTTGATTCAATGACGAAAGTACGATGGTGTTCGTTGACTAATCTTTCTATTCATGACGGTATGATTCATTGAAATTTAATAATTTATTGATGATTATTCTTTTTTGCAATAATGTTAGACTATGATGATTCAAAACGACAAGTACCAGTCAAATCTACATCGAACGAACATGAACAGGTGATGTCGAAAGTGGAATTTTCCAACAAACATCATGATGTACAATTTTATTTGGAAGAGAAAATCGAACGACGACATTTGACAAACGATATTTAATATCTCACGAGTGTCGATTATTTAAATTTACGTTTTTGCAAAAAAAAGGAAGTGATAATATTTTATCATTCCTCCCTTGGGCTATGTTTACTACCGAGTGATTTTTTTTTGATTGACAAAAATAAATTGGCGCTATTTCATAAAATATTAATTCGTAAAAAAAAGAAAATGAGTCAATCTTTTCATTCTGTTGCAACCAATCAACCAACAATTGGTGATCTTCTCGGAGACGATGAACTCTTTCATTCCTTGTATTCTCATAAATATAGCTCAACGAAAAACAAACGAAAACGATATCGACAACAGTCGATTTACTATTATCCTTCGTATTGTTATTACTGTTGTTCAAATATGTCGATGTTTTGTCCGTATCTGTATTCAGTTTATTAGGAATAAAAAAGAATTGACAGTCTGAATAGCAGCTTCGATACATGCTTCGAAATTTGATTCACGAGCAAAACTATCACCAGCGAGAAGTAGTAAAGGTTTATCATTGAGTGTGATGCAACCTGGCTTGTCGGGATACGATTGAATTACTTGTGAATATTCCCATTTGTGATATTTTGTATTGCTGATTTCACGTGGAAGATTAGGTAAAAATTCGAATATTTTCTCTTTGATTTGCTCACCAATGATCATTTCATCATCATTAACATGTTGAGCACCGAATTCGACACTTGTATGAGCAATTAATGAATACGGTGGCTCATCTAAAATCAAGATTATTTATTTATCAATAAAATTTTAAAAAAAATAACAAAGAAAACCTTTATTTCGTTTAGCATTGTCAACAGCAAGAAAACGAAGATATTCATTATCTTTTCTATCGACATAATAAATACGCCATGGAATATTGAGTTTAACAACTGACGTTGGATAGAAGAGACCAACTGCGAAACGACTAGAATATTTCACTTGACATAATTTATCTTTGATTTCTTGATTTTGATCTAAAAGAGAATGAATTCCACTATATTCATAGATTACGAAATGTACCTATTAGTTGTTTAATAGATCCTTTGAAAGTGCTAAGCACTTGTGGTACTGGAACTGTAACAATAACAGCTTCAGCTTCATCGACTTGTCCTTCGTTTGTTGAAATTGTATATTTATCTTTCGTTGAATTCAAATCAATACTGACGATTTGTTTGAACAGATTCATTTCAACCGCTACAATTTCAACATTAACTATTTCAATGAGAAAACTACTAAATCTTTACCTGCTTGTTCAAAATAATATCGAACTATCGATGAAATACCTCGTGGTGAAACATAATCGATTTTATCTGGATTTTCTCTTATACCAATTGTATTTTGTTTATCAAGCAATTCAATAACATGATCATCGAGTAATTGTTGAAAAAATCTATATTTCAATTCAAACACTGGTTTCTTTTTAAAAATAATTCGCTAATTCTTACTTCGATGTAACACCATTTGATTTTGTTAATGTTAAATATTGAGCACCGACATCAATTGAACAATGTGAATTCTCTTCATTATCATAACTAGTTATCATACGACCACCTAGATTTGATCCTTTGTCGAAGACTGCTAATTTGATTGATGGACCAAATTGTCGACGTAATAAAAGCGATATCAATGCGCCTGAAATACCAGCACCAACGATTACAATTCTCATCTTTTTTTTTATTATAATATACGAAATTAAATAATAAAAATAATCGATTGATTGACTGACTGAAATATGCACCAATCAAAGTATAAATCACGAAAATGTATAAGATACAGCGACATTTGCTTGAGGGTGTTTTCGGTACAATATCTGAAGTGATCTTACTAGGGGACTCTGATTTTTCGTGGTTTGCAAGTGAAATATCTATGCATATGTTTTTTATGATTTATTTGAATAAAACTTCAAAATAGTCGAAGAGTTCAATGAAAATCATGAGACTTATATTTTATAGAAGTGTATATTCGTAATGATTTTAGTTTGGTTGTTCACTTTCAAGCATAATTAAACAACATAAGTGAGGAATAAAATTCTCGTAATAGCAAAATGGTTTCTGATTGAAATCAATGGGTATTTGTGATGATTTGATGAGTTTATACATAGTTAAAAAAGCTGATATGCCAATTTGTTCTTCAACATATTGTCGAAGTTCATCGATTTTCATTCGACGATCAAGATTTTTCAGACAAGCAATATCGAAGAGTAATTGCAATGGTGAAATTGGTTTATTCGCTAAAGTTAATGTATCGATCGATTGTATTAGACTCATTGTATCGTTCGTTGAATTTTGTTGTTTCATCGACGAAAGTCTTTATGAGAAAATAAGTATTTTCATATGTGTTTTGGTTTTAATAGCACTTACGTTCGATTGTCTTTACTTGTCAATGACATATCACCTTGTTGTTTAATCGTTGGATATCCTAATGTTGTTGTTGTTTTTAATTTATCGATGAATTGTTTGTTTATTCTTTCGTCACTTTCACTCGATGAAGATGATGTCTCAATAACAACTAGTGGTCGTGAGTAGGTTTTCTTTGGTCTAATGTTATGACGTACGGGAAGTTCATCTTCCGATGTTGACGATAGATCATGTCGAGAAGAATTCATTGGTGATAAAATTTTTTTCAATATACTTCTTGGTTGATAAATACTATTTGATGATGACATAATCTTCAAGACTAAGATAACTAACCTTGTATTAAGATAATCGAACAATAAATGCTCTTGCACTGTCTTTATATATGTATTTCTCGCTCTCTCTCTTTCTCTCCTTTTCTATTATCTAAACATTTTTATCCTTGTAAAAGATTTCTAATTATGATATCGATTAATTTATTAAGATAGGAGGTTCGTTTGCATTATTTAATGTAAAATGCCATGTATTGATGTTCCAATCGTGTGAATCAAGTAGTGGATTTCGAAGAGTTTTTTCAACGAAAACACCGGTTTGATCATGGCGAACAAGAATTACAGTTGACGTTCTAATTAATTTAAAAAAAATAAATTTAATACACAACAATAATGATGGAAATGTTCGAACCTTGTTCCGTACGTAGGTAATTCTTCAGTTGTACGTACATTGATCGAGGATATTTGTTGTCGATTAGCGATTGGATAATGTGAATAGACTGTATGGAGATTTTGATCTTCAGGAAAACTAACAAAAAAAGAGAGAAAGATATTAAATTTTGATAAAAAAAGTTTACATTTTATTATCATTTAACAGATCTAACGCTCGTTGAATCAATTGTTTTTCATCTGTTATTACTTTCGTATAGCTCTCTGTTAAACCTACAAGAAAACTTTTTAATAATTGACATCCATGTTTCGTTTTTTCAAATGCATGTTCATCTCCAAATAAATGATTACTAAAACCAAAGACAGCTAAAAAATAAAATCATATATCTCGAACATGAATAGATTTCAAATGTACATGTATCGATTTCCATGGGTACTGTTTGAGCAGATAGATTGTTGATATATTTCGCTCTCCATTTGTTCGAATTCGAATCTCGTTCGAGTCCAAGAAGATTAAAACCTGTATAATTCAATTTGCTCTTCTGTAATTCATCCATGTAGGAATCAAGATTGTTCTCAGGATGATTTATATAATCCGTAACGAGAAAACCTCGACTCAATGGATTCGAAATTTTCTCTTTAAACATATTCGATGTTAAATTTAACAGAACTCCAATACGACTTTGTACAGTATTCAAAGCTAACCAAGTTCCACCTTCACGAGATGGTGTTTGATCTTGTCCTTGATAATAAACAAATCAAGATTAATCTCAATTAGTAGATTGATTGGAATTCCAAACCTCCTAGTAAATATTTTGTATTCGGCCAAACATGTGCTTCACTTGCTGGTCGTCGAAAGTCTTCATCACGATTCGATAGAAGTATTAGATCATATCCGATACTCGGGCTATCTTTTGCTAGATAGCAAAAAAGAATACACATAATCTCAAAATACACACGCGAATGGTTTAGATACGAAGCAAAATGTTAACTGTTTAGTGTCGAGCAGAGAAAAGGTTGTTGTTATGATTTTGTTTTAGTTTATAGTTTTACAAAGAACCAGAAGACAGGAGAAAAAAAAAGAATGAAGAACTATACACATGAGAGGTAATGTTATCAGCTAGGTTTGTTTTGAAAAGAAAAAGACAAAAAGAAAATGAAATCATATAACGAAGAGTTATGAAAGACAAGAAATGAAAAAAAAATGTTCGAAGTGTTTATGTTCGAGTCTTGTTGTTTGAAGTTCCACTATAATCGATTCCACGACATGTGGATGAAAATGTGTTGATATGATCTTTGAAATTCGCACGACTTGTTCGTTCACTACAACAGAAAAAAGTTTTTCGAACAATATGAACAAAAAAACGTCCGTGCTGATTACGATGTCAAAGCTTTGATTAATGCTTCACGATGATGGCGTTTTGGTGATGGTGTCGGAAAATTTGGGTCATTTAAACATTGTTGTACCCAGTTTGATGTCCAATCAGTATACAATTTCGAGAGAGAGTATAATGGTAACGACAATGTGTCAACTAAATGTCGAGGACTAGCACCACCAATACACTAAAATAAAGGTTTTTTTATTTGACAACATAGACAATCCAAACGAACTTTCAGAAGAATTTGAATGATTTCGAAACCATTTTGTTGCAAAAGTTCAGCTGCTCGATGATTTGTTTTAGTATATTCAATATAATTCGACTGTGAATAGGAAAAAAACAGTTTGCACTTTGCTAAATATCGTATTCGATGACTTACAGTAAACATTGTAATACTTCGAAGAGTTGTTTGTTCATGCAATTGAAGACCACATTTAACTAGAAACATATATCGAAATTTTCTTTTCTTTTTTCACGAATAAAAATCTACCAAATTGAAATAGTAAACTAAACGCTTCGTTTGGACATGGATGAACAATATTTGGTAATTTTTTAATGATCTAAAACGGAATTATATTAAACATTATTCTAGAGAATCAAATTGTCAGATTATACTTGAATAAGAAAATTAGAGAAATCTTCGACAATATCAACATGATTTTTCAACCATTGAAGATCTAGAATAAAAACCATAGAAAAAACAATGTTTTTTTTTTTAATTAAATCTTTGTCACCTCCGTTGAATAATAATCCAAATCTTTGTAAAACGGCAAGAAATAGATTAAACGTCGGTTTATCTGCATCTTGTGAAAAAAGAAGTAAAGTCTAAAAAGCAAAATCAAACGATGCAATTGCAATCTCATTCTCTCGAAAAACATACATTTCGAACAAAATTTAAAAATTGTAAATGTAAGATATTTGGTCCAATATTTTGCAAAAGTTCCAATAAGGTATTCAATATTGGACTACTTGATTCTCGTAATGTTGTTACTGTTCGTGAAAGAATTTCACAGAGTTTCTGTTTTTTTGAAACAACGAAAAAAAAACAATTAACAATTCATTTTGAAGAGAAGAACGATTTGTTACTTCTGTGACTTCATAATCATCAGCGTACTGTTTTAAAACCATATGAAGTATAGGATTTAAATCGCGTAGAACACAGCATAACTAAAATTCAATTTGCAGTAGTTATATCGGCATGATTTGCTTTTCAGTTGATTTTTTTTATTACCACTTCAGGTATATCATTAGTAGATTCATTTGTTTTCTGTTGATGTTCATTATCTTCAGTTTCATTTTGATCGCCACAATATCCAATAGCACTGATGAGAACAGAAATAAAACTCAATGTTGTACAAACATTTTGTTTTCGTGTTTGATCCGCATTCGATTCGGATAGATAAGCAAGTAGTTTGTTAACTTCAGGCGCGAGAAGAATATTCAAATGATCGATAACGATTTTCGATGGATAAACTGAGAGAATATAACCAAGAATAGCAACACAACGAATGCGATCATTAGGTTGAACATGAACATTCTCGAGAATAGTCTAGTTTTGATAAATAAATGATAAATGATATTTGAAGACTTTTTTTTATCAATTTACTTTAATTATCGGAAATATTTCATTGAGATATTTCGACATATACGTTCGATTTTCCATTGTTAATTCTTTGAGTGCAATTGAAGCTGATTGAATTAGTTCAGGATTTGATAATGCATTTATACATAAATGTACACAATTCTGAAGAGTTTCTTGATGATGACCAAGCCAACTGCTATATTGTCCTACGCAAAATAAACAAAAAAAAACCATTTATCTTTCAAATTCAAACATTCAAATATCAATCGTTTTACCGAGAACCATCAGTGTTGCATTAATAATCGAACTATTACAAAAATTGAGTTTAGGTAAAAGTGAAAAGATTCGAGGTAGAATTTCGTTTTCATCTAATGGAACATATTCCGAACCAGCACCAACTAATTGAATAATTGATTCTTGTCTCTAGATGAGATAATTTCATTTATTAAAATGCCAAACAATTATCTTTCAGTTGCATCTTCTTACTTGCCATGATTGATTTTGCTCAACGGCAATTAATAAATGATTAGCAAGAACTTCAAGTGCTCGATTCCCCAAAGCGTTATGCATACACATCTAAACATTGATTAAACATCGAAATTCAAGCAAAAAAGAATCAGTTCTGTTACCATAGTATCGGTAATATCCACACGATAACAACGAAATGATTCTTTATCTTCACTTGTAAATATACTTTCATTTTCTGGTAATTGTCCTTTCGATATTAAAACTTCAATTAATCGTTCAAAATACGGACGAAATAATTCTAATAGAATCAATTGTTTTTCATCATCGTCATTTCCAGTTACTTCTTCCTGAAAAGGCTAATTCTCATTATCTCGTCGAATGAATTTCCTCATTACGTACTTGTAATGCATACCAAAAACTAAATGTTAATTCTGAGCAAGTTTCTTCGATAGGATATTGACCTTTCATATTTGTACATTTCTATTATAATTTAATTTGATATTCATTTTTATAAATATATTTGAAAAATGAAGAAAAAAAACTACCATAATAAGACAGCAAAATCTATGTGAAAGTGCTTGTGTTTGAGGGTTTGGCGTTATAGCCATTTGAAGAATGAGTTGAGCGAGATTTTCACCGAACTGAGCTATCAATTTTGTAATACATTCAGCTTTTTCCTTAACGAAGAAAAGAAATCATTTTTGCAATTTATTCAAAGAAAAACGAAGAAGTTTTCTACTTTATCACCAATCATTATTGATTGATCAAGTACAGATTCAAGTTGTAGAACATATGGCAAAAGTCGTGAAAATACTGCTGGATACCTTTACAACAAAAAAAAAGAAACTTATAAAATAATATTGTTCTATGTTCTATCTACTTCAATGCGTCAGGCGATGAAAAAAGTACAATAATACAATCAGATGCATCATCAAATATACTCTCATTATTCAATGAATTGAATAAATAGTCAAATAAACATTCGATTTTAATGATCGAAATACCAAATTCAAGCCATTTCGATAGACACGAAAACATTTTACCGAGTATATCAGCTTGATTATATGTTGCAATAATAAATTGAATATAGTTGAGAACTAAAACGAGATTTGAATATTAATTACAATTCGAAGATTTCCTACCTAGAGGAAATTGGTTTTCTAATTCAAGACGAATTGAAGACCGTTGAGCTTTTGGCACAACGATTCGAGAAAACTAGAGACAAAAAAGAAATACTAGTTTGCATGTTGATTCATCGAAAGAATTTTACTTCTTCAGGAAGAATAGTTAAAATGCTTAAAATAATCACATGACCTTTTTCAGGCTAAAACAAAATAAATTAATTTTTTTTTACTATTGAAAAAAACAAAACTTTCTCGTACATGTTTTAATAAAAATTCATTTTGTGTTTGCGTAAATAATGATATAATTGCTGTAATACCATTTTGCCATTTATCTGGCATCATATTTAATATCAAATGTCCCAGCTAAATAAACAAGACTTCGAATGAAACTAAAATGGAATTTTCATCCTACAGCAACAGTCAATTTAATCGTGATTTGTTTCGAATTAATGGATATATAAAAAATTAAACGTTGAATTAGTTGTTGAAATAATTGTTGAACTTGATTATCATCTAATTCGGATCTAAATAGATTCGACGTGTTTTTATTTCAAAATTCATCAAATCATACAAGTGTTTGGAGATTTTGTTACACAGTGCAACAGCACCAAAAAATTGTACACTTGGAGATTTATTTGAATTCAATAATTTCCATGAGAAATCCCAAGCTAATGGTGAATATTGTAAACATTCGAGAATACTATTCAATTGTTGACGTTGTGGAACCGATAATTGTGATGTCGGTGCATAGAAATCATTGATTATACGTTCTAGAATAAAAACGAAAATGAAAGTTCGTTGTTGTTTTTTTCTCGCTAACCAATTTCTTCTATTGAATAATTATTAATCGTGACATTTCTGGGATCATTTCCATTTGAAATTGTTGTCGATGTATTGAACGTTGTCGGTGATGCCATCAGCATGGCGAAATAAAATCAATGAAAAAAGAATTCTTTTATCCAAATGTTCTAGAAGAATAGAGGCGTATTTGTTAGTCAAAATGTTTTCATATATTATTCGTTTGATTCGTTGATAAGTTCTTTAACTCAGCTGTTATTTGTTTTCTTTTTTTTTTCTTTGCTCTCCTCTCTCTCCGCCCAACCAATTCGGTGAGCAATTCTATACGTTTACGTTCTTATGCAATATCATCGAAACGTGCGCGTGATGTCACTAGTCCACAATCGAAACCGATTTAAAATGAAGAGTGTCCTTTTTCATTATTTTACAAAATACAATTCAGTTTAATTATCAGTTTATTATTATTATTTTTAATTAATAAAATTTAAACTAAAATTCAACAATGAAGTAACAGTTGTTTCATTAATTTTGATAACTTTTGTTCTTCATAAATGTTAATACTATGACTAAAAAGCAAACATAAAAATATTCGTTCGTACAAAATTACTAAACATGCACTTCAGAAAGAAAAATAAAACTCAATCAGCACAACACAGCATATGTTCGGGCTTCAACGATTGGAAAAAACTTTTTTATCTTATCGTCATTTATTTATAGAGAAATGGAAAATACCATGAATATATTATGTTGGTTTAATAGAAAATACCAATGTACCTTAGTTGTATATATATACAACGGTATATTCTAATAGAATAAATTTAGTCAACGTTCTCAAGTATCTATGGGTAAGTTCGTTTTGAAAAGGGAATTTTTCGAGAAAGAGAATCTAGACGATGAATAAAACCATGAATAGGTCGACTTCCCCATATAGGAAAAAATCCAATGCGTCAGTAGTGTAGAATATATAAAGAACACAGTTACTATTTATTTTCATTTGTATGCGAAGAACGAAGTATTTTATACTATTCGTTCTTGTCCACCGAATGAATTACAATCTGTATTGTTTGACTTTATTTTTCTTTGTAGATGTCTCGGCCTTGCGCCATTTTAGAGTGTAAACGTGTTTCACGAGCATTGTGCTATTGTTGCCAACAGAATCTCTGCCGTGATCATTTAAACGAACATGATGACCTATTAAATAGTCGACTCAATCCGATTGCTGACGAAGTTAATATATTAAAAGATCGTATAAATAATATTGACCGAAGGACTATATTTTCGAATCTTCAAGAACAACTGGACCAATGGCGAACCGAGGCTCATCGACGTGTAGATAGTTTCTATGACGAAAAACGAAATCAAATTAATACAATTATAGATGCAAAATTAAATAATTATACGAAAGCTATTGATCATATAAGAATAACGGTTAAACAATTGATTGATAAACAAGAAACAACAGTTGAAGATTTAAATACAATTGAGGAACGATTACAAATTATTCGTGGAGACTTTGCACAGATAGAAGATCAAGCTATTGATCTACGTATTTGCCCATTAGATATAGATGATAAATTAATTGAAATTGATGATGAAAATACAAAACAAGACTTCGATATATCAACATTGACACCTGCAGTTTACACAATAAATCGTTCCAAAGAAAGTTACAAAGCTGTAAGCACTAACAATAGAACGTTACTGATGCATCACGATAATCAATTATGTCTCTACAATCAAAATCTCATATTACTTAAGAAACTACCTTGGAATCATGAATGGATAAGGGATATATGTTGGTCATCGACTATATCTCGATACTTTCTCATAACTCTCACCGATATTTTTACATTAGATGAAAAGACTATGTCAATTGAACAGATTGTAACAGGACTACGGCATAAATATAGATCATGCACATGTTCTAATACATCATTTTATGTCACTACGGATGAATTCGGTTCATCGATATGTGAATATCGATTACAACCGCAAATCGAACTTATTTGTCAATGGCGGCCAGCTGATCTCTGTCGAGCAAATGAAATGACTCAAGATATTGCTTATCACAACGGTAAACTTGCATTTATTATTGCAAATCAAACAACGATGACACAACGTATGGAATTACGTGTTGCACAAAGATTCGAGCCGATATGGTCGGTTGAATTTAATATTGTCGATCAACTGAACGATGCTTATCACTTATGTTTATTCAATTACAATGAATGGATTGTCACCGATTGGAGAACCAAACAACTTTTTCATATTACAAATGACGGACAAATTAAATCGAGACAAACATATGATCAAATACCTTATCGTTGTTGTCAATTCGGATCAAATCTATTGGCAATCTCAGCTAAGAGTAGTTTGAATTTTCATCGTTTATAATTAGACATGTTTTATTTATTAAATTCAGTCATATTTGAATGAGGTTCAAAAGCATAAAAAATAATTCGATCTAATTTCCAATCAGATAGTTCATCATCATCAGAATCACCCATACGAAGATAAGATCGACGTGGTTCACTAACATCCTCAGTCCCATAATTAATTCGATTCCAATATCTCCAAACAGGTTTTAATAAACTTGAATTCATCGAAGTTTTATAAGCATAAAATGGTGTACCATCGTAAATCCATTGATTATTACCGATAGGCATTGGATTCGATTCGATTTGTAATGTATTTGTCCACGTACCATCCTTTTCCGAATGATAAGCACGAATAGGACATGTGTCTGGTTTTGGTCGAATATAAGCTCGACAAATTATACGATCGAAGATCCAACCACTGCCCATTGAAGTACCGAGAATGTGATACCAATACCGAACTTTACGTGTTCGTAAATCTGTATATTTCCATTGAGCTATATCGACTAAATGTTCCGATGAAAAATTCGTCAGAGAAGATTGATCGATTGTATTAACTGTTGATGTTAATAATAAAGTTTCAGTTGTATCATTGATTGTCGAACTAATTTGTGTCGTTGTTTCCAATGCTACTGATTTGTTCGTATCATTGGAAATCTCTATTGGAAATGGATCACCTGGTATCGAACTACGTATATCTAAAATATTGTTTTGAATAAGAAAACAAAACAAGAGAATTCCAAAATGAAAATTCAATACTTGTAATAAGAATATTGATAACGAACAGAATGTACAGAAGAGATTGCATTATTATTGATCGATTTACTCTGTCTATCTATGAAAACAGAAAGAAAACTTGAATATTATTATTCTGTCGAATGGTGTTTGATTTTATTTTGTAGTAGTAGTAGTAGTATTTATTATACGAGAGAGAGAGAGAAAACAAACGCATATTAATTCATTGATAATTTGTCATCGAATGGTAAGACATAGAAAAGTATATTATCAAAGATCCAATCAGTTCGAACGATATTATTATTATCTTCTTCTTCGACTTTGATTGTGAGATATGTCGAACGAACTTCAATATCATTGGTAAGACTTGGTCGAATTCGATTCCAATATCGAAAAACAGGCCGAAGATCGGTCGAATTCATTGGTGATTTATGTGCATAAAACGAAATACCATCGGGTATCCATTGACTTTCACCGATAATTGGTGATCGTGGATCGAGTTGAACCGTATTCGTCCACAAACCTCGAATTTCCGAATGAAACGAATAAACTGGTTCAGTGCCTGGTACTGGTTTTGAATAAGCTTGAAAAACGTAACCATCAAATGCCCAACCAAGACCCATTCGACCACCTTCGGGCTCGTACCAATATCGAGAAGTTTTCGTTTGAGCATCATCGTATCTCCAACGAGCGATTTTAATTAAACTTTAAACCGAAAGAAATTAAACATAATGATTGATAAATCTCGAACGAAAATGTTTTACTTTTTTCTACTAATCATCGATTTCGATGATTCTGTGGTAGTAGTAGTAGTAGTAGTGGTTGTTGTTGTTGTTGTTGTTGTTGAATTAATTTCATTGTTTATGTTTTGTTCAGGTAGTTTTGTTGTAACTGAGACGTCTGAATCAAAAGAATTTATATCCTCATCAATGGAATCCGATGGGACCGTTAGTATAGGTATTTTTGATGGAATAATATCATCATTTGGATCTGATTTATGATTTGACGAGAAAGTATCATCTTCAGCGAATGCTTTTGGTAAAGGAAATCTATCTGGGAAAGGATCACCAGGATGAACACTAAGAGAACCTATTTTTGATAAAAACTAATGTTTAAAAAAGAAAAACTAGGCCAAAAAATATCCGTACCTGAGAAAATAATAGCAAGAACGTTGAAGGTAAGAAGAAAGTGCATCGTGTTCACTATTAATGAAATGAAGATGAATAGTCTTTGGATTCGAGAAAAATAACACAAGCATACGTATCGTATATCCTCTTCTTCTCTCTTTCTATTTGTCTACTGTCTGTGTTGGTAAGGGATGATCATTTTCGTGACCTTATTATGACCCGTGACCTTGTCCCTATTATCACACGTATACAGCATATAAACCCAAAACAAACTTTTTAAAAAAAAATGTCTTAATCTGCAAAAGGCGAATAACAACTAAAGACATCTGTCGTTGAAATCTATTATTCGCTATTTTCGTCGACTACAGCAAGTGCAGGCTTGGAGGAGTATGGAGTCCAGAAGAAGAAGAAAAAAAATATTATCCATATTCTGTCTGTTGTTGTTTACACCGATTCGATATAACTTTTTCTTTGCAATAATTCAATCTTTGTGATTGATTTTAGAGTTTAACTAGTATTAAATCATCTAAAATGTCATCTGCTGTTTTACGTCGTCTTGCAACAACATGTCGTTCAGTACCGACGTTCTCGTATGGACGCAGTTTTAGCACTAGTTCATCTCTCTTAGCCGATTCGAACAGTAACGCCAATGCTGAAGGTGGCGTGCAAACAGTTACGTTAATTCCAGGTAGGATTTCGATAGGAATTTGCTTGCATGATCTTGTTTTTTTAATAAGGTGATGGTATTGGTCCAGAAATTGCGAACAGTGTTCAAAAGATCTTTGAAACTGCAGGTGTTGAGATCAATTGGGAATCTGTTGATGTTACACCAGTCAAAGCTGTATGCTCTCATTTCTTTTCTTTTTATTTTATAATAATAATAATTTTCTTTTGTTAGCCCGATGGAAAATTTCGAATTCCTACTCGAGCTATTGAATCAGTCAACAAAAATCGTATTGGTCTTAAAGGACCATTAGCAACACGTAAGATTTTATTTATGCAACATAAAAACATCAAAAAAATCTTTCGTGTTTTCCTTTCAGCTGTTGGCAAAGGTCATCAATCGCTTAATCTCGCTCTACGTAAACAATTCAATCTTTTTGCTAACGTACGTCCATGTAAAAGTCTGCAAGGTTATAAAACACCTTATGACAATGTTGATCTTGTCACGATTCGTGAAAATACCGAAGGTGAATATTCGGGTATTGAACATACAATTGTTCCAGGTGTCGTACAAAGTATTAAATTAATTACTGAACATGCATCATTACGTGTTTGTGAATATGCATTTCTCTATGCTAAAATCCATAAACGAGAAAAAGTAACTGTTGTTCACAAAGCAAATATAATGTAAGAGAATTTCGAAGAATTGAAAAGTCAAAAAATGTCTCCATCATCTTAGGCGTCTTTCGGATGGTTTATTTCTCAAAGGTGCTCGAGAAGTGGCTGAAAAATATCCGGAAATTAAATTCGAAGAAATGTATCTCGATACCGTTTGTTTAAAAGTTCGTTTTTCTTTAAAAAGCAAGAACAAAAGACAAAAACAAATGTTCTTTATATAGATGGTTCAAGATCCAACACAATTCGATTGTCTTGTCATGCCTAATTTATATGGAGATATTTTAAGTGATCTTTGCGCTGGTCTTATTGGCGGTTTAGGTTTAACACCAAGTGGAAATATTGGTGAAAATGGTGCAGCTATTTTCGAAGCTGTCCATGGCACAGCACCGGATATTGCTGGACAAGACAAAGCCAATCCAACGGCGTTGCTTTTAAGTGCTGTTATGATGTTAAGACATTTGAATATGTTCGATAAAGCTGATATCATTGAACGAGCCTGTTTTGACACAATTAAAGATGGCAAAGTAATTCGAAAGATTGCTGGCAAATGTTCGATGATTTTTGTTTTTTTTTTGTTCTGTATTTAGGTTTTAACTGGTGATTTAGGTGGAAAATCTAAATGTTCGGAATATACAGCTGAAATTTGCAAACGTATTCGAGATTCGTCATAAATCGATCTTCACATGATGATCTAGTCGAATATTTAGTCTTAGTAAATTGATGTCTCTCGTATATCTCTATTTTTACTCAAACAAACAACAAAAAAAAAATCCTCATTGACAAAACAGTTTAGTTAGTCCGACTGTCTTCTCATTTCTCTCACAATGTCAATGTATACGTGTGCTTGTTTTTCAATTTTTATGTTGAATATGCTAATATTATTTCCCTCTTAATATTTTCTTTTGACAAAATAAATCGATCTTAATATTTATTTTGTTTTCTAGAATAAACTCTAATCGATGTTAGCTCTACGTCGAGTAGCAACTATTCATTCATATGTTTACCCTTTAACATCATATCAAATTCGATATAAATCGAAAAAACACTCAAATGATGATAACGATGTTGCAAAAGGAAAATCAACGACTTCATTGAGTCAAGATTTGCTAAATTTTGATCGTAAAGATACGAATACAAAAGTGAAACCTCGATTTGATAATAAACAATCACTATCTCGTACTGATAAAGAGAAGAAACCTTTTAATCCTAATGAAAAATTGAATCTTGCTAAACCATTTGATGCCAAGCAAAAGAAATTCAAACGAGACGGAGAACAAACAGGACAAAAGCCGAAGTAACAATATTCGTTTTGTTTTCTTTTTTTTTCTCAAAACAACGATCTTGTTCTATTAAAGAAAAGTTCATCCGAATGTTATTCTCGATACGGAATCCGATGAAGTTCGTACAATAACACGAAAAGTAGCCGATTCATTAACGCCAAGCAATGCAACGAATGATAGTAGCAATCCTATTGAACAGGAATTATTAGATGCACTTCGTGGTCATCGAGTTGTTAGTAAAACTGATCGACGTACGGAGAAAAAACTCGAAAATACTCAGGAAAATATCGAACCACCGAAAAATCAGTTCGATAAAACAAAAAAACGAACTCGTACATCATCGCCATCAACGTCGAATATCGATGTAGAAAAAACAACCGACGCTTTTTCGTAAGTTGAACAACAATCGAATTATCCTACATCTCAACACACTCGTTTTAGATCTTTATTACGTGATATTAAACTAAAACCAGCTAGTGAATCAGTAAAAACATCGTTAGACGACCTCGATGGAGAGAAAATTCGTCCACGATCACCTCTCGACCGAGAAGATCGACACGGCGGTAATCTCGACTCACGACGATCTCCACGAGATAATAAACGTCGACAAGAATTCATGAAGTAGATTTCATCTTTTTTTGTTGTTCCTGTTGTTATTGTCATTCAATTTTCAGACCGCACCAACTCTGGAGTGGTGATGCATTAGGAATATTTTCTTCGCAAGATTCTACTAGTACAATTCAATCATCAGTCTGGCAAAAACATGAACAAGACGAATTGATTCGAGCTTCATCGATTCCACCTCGAAATGCGTTCGAAGAAATGATTCAATGGACTAACGATGGCATACTCTGGAAATTTCCTATTGATAATGAACAAGGTTGGCCCGATTGATTATTCTCGTTCTTGTCTCATCATAAAATTTGTAGATCTCGGTCCTGATGGCGACGTTCCATTCTACGAACATGTTCTATTAGAACGTCACATACAAAACTTTCCTTCATCGCCATTAATTCGTCAATTTATGGAACTTGTTTGTGTTGGTCTTGGCCGAAATCCGTATTGGACAGTCGAACAAAAACTCGATCATATCAATTGGTTTCGAGAATTTTTTAATGAAAAAATCAATGTATTCAACGAAACAGTTCATACAGGTGCAGTTAAATCATCGACAACAGCAGCAGCAACGAAACCTGCTTCAACGTTTAAACCTAAACCAGCAGCGACGCCTGCTGCACCGAAAGCACCGCCAGTTGTTCCTCCATCACCACCATCACCACCTGTGGCGAGTAAAAAATAAACATAACGATTTAGTTCGTAGCATTAAAAAAATATTTGTTGATTTTTGTTCGACATTGTTTTATTTCTGGATAAAGTAGACAATGAAGTGTGCGCATACGAAATGGATCGATTTGTTTTCGATATAAATCAGGAAGAAAATAAGGATAACGATCAGGCAAACGAAAGCCAAATGTAATTTCACGAACGAATATTCGCAAGAATTCTGCTCGATTCTCATAAAAATCTTTCTCTAAATGAGAATGAAATCGTTGACATTTCGTTAACGTAATATTCAAATAATTGTTGAGTAGAAAACCTAAATAAATATCATCGTGATAATTCTCTCGTATACAACCATCGGCAAATTCCGAAACATTCGAAATTAATCCTAACAGACGAGTCACTGTTCGTTGAGATAGACAAACACCTGCACCGAGTGTAGCAAACCAGAATGGACTTGGATAGGGTTCTTTTGTTCGATGTAATGGTCCTGCCCATGAATTCTTCCCGATATAGTATTCTTTCGTATGATCATAAGTCGATAGATATTCGTTCAAATTGTTCGTATTTACATATTGATCATCATCGAAATGACAAAACCATTGATATCTGAGTAGATGACGTTGATAGAGAAGAAAATCATGAGCAGTTTTACAACATAAGCCATTCATTGTATGTGCATCCGGTCCGCAAGTTTGTTCCGTCGAAAGAATATGATTCGATGAGATATTTGGTAATAAACGATTACTAACAAAAAATACATCGTTCGAAACGAGAGATATCCATGTTTGTAGTTGATAAATCAAACGTTTTTGATAGAATTGTGAATTCGTTCGAATGACATACATGACATGAATAGATGTCGATGATTGAGATTTGATTAGATCATGAGTTCGATTGGAAGAAAATAGTTTTTTATAATAAAAAAAACATAAACATAAACAAATGAGATAGAAGTAACTACGATATGAACACATTCGTCGAGAAGAAGAAGAAGAAGAATAATAATAACGACGACGAAGATATTTCAACGACAAACATGAGCAGCTACGAGCTTCTGGATGTCCTTCTTTCTCTAGAATAAACAGCTCGCTCGATCTATATCATCATTATACAGCTGCCAATGATCTTACTCGATAGAATGATAGGTTTTTGTTGTTGTTCTTCTTCTTCTTCTTCTTTTTGTTCCATTCGATATGCAGCTGAAACCAACATAGAAACCAATAAATAATAGAACATAAATGTCTGACTCAGTTGGTTGTCTTCGTTCGTTCTTTTTTATGTCATGAAAGATTTTGTTAAACGATTAGAAGAACGAACGAACGAACGAAAGAAAAAAAAGTCTTTGATATATAATTATGCATTTAAACGAAAGACGTGAATGTGAATTCTCTGATTACATATGATTCATATGGACAAGCAATTGAAATATGAGAAAACGAAAAAAGAATAGAAAAAATCTCAAATGTTTTTCTTTTTGTAGATTAAAAGAAAAATGAGATTCTTTTGGTTAAGTCTACTTTTTGTACAACAAATCGAAATTAATGCTCAATCAATCTCATATTCGTTCGTCGATCTGATTTCACGTATTGTCAATAGCGGTCGATTTGTTGAAGAAAATCTCATTCATTTCAATCTCACACATCCATCATTAAATTTCAATCTTAATCTACATCAAAATACTTCGAATTGTACTCGAGATATTCGAAAATTAACGTCTGATCTATTGGATAGACAAGTCTGGGCATTGAAAAGTACGAATTTATTATTGTCAAAAGAAATTCAAAGAGTAAAGCTCTTATTTTAGCATTCGATTCTTGGGGTAAATTACCAAGTGGTTTACTTCAAGGAAATATCTATTGGATCGGTTCAGTTTACGAATGTCAACATCATTTACGTGGTTTTAATAATACAGTTTTTGAACAACCATTTCCAACACGAACATGTACAATTGGCAATGGTTTATCGACAACTATTCGACCCATTTACGGACTTTGTCTACCGTTAAGTTGTAATTCGAGTGATATTATCAAATTAATCAATCAAAATATTATTCATATCCCGTTTATAAAAGATCTGATTCATATAAATAATAATAGTGTTCATTGTATTGAATATCGTCAATTAGATTCCAAAGCTATTTTAACAATGTATAAAGAAAAAATTTTCGAATTTTTATTTTGATAAATTATTTATGTTTTTTCTTCTTCTCTCGTTAGAATATTATCTCTTGCAATTGTTTTTCTGATTTTATTCGCAACAGGCATGCATATTCATTCGGGACATAAACATGACTTGAAAATGGAAGAAACACCAACAGTAACACCTTCTGAACCGATATTAAGTCGTACAGCACATCAAATTGATGAATATGAACAATCGATATCATCCGATGAAGCAACTCCATTGCTTAGTCAATCTCGAGGTGAACAAGTTGATTCAGGTATTTTTTTTCTTTAATGACTTTGCATCAAGTTCGCATTTTTTTGTTTCAGCTGCATTAAATCTAATCAATTGTTGTTCATTGATAAATAATTATCATATATTAAAATTTAATAGTTATCCAAAAAATCTCGCTTGTCTGAATGGAATTCGTGTTCTTTCACTCGGATGGATTCTTCTCGGTCATACGATTCTCTTTGCTGTTTATTATTCAGGTACTTGTCGACATTCGATTGACTTAAAAATACATGATTTGATACATTTTTGAAGATAATCTAATAACAATTTTTAATTGGTCAAGAAAATTCTGGTTTCAAATTATTATTCAAACACTTTTCAGTATCGAATCATTTTTTCTTATCAGGTAAATACGATGATTGAATTCGACATATAAAACATTTATTTTCAGTGGTTTGTTAACATCATTTACATATTTCATACTGAAAAATGAAAATGAAAAATTTTCAATCAGAAAATTTATTCTCAATCATTACATTTATTATTATTTACGGTAGAAAGAATTTCCTTTGTATATTTATGTATTTAATTGATTGATTGATTTGTTTTAGATATACGCCGTTATATGGCTTTGTTTTACTTGTTTACATCACACTCTCACCATATTTAGGTCAAGGCGGTCCGATTTATCCAACAGATGGAATCGAATTTTCAGCTTGTCAATCGAATTGGTGGAGAAATCTGCTTTATATTAATAATCTTTTCAATATACGTGAAAGTTGCATGCCGGTACGAGTTGCTTGATAGATTTCAAATCAAATTACGTAAAATTCTTTTTGTTAGGTGACGTGGTTTTTGGCATTGAATATGCAATTTCATTGGATAGCTCCATTGTTTTTACTTGTTGTTTCTTGGTAATTGAAGTTTTAAGAAAAACAAGTATTGAATTTGAAATTTGAATAGGAAATGGATGCTTGGAATGTTGGTGTCACTTGCTTTGATCATTGTTGATATCGTGTCAAGTTCAGTGATTATTTCGAAGAATAATTATGATCACGGATTTTTCAGTGATCTCTATTCGAATAAGTACGAAACGATTCATGAATAACAATTGATTTTTATTGTTTATTCAAGATCTAATTGGACAAGTATGACAAATGATTATTTCAATGATGTTTATACAAAACCTTGGTGTCGTTTATCACCATATGCGTTTGGTTTAGCTGTTGGATATGTACTTTATGAAGTTTACCAACGTTCGAATGTTTCCTCTTGGGATAGTTTAATACCTCGAGCACGAATTTATAATCGATATTTTTATTTCAAACAAATTCTTATTTCAACAATTGCCTTAGTTCTTCTTGGACTTTGTATATTCGGTACTTACGGTGATTATATAGGCAAAACATTGACACGTACCCATCGTATTGTTTATTTAACTTTATCAAGACTTGGCTGGTCGATTGGATTGACAATGATTATCGTAATATGTTTTGCCGGTTACGGTGGCGTGATAAATCGATTTTTAAGTCGTTCAATTTTCTATCGATTATCGAAATTAACCTATGGAGCATTTCTATGGCATACACTAGTAATCTTTGTAAATTATCTCGGTCGAGAACAAGCAACACATTATACAATTGCAAATATCGTAAATATTTTTCTTTGATGATAATAAAAACTTTGTTCTTTTTTGTTTTAGTCATTCAATTTCGTTTGCTTTATGATTCTGTCCTATATCTTGTCATTTTCTACTTTTCTCCTTGTCGAATTACCAATTATTCAATTACTTAAATATTCTTTCAAACGTCCAAACAAATTTTGATAAACCAAAAATGAATCCCGTGATTTGTACATTAGTGCTGTTTTTTTTTCGTAAATAAAAATCATCGATAATCTTTCCATTGACCTAAAACTAGAACGCTTTGCACTGATTCAACCGAGATAATTATCTTATTTTCATGCGACATAACAGTTGGAAAAGCATAAGTTGTAAATCGATTTTACGTCATTACAAACTATCGAAACTTTAGTCGTTATCGAGCACTTGAATTCTTATCAATTTCGATGACAAGTAGTAGCGTTGCTGTTTTTCTTTTCATTTCATTGATTATTAAGCTGACATAATCTATATTTAGAATAAAAGATTAATTTGAAATCGAAGTTTTTTTTTCTGTGGTCTGGTAAGAGCAAAAATCGTTAGCTCTTATCTGTTAGTTTACAGTTTCTTTTATTTCGTCGTAATCAATATCCAGGGCTTGTCAGATGCATTCTCATGATCATAATGACAATGCTGAAGGTCTTAATAGCAGATATGTCAACAAGGAAAAGAAGAAAAAAAACGACAAATATATCTCTTTCGTTGATATTGCAGCTAAAACAGTTTTTATTTGAAACAAAAAAAGAAGAGAGAATGATTTCGTTCATTGTTTTATATTTTTATCGGTTAATTACAACAAAAAGAAACAAATCACATTGTACAAGTAGAACAAAACAAAAAACGATTGCCTATGTATGGCCTAGTACTTGTCTTGAATACATTCGATTACATTGCACACAGAATAGATGATCATCAATTGGATAACAGCCTTGTTCAAGAGTAAATTGAACACTACAATTCTAAATCACAGAACGAACTATGTTTTTTTTTGTTCTATTTTGTAAAATTTACTTCACATCGGTAACAATCAACGTGATAATTTCGATCTAAGGCAACAATTCGAATAGTTTCTTCTTGTCCATGAGTAGGTAATATTGCTCGACGACAAACATGACACCTCGGTGCGAATTTTTGATGAAAACAATCGATACAATAAACATCCGTTCGAGCATCAACCGTAAACGGAACACCGTCGAGACTTTTTCGACAGGATACACAACAAAAACATTCGGGGTGATACGGTTTGCCTGTTGCACGAAGTATCTACAAAAAATCCAATAATAAATGACAATGTCATTTCTCATTTTTAACTTACTCGATCAGTAATAGTTCGTGCACATGCAACGCATTTTTCCAATGAAGTCTAGACGAAAAAAAGAAATTATACAAACAAATAACATGTCAATAATTCTTCTTCTTCTTCTTCTTACAATGTAACATGTTTCACAATACGGCTGATTTTCCATTGAATAGAAATGCATACCACGTAGACGACATCCACATATTGTACAAGTAAAACATGACACATGATACATTTGATCCATGGCATCAAGTCGATTTTCTTCACCGATGATTTCATCATGACAACGTGCACAACGACTCAAGAGATTTGTTGGATTATTTGAATGAAAATTTTTCAATAGGGATTTCGTGTAATAATCGATGTCTGTTGAGAGATCTTTTTTGAGTAGATGACCGAGACGAGTCGGTGGAAGATTAACAGCGGATGGAAGAGGTTGGAAACGAAAACGATTATCAATCTGATGAATAGACTAAAAAAAAAAGTCAAACAAAATGCAGACAACTAAAAAAATAATGTCGAAGAGTTTTACTGGTGATGATCGTCCGACAGAAATGTGAAATCCATTGTCATTGCCATTTGGATAAGGCGATTGTCGATTACCAATAATAATCGAAGGAGAATCCGGTCGTGAAATACGAATTTTTGTTGGAGTCGGTGATGAAGGAGAAAAATGGATTTCAGACCGATTCGGTGAACCTCGTGAAGCAAAACCAATCAATGGAGATTGAGGAGTATTAACGTTGAAAACTGCTAGACACCAATATAGAAATGAAGATATAATTACATGAATAATTGATGACTTACGTCGTTGATTTGAATTCGAACTGGTACTAGTTGATGTTACTGGTCGATAGTGTGGATAAGTAAATTGTTTCGGTGATGTTGGTTCATGATCAGAAAAATATGAATTCGATAATGATGAACCTTGACAAACAGAAAGAACAACATGTCTTGATTAATAAAACTGTCAGTTCATTGCTCAATTCATTGTTGTAGAAAGAAAAACGAGACCTTGATCGCTCCATCAATGTACATATATAAGTACATATCCTTTGTTTCTCTTATGATGATTGGCTACGCTAACAAGAATTGTTATGTACGCATGTCATAATCTTTGGAACGTACTGAAATTACTCTCTGACTCTCAAAGGATATCATTGAGGGTTTTCTTTTGATTGTTAACAGACAAATGTGAACATGCCTAGTTACAGTCACCACAAAAAAAGCACATGCAAATGAAAGAAAATTTACGAAATTTTTTTAGATAATGATGATCGATGCTAGAAAATAGAAATTGATGAGAAATGCGTATGTATGTGCGTGTGTGAGTGTTTGTGATACCTGAGTCTGAACGAATAATTGTTGTTTGAACAAATGGTTCGGATGGACAAGGTTTGTCTGGAGTTGATGATGAAGAAAATTCACTTGGTGGTGGAGGAAATTCAATTGAAAGTGACTCATCAGATGAAAACGATTCATTATCATCATCGTTAACTAGAAGATAGAGAGAGAAAAACGAATGCCACAGCAAATCTCTCATGCGTCATGCATGAATCATTCAAATTCATGCAGAAAATCGATAATTTTTATGATTCATCTTCTTACCATTGATTTGATTGACGGAATAACGACGTTGTGAATGTGAATTATTTTCTTGACGATGTTGATTCGTATAATCAAATGGTTCAGGTGTAACACGAGAACGATAGAATGGTTTAGGTCCGTAGGTTCGCGGCGTATTCGATGGATAGATATTGAAATTCATTGGCAATGGTGAATTACTATTTTGTCGAGTAAAATATTGAACTTGATTCGGAGAGAATGTATTCGTTTTCGAGGATAATGGTGATGAAGACATTGATATATATATATGTCTGTCTAAAAGTGTAGAGCAGATGATGTGTGTATATGAATAGATGTGCAACAACGACGACTATCAGAACTTTGCCCACCCACTGTTTATTCGAGACGAAGAAAAAAGAAGAAAAAGAGATATGGAGGACGATATTAGTACAAAAAAAACGAGAGAAAACAAACAAAGTTATGTTCTCAAGAACGCAAGTAAATGTATAGAACAACCGAGAAAACGCTAGGGTATGTTTGTCTACTCTAATGAGATAATCATGGCGTCATATTGAATGTATGCGTATGTTCATTGCATATCTCATTTCATTTAAATTCCATCTCATCTCGATTTATTACTAATACGCTTGACATTTGACACGTCTAAGCTATTCAATTTATGATTCGATATATTGTTCAAATAAAATTCAATTGATATCGATATCAAAAATCATATGTAAATGAATTATTTACATTGATTTCTTTTTTCTTCTTTCGAGTAAGGTTAGTCAAGGTAGACTGATAGGACATGAGTTGAGTTATTTAAGTATTACTTAAACTCTCAACCATCAATCATAATATCTTCCTCTTACGAAAAGAAATTTAATGATAGTTGTCGGTAGTAGTCGATGGTAAGATTATAAATCTATCAGCACATGTGCAAAGAGAAGAGCCACACACTATCACTCTCAAAAATGAAATGGGATTTTTGTTGTTGTTGTGTGTCTTGAATATATTTTTAATAAAGTTCAACAAATATTCTCGTTATTAAAAAGAAAAAATAAGCAATCGTCTATCAAAAATCTAACCATTTATTCAAATAAAGACATGTTTCCGGTGTGATTAAACCGTCATCATGACAATCTTTAAAAACCGGACAAATACCACAAGGATTTCTCACAACAGGTGATGAATCAAGAAGATTCTTTACTGAACGATAAAGACTTTGTTTCGATGCTGCATCACTCGTTGTTGTTGTTGTTGTTGTCGAAGCAGCTGCAGCAGTTATTTTTTCGATTTTACCATCACAGATTAATGTATACAAGATGGATTCAATATCTTGTACACTTAATGAAACAGTTGCAATACCCATTTCGTTGATTAATGTAACTAGTTCAACACTTGACATAAACGAACTTGTTCGTCGAAGAAATGGATCATTCGGAAATTTTCGTACGGATTCTTCGAGTCGTTCGTCTAATAAACGTGCACATTGCTCGTTTAGTATTCGAACAAATTCAGCTTCAAATTCATGTTCTGAATACCAAGTACCACCAGTAATCGATGGATCAGGTGTTATTTCGTACAACATATAAACCTAATCGATAGACATTGCGTTTTTGTTTTATATCGAAACCGAAATGAACGGTTTGTTTTTCTTCTCTTACTTTCTTCTTACTCGCATGCACAGATTTAACAGCTTTAATTAATTTTTTACTTTCTAATGATTTCAATGTTTTATTGAGAATTGTTTGAGATAGTTTCGTTTTCGTTCGTATATCTCGCATCCAAATACCCGATGATCCACTTTCTTTAACTAATTGATAGACAACTCGTTCCATTTGATCTGTGGCACTGCCACCAATCGATATCGATGAACTTGTTGCATTACTTGTATCACGTATACGATAGAGAAATGTTCCTGCATCGGTCGTTGATTTTAACAGATCAATTTTATTCAATGATAATAAACGATTCAATGCGCTAACACGTTGTTGCATTGTAACACTACGAAATGAATTCTCAAGAATTTTATCCGAGACACCATTGGGATATTGAAGACACAATTGAATAATTTCAGATTCGAGATTAACAGGATCGAATTGAGATGATTCAGTTGCAATCGATGTGTCCATCGGTTCATCCTTGGCATACGAACTTGTCATTTTGTCTCTAGAATAACAAATAACATCACGGCAATCATTTTTATTCACTTTCAGAACATGTGCTGGTTTGTTTTTAAATGAAAGAAAGAACAACTAAACAAAAAAGTGCAATAACACAGCAAAACAAAAAAAAACAAAGTGTCTATTTTCTTCTTTTTTTTCAAGCTAATCGACTGGTTCATCTTCTTCGATAATTGCGAGATCTTCATTCGGTTGAATAAGTTGATATTTCAAACAGATTTGAATAATATTCGAAATCAACTTTTGATTCTAAAATAAACAAGCATTTTTCCTTTTCGTTTCTAATTCGTTTCGAATTTACTCGTTCGTTAATCAATTTCGGATCTTTGATTTGTTTAATTGCAAGTAAAACATCCATTAACTCTGTTTCAACAATTCGCAGTGCTAATTGTTTGTTAACTTTCATGATATTTCGAATAACATACAAAGCTCGAAATTGTATATCTAAATCGGTCGATGCACATAATTGTTTGAAAATATCAACGAATGATTTCACCTAAACGAAATCAAATAGTTTAATTTAAAAAAAAAAACTCCATGTGAAAAATGTTTACATCAAGAATCTTTTCACAAATAATTCGATTGTCATCGATGTATTCTCGAAGTTTCTTTTGATCTTCTTCGGGTAATTCTTCTAATTTATAATCTCCCATATCAAGTTGTAAAAATGAGAGCGTAGCCAATGTGCCAAGAGATGCTTTGATTAAAATATCATCTTCTTCTCCGCAGAGTAAAATTAATAATTTCACTCGATCATTTTCAGCTGTGAAATATTTGATGACCTCTTCTTGATTGACTAAATTGCACATGCATTCAGTTGCAGCTCGTCGAAGCATCGGATGGTCTTCGTACATGTATTGTTCGATATGAGCGAAACCATCTTCTTTTAAAATACGTTTACGAACGTTTTCTCCCACACCAGCGAGATTTGTTAGAGCCATTAATGCTTCGAAATTTTCCATTGTTGAATTATCGATATGCAAAAGTTTGATAACAGGACGAACAACTTCGAGCATCTGTGAAAATACAGAGAATAGATTTGAAAAATCAATAAAACAAAGACGTACACGTTGACCAGGAAATGCAAGTTCAGGATTTGTCGTAATAGCAATTTTAGCAAGAGCTTGAGTTGCTCGGATTTTACCGACTTGTGTGCCATCCAAAGCAAGAGGAATTAATGCTTTAGCACCACCAGCAGCCATGATTTGTCCACGATATTTTTCATTTTCACAAATACCCAAAAAGACTCTAAAGTAGTTCGACAGTTTTTCTTTGTTTTTTACAAACAGAACTTTCTATTTTTCCTACCGTGCGACCTGTTCTCGACAATTTTCACTCTTATGTTTACATAATTGCACTAAAACAGGTATAATTCCAGCGTCAACTAATTTTCTTCGACGTTCTTCATAAAATTCTGTTTCATCTTTGGGATGTGTTTTCGGTACATGTTGTTTAGCATATTGCGCTAATTCTGCCATTTCTTTATCGGCTTTTTTCAATTGATATGTATTCGATAGATTGACGAAGATCGTTGTGATCGAATACAAAACATGAGCATCGTCACATTGACAGAGATTGAAAAGTGCTTTGAGAGCTGGAACATTTTCAACAAGATCTTCTTTAACATCAGCATCCAAAGTTAAATAAGCAAGACCATCGGCAGCCCAACGACGGATTTCAAAACTTGGACTTGTCGTTAAGAATCTATGACGAATCGATAGAGAAATTGATCTCGTAGGAAAACAAAAATCGATATTTACTTGCAACAAGCAAGAGCAAGTGTTTGACAGGAACCTTCGGTAACAAGATTCGCAGCTGAATCTGTGCCTTTACTTGAAGCAATTTTTGATAGACCCTAGGAGAGGGGAAAATTTTTGTTCTGAAAATATTTCGATGAAACATCATACCACAAGTGCAATGACTTTGATTTTTTCATTCGCTGATTGATAGAGATTCTTAAGAATTTCTGAACCTAAGTTTAAAATTCCCGCAGCTTTATCTTTCTTCGATGCTGATAAAACGATAGCTTCGACAGCAATACGCTATAAATCACAAGATAATTCAGTAAATCGAATAATTTAGTTAATAAATCGATTACTTCTTGTAATGGATCACTGGAACCTGCCATTTGAATCATCAAATCAACTAAATTCTGACTACCTAAGATAGCATTTCCCGTATCGAATGGTCCTTGCAATAAAACCGATAGAACTGAAATTGTTCGCACACGTGATGAAACATCATCTCGTTCTCTCAATGCTCTACAAATAGATTATTTTGTTTTTCGTCATTGACGACTCGAACAAATGTTTAAAACTCACACAACAAATTCCATACATTCATTATTAAATTCTTCTCGCGCTTTATCCGACGTTAAATCATGATAGACAACACTCAACGCACATGACAAATGCATTTTCGTTTGTTCAGTCAATGGATATTGTTTCTTATCGGGCTCGGCTAATTCGGGCACAGTTGCAGCAACTCGAAGAACTTTTGGTAGACCTGATAAGATGAATTTCGTTGTCCAATTACAACCATTAGCTCGATCAACAAATTTAACAACTAAATCCAAACAACAATCTCGACCGGCACCTGCACAATTCTTATCATCGATTAAATCGAGTAACATTCGAAATGTTTCATCGATAAATTGCGTCACAAATGGATCTATACATGGCAAAGTTTGTTTGTTTGTTTTTATTAATAGAAACAAAACAATTGATTCTACCGAAATTATATGGAACATTGATTGGCTTTCGAACTTTTCGACGATTCTCAAGATCACATATCGACATGAGAAGATTGTAGATTAATATTGCACCATTGGTTGGCATTTCTGCATCATTCATTGCTATACATCGACCTATTGGTTTCAATCCAATTTTCGTGTAAACTGTTTCAGCCTAGTTGAAAAAAGTCGAACGATATCAATTTTGAGAAAGTTAAATTTTCATACTCGTTTGTATGAATTCTTTGTAATCGATGCTAATATTCTCAATGAACCGAGCATAGCCACTCGATCATTTCGTTGAACAAACTCAGATAATTGTTTTAAATCTTTATCATAAGCAATAATACTTTCAGCACCAACATCTTCTCGTGAAACAACAAGAAGATTATTAAAAGCCTAGAATTGAAATTTCCATTAGTCGATTTCATCTCATCAATACAAAACGATGCACACCTCATGCGAGTTTCATGCAGAATACAACTCAATTCCTACGGTTTCCTGTTGACTCGGTTGCGAGACAATCATTTCAAACATTTGTTGAACTTGATTATTGATTTGTGTTTGTTGAGAGACCTTAATTCAATCATTTCGATGAACAATAAAAAAAAAACAAATCGTCTTCAATCATTTACTCTGTTTTGTGCACTTTCACGTAATTTTTTCAGAAGTGCGTATGTTTGCTCGTCAGCCGACGTTGTTTTCGACGAAACTGAAATCAATCTTTGCGCATCGGATATCGCCTCTTTCAATCGTCCTGATCGTTCGAATGCATTGGCACGACGATATAAACTCTTCGAATCTGCTGGCGTATATTCCAAAGCTTAACATACAAAATTTCGACATTCGAAGTACGAAGAAAAAAACGAAAGAATGCGTCGTCTACCTCGTGTTGCATCTTCGATTGCATCATCATATTGACCCTGATTGATGTAACATTGCGAACGATTGCTATAGCATTTCGTCAAATCGGTTTTAACCGAATCGTTGAGATCGAGATTGGTTAGAATATTCAATGCATCCGTATAACGATCGATAGCTTCTTGATATTGACCTTGTTTGAAAGCTTGATTTCCTTTTTCACGAAGTTCATTCGAATCTGTAGTCATGGTTTTTTTTTCTGTATTCAGTATCTGAAAAAGAAACGAAAATATTCAGATGTATTTTGCGTAAAAAAATCTTGATTCAGCTGCGATTGTAACGATTTCCTGCTCCTCGAGGATTATCATCTTTATATTCATCCATTTGTCGAACATTTTGACGATATGTCGGATCATCAATTTCATTTAATTGTTCATCAGACAATGGAGTTGGTTTGGCTGGAGGAGCTAAAATATTAACGAAAATGAATGACCGTATTTTCGTCAAGAATATGATGGCCTACCTGGCTGTTGAGATTGCCGTTTCGTGAGATCATCATAGAATTCTTGTACTGTCATTGTTGGTAGACTAATATTAGAATTTATTATCGAAAAACAAAAGCAATCATTCATTCGAAATCAAATACCTTGGATATCCTGCTCCTCCAACTGCTTCTCTATACATTCGTTCTTTAGTTGTTACTAATGTAAAGGGTCCGTTGACTGGTAATTTGTTAGTAGATGGAACGCTATTATTATTTATCTGTGGAATTGGTTCTTTGGAAAATTGAACAAGTTTTGCCTCATCTAGAAAAGATTTTCGTTGTTTTTTTTTTGTGTTAATCAAATAAAACCTTTTAATTCGAAGATATCATCTTCTGCTTGTTTAATCCACCATTTAATCTGTTCGGTAAACAATTGTCTTTTAATTTCATCATCATCTGATTTCATTTCTCGAAGTTTCTTTATCGATTGTTCGAGTAATTTCTTGTCTTTAGCTCTAAATTATTAAAATCATTACAAGATGAAAACGAACTTTCTCAACTCTCAAAAAAATACTTCTGAATTTTCGCTTGACGATCTTCTGTTGAATGTAAACGATATTTATCACTATCATTTTCATCGTTTACTTTGGGAATAGTTCGTACAAGTCCGTAATCACGACATAATTGTAAATATTTAATCAAATATTGAATTGCAAATTGAATATCATCTGCACGTTGTTCACGCGACGAACAGCGAAATTCGTAGAGCCAACCAATCAATGCATAAATAATAAAATATCTGAAAATCAAACTGAAAATTTGATTTTGTTTGTTTCCTAGTCAATCATCTACCGTAATTCATTGGTCGATACTTCGTTTAGTTCTTCGTTATCGGAAAATAAATGTAATTCATCGAGTTTCTCTTCGGCAAGTTTCAAACGTTCAATCGCAAGATTAAACGTTTCGAGTTTCTGTTCGATTTGATTCGAATCAAGTTTTTGTTGAAGATCAAAAGCAAAATCAAACAAATCAGCAATAGTTGTTTCATCATCATTCGATGACATTCTATACAGCACGATACAAGAAGAAGAATAGAATAGAATAGACAAAAAGTAAATAAACATACCCTAAGCATATCAACCAATCAGAAACGAAGCAAACAAAAACCATTACAATGTGCACATTTCTCTTTTTTTTCTGTTGTCTTATTCCAAATGGCAAGTTCATTTTCCTATCTTGATGATCTTATTCGTGATTATTTCAATTATCGAGGTTTAACAAATACATTGCGTACATTCGATAATGAAGTATCGAAAACAACGATTGGACAATTTCGTGCCGATCGTCTCACTGAACAATTACTCTTGTATATCAATCAGTATGATATACAGAATCTAATTGATACGTGGACACAGATTGAACAACGTTTACTTGGAGTTTTTTCGATTCGTTCACAACAACAACATATGAATAGTTCAACGAAGATTCGAACGAATCTCTATCGATGTTATTTAGTACATTGCATACAATCATCGAAAATGGATAAGATTCAAGAATTTTTCGATAAATTAGCTAAACATTTACAACAATCGAATGAATGGACGAAAGAATGGTTTGCATTGCCATTTATTAAAAATCCCGAAGAAAATCCAACATTTCAGTTGTATTTTTCCAAGCAATGGACCGATCTTTTTTGGATTTCATTACAAAATTTTCTATCAACGGCATTTTACCAGTACAGAGAAAAAAAATCATTTTGTCTAAATGCTGCTTTTATTTAACGAGATCATCTTTTTTTTCAGTATGATTCCACCAAAAATCTGTTCATTAGAAGATAATCATTCTCAACAATACGGAAATTTAATTAGTCAACAAACAACGAATTCCAAATTCTTTCTTCCACCTTCAGCTGTATATCCGTCAATCATTGAATACGATTCTTTGCAAATGTTTGCTTAATTTCTAGCGTGTCGATTCTTCAATGACTCAATTTGCTGAAGTTCTCGACGAACTTCAAATTTCTCCCAGTCTACCCGGAAATGAACCACAACGTCATTCGAGTCCGACAATTATTTCGAAATTTCGTAGCAATTTTCTTCCTAATTCTCGTCAATTAACATCACGCAGTAGCAAAACAAAACCTTTCAATGTTCTTTTTTTTTGTTATCTGGTTTTTGTTTTTTGTGTTCAAAGCTAAACGTCTTCCAACATTATCGAAATTGATTAGCAATCAGTCAACAACTGAATCGACAACAGGTAATCAACTTGTTTTATCCAATGATGAATCATTAACCAAACCATCGCCGTCAACAACACTTACGTCTCACTCACGAGGAGCGACAACCACTCAAGATGAAGCTCATGTATGAATTCATTGATGCTCAAGATTATTTTTCTGCTCGAGCTTGGCTTTATGCTAGTCAAAAAAAAACTCTATGCAAACAGAAAAACTAAGACACATCGCTATTTTCTCTCGTTAGATTGAGACGAATGGAGAAAGATTAGTACATATTACGGATTTGAAACATCATTCAAGTACGATTATTGATTGTAAATTAAATTTCGATGGTACACTCTATTCAACATTGGATGTTCAAAATAATGTCAAAAGTAAACGAAAAACGAATTTATTTAACTTTAGAATTTTGGATGTTTGCTTTTTTTTCTTTGAAGTTTGGTCGGTAAATGAAGATTTCGATGTTGTTTCTTCATTAGTATCACGTTCAGCCGTACTGCAATGTCAAACATTTGACACTCGAGAACCTTTACTATACTTAGGAACATCGAATTCAACAATTAAAACTTTAAATATATCCGAAAAACGAATTGTTAATGAAACAGTGATCGATAAATACTATCCGAGAATTATGTACATTCATCCGGAAAAGAATCAAAGTAATAAATATCTCAGTTTTTTCGATTTAGCTGTCAAATAAATTGATTTAATTTAGATCGTTTGTTTGTATCATTGGCGAGTGCAAGTCGTACGAATTCAAATGATAGTTCTCGTTCACGTTCGGGTCGTGTTTCAGTTTTGGATACGAGCAATTGGACAACGGAACGTGTACTTTCGGATCATGATGAAAATTTTGTTACATGTATAAACGTACATTCAGATCGGCAATTACTGATTTTAGGTTTTAATGATGGGAAAATTTGTTTATACGATATTCGATCGAATGTACGTGTTCATCAAAAACAACAGCATTCACGTCTTATTCAAGATATTCATTATTTCGATGATTATCTCTATACAATCGGCAATGATAATATGATTATACAATTGAGTTTATCATCATTCGAACAATCCATTCAATCCTATGAATTACCGTATGCAGCCGTTGGACCTTATCAAATATCGAATGAAACATTGCCATCATCGCCGGGACTTTCATCACAACCAAGTTCAGTAGCATTGAATATGGTAACGAATCATTTTTTTCCCGTTGGAAATGTTTTTGATATCGATCCGTATGATTCCGATCGTTTGATAACATGTAGTCCAATGAATCCACGATTTTTTCGTTTATCACTTGGCGAAGAAGATTTAAAACTCTCCTATCCAATGTTAGGCAATAGTGAATCGAGCTTTTCGACATCATGTGTACATTGGAATAAAGATAAAGATATGTGCCTGTCAGCTAATACAAATGGAACTATACAATTGTATCGACGAGTGAATAGACCCGAAATGTAATTGTGCAATGTGTGTGTGAAGAAAATCTATTTTTTATTCTATTTTGTGATATGCAGATTGAAATTCTTGTTTTCTTTTTTTTGATTGATAATAAAATCTAATTCACAGCTGTTTGCTACTCACATCAATGTACTTTTATCTATATTTAACCGATTGATCTCAACGAAAATAGTTCTATAATATGATATTGATTTTCTTGTTGACATGTCTTCCATTGACAACAGTTGCTAGCGGATGTTTTCCATTTGATACGAAATTTAATATAACGAATACGACTATTCAAGTGCCCAATGTCACACGTGATCAGTGGTGGTGTTCAGCAGAAAGATTTTATGGATGGCTTGGGTAATTAGATTCGGAATGAAATAAAAAAAAACGAGTTTGAGAGTGAATATTTCTGTTTAGGTATGTTCGTGATTTGAAAGGTGAGACATGCGATGATCCTGTTTATTCATTAGATCGACTTCGACAAGATTTTAAACGCATGGCTACTGATGGAGCAAAAATGGTTCGAATCTATGGTCCGATTTGTCCGGAAGAAATGGTTTGGGATAATATTGTTCAAGCAGCAGCTGAAAATAATCTGTGAGCGTTGTTGTTTGAATTGAATTTTTGTTTCTTCGAATGATTTCTATTCTGCTAGTGGAGTACTTGGCATTGTTTGGTTTGGATATGATGACGAAGAAATTCGACCATGGAAACAACGAGAACAATCCTTACTTACTGTTTTACGAAAACCATTGGGTAAATATGTCATTCATTCGGTGTCGTTTGGTTCTGAACCATTATATTCATGGAGTATTTCGGATACATTCGTTCCGGAAATGTTAAAATTAAAAACACAATTACAACAGATCGACGTTCCACTGACTGTTAGCGAAGTAAGTTATGTAATTAATGATTCATTGAGTTGGTTTTTGAATTTGAATATATTACATAGATGAAATATGGTTATGATGTTGCACCTGCAAAAACACGAGAAGCAGTCATTAAAAATATTGATTTCGTTTCTGCACATAGTATGTATTGTTTCGTTAAAATTTATGAAATTTTTACATGGATATTCATTTATTTGATAGTTATGCCTTATTATGGAACATGTGATATGCCTGGTGATGTCTGGCAACCGATTATCAATGATATCAATGCATATCGAGCGATGATTCCGGGCAAACAGTTTATGATTACGCAGAATCCGTGGGGTGCAAATAGAAATGGTCGTAATCGTGGATCAGTGTGTGGAAATGATGTTTGGAAAGATGTTTCAGTTGATGGTGCTAATACATATTGGAAACTTTGGACTCGTAATTGTGCTTATTTCAAACAACAAAAGATCGGCTGGTTTACACATGTTTTCTCGGTTTGTCTTCGAATGTTTTTTTTTCGTCGAAACAACGTGACTTTATTTTAGGCTGATTCTGAGTACAATTTTGGAATATATGGCCTGCATTCTGATGATAATCCTTATCCACATTACATTGATTTCGATCATGTTTTTTGTTAACTAATATTTCGAAATGAAAAATCGATAATAAATCATAATTGAAACAAAAACAAATATGCTTTATTAAACCATTAGGCTATGGGAAGAAGAAGATAAAGAAAGAAAAATAAAACAAACAAACAAACAAAACAAGGAAAGAATAGTAAATGAAAGATAAATGTGAGTGAATGTTCAGATAAATGATTGCTTTTGGACTGGAATGACAAGTTTATGAATTGCCTATGAATTAAACTGTTCTTATTTTAAAGTTCCTATGGTGTATTTGGTTTTTTAGGAACTTCTTGAGATTTAACTGTTGTTGATTCAGTAACGACTGGTTGTTGAGTAGGTTTAGGTGTTGCTTGTGTTGTAGTTGCTGCTGGTTTAGGAGTAGTCGTCGTTGTTTTCGTAGCTTGGGTTGTTGTAGTAGTTGTTGGTTTTGGAGTAGTTGTGGTTGTTGTAGCTTGGGTTGTAGTAGTAGTTGGTTTAGGGGTGGTAGTGGTGGTTGTTGGCTTTGGAGTAGTTGTTGTAGCCTGAGTTGTTGTAGTAGTTGGTTTTGGAGTGGTAGTTGTTGTAGCTTGAGTTGTTGTAGTAGTAGTTGGTTTTGGAGTGGTAGTTGTTGTAGCTTGGGTTGTAGTAGTGGTTGGTTTTGAAGTGGTAGTTGTTGTAGCTTGGGTTGTAGTAGTAGTTGGCTTAGGAGTAGTAGTAGTGGTAGTTGTTGGCTTGGGAGTGGTTGTAGTTGTTGGCTTGGGAGTAGTTGTTGTTGGACGTTGTGTAGTTGCTGTTGTTTTACTTCCAGTAGTTTGTTTTGCTGATTCTGCTTGTTTTTGTTGAATATCAGCAACACGACGATCAATTTCAACTTTAGCCTTTGATAAACGATTGACTAAATCACGACCGGCATCCATCGCCTTTTCTGCTAAAGTATTTAAATGTTTTGGTAAATCTTTAAATGTTTGCTCAACGAGAACACCTAATCAACAGGAACGATATTATGTTACAAATTCGTTATTCAAATAAAAATCTTACCGTATTCTTTGCCATAGGGTTGTTTAAAATGATGACCAGCCAAATCAGGTAAAATTGTTGCTAAATAGAAAAACGACGAAAAGATATGAGATTTTCTTGTGAATATTTTATCATATCAATAGATTTACCAACAAAAACACCGGTAACAAACACAAACGTGTAGATACACATCGAACAGCTCCATGAACGTCTCGTTGGTTTAGTTCCAGTTTGAACTGGTTTTCCATTATTCTCTTTTGCCTACAAATAATTTCATTTATTTAAAATCGAATTCGAAAAGTTCCTTTGACTTACCATAATGATAATGTGAATGTTAATCACTAAGAAAATTCTACAAAATAACAAAAAAAAGAAACAGTGATTACAACAATTTAACACAATATGCAATATAAAAATGAATGAAAAACATTTGCTGACGACGACAGAAATTTATCCATAAAAATATGACTGGCTCATTGTTCGACCCAATAGAAATGAAGAACGAATGAGAGCAAAGCATTCAGTGATTTTGAAAGAATAGAAAGTAATTTCATTTCATTGATTTTCTTGCTTGAAATGGCTAATGATGATGATTATATCGAAGATTTCAATATCACCGAAAGTGATTTAGATTCGGCATTAAATCCTACACGTCGACGACATGGTCGACAAACGAGAGAAGAAGCTATTTACGGTATGTGTTTATGTTTAACAATCATTTCAATATCTAAATAGAATTTCTTTTGCAATTAGGCATTTGGGCAACAGCTTCTGAACGAGCGCAATCTCGACCGACAACAACATCATCATCAGCATCGTCATATGGTCGAGTATCTCAACGGATTTCGTTTGTGAGTGGTGGAATTAAAACCGGATCGAAAATCGAACAGCAAAAATCCAAACCGGAAAAGAAAAGCAAACCAATTCTCATCGAAAGTTACGATAGTGATGATGATAGTGATGTTCAAGGCGATGATGATGATGATGATGATGATGATATTGAAGTTATCCAAAAGAAACGAAAAAGACGTGGTGATTTCGAAGACGAAGATGATGACGATGATGATGATGGTAGTGATAGCGACGCCGAAGAAGTGGCCGATGAGCCTGAACGAACTCAAGGATCGGTAGGAGAAAAAAATAATTCTTTGATTTTGAAACTAGTCAATATGATTATTTGTTTTAGAGTGATGAAGATGCCGAAAAACCAGTTATTCAACGTCAACCACCTCAAGTTCAATATCAACGAGCACCACAAGCAAATCCAACACCAGTCTATGACAAGTAAGAGCCTATTCACAAATCTGACAAATTTCAATTCTTTTTCTAGAGATTTTGGTACATTTGAAAAACATACCAGAGGTATCGGCATGAAACTAATGGCCAAAGTATGTTGTCTGTCTTTTTCTTAATTCAAATTCATGATTGAATTTATTTCTAGATGGGTTACAAAAAAGGTTTTGGTTTGGGTAAAAATCTGCAAGGTCGTGCTATACCAATTCAAGTCGAAAAACGACAAGGCAGAGGTGCTGTAGGTCGATATGGAAATGAAGATCCCAATCGAGCTCGAGCTACTACTCAAGAAGCTGAATCTGACGAAACAGCAGGCAAATCGTCGAAGAAAAATGCTGGTCCAAGTGGACCTCAATGGAAAAAACAACCACGAGAAAAAGCACCTAAACAACAATATGTTTACAAAACATTCAACGATGTTATCAAAGAACAATCGACAAAGTATCATAATAAAAAACCAACAGGTCAAACACAAGAAAAGATCATTGATATGACCGGTCGTGAACAACGAATTCTACAAAATTACGATTCGATTCGATCGAAACCACATGAAGATGTTCAGATGTTTTCATTGGATGAATTGACGCATAATCTAGATTTAATTATCGAACAATGTGAAGAATCAATGATCCGTTCGCATCGACGGTAAGTGATGTCAAGATAGTATAACGAATATAGTTTTCTTAATTCTTTTGGATTAAACCTAATCGTACAGTAAAATCAAGTAAAAATGTAAAATTTTTCTTCTTCAATTTTTTTTGACAGAATGTTTTATTTCGTCTATCACTGTTGCCTTTGTTGTTATGTTCTTCCAGTCGATAGATTCAGCTAGTTCATTCTATAAACTGTAACCTAATGGACATAAATCACGCGAATTTGGGGGTCAGCAATCCTTCGAAATGAAATCAAGAAAATGATCAGCATACCATTTTCATATTTTCTTCTATAGTTAAAGTAACTTTAAAGTCGAATCATATTCATCCTCGTAGAGAATTTTAAGCGTTATCTTTTGATAAAAAAGAAAATTTTAATCCCACAGATAAGAGAGGAGAAATCTTAAAAATACATAGAGGTCGGTTCTTTATGGGCCACCCGTTATATAGAAAACTAACGATATGATTGTTTTAGACGAAAACTCGACGAAGATACTTCAGTCGCTTTAGAATACGATATTGCTCATACACAGAAAATGATCTCAGATGAAGAAGCAACGATGAAACGTTTACATATTCTTGTCAATATGGTTGATCAGTAAGTTGAGTCTGTTAGTTAGTAATTGAATTCATTGCTTTTTTGTGTGTTGTATTTAGATGTGAACAACGTGTTAATCAAATACAAAATGTTTCGGATCTTTTCTTTTTACAACGTGTTTTCGAAGAACTCAAACGAAACTATGAAAAAGAATATCAAAAATATCGTCTTTGGGATATTGCAGTACCCGTTTTACATAATCATATTAAACAACATTTGTCTATTCATTGGAATATTCTTCATGGCAATCACGATCATGATTATGAATTGATCGATCTATTTTCAAAATGGCGAGAAGTTCTTGAAGATGATTCGATTGATTTAACAAATGAATCAGGGATTCCATCGAAAGAAACAATGGATCCCTACCATCGTTTAGTTTGGGATGTTTGGATGCCGTTTCTTCGCAACGCCATATTTGAATGGAATCCTCGTGAACCTGATCATTTAATTGATTTCTTGGAACGATGGTTAATCAATCTACCAGGATGGATCGTTGATAATATTCTCGATCATTTAATTTATCCGGTTCTTCAACGTGAAGTTGATCAATGGAATCCATTAACTGATTCAGTACCAATTCATTCATGGCTTCATCCATGGTTACCATTGATGAAAGATCGTCTCGAGCCACTCTATCAACCGATTCGAACAAAACTTGCGCAAGCATTGCAAAATTGGCAACCATCAGATTCATCAGCCAAAGCTGTTCTTCTTCCATGGCAAAAAGTATTCAAACAAGGCACATGGGATGCTTTTATGAACAAACATATTGTACCAAAACTTGTAACATTAATGCAACAGTTTATTATCGATCCTCGACAACAAAATTTAGAACCATGGAATTGGTTTATATCATGGCAGGATATGGTACCACTGCCAAGTACGATTGCAATATTAGAAAAGACATTTTTTCCTAAGTGGCTACAAGTATGTATATCGGATACGAGAGATTCAAACAAATGAATTCTTTTGATTTTTCTTTAGGTATTGAATGCATGGTTGAATACCGATCCAAACTATCAAGAAATTCAACGATGGTATAGTGGATGGCGTTCATTACTTCCACAAGCAGTGATTAGTCATACAGTTATCAAAGAAAAACTAACTGAAGGTTTGATGATGATTGATCGACGAATATCTGGCACACCCAATGTTCAGCCAACACCGCCGCCACCACAACCACCACCACCGCCTGTGAATGCTTATATCGAATCAATTGCAAATCGTGGCATTGGAGTCACTGGATCGGCAGTGGTCTCATCGTTCAAAGATCTTGTTGAAAAGAAAGCAGCTGACCACAATCTTCTGTTTTTACCAATACCAAATCGAAAACATGAAGGCAAACAAGTCTATCGTTTTGGAAATGCGAACATCTACATCGACAAAAATGTGCTGTTTATCTTTGAAAATGGTCATTGGATGCCTTTGCGATTGAATGATCTTGTTGTCAGAGCTGTTTAATGATGAACTACTTCTTTTCTTTCATTTGTATAAAAAATATAATACAGATTGTTGTTACAATAAAACAGCGACTCGACATAGATGTCACTCATCTCAATTCTCAGTTCAATAATGGGCAATAAAAAAATAGATGCATGTTTGCTAGGCGACTTGACCTCTCTAGTTCATTGCTTATGGCAGATAGATTCACATCGTTGATTCATTCATTTATCGTTCTAAACGATGACTAGTACTAGTTCGTGGCAACATCCATATGTAAATATATTCAAATATTTTGATATAAATTCAGCTAAAAGATGTCTCAAACAAGGAGATGTTACATCGATCATGGATCGAGATTTGAAATCAACCGTTTATCGTATTCGTGGTTTAGTACCTGCAAATAACTATATTCAATTTCCGTCGAATACTTCAACGCAAAATTTATCATTAACCGGTCGTTTATTCTATGTACTTTTTCGGCCAATTTTCGATAAATATTTCTGTATTCACATTGATATTCTCACGCAAGAACAACATACAATTCGCATATCTCTTTCGAATCTCTACCGAGAATTTAAAGTTACTCAAACATCGATACAATTTCCATATATGACCACGGGCACTGACATTCATTGGTCAGTCTTATGTTTAGATTTGCATACAATTTTGTTGACTTACATGACAAATGAACATTTTCATCTATTAAAATCATTTCAATTATGTGGAAATATGTTCGTTAAAAATTGTTTTACATCACAATTTCTCTATGAACCAGGTATTGATAATGATACTGCGAAACGAACGGGTTTGACACATGCTGGCATACTTTCACTACCGAGAGAATTATCCTATCCGATTGGTAAAGGTGAATCTTGGCATGATAAATACGATTTTATCATGTTTCCAAATACGTCAACATTGGCTGGAAAAAATCAGAATGAACCATTTGATAAAGTTGGAAATGTACGTTTGCCAACGCCGAGAAAATTAAAATCAAACGATGAAACTCTCGATGAAGATGACGATCTTTTTGAGATCTTACCATTGACTGCACAAACAACACTTATCAACGGACAAGTTAGCCGATCAATTACAGATTTCTCACAGATTACCAAACGATCTGTTTCACCTGGAGAAAATCAAGTAATCGAATACTTCATTGTTTGAATAATAAAAATGAAAAAATCTTCTTCTTAAGCTCAATTGGCGTACATACGACAATCCAAATAATAATTTTTCATCTTTACCTACATTCAATGATTCATCTCTCGTAACTCAACGAACTGATGATGGTATTCATCTTTTCGTTAATCCACAATCGATTCCATCTGCAACCAAAATCACTGATGAATTCGATTACAATCTTGCTCTCAACATCGATCGTTCACATCCATCTCATTTAACAACTCTCCTGCCAGATCCAATTCTTCGTTTGCAAACTATTATTGGTTTTACAAATCGATTTAACAATCTTCTCTGGACACAAGATGGAAACTATGTTCTCTATCCAGCAAATGCAATCGTAGTTCAAATGCATATTGAAACACAACAGCAATGGTTTTTCATTGGACATACAGATAAAGTGAAAGCAATTGCGTTTAATAATAATTTAGGATTGCTTGTATCGATACAAACAGGAGTTCACGGTTTGAAATTGATTTCATAGTAAATAAATTGAGTAAAAAAACGAGAGTTTTTATTTTAGCAATTATTCGTTTATGGAAATTCGAAACTCGACGATGTCTTTGCGCAACACGAGTTTCCAACATTCAAAATCTTCATTCTCTCGATTTTGCTGTCGAAAAATCTTCATCATCGATCGTTCTCGTTGGTCAAGATGAACATTCTCGTACCGTGGTTTGTGTTTACAATACTTCGAATGCATTGAAAGGATCAATTGAATTTCTTTCACGAGCTACAACCGATGTTTTAATCACGCATATACGTTTTGTACCAGGTGATATCACAAGATTTCTTTCGATTGGCACTGATAATATACAATTTTGGCGTATTAAATCTGATAATGATTTACAATCGATAAATCTTGCAGAAAATGATTTTCGTCAAGTTGAATACACAGATTTTCAATTTGATTATTCATCGAAAAAGAAATCCTCGGAATTAGCTATTTATCTTACAACAAAAACAGGTCAAATTCTCGAAATTTTATACGATGAACGACGTCTTATTCGTGTTCATAATCTTGCTGATAAAATCAAACCAATTCAAGATTCAGCATTGGCAATCTCGACATTAACTTGTACAAAACATTTTTCTATCATCGGAACCGATGATGGATATGTTCGTGTGTGGTCAAATGATTTTTCCCAAGTTCATATAGAAGCAAAATATGAGCAAACAATCATGAAATTGATCTCATCCTACGATCAAACAAGAATCTTAATTTTAACCGCATCTGGTTCATTGAATCTTCTAAATCTCGTTACAAAACAACATCGAAATCTCTTTCGTTCGCATATGAAATCGATTACCGATGTTGATTATGATGATTCGAAAAAGCAGATGATTAGCGTCGGACAAGACGGAACAATACGTCTCTGGTGTTTTCGTACAGGCAAACAATTAGCTGAATTTATATCGGAGAAAGAAACACCATTAGTAGTAACTTATACACCCTCAAGGGAGATATTTGCATGTGGATTTCATAATGGTACGATAAAAATCTTTGATTTGAAAACATCGAGAATATTAAATGAAACTAAGTAATGAGAAGCAATTTCCTAATCAAATAAGATTTTGCTTGTTTTTTTTTGATAGACATCATCAAGGAAGTATCAACGGTTTAGTTTATTCATCGAATGGATTTTATTTGATAAGTAGTGATGAAAATGGAGATCTATGTCTATCCGATGCTGAAAATAAATATAAATCTTTGAAAATACTCCAGAATGTTTTGGTTAGAAATGAAAATAGTTCATTGGCATTATCAACAAGTTCGGATAGGAAATATATAGTTTACATTGGTCCAACTGAATATCTTGTTACAATTATTGAAACAAATACATTGAATCAAACGTTAAGAATCGATATTAGCAGTTGTACATATGTAACAGATGAACAACAAACAGTTACATCAGCTGAAGCAGCTTTATTTGCACGTTTTACACCGAGTCGATTTCTATTGGTTGCAACAAAAACTTTTCGATTACTCAAATTCGATTCCTATTCAGGAAAACTATTAAATATCGTAAGATAAAGAAAAGAAAACTCCCTGATTATTCTCTCAATTGAATTTCAACTACATTCTTTAGATCGATGACATTTATAAGCATTCATTCGATAGTTTAACTTTATCATCGAATAGTCAATATATGGTCACAAGTGGCGATAAGATATTGAAATTTTGGAATGCAAATATGGATTTAGATGTGAATAGTCAAGTAATACGTTTGAATAGCAGACAATAGAAATAAATACCGAACTTTTTCTGTTTTTTTTTATTTAAAAGGATTTTCTTGGTCATTCAGAAGGCGCTCGAAAGGTTTTCTTTACTGATGATAATATGCATATGATCAGTGTTGGAGATTCGATATTAATTTGGAATGTACTAGCATGGAATAAAGAACAACCAGTCACGACAAAATTTGAAAATGCACAATGTATTGTACCGCCAGAGGCAGTGAAAACTAAAAGTAACAATTGAATTTGATTTGAAATTGAATAATCGAGTGATTTTAGTTTTGGAAAATACATCGACCAAAGGTACTGTTAAATCAATTGAATATTCTCAAGAATTAAATGAAAATATTGATATTGATGATACTTTATACGAAGAAAAGTAAATCATCGTTTGGATTTTCTAAAAAATATCGATTGACTTCGTTTTGCAGAAAAACAATTCATAAAAAATTATTAACCAAACAATATCATGCGGATTATTCGCCTTCATCTTCCCGTCGTCAATTTATTCCACGAGTCAATCATTCGCAATTAGCTAAAGTATCTATCAAATCTTTTTCTCTTATTAAATTTCATTGGTCTCAATCATTTTCAGAAGCGATATATGCCTCCAACCAACCAAGAAAGTCTTAAACTTCAATTAATTATTGGATACAATGGTAATGGACGTGATAATCTCGTCTGGCATCCATATACCGGCTTTTTTGCATATACGATTGGTTGTAATATCATCGTGGAGAATTTGAACAGTAGTCAACAGACAATTCTATCAGGTAGACATGTTTTTTCTTCTTCAATGACGATCTATTTCGAATTGATTTGTTATTTTTAACATAGGACATACAGAAGAAATCTCAACGATGACTCTATCGACTGATGCAACAAGTTTAGCAAGTGCTCAGTGTTCGACAGGAATGAAAAAAGATGAATGTCAATCGAAAATTATTATTTGGGATACGAAAACTTTGCGACAAAAATGTCATTTCTATCAATCAGTTTTTGCTATACAAACAATGGCTTATTCAAAGTAAAATTTTCACCTTTTGAAAATAATCTATGTCTCTTTCTCAATCAGAGATGATCGTTTCTTCATTACAATTGGTAATTTTCGTAAGCCAATATTAACTATTTGGTCGACGAACAATTATTTTCAATTGCTCAATTGGCAAAATGAACTCTCATCATCACATATCAATTGTCTCGCATGGAATCCACTTCGTTCAAACGAATTTTCCATTGGTAGTTCGCATAATTTTCTTCATTTTTTTACAATTAACGAACAAACTGATAATTCAAATATACGTCTTCAAGTCATCCAAGGCGAACTATCTGTCCTATTGAATGAACATAAAAAATCTTCATCGGATATCACAACATGTGCTTATCTAACGTCGACATCAAATCTCGTTCTTTGTGCAACTAATTATGGATATGTTACTTGTTGGAATAGTCGATTAGCATTGTGTGTTCTTCATTGGAAAGCAGATATCAATGAAATCACATATTTATCAACGATTGATCATAAATTAATCACAGGTTCATCTATTGGCTATTTGAAATTATGGAATTTAGAAGATTCCGGAATCAATTCTATTGAATCGTTCGTTTTGGTTTTTGTTTTCTTTAAAATACGCAAAAATCTTGATTTTCTAGAAAATCAGGTGTAACAATGGAAGATGAATTTCAATTAGATAATGGTATTATCAGTGGTTCATTTGATAATACATTCGACATGGGAATTGTCGGAACATTATCCGGTTCGTTATGGTATATCTGTTGGCGAACAGATCGATCCAAAACTCGATTACTTGCTTCACATACAGATGATATCACAGGATTGATCACAATTGAAGATACACATATAGTGACGAGTAGTCTCGATGGAACTATACGAATATTTCAAATCGATGATCGAAATGAAACTCTTCGATTTAATGCCAATGGATTGGTAGAATTGTTTTTTTTAAATCAACAATGAATTCAATATTTTATTTTTGTAGAAAGTGACTTGTTTAACATCATGGGAAAATCAATCGATCGTAGCCGGATATATCGATGGTACAATTCGAATATTTCATCTTGTACACGGCGAAATGATTCTCAAAATACATCCACATACATCTTCTGTCACAACCATTCACATTCCTTCGAAAAGTTCGTTTTTAAATCTACAGTTTTTTTGCTTGATATCTGTTTTTTCTTCGTATTCGTAGCAAATATTTGTCTGTCCGGTGCATCGGATGGTATTGTTGCAATAACAAATCTTGTTCAAGGTTGTCTATTACGTCTAATTAACGAACATTCAGGAACGATTCCGATCTGTATGATTGATTCGAAGAGAATCAATGAAAAAAATCTATTCTATTGGTTAATTACAAGTCATGATCGACGTGTTAGTCTATGGAAATCGAATGATATTGAATTTCGTTTTTGTTCATTAATTGATTGGTTAATATTTTCTTCGACAGATTCGAAAATCGATTGGCAATTGAATCCACCAAGTTTAGCTAGTTTTCTCGACGACAAATCGATCCTATATTCAGGCTATGGCTTAGATAAAACCTTTCAAATTTATAATATTCATACGAAAGAAATTCTTCGAAAACTTTCTTTAAATCATTGGTGTTATTCGTTCGATATTGTCAATGATTTAATTGCTTTTGGTACAAACGAACGAATCATTCAATTGAAAGATTATACTCAGGAAACATTTCAAGATTTCTCGGGACATATCGATCGAATATTAAATGTGAAATTTAATCGATCACGTGATCTTTTAATTACAACATCAGCTAATGAAGTATTTGTTTGGAAATTAGGTTTCAATTAGATATTAGAGTAAAATAAATAACTGTTCGTGTGCGTTTTTTTTTCTTCATTGTTTCTTTATGAAATAAATAAATAAACTCAACTCTCAACTTTATTTCCTGTTTGAGATAAATGACGAACAATATCAATCCAATCATGACCACGAGGTTTTTGTCCATCGTCACCAGCAACACGATTATTCCATTGACGACGTTTTTGAGCTTTAGATAATTGTTCTTTTTTCACAACTGGTGCCGGAGCAGCTGGCACGGATGATGCTGATGATGGAATTGAAACAGCTGAATTCGAAATCTAAAATTGAGAATTAAGTTTTTTTAGGAAGAAATTAATTCGTACGAATACATACGAGCGTATTTTGAAAAATATCCCCATCATACGAAAAATCTTTAACAGTTTCAAAAAGAGTGTACGTCATTGGCATTCCTAATTGTTCGGTTGCCTAAAATATAATTGATATATTTAACAAAATCTAATTTTAGCCTGTCATTCATTTACATCATTAGTTAATTTTTCCAGAAGTTTTGTTTTGAAATCATTGGTTCTGCAGAGAGAGACAGATAGAGAGAAAAATAATTACTATTCGCCGAAAAAAGATTCTTTCATGCTTACAAAAGACGATTACTAAATAAATTTAAATTAAAGATTGGTATAACATTTGGATACTCGTCTGGCCATTGTATTTCAATCAAATAGAATCGATCATTATCAATTGTTATCTTTTATTGAAGAAGAAAAACGAAATAAATCATCTTTAAATAGTTTGATATTTAGCAAATCTATGGTTTTTTTGCTCACTTTGTACTGAAATGTTTTATCATCCACAGCAGTAAAATTAGAATCTGATTCGTAAATCGATTTGAGAACTTCAAGTTCTTCCTAAATGATATTTATTCATAATTAATTCCTGTTTAACGAACAAGTTTACTTCATTCATCCTTGATGATTTTTTCTATGACAAAAATAATACTACATAGCAGTAACAAGATGACCTCCAATAGGTGAAATAAAAGCCAATGCTTATGTATGGCAGATGGAGGGCGCACGTTTACCATTCAATATTCAAGATCAAACTATTTTGTATAAAAATAAGGATTAACTAATATCGCACTTATCGACATAAAAAGAAGTGTAGAAAGATTTTTGTCAGGAGCGAGTAGAAAATAGCTACGTGAGTACTATAACCTGAATATATTAATAAGGACAAACAATCTCATTTCTCTGTCAATGACATCATTCATGTTAAGTATACAATTTGCGTCGTTTTATTTTCTGAATTAATAGGTTTATAGTACTATAATTCATGATAAATTCATTCTTTACCAACGCCTACGCAACTATTTCTTTCTCCGAACTTTAAGGTTTAAAATGTCATCAGCATTACGTTGTCTGGAAAATAGTTTTACATGCACATGACTAACGATTTCCAGCAAAAGAATTGTTTTTGACACTAGTATTCATTAGAATAAAAACTTCTCAAACAGGGGCACGCCCATCACGGGTTGTAGTTATGACAAAACATAATTACTATAACCCTACCCTATGCTCGTATATCATATATATTCTCGTCTGCTTCTTTAGATTTTCAGAAATACCAACCATGCTTACACGATTTTATCTTATCCTTATCATTTCTTCTTTATTAATCCACGTTCAGAGTATAAATTACATGGGTTCATTAACGGAAAATGAATGTCGAACTTGTATGTTTTGGCATCTCGAAAAAAAAACTCAAATTTATATTTTTATTTTTTTGTTTTTCATTTAGATTTAACATCGAATGATATCAATAAAAAAATTCAGGCTTTATTTAGTTGTCCAAAAAAATGGAGAACAATACCGAAAGCTCGTTCAATTCGTCAGTTCTTCATCGACGACAACAACAACAACAATAATAATGATGATGAACCAAATTAATCCCGATTATCTCAAATAGCAGGAAAATAAATCTGTACATAAAAATCCATTCAAAATATCTCAGCTAACGTTTTTTTTTCTGTCTATCTTTTACGCGAATAAATACATCACACTTGGGTTTTCACCTAACATATTATCGAAAGTGATTGATGAAAAATAAAACAAAAAATTATTAAAAATGTGCGTGTCGACATTGTTCTCTGTTCGATAAGTAAAAGAATGTGAGATATACATTTGCTTTTCAAATTAATTAAGAAAGTGTAAATGATGAAAATGAGAATGAAGTTTCTGTTTTCTGTCAAAACAAAAACATCGAACGATAAAATTTATTTTTAAAAAAAGAATGTCATTTGCGTCTGTTTTCACTACATTAAACAAAAATTCCCTTCTCATTGAATTCAAATGTAATATCGAAATATTTTGTTTTGTTATTTTTCTCATTTTATCATCTCGTTTTTTTTCGGTAAAAAGAAAAGAATGGTATTTTGAATATGTAAATTGAATTCATGGCAACGTATTATATAAATAATATACCATTCACATATACAGATTCTTTGTATTCAATTCAGAACAATCGGTTACAATGTTAAATACTCGTATTTTTATCGTGATGATTATCTTGATTGTAGTGGCTGCCAATGCCTATCCAATATTTGGACCATTGACAGAAGAAGAATGCAGAAGTTGTATGTATTGCTCTTTTTTTTCATGATTAAAAGCACAACTTATCAATTCTTTGTTTGGCTAGATCCCAATTCCGAAGATATCAACAAACAAGTTCATGCAATGTTTGCTTGTCCGAAAAGTTTACGACCGAGAATGAAAAAATATGAAGCCATTGTAGCCAAACGATCGATTGCGGAACTTGTCAGTGATGAAGAAGATTCCGATGAGTTGTCTTCGATTTGGTGAAAATGAAATTCAATGTATATAACTATAAAAATCAATTATTGCAGATTGTCTTTTTTCTGCTTGTTCTCTTTTTTTCTGTATTTTTTTGTTATTTAAATATCAAATAAATTTTCGAGCGAATGAAAAATCAAATTTCAATGAATGACTAACTCATAAGAATCGATAGATGTACTCATGATAGTCAAGAGTAGATTCGAGAAAAATTCCCTGTTCCATCACATACTTGAATTACAATTAAGTCTCGTGAAATTTCGTTCTCAATATTCCAAATCGGGTGAGATAATATGTCTTTAATTTGAATAATTCACATATTTCCCCTTCTATATCAGTTGTACATTAGAATTCAACGAGACTATATAAAGACTAACGATTGCATTCGAATTAAATATTGAAAGTAAGATTCGTTCTACTTGATATAATGTATATTTATTTATTTCTATGGTTTAGAATTTGCAAAACAAGAAAATGTTCATCATTACTCGAAGCATATTCGTATTAATCTGTTTTACATTACTATTACAGAATTGTGTCTGTCGAATCAAACATAAACGTAATTTTCCATTGGAAACAGCTACTGAAGAGGAGTGTGAAGATTGTAAACATTTCCCTAGAATACTATTTATTTATTTATTTAAATTAATTTTTGTTTAGGGCTCTTATCAGAAAATCCACTTGATCATTGGATAGCAACCAAGATATGCAGTGGATATGTAGTGAAACGCATACAAGAAAGATTAGCTTCAAAACAACCGATTGTACAAAACAATGGCTGACCACTTTTTTTCTGTAAAATAAACAAACGTAATACTCAATAAATTTCCCTGTGCACTTCATTGATATTTGTACGAATGTTTCTCTCTGACATGATATAAATGCAACGAAATATTCAGAATGTATTGCGTTTTAACAAAGAATACACTTGTCTGGGACATTATTTCGATTGGCTGGATTTTCGCCAGTTTGTTTTTAGTATCATAAGTAGAAAAAAAATATCTATTCTTGTCACGCGTCTTTACGTAAAAAGAACGCGAAAATAGACGTGTTATTGCATAGATTCGCACAGAAATCTTAAAATGAGTTTCTTTAATTTTGGTCGTGAACAATTGGAAAAAGGCTTACTGAATAAAGTGCTTGAGCAAGTCGGAATCGATGATGTCGGTTCATTTGTCAACCAATTTCGAAACGAAGCCGAACATGAAGCAGAAATCAGTGCACAAGAACATGAAACTGCTGAACAAGAAGAGCAACTTGCATCGTTTGGCGGCTCACTTTTCAATCGAGTAACTCGGTTATACTATTTCTTTTCTGCGAAAAACAAAATTCCGTTCGATTTAGGATGGAAATAGTGGAGTAAACACGTTTGATATGATTCAAGGTGCAATGAAAGCATATAAAATGTTTTCTGGTGATAAAAACGAAGAGAGTAGCTCTAGTAGTGCTGGTGGGTTTTTCGATAATATTGGTTCGACGATTGAAAATGCTCAAAAAATGTATGCGATCTATAAACAATTTGACAAAAATGGTGATGGTAAAATAACGTCTGAAGATATTGAAATCTTTTTTCAAGAACTTGGACTTGGATTTATTTCGCCATGTAAATCATTTTTGCTAAATTCAATTTGTTTTTTATATAATCGATTGATTTTAGTTGTAGCTAAAGCTTTATTTCGAGCTGTTGATCAAAATAATAATGGTACACTTGATTTCACTGATCTGATGGCATTGGTCACAATCTTAAATAAACTAAGTGGTAAATCCGGCGATATAGCCGAATGAACTACGCATTATTTTTTTTTGTTTCTTTAATGAATAAAATCGACTTTCCTCTTATCAATCTCCTGTAAGATGAAACATAAGGTGATTCATTGGCTTTTCAAAATTCGCTGACGTCAGATCCAATGAAAACATGTGTCTTTCCTTTTTTTTCTCTCTTTTTCGTATACGTATATAAACACAGATAAATATCCAGATATCAGTTATCAAATCTTAACTTAATAGAATTTAACTTTTTTTTTGTGTCTATTCGTGAGAAACAAATGGAAACATTAGCTAATTTAACACAAGCAGATATTAATAATGGTGTGTTAGTACGTATACTTGCTAGTGCAGGTATTCCAGATGTACCAGAATATGTCAAACAATTTCATGAAGCAACTGAAGATATAATTATCGATGAACTCGAACATTCTGATCCAAATAAAGTCGAAAGTGATGAACAAATTGTTCCTCCAACTGATCTGCCAAGTTGGATCACTGCATTCCGACCTCGTGTAGATAAAGTTAATCAACAACCGATACCAAAATCTGAACAACGACAACAACAACAACCAGAACAAAAGAAGATGCCGACTGATATGAAAAGTTGGATTACAGGTTTAGGTCCTCGATTAGATGATCCTGATTCACCACCACCAGTACCACAACAACAACAACAAGAAAAACCAAGACAATTGCCAACAGATTTAAATAGTTGGATGCATCATATCACACCAACTACTCTAACAACCTCTTCTGAAGAAACTGTCACACCATCATCAACAGCAGACAATAATTCGAATATAGATATCCCTGCTGGCGATCTTGGAACTTGGCTCAATAATTGGACAAAAAGTCTTACCGAACAACCACCACCAACATCTCTCGATACTTGGTTACAATCTCTCATCTCAGAAAATATCACCGAACCGATTGGTAAAGCAAACAGTTCGAAAGGAAGACTCAATACTTATCTTAATGCTGCACAACAAGTCCTTTCGAAACATGGATATGATGTTTCCAATGAAGTGATACCACCGACTAATGTTCACGAAAACACTGGTATGTTCGGTAATGTCAAACAAATGTACTTTCTTGTAAGTAATCACTTTTATTCTTCAAAATCACTCGAAGTTTATCTATTGTTTATTTAGTGGAAAACACTAGATAAAAATAACGATCGAAAAATTACCGTAGAAGATGTACAAATCATGTTACAAGAAATGGGTTTAGGTTTTCTAAGTAAATATGTTGCTCAAACATTGTTCGAAATGGTCGATTCAAATCATGATGGAACATTACAATTTCGAGATTTTGTTGCATTAATGGGAATAATTAAACAATTGATCGGTGCAATGGGGTCAGCAAAAGCATAAATTAAACTGTACTTTTGAATACGTATTTTATTATTTTTTTTATTGAAAAGAAATAAAGAAAGAAAAAAAAAGTTTTTTTATTAGAACATTTCGATGCCTGTAAAACAGTTGTGCAATAACTTTTTTTTTCATTTCGTCTTCAGGAAGTAAAGGAATAAGTTGGAAATTCTCTAACACGAAAGTACAAAGTATACTGAATGAGATGAGTGATAATTACGTAGGACGGGTGTGTAAGTAGGAAGTTTTTTTCCATACTACTCATATGATCAAACTACGTATGCACAAACATATACGTATAAATAGTGAAGAAACGAACACATTAAAATACAAACGTAGATGGTAGAGTATGATTTGTTCTTTTCCTTGAAGACACTTTACTTTTAAGTATTGTTTATTTTATATTATATATTACTGATGAGATTCTGTATTATATGATTGAAATATTGCACGATTTGTAACCAGAATATTCTTTCGATTAGCTTGAGTGTATAGACTCAATCAATATGTATGCATACTAGTGAATCATAATTGCACGCTTCTTTTTATTATTCATTTATTGACATAAGATGCACTTTTCGTACCTTGTCACATCAATCGAAGAAAATTAATCAAACAGTCTGAGTCGCTAAGATATAAAGGAAGTGAATGGTTTTTTCCAAGCGTACGTGAAATTTACTTTGTTCTTTTCTTTTCGAGTTTTTTCTGTATTTAAATCACGTTCTTTTGAAAACAACCGATACTTTTTTTTGTTTCGGTAAGATTCGACCTAATTCTAAGCTATTGATATTGAGATTTGAAAAACCAATTAAGACGATTGAATTAGTAAGTTTTCTTTTCGTCTATTATGTGATTCATTGACGTTCGAAATTTCCATATGGAAGGTTTTTTAAATATAGTAATGTCATTCAAGGTCAAATCGAGTGGTAGTATAAATAAATTTCATTTTAACGAATTTCTTTCAGATACTCACTTGATCGAAATATAATGGGATTAAAGATGCGTTCAATTTGTGCTGCTATGTTACTACTTTTAGTCTTCAGCATTTGTGTAGACGCTTGGTCTATTCCTTCTTCGCCAGCATCGCCAGAAGACTGTAAACGACGTGAGTAATATACAAAAATACTATTTTTTTTTCTTATTCATTTTTTTCTCTCAATTTTAGTCTTCTCTTCGGGCAATACCGTTGACTGTTTGCTTGGCAGATATATGTGTTCAAGAGAATATCGAATACCATGCTAACAATAAAAAAAAACTTTGTTTCTTCGAGTTTCATGTTCACATATGCGCTTGCTTTCAAATGTTATTAATTTTTTGTTATTTTTTTTGTATGCATATGTAAAACAATAAAATGAACGAAAATTAAGAATATGCTACTAACTATCAGTGTAATTATGAGTAATATCGCCTACTCTTCGTGGGAAATATTTATAGATGAGCATTATTGAAAGTAAAAGTTAGCAGAGTAGGTGAGTGACTCACAGTAATCATTCGTCATCTATTTTCAATGTTTCAATAGTTCGTTTTTTTTCTTTTCGGATATGTCAATGCAGACACGTGTTCTGACGCATATTTTTCTTATCTTTACCTATAAAAACCGTCTATCTTTTCATTTTATTACGAAGATTACTTTAATCGATTCTTTTTCTACATCATTCAGTTCACAAATAAATGGACAAATTAGCTAATATAACACAAGAAGACATTCAAAATGGTGTACTCAATAGAATGTTGTCCAATGCCGGTATAACTGACGTACAAGAATATGTACACGAGTTTCAGAAGAAAGTAGAAGATAAAATTGTTGAAGAACTAGAACATAGCGATCCAAGTAGTGTGGATAGTGACGAAGAAATAGCATCACCAGCGGATGTTCAAAGTTGGATCAATGGTCTACGACTTCGTCTCGATGACCCAATCAAACCTCCTGTAACACAACCTACAGAATCTACACAGACAACATCTACAAATCTTCACAGTTGGATAAAAAATGCAGCACCTACGGATTTAGCTTCTTCACACACTTCGACATCAGTCACAACACAAACAATCTCCACTGATTCCAAGACAGAAGTGTCCAGTGGCGATCTTGGAACTTGGCTCAATAATTGGACAAAAAGTCTTGCCGAACAACCACCACCAACATCTCTCGATACTTGGTTACAATCTCTCATCTCAGAAAATATCACCGAACCGATTGGTAAAGCAAACAGTTCGAAAGGAAGACTCAATACTTATCTTAATGCTGCACAACAAGTCCTTTCGAAACATGGATATGATGTTTCCAATGAAGTGATACCACCGACTAATGTTCACGAAAACACTGGTATGTTCGGTAATGTCAAACAAATGTACTTTCTTGTAAGTAATCACTTTTATTCTTCAAAATCACTCGAAGTTTATCTATTGTTTATTTAGTGGAAAACACTAGATAAAAATAACGATCGAAAAATTACCGTAGAAGATGTACAAATCATGTTACAAGAAATGGGTTTAGGTTTTCTAAGTAAATATGTCGCTCAAACATTGTTCGAAATGGTCGATTCAAATCATGATGGAACATTACAATTTCGAGATTTTGTTGCATTAATGGGAATAATTAAACAATTAATTGGTGCAATGGGATCTGGCAAAGCGTAGAAATTTGTAGTTTTATTCTCGTTTTCGACCCTCTGAGATCAATTTTATTGTTTCTACATATAGAAAAACGTTAATCGTATTGCGTACAAAGCTGAAAGATAATGTATCTGACGTCAAATGAATAAAAAATAGCTTGAAAACAGACCTTCATTATTAAATATTTATCAAAGACATCTCCATTGATTCATAGTATGCACATGGATTCAACAGGAAAACTTCTGAAAAGGAATCATGTTTAATTTAAGCACAACCATCTGTGTCTGCTTAGAATATTTCTATCTGTTTGAAGTCAATGGAAGAGTTTTGAGTACACGAGTTTTCTTTCTCTTTTGTTGTTATTATCTGGTGTTGGCTATAAATAACTTCATTAATAGGAAAGTATACATTTTCTTTTATTATTCGTTAACAAAACAGAATAAATCGACCGTACAAACAAGCAAAAAAGAAAGAAAAAAAAACGTAGTAATAATCTTCTCCTCACATCTATGTGTTTAAATGTATGTTATATTGACCTAAACAGCATCAAAATGTATGATGTAAATAGTTTGTGAATCAATTCAATTGTAATTATGACTACAATGATTTGTTTTGCCTATATCAAATATTTGAAATCAACTGATAATTATCTGATAGAAATTAGAAAACAAAAACAGAAAAAAACAACAATCTAACTACTATTTGATCGTTTTAACCAAACAAGATCACCTGCTTCAATTGCTGTCGCTTTCAATATACTCCGTCGTTTGGCAGCCGGCAATTCGGTATTTTTTACAGTCGATGTTCGTTCGAGTTCATTCGTCGATATAACTGCATTCTGCCGTTGAATAGTCAACGCAGTTTTTTTCGTCGATAACACCGTCGGTGCATGTGTTGTTTCTTCGAAAAGTGTTTCGCTCGTTTTTATATTCCACGTTGTTGCACGATGCAACGGTGCATGAAGACGTGGTGCCGATGAACACGGTCGAAGTGCATCTGTGCTAGTGATGGCAGCGGTGGTTGTTGTTGTTGTTGTTGTCAGTGCTAATGAACGTGGTGATGGTGATCGTGATGGTCGAAATGTATGTGGCGATGGTGTATGTGGTCGACCGAATGTTTGAGAATGAATACTTAGTTGTGAAAAAGGAGATATCGATGGTGAGATGTAAAGTGGCCGTGCAGGTCCACTTGTTTGAAGACCTCGTGAAACTGATGATTGTCTCGAATATCGATGATGTACATGCGGTGCAAGACTTGCTCTTGGTGCGTACAATTCAATTAATTCGCCTGTTAACAATGAACTTCGTTTGATATTATGTGCTAGTTGATGACTACGTGAACTTTCACGTCTTCTCGATGCACTCGTTCGACTATCGTTTAAACCACCGTATTCACTCTCGAAATATGTTGAACCAGTGAAAATCTGCGAGAAATAAGACGATGCAAAATAGGATGACGTTGACATACGATGATGTCGACGTGTATTCAATGTTTTCGTTGAATTTCTCATTGAACTATCGTTCGTTTGTTTCGAATGTTGAGGAACTTTTCGTGTTAATGTTAATCGCCATGGAATAGACAAACATGAATGTTCATTTGGTCCAATAAAACAAAATAATGATTGAAGAAAAAATGTCGAATAAAAAAAACTAATCAATGATGATATCATATAAACAAATGCTAATTTATACAGATAAATTAACGAAGATAATAAACATGGAATCGAGAGAAAACTTATCGCTAATGTTAAATAGAATAGTGTTGTACACATTTGTTTCAATGAATACATTGTTCGATTTTGATGTTGAAAGAAAAATGTCGGAGATAATTTGTAACTGAAAGAGAAAAAAAACAAAATTTTTTTTTCTCCATAATTGCGTTCTTATTTTTCTTTGTGGTTTACCTTATTGAGTACAAAACTGAATATTGTAAATTTATAATTAAAACAAGAATAAAGTATGAAAGATTTTCAATAGTTAAATGATAATTAAATAGAACGAGAATGGCTAAACATGTTGAATAATTAACTAATGTTGTTAATGTAACAAATATTCCGAGAACGCCAGTAGATATAATTAAAAAAATCAAGATTAAAGTAAATTTAATGATTAAAAGAAAGTAAATATCTTGTTGTAATTGTTCGAATATGGTAAACGTTGAAAAGATTTCACTTGTATACCAAAATGACATCGATGAAGCAAATTTGCCAAAGAATTTTGTTAGATAATTATCTTTTAAATATTCAACAAGATATTTCCATTCGAGATAATTATTAATATTGGTTTGAATACGCCATTGATATTGAACTGTTTGAAAGAGATATCTCGGATTGGATAGATCAATAGGAAATCGAAGGCCATTTTTAATAAGAAAAAGATCATCGAATTGTTTTCGATAGAAATAAATCGAATTTAAACAAATCATACATTCATATCGACTGATGTCCGTTTGATTATTTGAACAAACAATTGAACAATTATGCGTTTGATTCTTTTGAACATGAATATATGAGGCAAATTTCGATGAAATTTCAGAGATATTCATCGGAATTATCGGAGAAAAATCCGAAAAACAAGAAAAAGATTTCAATGTTAAACGATAACTAAATATAAAATCAAAAATCGAATGAAGTTTTTCTTTCAATATAAATACTCATCGACGACATACTCGTTTGAAGAATTCATCGATTTTGTCGACATGAAATCTTTCATTGTTTGACAAAATTCGATAATTCTCGATAGATTTCGTTGAAAAATATATGGAAATGTTTGTGATTCATCTAAATGTGTTGATATTTGATCTTCACGAATATAATCAAGTTTCGGATAATCTCTCAACGGAATAAATGATTCAATTGGTACATCCCAATTAGAACCAAGATAATATGTAATATCGATATCAAATGTTTTCGAACATTGTTCATCATGATAATTCGTTAATCGAGATGGAATTGTATCGAATGTTAAATGACAAATATCGATTTGTAATTTCGGCCATTGAAAGATAATTATCAATGAAAAACATGAAAGAATTGAGAAAAATATCAACCAGAAGACTTTCCATCGAGCTATGAGATAGGGAACTGTTCGATCAATGAAACAGTTCGTTGTTGATGCAAGAAAACGAAATGAAATACATTCAATCGTTGGAATGAATGATTGATAACGAAGAATAAAAATAAATGAAACTAAATAGAGAAAACAGAATATTTTATATTGATAACGAAAAAAAAAATCCATCAAGGGATTAACTACAAGGCGTATCTAATCTAATTATCTTCTCTCGGGACGTGGTTTTTTTTCTCTTTTCTCTTCTTTCTTGATTGACATTGTGTTTTTTCGATTTAGTTCTCATACCTGGATACAAAATAAATGAGATTAAAAACGAAATTGAAATAAAAAAGAACATTCCAATTGTAAAACATTGTAGAGCTATAATTTGATTTGTATATGTTATAACAAGTATAATAATAGCTGCTAAATTTTTTGGTATTAAATAGAAAAATGTTTGCGTAATTAGATTTTCAATAATACGTTGTACTGTACAATCATCACGACGATGATGACTATTAAACCAACATGAATACCAAACGAATGCATCGAATATCATTAAATACAATGCTAAACTTGAACTTGTTAAATTTAATATTGTTAATGGAAAATGAAATAAATATATGTAAGTAATAAGTGTAAGTGATAATGCAAAGAAAAAATGAAGAAAAACAATGAAAATTAAGAAGAAACTTTTCACAAAAATTAATAAACAAAAACAATAGATGATTATTGTTGAATAGATTAACAAGATATTTTTCATGAACAATTGTTTCAAGAGAATTTCTTCATGTTCAATATTGAAATATAACGATTTCAATCGAATCGAATCCGGAAATTGTTCGGATAGAATTCGTTCGTAGAAATTCAGTAGATTATTCGAATCATTTCCAATTGATAGATAAAATTTTATCAGAGAATTCGTTTTTATGTAAGTTAAATACTTTTGAAATTGTTCATTTGAACATGATGATTGACATGTTGACCATCGATGAGAAAACTCATTCAAATGATTTTCTGTAAGATTTTCACATTGATTCGATGTTGTCAATTGAAAATTCGAAACCAATCCGACTAAAGACAAAAAAAATAAGATCTAATTTGATGTATGTTTCATTACTCGGTCCAATAAATTGACAACATGATTGATTTGTTGAACAATTTGTATAGGTAGTTTTTAAGAGAAATTCGAATCGACAAATTGCTTTCAATGTATTCAAATCATTGAATAGATTCGTTTGATTGAATGGAAATTCGAGTGTTAATTCTGTGTAGGTAACTAAAAATTATCTTGTTGGAATTTTACTGTTTTTTTTCTGATAGTTAAAAGTAACATACGTATCGGACATGTCGGTAAATAGAATCGTTTCGTACATGGATTGATATGTGGATTGAAAGACGGATATGGTTTTTGTTGATAAATCTAAATAGAATAGCGAAGCATTAACAACATTGAAAATCAATTATTTAATTTCTTTTCAGATAAAAAGAATTATTTAGTAGTAAAGTACATTTTTAGTCTATATTTAACTTAATCTTATAAATACACTGTTGGACTTACTTCGTTATTAGGTGTATATGGATATAAATTAGTGATTTGAGTTTGTCGAATAAGTGCGATTAATTTTCGATAATCATCTGATGTTTTCGTACCATGAGCAAGAAAACCCTTGAAGACAGAAAAAAAAGCTAAAGTAAACGTAATCATTCTCATTGATTCGCATGGTTACTCGTAATAAATGTTGAATATCAATTTGATTATGTTTATAGATAACAAAACCAACCGATAAACTTGTCATAATAAACAACGACAATAATATGAACAAATGATATTGAATTAAAAATCGCACGTATCTTCAAAATGAAAAAAAGATTTTTTGTTGTTGTTGAGAATGATTTGATTAGTTGTAATTAAATAAATATCTACTTACTTAACTTTCAAGTGACTACTACACACCATCGCATACTGAATGGATATAGAAGAGGAGAGCTTAGCCAAGTAGCTAGCTCGTCGTCACCGTTGTTTCGAGAATATGTTCTGAAAAAGAAACAGAAAATAAAAAGAAAATCAATAAATCTATCGAACTCGTAACAAAAACGAATGATCAAAGAGAGAGAGAGCAAGAAAAACATGCAAAGTCTTTATTAGCGACTACACGCAAATGGATGCACACATGCGCACTCATCGACTAGTCACAGTGAGAAAAAATGCTAATCTATCTCTAGCTCTCTCTCTCTCTCTTCTATATATATTCTTCTTCTTTTTTTTATCTAAAACGCGAAGTGTCATTATTCGACGAGTCAATTTGACTATTAATATCAAACGTGTCACTAAATTTACCTGGCCAAAATCAACGAAAAACGCGAGCGAGAATTTACCTTTTCATTAACTTATTATTTTTATCTAGTAATTAGTTTCTATTTTTCTCCAACATGGAACAAGGACATTTGTCGACATTAGACAGCGGATCTATTTTCGAATGCATAGGCATTCATCCTTTTTCCGAAAAATATTTTCAACTGGACTATATAATATGAGTAGTTATTGTTGTTCTCTCTCTGTTTCTCTTGTTTTTTGTACTGAAAAGAAGAAGACGAAGAAAAAAAGTTTTTTTTTTCTTGTCTGATTGAGTTCTGCACCTCAGAACGACAACAGCGAGGTTTTCTTTGTTCGTTTTTTTTTTGGAGAGAAGGGGATTGATGATGATGATAAAGGAAAAAAAGAAGAAGAATGCGATTATGATTATTCGATCGAACTCGTCCCAGTTCTGTTAGTTATGGGCGTGTATAGTATAGTATAGTATTAGTAAGCAAAGCGTTGTTATTGCGTGTAAATTGTCCTTGGTTTCTCTCTTTCCTTTGTTTCCCTTCCTGTCATTTTTTATATCTATCTAATAGACAAAAGTTCAGAGAACTAAACGAATCAACTATATTAATAGTTGTCTTTTAGTTGATGTTTCTTCTTCCACATCAATGAGCAAAATTTTCCGAACGAAAACAAAAATCAAACCTATTTTTACCTCGTCGAAGATAATTCACGTGAAAAATAGAATAATCTTTGTCTGATTAATCTGTGAAATTCACCTTGATGATGTTTTTCTTTGAATCTAAACTAAATATGAATAGAAAAAGTTTAACCAGGTGTAACATGTAACAGACAGAATTCTAATGAGAAAACAATAAAAAAAAAACGACTGACTTATTTTTATCACAAACTAATCAAGGTTTGATTATATTCGGCTCGTTCCAGCTGTTTCTTCTTTGATATTATTGAAGGAATGAAAGTATGTGCTTTTATTATCTCTATATTTGTCCGACGATGATGAGTATTTACTTAAATTCATCGTCGATGTTGAGAAGATAGTTAAAAATCTACTATGTCAATATCGATTTAGATGAACGAAAAAGAAATAAGACGTTTCTATTTATGTTAAGAGAAAATTCAATTAAAAAAGTAAAATAAAAATTCAATTTTGAAAATAAAAACAAAATCTTTGTTTCTTTTTCGGGCTTTGTTCTCTTTGCTTTCCTTCTCGTTTCTTTTTACCCCTTCTTCTCAACTTCCTAATCGGATGAACATACAGGAAACGAAAAAGAAAAATCTATTAACACAATATTCAATAATAATAATAAAAAAATTATTATCTATTGTTCAATATCTGTCGACATTTTTTTAAAACTAGTAATAGTAACAATAACAATAACAATAACAACAACAACTGAAAAACTCCTCTTGCTTTGTGTTCTATCTCGACGGTTGACTCGTATTTAATGACACATGTATAACATTACATGCGTAAATGTTGAATTAAATTTTAGGAAAAAAAATGCAGACAGAGAGAGAAAGAGAGGAAAAAAACGGTAACTTTTTAACATCAATATAATTGTCGTCGTCTCAACTATGTTTTGTATGTTTTCATGTAAATGATCTGTTGCAGTTGGAAAGCACACGTAAAAGAAACAAAAGACAAGTTAGTCGTCAAGAAAAAAGAGAATGAGAGACGCTCATTTCTGTTTTTTTTCTTTCCTCGTCCTTTTTTCTTCTCTATTAGCGAGCGACGACACACTAGCTTTTTGATTCAATGACGTAAATCTATCTAAACATAATTTGAACACTGATGATAATAATTAGAACCGAAAGGTTATTTCTTTTTCTTGTTGTTGTTGTTTTTTTTTCATCACCTAATCTCAAGAAAAAAAAAGGAGTGACTCGAGCGATAATAATATACAAACGTCATTCATATTTATTAGTTAGAAATACGACGATCTTCTACCTTCGCTTTCTCTCTCTCGCTTGCTCGTTCTGTCATCATAACTACTAACGAATTTTAATGAATAAAAAGCAGACAAAGAATTTCTTCTTTTGTTTTAGTCACATAATATAATAGATAATAACAAATATGAAGATCAGATGTCTCCGAGCTTGCTAGTAAAACCGCGTGTACATGTGTGTGTGTGTGTGTGTATCCTCTCTTTTCTTCTTTCTCTCTTTTTTTTTCAGTTGTCAGTGTCGTTCCGATGACATAATTTCCCGAGCGCATATACACATTAAAAAAATGAAAAAAAAGAAAATGCGAGATCATAAAACAAGACAGGTAGTCGTTCGAATAGAGTGCTCATCTATGTTTACATTAGACGGAGATTTCTCATACGATACCGAAAGCAAAAACGCAATAGATGTGTGTGTTGTGTGTGCCGAGGTGAATGTTAGAAACAAAAAAGGAAAATCTCATTTATTGATGAATAATAATCAATTTCTTTTTTGACATCTCGATAGACTTCGATTTGATTGACATTGAGAACAGATTTGGCCTTTCTTTTTCGTTAATCCATAATTGATTAAAAAAGAAGAAAAGCTAAATAAAAACAACAAAAAAAAACAAAAATTCATTCGACTAATAATTAAACATACAATCAGCTCAGATGACGCTCGACGTTGGATGTTAGATTAACATAAAAGAAAGACGAGGATAAAAATGAAGACGAAGAAGAAAAAGAAAAAAAAGCGACAGAGACTAATTTTTGCACGACGATTTTCTCGAGATAAATGCATATATAATTAATTGCACAATAGGAAAAAGAAAATAATAACAGAGAACAGGTGTTGAAACCCTCGAATAACGTCAAACCTTGTCGCTCCATTAGAAAGTATGATGCACTTCAACGTTTTCCTTTTTTCTTCTTCGTCTTTGATTAGATCTCTTCAAATAGACATAAAAGTAGTCTTCAATTGAAATTTTTTTTTTTATTTTATGGAAATGATAATTCTTGGTTGAAGTAAAAAAGAAAAACATTATCTAGTCCTCTGTTTTTTTTCATTTTTCTCTCACTCGACATTTTACTTCAATGCACTTTTTTTTGTACTTATACGAACAGTTGATTCGCATCTAATCAAACAACAAGAGAAATATGACTGTAGGACAAATGTTATTTATATTCTCATAGGAACTCAATAATTACTCGAATTGTATATCTATGTATTCAATAGAAGAAGAGAAAAAAAGAATGTCATTTAATGGATGTTGTTTCTAATCGACGAGATAACAAGAACGGCAAACATAATAATTAATCGAGTTCGAGTGTTTGTTTTCTTATTGGTAATTAATTAAATCACAATAAAAACAAGTTATTCTTATTCTATCTGACGTTCTCCTCGAGATCAAATCTTGTTCGATTAGTAGTTCATACAGTGATTTTCTTTCGGAAGCTAAATGCACATATATTATGAAAATTTTTCGGAAGGAAAAACTGAATCGTGTGTAAATGCAAACATTGTTTTTCTAAGTGAGATTCATTTATATTTAACTCTTGTTTTTATTCAATCTTCACGATGGAAAAGAAGACAAAAAAAAATATCACTGATTTAATTATCACTGGTTTTATGCATATATGTAATGATATATTCTGGATAGTTTTGATCATCATGAAATGTGCAAGCAATTGTAAAAGGTACTCGATCATCGGTTGTTGAATCAACTTGCACGTTTTTACCATCGGGTAATATAATATTCGGGGGATAACGCATATCTCGAGATCCAGCTTTCGAATGACCAACTAAAACTCGACATAAGAATAAAAACGATAAATCAGTTTTATCACCGTAATGTGATGAATAACATGCAAAACGACTAAAATAAACTCCACGACCATGAATAACAGTGTCTTGACAAAATGAACGATTGAAACCATGAGACATGATCTTATGATGATTGTCCGAATTTGTTCCGTGAAATAGCCAATTTTCATGAACATTAGTAGCACCATTTTTTCGACGCATATAAGTTCGATGCGAAGAGAATTTCTCCCATAAGCATGGATTTTCTATACGTTCGATCTAAAATTCGATTTGAACAGAAATAAAAAGTCGAACAAATACGAACGAAATTTCTTACAGAAACGATGCGGAACTCAGTTTGAGGAATTGTTTTATGAAATAAACCTTGAACATATAAAAACTCTGGAGTTTTGGAATCAATTGGAATATTTTTGAAGAGAACATCTGAATTTTCATCAGTATGATTCGTCCAAAATGTTGGATATTTCTCTTTATAAACTGTGTCTTAACGAGAAAAATAAAAATACATTTTAACATATTTAATTCGATCAATTTACCTTCGTCGTATGGATAGACAATTGGTAATGA